>Ga0137361_10000562_pt1 | contig 21207 bp, 21 predicted proteins | sample Mad1_80_16metaG_FD_104923 | JGI IMG/M metagenome (GOLD analysis project Ga0137361, IMG submission 104923) | Vadose zone soil microbial communities from Angelo Coast Range Reserve, California, USA - Mad1_80_16 metaG | ecosystem: Environmental > Terrestrial > Soil > Vadose zone | place: USA... | reverse complement strand
CCCGATAGTTGATGCCGTAGATATTCTGGTAATAGAAACCGGAGAGGTGTAGCACCGCCTCCCGCATGGTCTTGCTGGGGATGGTGCCGGTGTTGGCGCAGACGCCCCCGATCACCTCGCGCTTCTCGACCAGGGCCACCCGCTTGCCGCACTTCGCGCCCTGGATGGCGGCGCGCTGCCCCGCGGGCCCGGAACCGATGACGATGAGGTCGAAGCTCTGCATTGGAGCCCGTCCGCGTCGGCTGGGGGGATTGGTGGCTCGCGCGCGAGGGTAGCACAGCTTGAGGGGACCTCAGAAAACGGGCCATCCAAGTCGTCCGTCAACGGGCATCGCGATAGAATCCTCGGCAACACCTGAATGCCTCCGCGCCACACGCCTGAGCAGCTCGCCCGCCAAAGGATCGACGTCAGCCTGACGACGGCTGGCTGGGCGGTGCAGAGCCGCGACGAGATCAACCTGGGTGCGGCTCGGGGGGTGGCCATCCGGGAGTTCATGATGGAGCCCGGATACGGGTACGCTGACTACCTCCTGTTCGTGGACGGCCAAGCCGTCGGCGCCCTCGAAGCCAAGAAGGAGGGCTTCGGGCTCACGGGCGTCGAGCCGCAGGTCAAGAGCTACTCGGATGGCCTGCCCACCAAACTGACCGCGCCGCACAGGCCTCTGCCCTTCCTATACTTGAGCACCGGCGTTGAGACGCGCTTCGTGAACCTCTTCGACCCCCGGCCCCGGAGCCGTGCCGTTTCCGGCTTCCACCGGCCCGAAACGCTGGCCGAATGGCTCCGGGCCGACACGCTTTCGGTGTGGCTGGCGAGCCGGGCCGGCAGCGGCGGCGTGTCGGAGGCACCGGTCCAGTCCTCTTCTCGGCCCTCGACGCTCCGCGCCCGCCTACAACGAATGCCGCCCGTCTACATCCCGAACCTCTGGCCGAACAAGGTTGAGGCGCTCCAGAACCTCGAGCGATCGCTCGCGGAGGATCGGCCACGAGCCCTCATTCAGATGGCGACGGGTAGCGGCAAGACGATGCTGGCGGTCACGGCGCTCTACCGGCTCATCAAGTTCGGCGGAGCGCGCCGCGTGCTGTTCCTGGTGGACCGGTCGAACCTCGGCGAGCAGGCCGAGAAGGAGTTCGCCAACTACCGGACTCCCGACGACAACCGCAAGTTCACGGAGCTGTACAACGTCCAGCGCCTGACCTCCAACACGATCGGCGCCTCCACGAAAGTCGCCATCACGACGATCCAGCGGCTCTACTCAATGCTGAAGGGCGAGCCTGAGCTGCCGCCGGAGGTGGAGGAAGGCTCCCAGTTCGAGGCCGCCCCGGCTGCACCCGAAGAGCCACTCCAGGTGGTCTACAATTCCGCCATCCCCCCGGAATACTTCGACGTCATCTTCATCGACGAGTGCCACCGCTCGATCTACTCGCTGTGGCGCCAGGTGCTCGAGTACTTCGACGCGTACCTCATCGGCCTGACGGCCACCCCGGCCAAGCACACCTTCGGGTTCTTCCACCAGAACCTCGTGATGGAGTATCCGCACGAGAGGGCGGTGGCGGACGGTGTAAACGTGGACTTCGAGGTCTACCGGATCCGCACGAGATCACGCAGCAGGGCTCGGTCATCGAGGCCAGCGACCTTCCAATCCTGGGCGTCCGGGACCGGCGCACCCGCGCCCTGCGCTGGGAAGCACCGGACGAGCCGCTGTCCTGCAAGGCCGAGGACCTCGACCGAAGCGTCGTCGCGCGGGACCAGATCCGGCTGATCGTCCGCACCTTCAAGGAGCGGCTGTTCACCGAGATATTCCCAGGACGCAAGCAGGTCCCGAAGACACTCATCTTCGCCAAGGACGATAGCCACGCCGAGGACATCGTGGACGTCGTGCGCGAGGAGTTCGGCCAGGGCAACGACTTCTGCCAGAAGATCACCTACAAGACCAGCGGGAAGAAGCCCGCGGACCTGATTCAGGACTTCCGCAACAGCTACTGGCCGCGGATCGCGGTCACCGTGGACATGATCGCCACCGGCACCGACATCAAGCCGATCGAGATCGTCATGTTCCTGCGCTCGGTCCAGAGCCGAGTCCTGTTCGAGCAGATGAAAGGCCGGGGCGTGCGGGTCATCGACCGGGAGGAGCTGCGGGCGGTCACGCCCGACGCTCAGGCCAAGACACACTTCGTGATCGTGGACTGCGTGGGGATCACGGAAACAGAACTTGCTGACACGCAGCCCCTCGAGCGGAAGAAGGCGCTCGCCTTCAAGGCCCTCCTCGAGCATGTTGCCTTGGGTGGCACTGATCCCGATATGCTCTCCTCCCTGGCGAGCCGGCTGTCGCGCCTGGATAAGCAGTGCGGGTCGGAAGACCGGAAGCTGATCGAGAACGCCTCAGGCGGTCCGAGCCTGGAGGACCTGAGTAGCCGTATCGTCGCGGCCCTCGACGCCGACGCTCAGGCCGCCCGGGCCAGGCAGCTCGCCCATCTGCCCCCCGACCAGGAACCGTCCCAGGCTCAGCTCCTCAACGCCCAGGCCGCGCTCCTCAAGGAGGCGGCCAAACCCCTCGCCGAGAATCCCGCCTTCCGCACCCTCCTCCAGGACCTCAAGAGGAAGTACGAGCAGATCATCGACGAGGTGTCGAAGGACGAGCTTCTCCTGGCTGGGATTTCGGAGGACGCGAAGGAGAGGGCCCGCAAGCTGACGCGCTCGTTCGAGGAGTTCCTCGCTGCGAACAAGGACGAGATCGAAGCTCTCCAGTTTTTCTACAGCCAGCCTTATGACAGGCGCCTGCGCTACAAGGGCATCAAGGCCCTGGCGGAGGCGGTCCAAGCCCCGCCCCGATCGTGGACGCCGGAAACCCTCTGGCGCGCCTACGAAGTGCTCGACCGCGACAAGGTGCGCGGAGCCTCCGGCCAACGGCTGCTGACCGACATCGTGTCGCTCGTTCGCTTCGCCCTGCACCAGAACGACGAACTGGTGCCCTACGCCGAGCAGGTTCGGGAACGGTTCCGGGCCTGGATGGCGCAGCAGACAAGCCGTGGGCGAAGCTTCACCGACGAGCAGGTCCGCTGGCTCGAGATGATCCGCGACCACGTCGCGACGAGCCTAGAAATCACCGTAGACGACTTCGACCTCACGCCCTTCACCGAGGAAGGCGGTCTCGGACGAGCGTCGCAGGTATTCGGGCAGGACCTTCGGCCGCTACTAGCCGAGCTCAATGAGGCGCTGGTCGCGTGACCATTCCAAACGGCTGGGCTGCAATACGCATCGAGGATCTCGCTGCGGACGAGGCTGGCGCGCTAACTGACGGGCCTTTCGGGTCAAACCTGAAGACAAGTCATTACACCGTCAGGGGTCCGCGAGTCATCCGCCTCCAGAACATTGGCGAGGGCGTCTTCTGCGGCGACCGGGCACACATCGAGCCCACGCATTTCGAGAAACTGCGAAAGCACGAGGCTCGTGCTGGCGACGTGGTCGTGGCGATGCTCGGCGAGCCTCTGCCTCGAGCGTGCGTTGTTCCAAGTCATGTCGGGCCAGCCATCGTCAAGGCAGACTGCGTTCGTCTTCGTGTGGAGCCACGCCTGGCGCTGGCCAAATACGTCGCGGCAGGACTGAACTCGGACCCGCTCAAGCGCCAAGCAGCTTCGCTGGTGCATGGCGTCGGGCGTCCGCGGCTCGGGCTCGGGCGCTTTCGTGAGCTGGAGTTCCCGCTGGCTCCGCTCGCTGAGCAAGAGCGGATTGTCGAGGCCATCGATTCCTACTCCTCCCGCCTCGACGAGGCCGAGGCCGCGCTGGAGCGCGTCCAAAGAAATTTGACCCGGTACCGCGCCGCCGTGCTCCGGGCGGCCGTCGAAGGCCGACTGGTCCCGACCGAGGCCACGCTGGCCCGCGCAGAGCGCCGCGACTACGAGCCCGCATCAGAGCTGCTGAAACGCATCCTCGCCGAGCGCCGACGGCGCTGGGAGGCCGGGGAGATGGCTCGGCTCACTAAAGCGGTAGGCAAGGTCCCGGGAGACGACCGCTGGAAAAAGGCGTACCGTGAGCCGGCTGCATTGAGTCTCGGTGGATTGCCTCCGCTGCCTGAAGGCTGGTCTTGGGCCCTCCTCGATCAACTGCTCGACCAACCATTGGAAAACGGTCGTTCGGTTCCCGACGCTACAGAAGGCTTCCCTGTGCTGCGACTAACCGCCGTCCGAAGCGACAGCATCGACCTCCGCGAGAGGAAGGTTGGGCGTTGGTCCGGTGACGAAGCACAGAAATTCCTGCTTCAGAGGGGCGACTTCCTCGTTTCTCGCGGCAACGGATCCCGAAGCCTTGTGGGCAAGGGCGCACTCGTCGTTCAGGACCCGGATCCGGTTGCCTTCCCTGACACACTGATACGGATACGTATCGCAAGCGAGCACTTCAGCCCTCGCCTGCTCGCCATTCTCTGGAACTCGGCGCTGATCCGGGGACACATAGAGAGGCGAGCAAAGACGACGGCTGGCATTTATAAGATCAACCAGGCAGACCTGGCTGCAACACCCCTCCCATTGGCACCCCGACTGGAGCAGGAGCGCCTTCTTCGGGAGCTTGAGCGTCACCTTTCCGTTCAGAAGGAAGCAGGAGTGAGCGTTTCGATTCAGACTCGTCGATGCGCCCGCCTCCGGCAGGCCATCCTCAAGTGGGCCTTCGAGGGCAAGCTGGTCGATCAAGATCCGAGCGACGAGCCCGCCTCGTTGCTGCTCGAGCGCATCCGTGCCGACCGCGTTGCTACGCAAGGCCAGGCGTCGGTGGGCCGTTCACGCGGCCGGAAAACAACGCGGCGCTGAGCGGGATCCTCCGGCTCTCGCCGACGCCGATATCGACGGTCCCGTCGTGAAGGCCCTGAAGAGGGGCGGGCCTAAAGGAATGTCGCTGAGGTAGGCGGGACGCAGTACTGCGCAGATATATGGGTCAGGCCGGAGATGCTTCGAGGGTTTAATGGCTCTAAGTGTCACATAAATAGGGATATATCCGTCGGAGCAGCCCAGCGTGTCAACTGCGGTCGTACTGCATTAATGTCAGGCTATATGGCAATTTAATGGCGTATAGCTTGACATTGTTTTGGGAACCCGCATATGCTTGTGGCCATGGACCGGGATGTGTTCGGGAGAGTCCGGCCGCTAGGTCGGAAGGTCGGCAGCCTGATGATGAGCGCCGTCAACGGCGACGGGGGCGAATGGACCCCAGCGCTCCTGGATCACCTGCTCGATCGACTACTCTCAGGCGGCCTTCACTCGCTGCATTCGGTCCTTGGCGTCCTCCGCTCCGCAGGTGCACAGCCGCTGCTCCTGCGGCTTCGAGAGCACCGTGAGGTGTGGTGTCGAGCCGTTGACGATGCTGTACGGAAGGGAGACAAGCGCGACCTCATCATCGGGAAGCACGCGAAGGTCGGGCTCCTGAACAACTCGCCCGACCCCCAGCAGTGCCTTACCGCTGCTTTGCGCGAGATGCTGGAGCGCGTGGTCGTGGAGGGCAGGAAGGGCCTGCTCCAGAGGTGCGGCGCCGCGCGGCTTGCTGAGATCCGGCCCGCCCTCCTGGCAATCGCGGAGCCGGAGCTCACTCTGGCCGCCACCAAGCTTCTGGCACGACCTTCCATCAAGCGGCTAAGGCTAGCGGCTAGGCATCGTCTCCTCCCGAACGCGGACCTGCTTCGGCCCTCGAGCCCGTGATGCGTCCGAGCTTCGAATACGTCATCGATGGCTTTGGCTTCGTTCGCTGGAACTCACCCAAGGGACTCCTATCGGCGCGCGTCGAGATCGATGCGATCTCTTCCCCTCCCCATGGCCTGCCTTTCGGGCCATTCGAGCGGGACCTACTCAGGATCGCGAGAGCCGCGGCGGCGGCGGACCGCCTTTCGCTCCGCCAAGGCAGTTCTAGCTCGTACTACAGTCGAGACCTGTCGTGGCAACGATCCATACGGATCACCGTTGCGCTGGAAGAGGCAAGTCGCTGGTCAGCGCTGATCGGGCGCGTCGAAGATGTCCTCCGCTTCCTCACCGATGATGAGTGGCAACTGGCTTGCGTCCAACTCGTGAAGCGAGAGGCGCTGCAGGCTTCCCTAGCGCCCGGTCCACTCACTCGGGATACGGAGGTTGCACTCTTCCGTGGTGGTCTCGATTCTGCTGCCGGAGCCGTGGCTCGGGCTCGCCGCGGGGTTCGGCACCAGACCGCAGTGTCCATCTATAGAACCGCGGTCCGCCAAGTCGCCCAAGCAGGGGGTGTTGCTTGCCTGAGGAAGCTTGGCATTCCGATGTCCTGGGTGGGTGTTGCCACGCGGCTTCGGGACCGTCCAGCCAAGCTCGAGACTTCGTTCAGGAGCCGCGGGTTTCTCTTCCTGTCCGTAGGAGCAGCAATTGCAGCGGCCCTCGGCCGCCAGGCGTTGTACGTCTACGAAACCGGCGTTGGTGCGGTGAATCTCCCCCTCACGCATGCGCAGGTAGGAGCTGAGGCTGCGCGAGCGACGCATCCTGGCACGCTGCTCAAGATGGAGGGTCTGCTCAGCGCCGCCACGGAGCGGCCCTTCACGATCAACCTGCCGTTCGCGCTGCTCACCAAGGGCGAGCTCTGTCGCGACGTTGGATCGGCAGCGGCGGACCTCGCTCGCTCGTGCTCGTCATGCGACGAGGGCGAAGGCCACAAGGCGGATCCCAGTGAGCACTGCGGCATCTGTAGCTCCTGCGTCTTTCGCCGGATCGCGCTCGCGACTGCAATGGGAGCCGCCGACGATCCAACTTGCTACCGTGATCAGGTTTCAGCAACGCGCGATGACTACGGTCTGGTTGCGCTGGAGAGACAGGGCATCGAGCTCGCTGGCAGCGCCCCTCGTTACAGCGCCTTGCTCGATATCGATCCAGAAATGAGGCATCTGGTCGACTACTTGGCCAGCCACGGCGGGCTTCACACCGAGGTAGAGGACCAAGTCTCACAGCTGTTCCATCGCTATGCGGCCGAAGTCGCGGCATTCATGGCCTCGGCTCGGCCCACCCCTGTTTGGAGTGTCCGCCGGATGGAGGAGGATCATGCTCTCTTCTCAGCAGTTGGGTGAGCGCATCGGCCTCTTTCGCAAGCGCTCGAGCCTCACCCAGGCCCAGCTTGCGGAGCGCATCGGCGTGTCCCGAACGACCGTCGTTGCGATGGAGAAGGGTGAGCGTCGACCAGGGGAGCTTGAGATCCTACGGGTTGCGACCGCTCTCGGAGTAGCGGTTCATGACCTGCTGCGCGAGTCCCTTGTGGCAAGCAGTGTGTCCCGTCGTTTTCGGACTGGCGGACGACGCGTCGACGATCCTTCCGCAGTCGAGCGGCTCGTGCAAACGCTGCAGCAGTTCGGGAGTTGGTACGCCGAGCTCGAGAGACTCCATGGGCTCAGGCCGGCAGCTGCACCCCTCCAGTCCCTCATCACGTTCAGAGCGTCGGAGTCCTCGCACACCGATGCCGATGTTCTTGGAAGGCAGGCCGCCGCTACCGTTCGGTCGCTTGTCGCTCTGGGTGACGAGCCTGTCTATCACCTGCGTGAACTCCTCGAGGTGCAGGCGGGGCTGCGCATCTTCGGTCTGGACATGCCGCCGGCCCTATCGGGTCTCCTCATTTGGAGCGATGAGATTGGAGCCTGCGTCGCGCTCAATCGCCGTCATCCGGAGGAACGCCGGCGCTGGTCGTTGGCCCATGAGCTCGGTCACTATCTGAGAGACAGGGAAGCGGGCGATGTGCTCGACCGTGAAGAGGGATTTCGTTCGAGCGATCCTTCGGAGGTCTTCGCTCAATCGTTCGCCGCAGCCTTCCTGATGCCGGCGAGCGGCGTTGCCCGACAGTTCTCGGATCGTTGTCGGGTTGGAGGGGGCCGGTTCACCTCGTTCGCTCTCCTCGAGATGGCGAGGTTCTACGCGGTGTCCTTCGAGGCCATGGCCCGACGGCTGGAGGAGGAGCGGCTGTTACCAGTAGGTACTCTCGAGAGGCTGGTCCATAGCAGGATACGACCCAAGGATCTGGACGCGGCGCCGCCCACGGCTAGGGAAACCGGCATCCAGCCGTTTCCGCGGCGCTACTTGGACCTGGCCTTGGCCGCCTTCGACCAGGAACTGATAAGCGAGGGACGGCTGTGCGAACTCCTCGCCACGGACCGGACTGCTGTCCGGCGACTCCTACTGGAGTTCCTCGAGCGACGACGAGCCCCGTATGGCGAGGACCAAGAGTTCGAAGCTGCATTCAGCGGCGAGGATCTTCGCACGAGGTAGCCGAATCGGCGCTGATGAGCTTAGAGGTGATCGACGCCTGCGTGATGATCAACTTGCTGGCCACTTCCCTGGAGGTGGAGTTGACGCAGGCGATTGACCGGGTCTGGATCATGAGTCAGAAGGCGAGGGAGGAGACGCTCTTCCTGGATTCTCGCCCAGATGCAGAGGGCCGCCGTCAGCGGACCGTGGCCGATCTCTCTCGACTCGAACGTTCTGGATGTCTAAGGGTAAGGCCGTTGGACGCAGAATGGACGGTGGCGTTCGTTCGCTGTGCCGAGCACCTGCCGGACGCTGATGCCTCTTCGGTGGCGTTGGCAGGGGCCCTCAACCTCGCGCTGGCTACTGACGACCCCAAGGAGAGGCGGGTTGCGGAAACGCTGTTTCCCGGCCTTCAAATTCACTCCACTCTTGAACTGCTGCATGAGGCAACCGCAGCGCTCGGGCTTCCCGAACATGAGCTGAAGATGATGGCGTCCGACCTGAGGTGGCGTGGCAACTTTCTCCCGCCGAAACGTGATGCCTACCGGGACTGGTATCGCGACCTACTGCACTGAGGTTGTGGTGCTCGATTCTGGGCGGACGCCCACCGCGTGCCCATCAGGCGGCTTCGTGCCGTAGAATGGTCTCGTAGACTGGTGGCGACATGATCCATTCCGCTCGCACCGTGAAGGCCGACGTCTTCGCTCCGCCGGTGGTGAAGTCCGTACCGCTGCAGGATTGCGTGCGTGACGAAGAGTTCGCGTGGCTCCGTGATCACGCCCAGGACCACAGGGGCCAGTGGGTAGTGCTGGACGGCGCAAAGTTGCTTGCCTGCGGGCCGCGTCTGCAGGAGATCCTCAGGAAGCTCAGTTCACCCGAGCGCGAACGGGATCCCCTCTTTCACTGGGTCGATACCGACTGAGCCGTGCTGCGGCACGCCGACGGCTCCCTCTTCACTTCCAGCCGCGCGGCATGAGCGACCTCTCCAACCGGATCGTCCAGAAGCTGTGGTCCTACTGCAATGTCCTCCGGGACGATGGGCTGTCCTACCAGGATTACCTCGAGCAGCTCACGTTCCTGCTCTTCCTCAAGATGGCCGACGAGCGGGCTTCGATCACGGCCGAGAAGCAGATCATCCCCAAGGGATACCGCTGGTCCGACCTCGCGAATCCGGCGATCGAGGGGGTCCGGCTCGAGGAGCACTACCGCGACACGCTCCGCAAGCTGGGTGAGGCCGGCGGGATGCTCGGCCTCATCTTCCGTAAGTCCCAGAACAAGATCCAGGACCCGGCCAAGCTCCGCCAGCTCATCGTCGAACTGATCGGCAAAGAGGACTGGCTGGCGATGTCCTCCGACGTGAAGGGCGACGCCTACGAGGGCCTGCTCGAGAGGAACGCCCAGGACATCAAGAGCGGCGCCGGGCAGTACTTCACGCCTCGGCCGCTCATCTCCGCCATCGTGGATTGCATTCAGCCTCAGCCCCGCGAGATCGTCGTGGACCCGGCCTGCGGGACCGGCGGCTTCCTCCTGGGAGCGCACTCCTACCTCACGAAGCAATTCGAGCTCGACCGCGACCAGAAGAAGCACCTGAAGTTCCAGGCCCTGCGCGGCATCGAGATCGTGGACGGGGTGAGCCGCCTCTGCGCGATGAACCTCTTCCTGCATGGCGTCGGCCCGGACGACGACTCCCAGGATCCCCCGATCAAGACCGACGACGCCCTCCGCAACGAGCCGGCCGCCCACGCCGACGTGGTGATGACCAATCCGCCGTTCGGCAAGAAGTCGTCGATCACGGTCGTGAACGAAGAAGGCGAAGCAGACCAGCAGTCCCTAACCTATAACCGCCCCGACTTCTGGACAACGACCTCGAACAAGCAGCTCAACTTCGTCCAGCACGTGAAGTCGCTGCTGAAGATCCACGGGCGAGCGGCCGTCGTCGTGCCCGACAACGTGCTCTTCGAGGGAGGGGCCGGCGAGGCGGTGCGCCGGAAGCTGCTGCACGAGTGCGAGCTTCACACGCTGCTGCGTCTGCCGACGGGGATCTTCTACGCTCAGGGCGTGAAGGCGAACGTCCTCTTCTTCGATCGCAAGCCCGGCAGCGACAAGCCGTGGACGAAGACGGTCTGGGTCTACGACCTCCGGACGAACCAGCATTTCACGCTCAAGGAACGTCGCATGACCCGGGCGGACCTGGACCAGTTCGTCGCTTGCTATCGTCCCGGCGAGCGTCAGCGCCGCAAGGCGACCTGGTCCGAGAAGAGCCCGGACGGCCGCTGGCGCCCTTTCGGATACGAAGAGATCCTCGCCCGCGACAAGCTCAGCCTCGACCTCTTCTGGCTGCGGGACGAAAGCCTCGAGGACTCGGCCAATCTACCCGATCCCCACGTCCTCGCCGAAGAGATCGCCGAGGACCTGAGGGATGCGCTGGGCCAGATCGAGGGTGTCCTGGCGGACCTCCGGACGCGCGTCCGCTCGTAGCCGTCGCGCGGGCGCTTACCAGACGTACACCTTCACGTGGTCGTCGCCGGAGCGCACGTCCACCAGGTCCGTGAACCGCACGCCCCCCAGGGCGCCCGCCAGGTTGGCCATGGGGATGCGACCCTGCGAGTCGGGAAGGGCGGCCATGGCCAGGGGCAGGGGCACGTTGACCGTCACGTCGTCGTTGCGGTCGTGGACGCGGACGCGCAGGGTGTCGCCCACCTTCGTGACCACCACCTGCTCGCCCGGCTCCTCGACGCGAACCAGCTCCCCGTCCGGCCCCGCGGCGAGGGCCTGGAGCACCTCCCGGGCGAGGGGCAGGTGCTGGGCCGCCCGATCCAGCTTCACCCGCAGGCGCTCTTCGGGGGCGAATGCGAGCGCGGTCTGGGCGACGGCCAGGGGCACGGGCACGACGATGTGATGCCCGTCGGGCCCCCCTTCGCGCACGTCCACCACCACCACCCCCAGGCTGGCCACCGCGGCCAGGAAGGCCACCGGCACCGACAACACCGCCATCAGCTTGACCATGGCCTAGCTCTGCTCGTCGATCCAGATGCGGACGGTGCTGTTCTCGTCGTTGACGCGCACGATGTCGCCGCGCCGCTTCTGGAGCTGGGCGAGGGCGGCCTTGACGTTCAGCTCGTCGCCGTCGCCGGAGAGCAGCGCGTCCACCACCTCCACGGGAACTTCGACCTTGACCTCCTCCTTGCCCTTGCGCTCGATCCTCACCTCGACGAGCCCGCCACGTCGCGCGACCTTGACGCTCTCGTCCTTCTCCTCGACCGTCACGAGGTCGGTATCCCCGACCCTCTTGAGCTCGCTCCACATGCGACGGAAGTCGGACACCGTCATCCCCTTGCCCTCGCGCCCGAAGATGCGGCCGTGGGACGCGAGCGTTTCCGGGGCCGCCTTCAGGGCCACCTCGACCACGTTCAGGGGGAGGTTGACGTGGACCCGGGAAGACCGCCGAGGCTCCTCGACCCGCACGTGCAGCCAGGGAGTGGGGGCCTCGACCGCCACCACGGCACCGGGCAAAAGGCCCAGGGCCAGGAGGCCGCTTCCGATCAGGACGTTCCTCTTCATTGAGTTGCTCCTTCCGCCCCGCTCACCGGGCCGTTCACATCCCTTTACGCGCCAGCCGGCGGTCGGGTTCTCCTTTCTCATGTAAGAACGGCAGGACGGGCAGGATTTACAAGCAGAACCAGGGGCTCAAGGCCTGTCTTTGCAGGGCTTGCGGGCGGCACGCCCCTTGCTCTTTCCGAGTCCGAGGGTCGCCCCCCTCGGGGCGGTCCCCTGTGAAAGAAAGTCAACGCGGGCTTTTGCAAGCCGCGGAAGCCACTGAAGGAGGATGAGATGAGGAAGCCATGGGCGATCCTGACGCTCATCTCGATGCTGTTCGCAGTCCCGATCGCGCGCGCCGACGATCACCTCGTCTCGCGCGGGGCGGTCAAGCAGAGGCTGGCGGACGCGACCGCCGAGCGGGCACGCAACCTCGCGTCGGTGGAGACGGTGCTCGCGTCCCCCCGCGCCGGCAAGGCAGCCGCGATCGCCGGCGTGGACCTCAACCGGGTCCGGACGTCCCTGCCCCGGCTCAGTGACGCCGATCTCCGCGACCTCTCGCAGCGAGCCGCGGCCCTCGGGAGCGATCCCGTGGCCGGACACTACGGCGAGGCCGAGGACGCTCTCGTCTTCGTGATCGTGATCGCGGCGGCGGCGCTCGTCCTCATCGCGGTCGCCGACCGCGCCTGATGTACCATCCGGGTCTCCGAGGTCGGGGCCGCTGACCGCACCTCGGAGACCCCTTCCTTGACTGTCCCCCGCTCCCCGGCGTAACTTCGTTCGCCGTATGGCCCGCCTCGCCTTGATCGTCAACGGCCAGCCCCGGGACGTGGACGTCGACCCCGACACGACCCTCCTCGCCGTCCTCCGCGACGAGCTCGACCTGACGGGAACCAAGTACGGCTGCGGCGAGGGCCAGTGCGGGGTCTGCACGGTGCTCGTGGATGGGCGGCCCGTGCGCTCGTGCCTGACGCGGCTGGCGGCGGTGCGGGGCAAGCCGATCACCACCATCGAGGGGCTGGAGAAGGATGGCCGCCTGCATCCCCTGCAGGAGGCCTTCGTCGAGGCCAACGCGCTGCAGTGCGGCTACTGCACGCCCGGGATGATCGTGGAGGCGGCGGCGTTCCTGGCGAGCGCGCGGCAACCGAGCGAAGCCGACGTCGCCCGGGCCATGGAAGGCCACATCTGCCGCTGCGGCACCTACCCGCGCATCGTGGAGGCGATCCAGAAGGCCGCGGGCAAACGGGTGGGGGTCTATGAAGGGCGGAGCCTGCCTCGCAGCAGCGTTTCCTCCCCCCTACGTGGGGGAGGTTAGGAGGGGGGGTCGATGACGGATCGGAATAGGGTGGGGGGTCGATGAAAAAGGGGCTCGAGGGTCCGATGAGCATCATAGAGCCCGAGCGTTACGAGCTCCTCGAAGGGCCCGCCTACCGCTTCGAGCTGGAGCGGCGCGGCTTCCTCCAGCTCCTGGGCGCCGGCCTGCTCGTCCTCCTCGTCCCGAAGGGAGCGGCCGCTCAGGAGCCGAGAGACCTTCCCCGAGAGGTCGGCGCCTGGCTGCACGTCGGAGAGGACGGCACCGTCACCGTCTTCACGGGCAAGGTCGAGTTCGGCCAGAACATCCGCACCGAGCTGACCCAGGTCGTGGCGGAGGAGCTACGGGTGCCCCTCGAGAACATCCGGCTGGTCATGGGCGACACCGACCTGACGCCCTTCGACCTGGGGACCTTCGGCAGCCGCACCACGCCCATCATGGCCGCGCAGCTCCGCCAGGTCGCGGCGGCGGCGCGGGAAGCCCTTCTCGACCTCGCGGCCGCCGAGTGGAAGGCGGATCGCAAGACCCTGGTCATCGAACCGGGTCAGGTCGTCCACCCGCCGACGAGCCGGAAGGCCGGCTTCGGCGCCCTCACCCACGGCGGGAAGATCGTGCAGGCGGTCGCCGAGGATCTGCCCACGACGCCCACAAACCAGTGGACGGTCGCCGGACGCTCGATCCCGAAGGTGAACGGCCGCGAGCTGGTGACCGGTCGCCACCGGTTCGTCTCCGACCTGAAGCGGGAAGGGATGCTCCATGGCAAGGTGCTGCGGCCGCCCGCCGCGGGAGCGACCCTGGGGTCGGTGGACGCGGGCCCGGCCGCGGCCATGCCCGGCGTCACCGTGGTGAGAGACGGCGACTTCGTTGGCGTCACCGCGCCGAGCGCGCTCCAGGCGGCGCGGGCCCGGGACGCTATCCACGCCGAGTGGAAGACCACCGAGCAGCCGAAGGCGGCGGAGCTCTTCGACGTCCTCAAGAAGGCGCCGGCTCGCTCGGACGACACCGAGGGCCGCCTGCCGCCCCGGCACGCCGTGGGGTCTTTGCCCGAGGCCCTCGCGGCGGCGCACAAGACCCTCGCCCGGACCTACACCGTGGCCTACATCGCGCACGCCCCCATGGAGCCGCGGGCCGCGGTGGCCGAATGGCAGGACGGCAAGCTCACCGTGTGGACGGGCACCCAGCGCCCCTTCGGCGTCAAGAGCGAGCTGGCCCGGGCTCTCCACGTCCCCGAGGACAAGGTGCGCGTGATCGTGCCCGACACGGGAGCAGGGTACGGGGGCAAGCACAGCGGCGAATGCGCGATCGAGGCGGCGCGGCTCGCGAAGACTGCGGGCCGGCCGGTGAAGCTCGCGTGGACGCGCGAGGAGGAGTTCGCCTGGGCCTACTTCCGCCCGGCGGGGGTGATCGAGGTGAGGAGCGGGGTGGGCGAGGACGGCCGCCTCGTGGCCTGGGAGTTCCACAACTACAACAGCGGGGCTTCCGCGATCCGGACCCTCTACGACGTCCCCAACCAGGTGATCGAGTTCCACCCCGCGCGCTCGCCCCTGCGCCAGGGCTCCTACCGCGGCCTCGCGGCCACCGCGAACCACTTCGCGCGCGAGGCGCACATGGACGAGCTGGCGCACGCGCTGAAGCTCGACCCCCTCGAGCTCCGCCGCCGGAACCTCAAGGAGCCGCGCTTGCGGGCGGTGCTGGAGGCCGCCGCCGAGCGCTTCGGCTGGGGCCGGCCGCGGGCGGAGGGCTGCGGGTACGGCATCGCGGGCGGCTTCGAGAAAGGCTCCTACGTGGCCACTTGCGCCGAGGTGGCGGTGGAGCGCCCGAGCGGCCAGGTGCGCCTGCGCCGGCTCGTCGCCGCCTTCGAGTGCGGAGCGATCCTGAACCCGGACCACCTCAAGGGCCAGGTCGAGGGCGCGGTGATCCAGGGGATCGGGGGGGCGCTCTTCGAGGCGGTCGAGTTCGAGGAAGGGCGGATCCTGAGCGACCGCTTCTCGCGCTATCGCGTCCCCCGCTTCGGCGACGTCCCCCGGGTCGAGGTCGTGCTCCTCGACCGCAAGGACCTGCCCTCGGCGGGGGCCGGCGAGACTCCGATCGTCGGAGTGGCTCCCGCCGTGGGGAACGCCATCTTCGACGCGACCGGCGTCCGCCTGCGGTCGCTGCCCCTGTTGCCGGGCGGCGTCGTCAAGCCGGAGCCGGAGGCTCGAGGGGGCGGCTAGTAGCGGCCGTACCTCTCCAGCGCCTTGAGCATCGAGCGGGTCTCCTTGATGATGGGGATCATCCGCGTCTCCTTGTCGTCGTACTGCCGGAGCAGGAGGGCCACGTCGTTCAGCTTCTCCGCCGGCACCACCACCACTCCGCTCGCGTCGGCCACGATCACGTCTCCCGGCCGCACGCTGATTCCCCCGCACACCACGGGCACCTGCTTGGCCACGCTCACGTAGCGGCCCACCGAGGTCGCGGGAGTGACGCTGCGGCTCCAGACCGGCAGCCCGATCGCCTCGATCTCGTCCACGTCGCGGGCGCCGCCGTCGATGACCGCGCCCGCCAGGCCTCGGACCTTGGCGGTCGTGGCCATCAGGTTGCCGATTCCCGCGATCTCCAGCCCGTTCTCCAGGACGTACACGAGCACGCTGCCCGCGGGGGCTTCGTCCAGGATCTGCAGGGCGTAGTTCGGATACGCGCGCGCGTCGGATTTCAGGACCGGGCGCAGGAGCGCGGTCGCCGCCGGGCCGATGATCTTGGCGCGGAAGATCGGCCGCATGTCGGGGTGCATGAATCCACGCTGGCCGGTGGCCTCGTCCACCGCGTCCGCGACGTTGCCCGTGCTCGCCTTGCGGAGCTCGACCTCGATCTCCTCGCGGGTCAGGGAGGGCCCCGGCGGCGAGGCCGCGCGGGCCCCGGCCGGAGCCGCGAGGAGGAGGATCACGAGCGCGCACCGACACGACCGTTTCGACATGTCTGCCCTCCCTTGGGTCAAAGCCTTTTCCCGCTCAGGTGGTGAGGTAGATCTGGAAGTCAACCGACTCCTCGCGGGGCCCCAGATTCCAGATGAACAAGGAGCGCGATCCCGCCGCCGTGCTCGGCAGGGTCAGCACCCGCGGCTTGGGCGTGGAGGTCTCAGAGGAGACCAGGAACGGACACTCGCATCCCGCACCGGGGCAGCTCTGGAACTGCTGGACGGTACAGACACCCGAGCTCACGAAGATCCACAGGGTGTTGGTGGGGAAGGTCCAGTCGACCGTTATCTCCACGGTCCCGGCAACCTGCGTCGTAAAAGGGACGGCGCGGAAGTAGGTGAACCTGTCGTCGGGACCCGAGATCATTGCCGTGCCCCGGGTCACGAGGCTCCGGACGGGCCCTGGAGTGGGAGTCGGTGTCGGAGGAGTCGTGACCTTGTCGCTGCCGCCACAACCCGGTAGTGCCAGGATCCCGCAGATGCCGATTGGCCCCAACAGCTGACGAGCCCCTTTCATGGCGTCCTCCAACCGATAGGCCGCCCGGGGTACGGGCGTGAGGCCTTCATGACCGGCCGGGTGGCGATGGCACGCTACGCCGAGTGGAAGGGGCGGTCAAGGGAGCCCGCGCCGGGAGCGGTCGCGGACCCCTACGCTTGCAGCGGATCCTCGACCGGCGACGGAACGGCGCCCTCCTGGGGACCGAGGTCGGCCTTGCCCGGGAACCAGCCGCTGACCGCCACCTGAACGAGTGCGAGTGCCAGGAGCACCACGAATACCGGGAGCAGCGACTGCTCCAGCGCCTGACGAAGCGCGGGCGCCGCCACCGCGGACGCTTCGTGGTGTCCGGCGAGCAGGCGGCTCGCGCTCTCCGCGGCGGCCCCCAGCCGGCGGCTGAGGCCCGCGGCCAGCAGGGCGCCCAGGCCCCCCACCCCCAGCGCGCCCCCGACCGTGCGGAAGAAGGGGACGAGAGCGGTGGCCACTCCACGCTCGCGCTCGTGGGTCGCGTGCTGGATGGCCAGCACCTGCGAGATCGAGCACGGCCCGAGGCCGGCCCCGATGAGCACGCAGGCGGCGCTGATCCAGGCGACCCCCGCGTCCGCCATCGCGCAGGCCACGAGGCCGGCGAAGCCAGCCAGGATCAGGGCCGCCCCCAGCCGCGCGGTCTTCCGGAAGCCGAAAGCCACGACGGCCTTCGCGGCCAGCGCGGCTGAGAGCGCCCAGAAGAGGACGATCGGCGTCACCACCGCCCCCGCCGCGGCCGCCGTCCCCCCGCGCGCCCCCTGCACGAACAGGGGCACGAAGGTGTCGACGCCGAAGATCGTGGTCCCCAGGAGCGCCCCCGCGACGTAGGGCGCGGCGGTCTCCCGCCGCGCGAAGAGAACCGGGGGAACCAGGGGATGCTCCGTCCTTCCCTGGAGGCGCGCGAAGGCGAACACGGCTCCCACCCCCAGCATCAGGAGGGCCGCGCGCGCCCCCGCGCCCATGGCCACCCCTCCCGAGCGCTGGAGGGTGGCGAACAGCAGGGCCGTGATGGCCAGGGCGAGGGTGAGACCGCCCGCCAGGTCGAAGGGCTCGGGCCGGCGGGCCCGCGTCTCGCGCATCTGGGTGAAGACCAGACCGAACGCGATCGCCCCCAGGGGGACGATCGCCCAGAAGATGGATCGCCAGCCGAAGGTCAAGGTGAGGGCCGCGCCCAACACGGGGCCGACGAGGGCGGAGGCGCCCCAGATGCCGCTGAAGAGCCCCTGGACACGCGCGCGCTCCCGCAGCGAGAAGAGGTCGCCGGAGACCGTGAGGGCGATGGGCATCACGCCCCCCGCCCCCAGCCCTTGCAGGGCGCGGGCGACGATGAGGGCGGGCATGGAGCGCGCGGCCGCGCAGGCCGCCGCCCCGCCCACGAACAGCGCGATGGCGACGAGCAGGACACGCCGCCGGCCGTGCAGGTCGGCCATGCGGCCGTAGAACGGCATGGTGACGGTGCTGGTCAGCAGGTAGATCGAGAAGACCCAGGAGTAGAGAGGCAGGCCGGACAGGTCCCCGATGATGGTCGGCATCGCGGTCGAGACGATGGTCCCCTCGAGGGCGGCCATGGCGGTCACGAGGAGGAGGGCCACGAGGACCGGAGTGCGGCGGCGAGGGTCGAAGCGGGGTGGTTGCGGTTCGTCCATTCTGACCATGATCGCACGTAAAATGATCGCGCCCGATGAGCTGGCGAGGTTGGCTGGTCAACGTTGCGCTCTGTCTACCCCTCGGCGGTTGCGGGAAGGAAGCCCCGCCTTCTCCTCCCCCCGTCCAGACCCGCACCTTCCGCATGGGCTTCTCCGCCATCCCACCGCGACCCGGTGACGACAAGCTGACCATCGCCGCCATCGACCTGTGGTCCAGGCGCGCCGACGCGGCGATCCTCAGCGTGGAGATCCCCTGGGCCGACCTGCTCCGGGGAATCGATCCGGAGACCTATGTCACCGTGGTCCAGGTCCCCCTCGCCAACTACCACCGGTCGAAGGGGCACCAGATCTGGGTCTACCTGGATCCCGCGAACGGCTTGAACCGCGCCGGCGAGTCCGACCCGCTGGTGGCCGCGGGACGCAGCATCGCCGAGCCCGTCATCCAGCAGCTCTTCCGGCGGTACGCGGTGGCGATGGACACCCAGATCGTCCGGGAGCACCTGGGGCTGGCCCTCGAGACCAACCTCATTCGCGGCCTCTCGCCCGCGCCGCTCTATGCCGCGATCCGGCAGGTCGCGAACGACGCCGCGGCGGATGTGCGTCAACGCGATCCCGCCGTGAAGCTGAGCGTGAGCGTGCAGGTCGACTACGCCTGGGGCCACTTCGACGGCAGCGGCTTCCACGGGGTGGCCACCGACTTCACGGACTTCCCCTTCCTCCAGGAGCTGGGGCTCTCTTCGTACGGGTATCTGGCCGGGTTCGCGGAGCCGGAAGAGCTGCCCCTCGACTATTACACGCGCCTGCTGGGGGTGGCACCCTGCCCCTCATGGTCGTCGAGGGTGGCTGGACATCGGCGTCACTGGGCGGCATCGTCTCCTCGCCGGACGAGCAGAGGCGCTACATCGTCCGCCAGATGCAGATCCTCGACGGGGCCCAGGCGATTGCCGTCTTCCAGCTCACCTTCACCGACCTCGACCTCGCGGCGATTGCTCCGCCCCCGGGTTCGAACCTGCCGCTGTTCGCAAGTCTGGGTCTGGTGGACGTGAACCTCAACCCCAAGCCCGCGCTCGCGGTCTGGGACGAGGCGTTCGCCCGGCCGAGGCGATGAGCCCCTGACGGCTACGGCCTGACCGCGATGCCCTGCACCTCGAACCGGCCTCCGGCCAGGAGCGAGCCCACGCCGATGAAGGCGCGCGCCGGGAAGCCCTTCGTGAAGTAGCCGCGATAGACGTCGTTGAACGTGCCGTACAGGCTCAGGTCCGAACAGAAGACCTGCACCGTGACCAGGTCGTCCATCGTCATGCCTTCCTGCGCGAGCACCGCCTTGATCTCGTCCATCACCTTGCGAGCCTCGGTGGCCGCGTCCGCGGGCGGCTTCTGGGTCGCCGGATCGAGGCCGATTCGGCCGGCCAGGTACAGCGTCTGGCCCACCCGCACCGCGTCGCTGAAGGGGCGGTCATCCTTCGCATCGCGGGAGCGCAAGCGGACGTGACGCCGCTCTTCCGCCGTCGCGGCCACCGCCGACGCGCCCACCAGCATCACCAGCAACGCCTTCGTCGCAAAGCTCCGCATTGGCCACCTCCGGGCGGCAACGAATCACGAAGCCGGAGCCGGTGAACAAAGGGGACCCGAGACCCTATTGAGGAAACGGTCGTGGATAATACCTGGACATCAGCGCTGCGAGGTCGTCGTGCAGCCGAATGGCCCGATCGCGTCCGCCCAGGTAGCAAGTGCCGCCGGCGCTGAGCGCGTAGACCGCCATCGAACCACGCCGCGCGAGCAGCAACTCGACACGATCGCCCACCCCGGGTACGGTTCGCGCTGATTCGTCACACTCCTGCTTTCCCGGCAGGTTGGCATCGAGGGCCGCGACGTCGGCGGAGATCTGCGTCCATTCCGAGCCCGACAGGGCGCCGGGGAGACTGACGCCGTTGGGGGCGGGTCCGACGGTGTAGCGCCCATCGTTCTGGATGGAGAACCCGTAGGTGCCCACGCAGAAGGCGGGCACCAGCGCCTCACAAGAGGTTTGCTCCTTGACCTGCAGCCAGTCACGGTCGGAGCTCGTTGGACCGCCGCAGGCCGCGAAGATGAGCACAAAGGGCGAGCCGATCAGACGGCGACCAGGCCACCTCATGAATTCGATTCTCGCATAGCACCCAAGCCGTGAGAGCCCGCGGGGTCACGACCGCCGCCGCATCACCCCGAGCTGAACGGACAGGTTGGTCGCGCGGAACTGATCGTACCAGAGGGTGCCGGATCGGACCTGGATGTCAAGCAGCAGCTTCGGCTTCCGTAACAGGACGACGCCTCCGGCGACGAGGAAGCCGGAACCCGTGCCCGCCACGTTCTGCGCGACCGATCCCGCCGACCCGTAGGCGAGGTCGCCCGTGGCCGGTCCCGCTTCGAGCCAGAGCCGTGCGGTCGGCGAGTAGCGCAGCGTCAATCCCCCGTTTACCTGATTGAACGAATCGCTCCACCCGCTGTTGATGTCGAACTCCGCCAGAAGGGCGAAGCGCCGCGAGAACGACCATCCGATCTGCACGGACAGCGCGACGCCGTTCTGCCTTGCCGGAATGGGGACCAACCCCTCGGCATCGGTAGGCAGCAGGGCCCCCTCCACGGCATCCCGGTCCTGGTCAAGGACAACCTCGACACCGCCGACCGGAGACCACCACAGCCGGCTCCCTCGCCCTCGAGGGCTCGATCCCCGTGCGGGACGCGTTCGTGGTGGAGAGGCTGCGCGCCGCCACGCGCTCCACCTCAGGCTGGAGCGCCCGCGGGGGGCAGTGCCGCAACCCCTACGCCCTCGACCGCAACCCCTGCGGCTCCAGCTCGGGCTCGGGAGTGGCCGTCTCCGCGAACCTGTGCGCGGTAGCCGTCGGCACCGAGACCGACAGCTCGATCGTCTGCCCGTCCACGACCAGCGGCATCGTCGGGATCAAGCCCACCCTCGGCCTGGTGAGCCGGGCCGGGATCATCCCCATCGCCCACAGCCAGGACACCGCGGGGCCCAT
>Ga0137361_10000557_pt1 | contig 21329 bp, 22 predicted proteins | sample Mad1_80_16metaG_FD_104923 | JGI IMG/M metagenome (GOLD analysis project Ga0137361, IMG submission 104923) | Vadose zone soil microbial communities from Angelo Coast Range Reserve, California, USA - Mad1_80_16 metaG | ecosystem: Environmental > Terrestrial > Soil > Vadose zone | place: USA... | reverse complement strand
TCGGAGCCCGGCCACCGTTTCAAGCGGCTAGCGGTCGAAGTGGACGCGGCTGCCCGCGACGCATATCGGGCTCTCGTCGAGTCCAAAGGCTTCGCGGAATGGTTCGAGCAGGTCAGCCCGATCGAAGAGCTGAGCCGGATGCGCATCGCATCCAGGCCTACCCGCCGCGGCGGTGGGAAGGCGCTCGAGGATCTTCGAGCGATCCCCTGGGTGTTCGCGTGGTCCCAGATGCGGCTCAACCTGCCGGGTTGGTATGGGCTCGGCAGCGGCCTGGCGGCGGCGCGCCTCGAGGACCTGCGCCGAGCTTATGCGTCATGGCCGCTTTTCAACGCGCTGCTCGACAACGCCGAGATGAGCCTGGCCAAGACCGACCGCCGGATAGCCTCGCGATACCTGGCCCTCGGCGACCGGCCGGACCTGGCGGCGCGCGTCCTCCACGAATATGACCTCACCAAGAAGAACGTCCTCGCCGTCACCGGCCACACGAGGTTGCTCGAGAAGCACCGCGTGCTGTCATGGGCGGTGGAGCTTCGCAACCCCTACGTCGACGCTCTCTCACACCTGCAGTTGCGGGCCCTTCGAGCGCTGCGCGCGCGAGGCGGCTCCGCGCCGCAGCGAGCCCGCGCCGAACGCCTCTTCTTGCTAACGGTCAACGGGGTCGCGGCCGGCCTGCAAAATACCGGCTGATACACGTCGCGCTAGAAGTCGAAGCGGCCGTCGAAGTGCTTGGCCACGTCCGGCCGGGTCAGCTCGTAGATGGCGATGCGATGGCCCGCGGGGAGCGTGAACGAGCAGCACGGGCCCATGGGTATCTCCAATGTCGATTTCTTTTTCCAGCCTCGTTTCTTCAGCTCGCGCATGGCCTCGTCTAGGTCGGCCACGCGATAGATGAAGACCGGGCGGTCGCCTTCCAGGTGATCGGTCAGCAAGATGTGAGGCGGTCCGTCGGTGAGCTCGACTTTCGCCACCGGCGCGCCCATGCCCTCGATGGCAAACGCCACCCGTCCGCCAAGAACTTCGCTGAAGTACCGCGCGTCGGCGGCGACGTCGCTGCTGGGTGTATAGAGATAGTCGAGCTGCTCGAACGGCGACGGCGGGGCTTCAGGTTCGGGCCTGGGGGCCATCCCCGCCCAGGTTAGACCTCTTCCTATTGAAGGACTGGCGCCGGCCGCGAAGCTTCTTCGTCGAGCGATCTCAGGAGAGCGCTGACCACCACCGGATCGAGGTGGGGTCCGGCGGCGTCTTCGAGAACGCGACGCGCCTCCCGCTCGTTTTGAGCTCGATGGTACGGACGGTCGGACGTGAGCACGTCGTACATGTCAGCGACGGCGACAACGCGCGCCTCGATCGGAATCGCGTCGCCCACCAACCCGTGCGGATAGCCGGTGCCGTCCATGCGCTCATGGTGGTAGAGCACCGCGAGCAGCGCGCGCTCCACATGGCCGGCCCACTGAAGGATCTTCAAGCCGACCTCGGGATGAGTCTTCATGAGCTTCCACTCAGAGTCGTCGAGCGGATCGTGCTTGTGGAGGATGGAGCCCGGGATCCCGAGCTTGCCGATGTCGTGCAGAAGGCCGGACCGGGCGAGGACTCGCTGCTCCGCCGCAGTCATGCCCAGCTGCCGTCCGATCCGGACGCACAGATGGCCGACCCGGCCATTGTGAGCGCGGATCTCACGGTCGGAGATGCGCACGATCCGCGCGCGTCCAAACCTGTTCTCGAATGCCCCCGACAGCGGGCCCGGGATCACAATTGCCAACCCGTTACCCCCTCTGGCTACTACTGGCTATTCAGACCAACAACGAACCAGTCGAGAGGGTTGGTCGCTCAGTCGGGGCTCAAAAGGCAGGCCACCACCATGCTGCACGCGGTCTGGACCGGGATCCCAAGCGAGAGGGCCTCGACGCCGGACCCTTCGAACTTGGCCGATGCGACCGCCACCACGCGGCCTCGGGCGTCCACGACCGGGCCGCCGCTGTTGCCGGGGCTGATGGGGGCTGAGAACTGGACGTAATCGCTCCCCTCCAGGCTTCGGAATCCCGAGATCACGCCCGCGGAGACGGAGCCGCCCAGCCCGAGGGGCGAGCCGATCACCATGACGGCCTGGGCCAGGGCCGGCCGGCCGGGTGCCGTCCGCAAGACAGGCAGGATCTGGGCGACGTGAATGACCGCGAGGTCGTCGTTGGCATCCACCCGAGCGATCGTGCCTTTGAGGTTCCGATCGCCCTGGCGAACGTCGACGGTGATGGTGCCTGCGTTCCATGCATCGGCGATGACGTGGAAGTTCGTCACCAGCTCCGAACCAGACTGTCCGGCGCGGGCGACCCAGCCTGACCCGAGGCCATAGGTCGTCTCGATGGTGAAGACGGAGGGCTCGACCTTCCGCGCTATCGCGGTCCAATCGGGCTGGGCGTCAACCTTTGTCTGGAGTGCTCGGACCTCCGTGCGCAGTCCATCGAGAGAACCCTGTTGCGAGCTCATCGTGTGCAGCGCCAGTCCCAGACCGACGACAGGCGTCGCTACCAGCAACAGCACAGCCGCGGCGGCGACGTTGCGCAGCCGCCGGCGGCCGGGCGCCGCCGGCCGGATCCGGACTTCGGACCGAATGCCGGCCAGCGCTGCGCGATCCCCCGCGATCGTTCCCATTTCCGGCTATGTGAGCGGCGCCGCGATCGCCGACTCGGCCTTGGCGAAGGTGAGCATCGCCGCGTCGAGCTTCTTGAAACCTTCCTTGATCTTGGTGTCGTCGTTGGTGTCCATGCCGGTGATCAGCTCCTGGTCGGCCGCCATGGCGGCGCTGAGCGAGTCGCCGAGCAAGGTGTCAGCGTTGGCGAGAGCAGCCGGAACCACGGCACTCGAGCGCGCCGCCTGGAAAGCCTTCATGTCGGTCAGCATGTCCTGCGCTGAGGTACGGCAGGTTATGTACGAGTTGCAAGCGGTCACGTACTCGTAGTCGGTGGTGACCTTCCCGCTGTTGAGCACGTAGAGCTTCACATAGGCGTCGGTGGCCTGACGCGCGGCGAGTTGCTTTTGCGTGTCGGTCAGCGCGGCCTGCGTCGACGCCAGCTGATGCCTGGCGGCATCTCGCTGCCCGATGGTCGTGTAGAGAAAACCACCCAGCGTGCCCGCCGCGATGAGGCCGATGATCGCAATCCCCGTCGGCACGATCCAGCGGGGGCGCCTCCGCGGCGGCGCCGGCGCCTGCGCCGGAGCAACCGCGACCTGTGCTCCCCACGGTGGTGTTTGCGGCGGAGCGGTCAGTTCATACGTGGGCTGGACGGCGACCACAGGCGCCGGCTCCGCGATGGCAACCGTGGTCCCGACCTCCCCATCGCCCCCGACAGGCGGGATGCCGAAGGATCCATTTTCCGGGTTGATAGACATCGTCTTGATCTCCTGCTTACGCGTGGCCTGCAATGGGGACCACCGTAGGCAGCGGGTGGCGAGGTGTCGTCAGCAGATGTACTGAGCTTTAGGGCGCCGCTAAATGGGAGCCTGGGCGATCCTGGCCCTGGCGGCGGCGCCCGGGAGCGCGATGAAGCTCACCAACCAGCCGACCACACCGGTCACGGGCACGGCACCCGTCCAGACCGTGAGCTCCCACCAGACACCCGTGGTCGCCCCAAGGACGACGAGGTAGGCGACCGTCAGGAGGGCGGGCACGCCGAACATGAAGGCGTGGAAGGCGTACGGCCGGGCCGGCGATGGGCGCAGGACGTACAGAAGAAGGTCACCGGCGACGCCGCCCAGCAGGGCCGCCATCACCAGTTCGGTGTGGTTGGCCACCGGGCTCACGAGGAGTGCGTTGATGGTGAGAATCACCGTCACGGCGCCGATCGGAAGGTCGAACCTTCGCAGCAGGATGACCAGCAGCCCGGCCACAATCGCGGCGTACAGGATGAGACCGATCATCCCGAGCTCCTCCTCCATCCACATCGGACCGCGGGGATCCGCCACTGTGCCGGCCGCCCACCGGTCGATGAGGGGCTGGTCGAACTGTAAGAAGAAGGTGAGCATCGACAGCGTGAGTGAGCCCGAGATGATCGCCGGCCACGTCGCCCGCCTCCCTCCGCGGCGTGTGGCCGCACGCAGCGGACCGCTCACGATGAGCCCCCCAGTGAGCATCAGGAACAGATGCGGCGGGCTGAACAGGAGGCCCATGCTGACCTCGAAGCCGAAACGGCTGTGCCACAGGAAGTCGAAGGCGCCGCCGATACCAAATAGGACTGTCCCGAGCAGCGAGACCCCGTAGCCGTCAGGCAGGAGCTCGTCCCACGTTCCGTAACGGCGGTAGTTGCGGATGACGTTGAAGCCGAGAAAGATCCCGATCACGGCCATGCCCGAGTAGAGCACGTAGTGGTAGGGGTTGAGGAAGCTCGTTTCGGGACGAGTGAGGTTGTGATGGTGCCACGAGTCCAGGTAAGCGCCTGCCATCAACCAGACACACAGCACCACGAAAGTCCACGTGAATCGGGCGCTGGCCACTCCAGGCTGCCTCGATTGGCGCGGTGTTGTCGAGGTTTTGACTGCCATCACGATCCTCCTTCCTGCTCCTCACCAACTGCGCTCGGCCGGGTTTCGTTTCGCAGCTCCGCCCGAAGGCGCTGAAGATCGGATTGCACTGCGGGGTCCAGGTCGAGAACGACCGGGTCGCGCGGCTGTGGCTGGCTCGTACGCGATGCCTCGGACAGGCTCGCGTCCAGCAGCCGGTCGGCGGCTTCGATTCGCGAAAGCACACGAGACCGTGGGGCTTTCGACGCGATCAGCTGCGACAGGTTGTCCAGCTCTCGCAGGAGGACCTGGCGACGCCGCAGAGCCAGGCCCGCCAGATGGTCCTGGCCATTGGCCAGGGCCGAGGCCGCTCGATCCCACAGCGCCGGCAGCTTGTGGCGGACCGACGCCAGCCTGAGCTCCACCCGACCCGGCGCGCGATCGGCTTTCAAATCGACTGAATGCTAGGCGCGGCGTGGCGGCGGGTCATCAGTAAGGCCACGGAGACTTAAGATTCGCGCGGGCACGCCGTGTTCGAAAGGGAAGGCGTAATGGCGGCAATCGCTCTTGTACTCGAACGCGCGCGCGCCGGGCAAGGGCAGGCTTTATTCGTAATCGCCGAAGCCGGGCTCGGCAAGACGAGTGTGCTGGAACGGGCTCGCGAGCAGGCTGCCGGGTTCACGGTTGGGGTAGGCCGCGGGCAGGCCATTGAGGCCACGCTCCACTTCGGGATCGTCAGCGAAGCCCTGCGAGGGGTTGGAGCCGGGACCCCGCTCGACGTCCCCCGGAGCGCGGCCTCGGCCGGGCTCGACGCGCGAGCCGCCTACTTCTACGCCACCTTGCGCCACCTCGAGACGATCAAGCAGCCGGCGCTGATCCTGCTCGACGACCTCCATTGGGCTGACCCAGACTCGCTGGCGCTGGTCTCCTTCCTCAGCCACCGTCTCAGCTCGGTGCCGGTCGCCCTGGTCGCGACTCTCCGGCCCTGGCCGCGAGCGGCGCTCGACCTCGCACGCCACCTCGCCCAGCAGGGACAGGCCCAGCTGGAGCAGTTGATGCCGCTGAGCCCGCCGGCCGCGACCGCGCTGCTCACCGAGCGGATGGGGGCTGACCTGCCGGAAGAAACCATCGACCGGGCCTGGGCGGCGAGCGGCGGCAACCCGCTGTTTCTGGAGGAGATCGCGCGCCATCTGCGAGGCGGTCGCAGCCTCGAGGAGCTCGATGAGCGCGGGAACGAGGCCACGATCCTGCTGTCGCGAATCGCCGGCCCCGGCGCCGACCTTCGCTATGCACATGCCGCAAGCGTGTTCGGCATCGAGTTCCGGCCCATGCTGGCGGCACGGGTGGCCGGCCTCGATGAACGCGAGGCGACAGAGGCGCTGGGGGTTCTGGTCGACACCGGGCTCGTCCGGCCCGGGCTGGCAGGCTGGGCGCAGTTCACCCACCCGCTCTTCCGGCAGGCGCTGTACGAGGACATGGCCCCACCGGTGCGAGAGCGCTGGCACGCATCCGCCTTCCGCCACCTGCTCGCTCACGGCGCCGAGCCCGCGGAGGCGGCGGAGCACGCGGTGAGCGGGCAGTTGCTTGGCGATGCGGAAGCCATCGCCGTGCTGCAGCGCGCGGGACGCGCGGCGATGGCAGACGGCGCGGTTGCGACCGCACGCCACCGCCTGCAATCCGCAGTCACGCTCGCCGGAGAGAGCCCCTCTGCACATCTCTTGATCGGGCTGGCCGAGACGCTGCTGTCCACGGGTGAGCCGGCCAAGGCGGTCGCCATCTACAACCGGATCCTCGAGAGCTCCGCATTGGATGGGGACGCACAAGCCAACATCCACCGCATGCTCGGCCGCGCCCTCTTCGCGAGCGGCGACGCGCGAGCCGCGGAAGGGCAGTTCGCGGCCGCGACCGAGCTCGGGCTCGCGGGTGAGGACCGGAAGCCCGCCATCGAAGCCCTCCTCGACCATTCCACCGCCTCCTGGATCGCCGGCGGAATCGCGCGCGCGGTCGAGTACGCGACCCGTGCGAGGGAGCTGGCGCAGGGTGCGGACCCGGACGTGAGACGGCGAGCCGACTCGACCTGGGCGCTGGTCACCTTCATCTCGGGGTCGGCTGAGGGCTTGCCGGCGGCCGCCGCCGCGGCCGCGGAAGCGGAGCTCAACCCGCTGCTGGAAACCGTCGACCCCACCTGGAGTTGGGGATCGCTCGGCAATTACATGTTCATGTCGGAGTTCGCGGAAGCTTACGACGAGGCGCGTCGAGTGCTCGACATCGCCTATCACGCGGCCGAGCAGCTGGGCGCGCCCATGGCGATCGGCCTCCTCGACACAGTGCGTGCGAATGCCCTCATCCGGCGCGGCCGGCTCGGCGAGGCAATGGTCCATGCGGAGCACGCGTTGACGATGGTTGACCTCGTCCCATCCTTGGCCGGCTACGCCTGGATCGCGAACGCCGCCACCGTGTTGGAGATGGGACGCATCGACGAGGCGGCGGCGTGGTGCGACCGGTTGGACAAGCTTCCGCAGGCTTTGATCTTGCGGCTTTGGGTTCAGCGGATGCGGGGCATCATCGCGGGCCGCCGCGGCCAGCAACAGCAGGCGAGCGACCTCTTCCTGGTCGCGGAGACGATCGCGAACCAGGCGGGGCTGTTGGAGCCCTGCGTGGTGCCATGGTCGCGCGACGCCATCACCGCGCACGTGGCCTGCGGGCGTCTCGACGACGCCGCGCGGGTCGTCGCCTGGCTCGAGGCGAGAGGCACGGACCTGCCGTGCCGGTGGCCGCGTGCCACAGCTTTGTTCGGACGCGCTCAACTGGCAGAGAAGACGGGCGAGAACGACGCGGCCGAGGCCCTGTACCGCGACGCGCTGGAGATCTATTCGGAGATCAAACAGCCTCTCTCGGAAATCCGCACCATGATCTATTTCGGGCGTTTTCTTCGCCAGGTCGGCAAGCCCGTCGAGGCGCGGCCGTATCTGAATCGAGCGGTTGACGTCGCGACAGAGGCGGGCGCCATGTGGCTGGCCCAGCAGGCCATGGATGAGCTCCATGCGGCGGGCGGGCGCCAGCGCAAGCACCTGGGCCCCGACGACCTCACACCCCAAGAGCGGCGCATCGCGAAACTCGCCGTCGAAGGCCTCAAGGTCCGGCAGATCGCCGAGTCACTGTCACTGTCGCCACGCACGGTCGAGACGCACCTGCAGAAGGTCTACCAAAAGCTCAACGTCTCCTCGCAGATCGAGCTGATGAAGGTCGGCATCCCGGCCCAGCAGGGCGACTAGCGCTCCCCTCACCCCCGCTTTGCGGGGGAGCTCCCCGCGTAGCGGGGAGCCGAGACACAGCCGGCGCAGGCGGCGACCAACGCCTCGTTGAAAACCTCGGGCCGCTTGACGCAAACGAAATGATCGCCATCGATCTCATGAACAGCCGGGTTGGCGAGAACGCGGCAAAGCTGGCGCTGGATGTCCGGAGACACGACCTGGTCCTGAGTGGTGAGCACCACGGCGCTGGGACTGGCCACGCCCCTCAGCCAGTCGCTCGAGTCGAATGCGATCGCCTCGGTCGCCGCCTGCAGGATCGCGCGGGTGTCGTGCTTGGCGACCTGCTCCATGACCCAGCGGCCCTGGCCGTCGTACGCCGATCGAGGAGCGAGCACGGCCATCATCGCCGCCCGCCGCACTCTCTCAGGTGCAAACTGCGCAGCGCGTGTGAGCAAGCGCATCGCCATGCCGCCTCCGGCAGACGCGAAGTTGTGGGCGGTCGCGCACAGGACCAGGCCGCGCACCAACTCGGGATGGCGGTGCGCGAAGAGCTGTGCCACCAATCCGCCCAGGGAGTAGCCGACCACGATGACGCGACCGAGCTCGAGAAGCTCGACGATGGCCGCCAGGTCGTCCGCGCACTGCGCGCCGTCGAACCTGTCGGTGGGAATGCCGTCGCCATGGCCTCGAAGGTCGGGGGCGACGACGCGAAAGTGTGCGGCGAGTTCCGGGACGGCGAGCGACCAGTTGAGGTCCGCGCTCGCGAGCAGGCCGTGCACCAGGAGCACAGTGGGCGCTCCCGAAGGCCCAGATGCCTCGCGCACGAAGATCGTGCCGCGCCCGGGCAGGTCGAGCCGCCGACCGGCCGGCATCTCCGCCGCGAAATGCAATTCCGCGAAGTCGAGGCGTTCGAGGCCCGCGCGCTTGCCGGCTTGCCGGCGACGAGTGGTTGGTCGGCCGTTCCAGGACATCTGGCTCCTCCTTCCGGCCCGGTTGGGCTCGGTGAGGGGGAGCGTCGAGACAGACCTCTCCCGCTGAGGTCCGAATCAGGTCTGCAAAGAGTTGGAGCGCGAAGGCGAGACTGGTCCAGCGCCATAGGTGGACAGGTCTTAGCCCCAAAGCTGGGATCAGCCGGTGGTCGCTTGCTCCTCGAGCTCCTTCAGGCGGTCGACCAGGCGCCGGACGCCATAAGAGCGCCGGTTGAAGTAGGCGGCGCGGCTAAGCCCCACGCGGCGCTCGACGGCGTAGTGGCCGCCGATTCGTCGGACGTAATAAAGACTCAGAATCTCGCCCGCCTGCGCATCTATTTGCGACGGGGACGCGCGCAGTGCTGAGATCGCGTCCTCCATGACCTGCCGCAGCGACGCAGCATTGTGCGATGGCAGACAGCGCAGATGCACGAGAGGGCTCTCCGCGAGGTCTCTCAGGTTGTTGAAGACCTTGAGGGCGTGCTCGAGGCGCTCCACCGTGATGTCGGGTGCTGAAGGACTCGACTCCTGGTCGGGCGGGGGCCACAACACCGCCGCGGCCTTCGCCACCTCGCGGTTGGGAAATGTGAAATAGCTCACAAGCCAGCCGACCAGCCCGCAAGTGAGAATCGTGCCGTAGACCACGTCCTGCCCCCAGTAAGTCCCGCCCTCCCAAACAGCAACGTAAGCGAGATAGGCGGCGGGCAGAAGCGCGCCCGTCAACGCCGCAAAGACTCGGAGCTGGGTCAGCCGGTCCGACCGAGGCTGGGCCCAGTAGAGGAGCAGATCACTGAGCACGCCCACCACGGCCGCCACGCCAACGTATTGGAAGCGCGAGAACTGGGTGCTGACCAGGAATGCGGTGGCGGTCAGCATCACAGTGATGCTCCCGCGTGGCAGCCGAATCTGGCGGAGAAGAAGAAGGATGGTGGCGGTGACGATCGCGGCCTGCATCATCAAGGCCAAAGCGCCGAGCTCCTGGCCGACCACTTTGTAGGTCCGAGGAAGCCCTCGGAGATCGAACGCCCATTGGTCCACGTATGGGTGGTCCCATTGAGAAAAGAACGTGATCGTGGCGAGGAGGAGCGTCGCCGAGATCAACGCAGTTGGTCCCGCGACCAACTCGCCGCGGCCCACCGCGGCTCGAAGTGGACCGGTCACGATCAACCCGCCGGCGGCGATTTGAATCAGGTTGGAGGGCCTGAAAATCGCCGCGAGACCGGGGGTCTCTGGACCGTATACGTCTTGCCACCAGATTCCACTGAGGATCCCGGCCGCGAAGATGGCACAACCAAGGGCCGATAACAGATAACCCTCGGGGAGGATCGAGTCCGGCCGTCGTTCTCGAAGCCAACGAGCAAGCGCCGTGCCCGTGAGGAAGACGGTCACCAGCAGCCAGGCCCCTTGCGATGGGGCATGGGCCCACGCCTGCGGCTTGAGGTGGCGGTCTATCCAGGCGTCGTAGTAGCCGGCAAAAACCAGGAGCGTGGCGAGGACAGAGAAGGCCCAGTCGAAGCGCGACCCGGGCCAAGTCGACGGGTCCAGGCCGGCAAACCGACGCGTAGCAGCCACGGTCCGACACAGGATGCTCTGACCTTTCCATCACCGCAAGCTTCCGCCTAAGTTTCAGTACATCCCCTGACGACACCGCCTTCGTTCGCACCTAAGGTCGCGGCTGGAGGTGATTCATTGCATTCGAATCGCTGAGCAGCGCGGCCCACGTTCGAACCATCCGGATTCAAGTCATTCAAGGAGATAACCATGCTCAGGACTTTTGCGCGCTTGCTCGCGGTGGGGGCGTTCGTGCTCGCCGCCGCAGTCCCGACGACAGCGTCGGCCGCCGGCGGTGGCGGCGGCGTCGGCATGACGGTCGCGATCGGTGCACCGATCACACTCACGGATCGCATCCTCGTGACATTGCCGGTGACCGTCACGTGCACCACAACACTCCCCAACCCATTCCAGTTCGGCAGCATCTTCGTTTCGATCCAGCAGGCAAGCGGAAAATCCGTATCCCACGGGAGCGGCCGCCTGGAGCTGACATCGTGCCCGGCCACCCCGCAAACCTTCAACGTTCTGGTCACGCCCGACGTGTTTTCGTCGCCCAGCAGTCCATTCCACGGCGGCGGAGCGATCGCGTTCGCTGGGGCCAGTGCGTGCGACATCACCTTCATTTGCATCGGTGGCTCGGTAGGACCGGTTAGCGTCCGACTCTGACCTCGCGCTGCTCCGGGAGGCCCGGCGATTCGCCGGGCTTCCCTCAATCGCGCCTCTCGTACACGGGGTTCACGGGACCGTGGCCCTTTCCCAGCTCGAGCGAATGCTCGATGGCGCCGTTGATGAAAGCTTTGGCCGCGCGCACGGCCTCGAGCGGTGACTGGCCTTTGGCCAGACCCGCGGTGATGGCCGCCGAGAAAACGCACCCGCTGCCGTGGGTGTTCTTCGTGTTGATGCGGCGGCCGGCCAGCTCGACCAGGTCTCTTCCGTCCCAATAGATGTCAATAGCTTCTGCGTCAGCCGCGTGACCGCCCTTGACGACCGCTGCCCGTGGGCCGAGCGCGACGAGGTCGCGCGCCGCCTGGCGCCGATCGTCGACGGTGGGCAGGGACCGCCCCAGCAGTACCTCCGCCTCGGGGATGTTGGGCGTCACGACCGCCGCCAGCGGGAGCAGATACCTGTACAGAGACGCGATGGCATCGCTGTGCAGCAGCCTCGCGCCACCTTTGGCGACCATGACCGGGTCGACCACCAGGTTGATGATCCCGTGGTCCCTGATCGCCGCTGCGACCGCCTCGATAATCGCCGCGCTCGCCAGCATCCCCGTCTTGGCCGCCTGCACCCCGATGTCCTCGACGACGGCGTCGATCTGCGCGCGGATGACGCGAATCGGCACCTCGTGAATCTCAGAGACCGTGACCGTGTTCTGGGCCGTGACGGCGGTGATCGCCGACGTTCCGTGCACCCCGAAGGCGGCAAAGGTCTTGAGGTCGGCCTGGATGCCGGCTCCTCCGCCGGAGTCGGAGCCGGCGATCGTGAGCGCGACTGGGACTATCATGCCGGCCGCACGCGGCGAGAACCCCAGTAGACGGCGGCGGCGACTGCGATGCTCACCAGCCCGCTGGTGTCTGCTCCATGGAGGCTCGTGATGAGACCGTCGTTGAAGAAGTGCGGCGAGGAGATCAGGTTGCCGAAGAGGTTGTCGTAATTGACGAAAAGTAGGCTGGCCGCGGTGCCGGCAAGCCACGCGATGATGGCAAGCCGCGGTCGCGCTTTGCCCTCGAAGACGAAGAAGCTGAGGAGCACGACCGCGGCCCATGCCGGCGCCCAGAGATAGGTGAGGATGAGGAAGTCCTCGTAGGCGACGTGCAGGTCGCTCACCAGGACCGCGTACGCGGCCAGCGCCGTGCCGAGGATGCCGCAACCCAAAGCGGTCTGCCATCGAGGAAGGCGGATGCCCATGGCCAGCGTGACCAGCCCCGCCGTGTAGACGTCAAGGTAATTGGCCCAGATCTCACCCACGACGACAAACACGAAGAACGGGATCGCGACCCAGCCTGGGGCGTGCGCGCTGATCACGGCGAGGACGCCACCCGGACCAGCGGCAAGCCCTGCGTCGATGGTCGGCAGCAGGAGGCCGAAAAGGCCGAGGAGGATCATCGGCAGCGCCACACCGGCGAGAGGCCAGAACGTGACGGATCGGGTCGGGCTGGATGCCGGCAGGTAGCGCGAGTAGTCGCTTGCGAACGGATACCAGGACGCCACGAGCGCGAAGCAGGTCATGAAACCGAGCACGAACGCGCCTGGGTAGTCGGCACCGGAAACGGATGGACCCTGGCCCCAATGGAACTGTGGCGCGAGCAGAACGAACAGGACAGCTGCCAGCGCGGCGAAGATGACCGCCCCGTAGGTCTCCAAGACTTTGATCGTTCCGTGTCCGTAGACGGCGACGCCGACGCTGATGGCGGCGATCAGGATCACCAGCGCGAATGTGATCACTCGGTTGCCGCCGCCAAAGAGCTGCGCGCCGGCGTTGGCGGCGATGACGCAGTCGACCGCAAACCAGCCCACGGCGAGAAACAGGGTGAGCGCGGCTCCGACGTACGAACCCCGACGTCCGAAGATGCGACGCGTGAAGACGATCTGGGGCAGTCCGCTCCTCGGCCCGGTGTTGCTGAGGAGGCCGAGGATGAGAGCGGCGGCGACTGTGCCCAACACTGTGGCGGCGAGGCCGTCCCAAACGCCGAGCCCGTAGTAGGTCGTCAGCAGGCTCGCGGTAAACAGGCTCGCGTAGTTCGTGAAAGCGCCGGCCCACAGAAAGCCGAGCTCGCGCGGCCGGCCGTGGCGTTCGGCGGCCGGGATCGCATCGATGCCGTGCGTCTCGACCTTTCCGAAAGCGTCGGCATCAACGCTCTCAACGGCGCTCATAAGTGCGGCGCGCCGGAAGTACGAAGGCGGTGGGCGGCATCGGCGGGCGACGCCAAGGAGAGGCGAGGACGTACGAGGAGCGCATCTTGATCATGCGCGACGAGAACGCCCGGAGCCTCGACGCCGGCGTCAGCGCCCTTTAGGGCGCTCGGCCGCCTAGGCCGATCCACCGCCGAGTTCCTTCCGGCGTGCTGCACTCTATCTCCCTCCGCTGGCATTACCCAGTTCAGGTTCTTGCGGTCGGCGCTGTGCGCCCTCTCAGCCTCTTTTGGCTCCCGCTGGTTCGATTCTAGTGGGGTCGCGTCCTTACTTTATGTATGGGGCCAGAACAGCAGCCCGACACCCGAGAACGATGTATGCCAGATGGCCCCAGGCCACATTGATCGCGTCCGGTAGAAGACGTACCCGAGCAAAAGGCCTGGGAGGAGTCCAAACAGTGCGATTCCGAGCGCCAGCCCTAGCGAGTACCCGGCGGCCAAGTAGGAAGGGACATGCAACAGGCCGAAGGCCATCGAGGATATGGCCAGGCTGTTGCCGGGCCGGCCCAGCCAAGGCATGAGCCGGTTGAAGATGACGCCGCGGTACGCGAGCTCCTCGGGGATGCCGTTGATGAGGGACTGGAGCGCGATCGCACCGGTCACGGCGGGAACCGTCGCCGACTCCCACATGAGCCCAGGATGCCCGCCGGTGGCGATGGCACCAAGTCCAAGGGCGATTCCGATGACAGCCAGCACGACCCCGAGGAGCAAATCTCGCGGGGTCGCCGTCAAACCCACCTCGCCGGCTCGGAAGCGGAAGGCCGCCACGGCGACCAGGGTCGGGAGGAGCAAGAGTGGGACCGCGATCGCGGCGTTTGCCGCTTTGGCCGCTACCAGCGACGGAACGCCAGCGGCTCTCAGGTCGGCCGCCCAAGCGTGACCAAGTCCAGAGGGGAAGATCACGAACCAGAAGATCGCGGCACCAGCGAACTGCAGCGCCGCCACCGTCACAGCAAGGCCGATATCGCGTGAGCGGGCGTCGGGCCGGTGAACAGCCGCCACCGCCGTGGGCCGGTCACGTGTAGCGAGACGGATCACGGAGACGTAGACGACCAGAAGGACCAGGTTGATGGGGACGTTTGCAGGTCCGAACGCGAATACGACTGCGAGCAAGTTCATCGCTGCGTAGACGACGAGCAGCGGCGTCAGCAGCGGATGGTCGCGCAGCAAAGCCACTGCTCGCGCCAACACCTACTACCGGTCCAGGAACTCCGTCACAAAAGATTGGAAGTCGTGGACGCCGTTCTCACGCTTCCCGGCTCACCGAAGTACCATTCGCAGATCGTGACCTGGATGACGGCAGCCTCTGTGCGAGCGCGATGTCTGGGCCCACGAAATCGAGCGATTTCGCGCGGATCCTTGGGTCGATCTCGAGCTGCATTCGGGTGACATTCTCGCACTCACGGGATTCTCACCTCCGCCCCTGAACACGCAATGAGGGCGATCGTCTTCGGGCTCGTGCTCATGGCGGCCCTGAGCGTGATCGTGCTGTCCATCCGGCCGGGCGGGCTGCGCCGGCAGCTTCGGTTGGCGGCTCGCAGGCTCCGGCTCGTCCTCCTCTTCGGCGGCGTGTATCTAGTCTTCTCGACTGTGATCCGGGTGTTCTTTCCGGAAGGTTGGGTGTCCGACTACGGTCCGCCGGCGGTGGCGCTCGTGCTCGCCGGAGCGTTTCTCGTGCTGTCGCAGGAGCCGGCCCTGCCGCCAGAGACAAAGCGGTGAGCGACCGCGAGCCGGATTCGCTGACCCTCGCCGACGTGGAGGAGGCACGCAAGCGCCTCGCCGGAATCGTGCCCCGCACGCCGCTGATCCGATTGGAAGACGGGGGCGAAGGCGAGCTCTATCTGAAGCTGGAGAACCTGCAGCCTGTCCGCTCGTTCAAGGTTCGCGGCTCTGGCAACGCGATCGCTGTGCTCGATGCCGCCACGTTGCAGGCCGGCGTGTACACCGCCAGCGCTGGGAACATGGCCCAGGGCCTGGCGTGGAACGCCAGACGGCTCGGAGTCCGGTGCACGGTCGTCGTCCCCGACGGCGCTCCGCGTGTGAAGCTCGAGGCCATCCAGCGCCTTGGCGCCGAGACGATCTCGCTGCCGTTCGACGACTGGTGGAACGTGATGGCGACCCACCGTTATGCGCCGCTCGAGCCCGCTCATTTCATCCACCCCTCGAGCGACGTCGACGTCATGGCCGGCAACGGCGTCATCGGCCTGGAGATCCTGGAAGACCTCCCTGACGTCAACTCCGTACTCGTCCCCTTCGGCGGCGGCGGGATGGCCTGCGGCATCGCGACGGCGGTTCGGGGCCTTCGCCCGGAGGTCCGTGTCTATGGCTGCGAGGTGGACACGGCCGCTCCCCTTGCCGCCGCGTTGACCGCGGGTGGCCCGGTGCCGTGCGCGCGCACCGCCACGTTCGTGGACGGGATCGGCGGCCCGGCGCTGCTGCCCGAGATGTGGCCGCCCTCGTCGCGCCTGCTGGCCGGATCGCTGGTGGTCAGCCTGCCCGAGGTGGCGGCCGCCATCCGCCACCTGGTCCAGCACGCCGCGATCGTCGCCGAGGGGGCCGGCGGCGCGTCGGTGGCAGCTGCGCTCAAGGGCCTCGCCGGACCAGGTCGCCATGTCGCCGTCGTCTCGGGCGGAAACATCGACCCGGAAGTTCTGACCACGATCCTGTTGGGGCAGCTGCCCTAGGGCCCTGTCCGGAGACAGGGCCCTTAGTCGACCTTGACCTCGGCGCCGTCCTGGGCCCATCGCGTGTGGAATGCTCCCTCGCGGTCAACCCGGTGATAGCTGTGGGCGCCGAAGTAATCGCGCAGGCCCTGGATGAGGTTGGCCGGCCCACGCGCACGCCGGTAGCCGTCGTAATAAGCAAGCGATGACGAGAAGGCAGGGATGGGCACGCCGCGATCGACGGCGGTCTTGACCACACGCCGCCATGCCTCCTGCCCGGAGGCAAGAGCGTCCTGGAAGAACGGTGCGAGCATCAGGTTCGGCAGGCGCGGCTGCTCCACATACGCATCCTTGATCCGGTCGAGGAACTGTGCTCGGATGATGCAGCCGCCACGCCAGATGGTGGCCAGCGCCCCGAGGTCGAGGCCCCACTCGTATTCCCGCGATCCGGCCTGCAGGTGCTCGAAACCCTGGGCATACGCGACGATCTTGGCCGCGTAGAGCGCATCTCTAACGTCGTCGACCAGGCCCATGTCCCTGTCGTAATGAACGTGGTCCGCAGCCGGACCGGTGAGAATGTCGGCAGCCTTTACCCTCTCCCCCTTCTGACTCGACAGGATCCGCGCGAAAACCGCTTCCGTGATGCCTGTCAACGGCACGCCCAGCTCCAGGGCCGACTCGCTCGTCCAGCGGCCCGTGCCTTTCTGCTCGGCCTCGTCCTCGATGGCGTCCACCAGCGGCGCTTCAGTTCCGTCCGAGCTCTTGGCGAGAACGTTGGCGGTGATCTCGATCAGATACGACTGCAGCCGGCCTTCGTTCCAGCCGCGGAAGATCGTCGCCAGCTCCGCGGGGGTCAGGCCGAGCGCAGAACGCAGCAGGTCGTAGCTCTCGGCGATCAGCTGGATATCCGCGTACTCGATCCCGTTGTGGACCATCTTCACGAAGTGCCCGGCCCCGTCTGCTCCGATGTACGTGCAGCAAGGCACGCCATCGACCTTGGCGGCGATCGCGGTCAGCATCTCCTCGACGTGCTCGTAGGACTCGCGGGTTCCACCCGGCATCAGGCTCGGTCCGCGCAGCGCGCCCTCCTCGCCGCCTGACACGCCCATGCCCAGGAAGCCCAGCCCAGCCCGAGCCGCGGCCGTCGCCCGCCGGCGCGTGTCGTGGAAGAGGGAGTTGCCGCCATCGATGATCGTGTCGCCCGGTTCGAGCAGGGCAGTCAGCGAATCGATGCCCTCATCGACCGGCGAGCCGGCCTTGACCATCAGCAGGATCGCGCGCGGCGGGGCCAGGATCTGGACCAGCTCCTCCAGCGTGGCGGCCGGCTTGAAGGCGCCCTCGTCAGCGTATTTGGCCATGAACTCATCGGTTCGCTGCCGCGTGCGGTTGTAGACGCCCACGCGGACGCCGTGCGACGCAAGGTTGCGCGCCAGGTTCATGCCCATGGTCGCCAGCCCGACGACGCCCAACTCTTGGTCTGCCAGCTCGCTCACCCCCCGGCATTATGCCAAGCCGGCGGTCAGCGCCTAGGGGGTCGGACTCGCCTTCGCCCTGGCGTTTTCGGCCGCCTCCTGCGCGGCCGTCTCGCCGGTTTCGTGGGTCGCGGTCTCGTTGGAGGCTCCGCCGGGACCTGCCGGCCCGCCATGGAACGTGCCGTTGTTTTCGGCCGTCTCGCGCGCGGCCGACTCGGTGGCTTCGTGCGCCGATGCCTCGTTCGACTTCGCTGCGGGCGTCGGCGAAGCTGCAGCAAGGAAAGTGTTTGGGCCGGCGCTCCTGCCGGCAGCCGAGGCGGCCACCACACCGACAACGGCCATCGCCGCCGCCACCACGGAGGCGATCAGTAACGTGCGTCCTTTGCTCATATCACGCATGGTCGGGCGCGAACCTCAAGGAACGCTTGGAATCGGATGTGAGTTTCTGGCCCTAGGCAGAGAATTCCAAGCTGCGGATCCCGGTCAGGTCCAGCCAGTACCGGCCGCCGCCCTTCACGATCCGCATCTGCACCTGGCCGCAGGCCGGGCATCGGACGACCACGCCGGGCGCATGCATGTAGACCTCGACCTGACCGACCGCATGCACCTTAAGGCAGCCCGCGCACGTGCTCTCCGCGGTTGTCATCTCCATCGTGAAGATCTCGCGCAACAGCCCGCCGATCGCGTTGCCGTCGAGCTTCAAATCGGATTGCTGCACAGTCATGGTCTCAACCTCCTGTGGGTCCGAACCGCTCGGTCTTGATTGAAGGCGCATCAAAGCCCATGTCGACGAGGTGCCCTGCTACGGCTTCCACCATGGGCGTGGGCCCGCAAACGAACATGATCGGGTTCTGCGGTTTCGGCCATCCCACCTCTTCCAGCATCGCGCGATCGATTCGCCGCGCGTAGCCGCGCCAACCTGGCGGCTGCATTCGAGTCAGACAGTGGGCCACAGTGAGGCCGTCCCCCGCGGCGGAAAGAGCGTCCAGCTCAGCCCTGTAGATGATGTCGTCCTCGGAACGCGACGAGTAGAGCAGCCTGGTCGGAGTCATCGACTTGATCGCTGAGCGGTGGCGGATCATCGCCATCAGAGGCACCACGCCCGATCCTCCCGCCACCAGCAGCAGGGGCCGGTCGTCGCCTCCCCGCCATACGAAGTAGCCTCCGATCGGCCCGCGAAGCTCGATCTTGTCGCCTTTGCGAACCTCGCCGACCAGATACGGCGACACCTCACCGTCGTCAAGCCTCTCCACTGTGATCGCCAGGCGCGGGTCTTCCGGTGCCGACGCGATGGAGTAGCTCCGCTCCGCCTGGTAGCCGTCATCCGCCGTGAGGCGGACGTCGACGTGCTGGCCCGCGAGGTGGCCTTGCCACTCGGGCACGTCGAGCACCAGGCTCGCCACCCGCGGCGTTTCCTGGACCAGCTCAGCGACCGCGCCGAGCTGCCACTCTAGTAAACGGGGTCCCCGCGAACTCACGGCTTTAGCCTCCGAGTTCGTGGGGATGTTAGTCGCCCCAGTACCGCTGTTCGCGCCATGGATCCCCGTACATGTTGTAGCCGTTCGACTCCCAGAATCCGGGCTCATCCTTATTGATCAGGCGCAGCCCGCGCACCCATTTGGCGCTCTTCCAGAAGTACAGGTGCGGGACCAACAGCCGAGCAGGCCCGCCGTGCTCCGGGTGCAACGGCTGGCCGTCGAACTCATACGCGACCCACGCCTTGCCGCCGCTGACGTCTTCGAGCGGGAGGTTGGTCGTGTACCCGCCGTAGGAGAACGCCATGGCAAATTCGGCGGCGGTCTCCACGCCTTCGAGGATCGTATCGACGGAGACGCCTTTCCAGGCGGTGTCGAGCTTGGTCCATTTGGTGACGCAGTGGATGTCCTTCGTGACCTCCTCGGCCGGCAGTTTGCGGAAGTCCTCCCAGGTCCACTTCTTGGGCTCGTCGATCTCGCCCTCGACGACAAACGTCCACTCAGCCAAAGCGACTCGAGGCGTCGGGCCGGCTGAGAGGACCGGAAAGTCGTTCACGACGTACTGTCCCGGCGGCAGTCGAGAGCTGCTCGCCGAATCTCTTCGCTTGCCGCGGAATCCGCGCGAGATGAAAGACATGGGAGTGGTCTCCTCTCTAACTTCAGACGAATTCCAGCTCTGTCGTGATGACGATGCAGCCGCCGATGGTCTTGGCGACCGGGCAGCGGCCGGCGTGGAAGGCATGCGAGCGCTGGGCCGCCTCCCGCTTGTCCTCCGGGCACCCGGCCAGGTGATACCGCACATGGATGCTCTTGATCACGAGCACTTTGTCCTCCAGCACGACAATGCCTTCGGCATCTGAGGTCAGCCTACCCTCGCTCGCGTCGATCCCGCGCGCCTCCAGCGCGCCACCCAGGGTTCCCGTGAGTCAACCGGCGGTGGCGGCAACCACGTAGTCGAGCGTGGTGGCATGGTCGGGATACTGCCCAGGGGCGGTGCCGTAGTGCTCGCGGACCTCATCGTGCGTCCCGAACATGACGGCTTCCGTTTCCGCCGGAATGTAGGCGCTGCGGATCGGCCCGCGCTCACGGACGATCCTGACCTTCGAGACGTACTTCGGCTCATCCATGCCGACCAGATTAGTGCCGGGCGGGCGTTGTCGCGTTACGCGCGTTAGGCTAGTGCCGTCATGGACCCGGTTCCCGCTTCCCAGTCCGCGGGACAGATCTCGGCCGACGGCCAGTTCCGGTGGGACGGCCAGCAGTGGGTACCGCTGGGGGCCGGCCACCGCGAACCGACTCCGTGGACACGGCCCATGCAGCTCGCGGCAGCGGGTGTCCTTGCCGTTTCCGCGCTCGTGGGGGTGATCACGACGCTGGTCTTTTACAACCACGATGCTGTGGTGAGCGCTCTGCACGCCCAGGGCACGCCGATCCCGGCCGGGACCACCGAGGACACTGTGGTCAACATCACGATCGGGTTCGCGATTGCTTTCGCCATCGTCGTCGGCATCCTGGAGCTGGTGGCCGCGGTCGGCAGCTACCTCGGCTGGCGGTGGATGTTCTGGCCGGTGCTCGTGATCTGCGGCCTCACTGCGATCGGAGCGCTCCTCGGCCTGTTCTCGTTCGCACGGACGAGCTCATCGCCGATCGGGGCCGGAGGCCTGGTCATCTCGGAGCTCCTCGATCTCGCGGGCGCGGCGGTGTTCGTCTGGATGCTCGTGGGCCTGGTCAAGTACGGGCCGTGGGCCATGAAGAGGCCCGGCACCTAAGAAGACCGGAACGCGGGGGGTTGAGCGCCGTGGACCTGGTGAGTCCGAAAGTTCGCTCGCTGCGGACCGCACGGGTCTACCCGGAAAGTCGCGCTCACGCTTCCATTGTCCGCGCGCCCCGCGTTCGCGACTCGGCCCCAAGCGCATCGCGCACGACTGCGGCCAGAGCGTCGATGAACTCCGGCCGCGCATTGAAAGACTGAGTGCGGCGCAGCTCAAATCCATGCTCGCCGGCGAAGGCCATGGCTTCCACGTCGATGTCGTACAGGATCTCGAGGTGGTCGGCGACGAATCCGACCGGACACACCAGGGCACGCCGCACGCGCACATGCGCCAGCGCCTCGAGCAGGTCTGGACCGAGCCACGGCTCGCCGGTGTGACTGGCGGACTGGAACGCGAACTCCCATTTCGGGAGCTGCGATCCCGCGGCCACGAGCCGGCAGCTCTCCAGGAGCCGCTCGCGATAGCGATCGCCTGCAGCCTCGATTCGCGCCGGCAGGCTGTGGGCTGTGAAGAAAATCCGCTCGGCCTCGAATCCGGTCAGCGCCTCGTCGACGAGCGTGCGCACGGCCGCGATGAACGCAGGGTGGTCGTGGAAGCCGCGCACGAGGACCAAGTCGCCATCCCAGGCCTGGCGCAGGGCGGTGAAGTACGCCCCCAGGCTCATCTCGGCGTAGTGGGGCGCCAACGGCAGCCCGACCAGCCGCTTGATGCCGGCCGCCCGGGCCTCGGCGGCCGCGTCGGCGATGAAGGGCGGCGCGTGCTTCATGCCCG
>Ga0137361_10000556_pt1 | contig 21344 bp, 23 predicted proteins | sample Mad1_80_16metaG_FD_104923 | JGI IMG/M metagenome (GOLD analysis project Ga0137361, IMG submission 104923) | Vadose zone soil microbial communities from Angelo Coast Range Reserve, California, USA - Mad1_80_16 metaG | ecosystem: Environmental > Terrestrial > Soil > Vadose zone | place: USA... | reverse complement strand
CGCTGCATGCGCCGCGTGACCGTGGACCAGGTGGCGGAAGCGGCTCTTGAAATGATGCAGGTCTCATGATGCGGCCCGCCATCTTCATGGACCGCGACGGCACGGTCTCCCACGAGGTGGGGTACGTGAACCACGCGTCCAGGTTCCGGCTCTACCCCTGGGCGGTGGACGCGGTGCGCCTGGTCAACCGGGCGGGTTGGCTGGCGGTGCTGGTCACGAACCAGGCCGGGGTGGCCCGCGGATACTTCCCGGAGTCGATGATCGACGAGGTCCACGGGCGGCTGCGGGCCGCTCTCGAAGACGGCGGGGCGCGCTTCGACGCGATCTACGTCTGCCCGCACCACCCGACCGTGGGGGAGCCGCCCTACCGGAAAGACTGCGACTGCCGGAAGCCCCGGCCGGGGATGCTGCGGCGCGCCGAAGCAGAGCTGGGGGCGGACCTGGCGCGGTCCTGGGTGATCGGCGATCGCCAGGGCGACCTGCAGCTCGCCTGGAACGCGGGGGCCCGGGCCGCCCTCGTGCAGACGGGCTACGGTCGGGGCGAGGTCGTGTACGAGGCCCCCCGCTGGCGGCGGCCGCCCGACCTCGTGGCCGCGCACCTGCTGGAGGCGGTGGAGCGCATCCTGGCCGGGGCCGCGGCGTGAAAGATCGCCTGCAGGAGGTCATCCGCTCGTTCCGGGGCCGCCGCGTGCTCGTGCTGGCCGACCTCGTGGCCGACGAGTTCGTCTACGGCCGGGTCGAGCGCATCAGCCGCGAGGCCCCGGTCCTCATCCTCGGGTACGACGGCACCGACGTGCGGCTCGGCGGCGGCGCGAACGCGGTCCACAACATCCGCACCCTGGGCGGGTCGCCCCTCGCGCTCGGGGTCCTGGGCACGGACGCCCACGGCGCGCGCCTGCGCTCCCTCCTCCGCGAGAAGGGGATCGGCCGGGCGGGAATCGTGAGCGAATCCGGCTACGTGACGCCGGTCAAGACGCGCATCCTGGCCGGGGGAGTCCACTCCACGAAGCAGCAGATCGTCCGGATCGACAAGGCCACGGGCCTTCCCGAGCGCAGCCCGGCCCGGCGCGCGGTCCTGGCGAAGCTGCGCGGCTTCCGGGGGCGGGTGGACGGCGTGCTCGTGAGCGACTACGGCTTCGGCCTGCTCACCCCCGCGGTGGTGGGGGCGGCGGTGGCCTTCGCGCGGCGCCGCGGGGTCCCCGTCACGGTGGACTCGCGCTTTGCCCTCCTCGCGTCTCGCGGCATGACCGCGGTCACCCCGAACGAAGCCGAGGTCGAGGCCGCGCTCGGGATGCGGATCGGCCACGACCGGAAGCGCCTGGAGTCCGCGGGCCGCGCCTTGCTGCGCCGGCTGGGGGTCAAGGCCGTCCTGGTCACCCGGGGCAGCCACGGCATGGCGCTCTTCGAGCCCGGCCGGGAGCCTCTCCACATCCCGATCCACGGCAGCGACGAGGTGGCGGACGTGACCGGCGCGGGCGACACCGTGATCGCGACCTTCACCCTCGCCCTCGCTGCGGGGGCGACCCCCGCGGAGGCGAGCCTCCTCGCGAACTACGCGGGGGGCATCGTCGTGATGAAGCACGCCACGGCCACCGTCTCGTCGGAGGAGCTGCTGGCCGCGGTCGACGGGGACCGATGAGGACGGCCCGCTCCAAGATTGGCTCGCTCGAGGAGGTGCGCGAGCGGGTGGAGGCGGCGCGGCGGGAGGGCTCCACGGTCGCCCTCGCCAACGGCGTCTTCGACCTGCTGCACGTGGGCCACGTCCGCTACCTGCAGGGGGCGAAGGCGGAGGCCGACGTGCTGGTGGTGGGAGTGAACGGGGACGACTCGGCACGGCGGCTCAAGGGACCCGAGCGGCCGATCTTGCCCGCCGTGGACCGGGCGCTGCTCGTGGCCGCCCAGCGCGCGGTGGACCACGTGGTGGTGTTCGAGGAGGACGACGTGCGGGGGCTCCTCCTGGCCCTGAAGCCCCTCGTGCACTGCAAGGGGACCGACTACACGCCCCAGATGGTCCCCGAGCGCGAGGTCGTTTGCTCGTACGGGGGCCGGGTGGCGATCGTGGGCGATCCCAAGGACCACGACACCCGGGCCCTGCTCGCGAGGCTGCGCGGTTGACGGGCACGGGTGCGGGCATGAGGGTCCTCCTCGTCCGGCTCTCCTCGATCGGCGACGTGGTGCACACCCTGCCCGCCCTGGCCGCGCTCGCGCGGGCCGGCCACGAGGCCGGTTGGCTGGTGGAGCCCCCTTCCCGCGTTCTCCTGGACGGCCAGCCTCTGCTCGCCCAGGTCGCCCCGGTGCCGGCCGCCAAGGCGTTCCGGCTGGGGGTGGCCCGCGAGACCGTGCGCGCCCTGCGGGCCCGCCGCTACGACGTCGCCCTCGACTTCCAAGGCTTGTGGAAGTCCGCGGCCTGGGCCCGCCTGTCCGGCGCGCGCCGGGTCGTGGGCTTCGCCGGTCCCTGGCGGCGGGAGTCGCCCTCGACCCTGCTGGTGGGCGAGCGGGTTGAGCTGCCGCGCGAGGCCGTCCACGTGATCGACAAGAACCTGGCCCTGCTCCGGCCGCTCGGCATCGACGCCCTCGGCCTTCGGGAGTTCCCGCTGCCCGAGGCGCCCGCTTCGGCCGAGCGGGTCGAGCGCGCGGTCGTCGAGCTCGCCGCCTTGCCCTTCGCGATCCTGAACCCGGGGGGCGGCTGGGCGAGCAAGCTGTGGCCGGCGGAGAGCTTCGGCGCCGTGGCCCGTGGGCTTCGCGAGCGCGGTCTTTCCGCCGTCGTCAGCTGGGGACCCGGCGAGGAGGCCCTCGCGGACCGGGTGGTCGCGGCTTCGGCGGGCGCCGCCGTCCGGTCCTTCGCCACCAGCCTGCTCGACTACGTGGCCCTGGCCCGTCGCGCCCGGCTGGTGGTGGCGGCCGATACAGGCACCCTTCACCTCGCCTGCGCGGTGGGCACTCCGGTGGTCGCGCTCTTCGGCCCCACCGATCCGGCCCGCAACGGCCCCTTCTCCCCCCGCGACGAAGTGGTGGGGCGCGTGCCCCCCTGCGCGCCCTGCCACCGGCGCGTCTGCCCCCGCCACGAGGGGATCATGGCCACGATTCCGCCTGGAGAGGTCCTCGGGGCGATCGACCGGCGGCTCGCCGCCGCCCCGAGCCGTGACCGGCTTGCCGTCTAGGCTGCGCGTCCCGCTGGGCTGGGCGGCCGGAATCGTCGTCCTGGTCCTGGCCCGACCCACCCCCCTCGCCCTCGCTCTCGGCCTGCCCCTCGCTTTGCTCGGCGAAGCGCTGCGCCTGTGGGCATCCGGGCATATAGAGAAGACGAAGGCGCTCGCCACGGGCGGCCCCTACGCCCACACGCGGAACCCCCTGTACCTGGGGAGCCTCCTGATGGCGCTGGGAGCCACGGTGGCCGCGGCGAGCCCGTGGGTGGCTCTGGCGGTGGCCGTCTATCTCCTGGCCTTCTATCCGTCCGTGGTGCGGGAAGAGGCGGACTTCCTGGCCAGGAAGTTCGCGCCCGAGTACGCCGCCTGGGCGGGTGCGGTGCCGCTCTTCCTGCCGCGCCTCACCCCCGCGGGCCCGCGCGCCTCGCGCTTCGACTGGGCGCGCGTCCGCGCGAACCGCGAGTGGCGGACCGCCCTCGCGGTTCCGCTGATCGTCGTCCTGCTGCTCACCCGCGGGCTGCTCGCCGGTCTTCTCCGGTAGAGCGAGGCCCGAATGCCATGGCCCGAGCTGACGCCTCCTGTTCGACGGCGCATCTGGCCGGCTCTGGGGTCGGGCCTCAGCCGCGCCGTTGTGAGCCCATGGCCGTTCGGATGGCATCCGCGAGCTCCGCAAAGGAGGCCGGCTTGCGAACGACCGGCCCGACGCTCAGCAGGGCGCGCTCCTCTCGGCTCAGCTCCAGGCTGCCGCTGACGAGGACCACGGGCACCTGGCATCCCTCGGCGCGGAGCAACGAGAGCAGCTGCCGCCCCTTCAGCCGCGGCATCTCGTCGTCCAGGACGACCACGTCGAAGGCGTCGCCTCGCCGAAGGAGATCGAGGGCTTCGGCCCCGTCACCCGCCGCCACGACCTCGAAGCCCTCCTCCCGAAGGACTTCGCAGACCACTTCGCGCAGTGGGGTGTCGTCTTCGGCGAGCAGGAGCCGCTTCGGTGGCACAGGAGGATCCGTTCCGCCGGGCATCCGGAGTCCGGGCGGTCGAAATCCCATTTTGGGATATTCGACTCCGGGATTCAAGGCTAGCGGCGCGCGGGCTCGGCGCCCGCAGGCCCATGCGATCCCTTCACGACTCGCGGTACAAGCTGCTTCTTCGGAGGCTGCGCGCGGCCCGGCGCGACGCCCGCCTGACGCAGCAAGACGTGGCGAAGGCCATGGGACGGCATCAGTCGTTCGTCTCCAAGTGCGAGGCGGGGGAGCGCCGAATCGACGCGGTCGAGCTTCTCGAGCTCGCCCGCCTCTACGGCAAGCAGGTTGGCTACTTCGTGGCCGAAGGGGAAGGTGTCAGCGGGGCATCGCTCTCGTCGGAGGGAGCCGCCGGCCGCCCGCCCAGGAGGCGCGGCAAGGGCAAGCGGCACCGGTGAGAGTCACCAGTGCCGCGAGCGTCGGACGTGCGGGGTTCAGTCCTGCGAGATCCGGTAGAGGTGCTGGTAGCCGCGCAGGTAGATCTCGCCGTCCACCAGGGCCGGCGAAGCGTCGAAGCCGTCCGCGAGGACGTTGGTGGCCAGGACCTTGAGCTGGGGGCCGGCATCCAGGACGTCCGTCACGCCGTCCCGGCCCGCCACGTAGACGCGACCGCTCGCCCCCACGGGAGAGGCGTAGACGTTGCTCATGCGGGCGAGCCGCTCCGTGTAGCTCGGCTTGCCCGTGCGCGCGTCGAGGCGGGTCAGGACCGCGGAGTTCGACTTCAGGAAATAGAGCCCGTCCCGGTAGAGCAGGGGCGAAGGGACGTAGGGGGTGTCGCGATCGTAGCGCCAGGCGACCGCGGGAGTGCCCGTGATGTCGCCCGTGGCGGCGGCCAGGCGGACCGCTAGGAGTGCTTCCCCGCGGAAGCCGCTCGTGAGGTAGACCATGCCCTCGGCGGAGACGGGAGAGGGGATGGCGTTGGCGGTCAGGCCCTCGCCTTCCCACAGCAGCTTCCCGGTCTCGAGGTCGTAGCTCCGCACGCGGTTGGTGCCGCTGGTGACGACCTGCGGCTTCCCGTCGTGGACGACCACGAGGGGGGTGGCCCATGTCGTGGGCTCGTCGCGCCGGTCGTTGCGCCACTGCTCCTTGCCGCTCTTCGCGTCCAGGGCCACGATGAAGTCCTTGCCCTCGTGGTCCCAGTTCACGACCAGGGTGTTCCCGAAGAGCGCCGGCGAGGCGCCTTCGCCGAAGCCCAGGCGGGTGGTCATCGTCCCCAGGTCCCGTTGCCAGAGGACGTTGCCCTGGAGGTCGAGGGCGTAGAGGCCGCGGGAGCCGAAGAACGCGTAGAGGCGCTCGCCGTCGGTGAGAGCGGAGCCAGAGGCGAAGGTGCCGTCCGGATGCGTCCCTTCGTGGGGCACCAGGGTGCGCACGGTCTTCCGCCAGCGGACCTGGCCGTCGGCCCGGCCGTAGGCCAGGACCACGAACTCCTGGGAATCCTTGCCCGCGGGGACCGCGGTGGTGACGAAGACCAGGTCGCCCCACACGATCGGGCTGCTCTTGCCGCGCCCGGGGATCTCGACCTTCCAGCGGACGTTCTTCTGTTCGCTCCACTCGAGGGGCGGGTTGGCCTTCGGGGCCTCGCCCGTCCCGAGGGGACCGCGCCACTGCGGCCAGTAGCGGTCGGCCGAGGGCACCGACCCCGGAGGGGAAGCCCCGGCCAGCGCGAAGACCGCAAGGCCGGTCACGGCGAGGGCTAGAAGGGGGCCTCGGATCATCGGAGCAGTGTACCCCGGGCACGGCTCCTTGAACCGTCGCCGGCCGCGGACTACGATCGCCGCCGGTCGCAGCGCGTTCCCCGGACCCAATCAATGCACGAGGAGCCACCAGCATGAAGGACTCGAGCCGACGGGAATTCGTGAAGATGGGCGCGGCCACGGTGGCCGCCGCAGGGGCGGGGCCGCTCTTTGCCCAGGCCCCCACCGTGATGGCCCGCAAGAGCGCCCCCCCGGTGGTCATCAGCTCCGAGAACGGGAGCCAGTACAAGAACGGCGGCCCGCGGACCTGCGTGGAGGAGGCGTTCCTGCGGCTCACCCGCGGGGAGGACGTGCTCGACGCGCTCATCGCCGGGGTGAACATCGTGGAGCTGGACCCCGCCGACGACAGCGTGGGCTACGGAGGCCTGCCGAACGCGGAGGGGGTGGTGCAGCTCGACTCCTGCTGCATGCACGGCCCGAAGAAGCGGGCGGGCGGGGTGGCCGCCCTGGAGGGAGTGCGCACTCCGTCCCTCGTGGCCCGGGCGGTCATGGAGCAGACCGACCACCACCTGATCGTCGGCAAGGGGGCGCAGGACTTCGCCCGCAACATGGGCTTCGCGATCGAGGCCGACCTGAACACCGAGAACTCGCGGAGGAAATGGCTCGAGTGGAAGCGACGGATCGACCCCGAGCACTACCTCGACCCCGCGAAGCGCTCCGAGGCGGCGGAGGCGGCGCGCCGCAGCATGGTCGCGGACGGCCTCCTCGACCCGTTCCACGTCTACGGGACCATCAACTGCGACGGGGTGAGCCCCAAGGGCGAGGTCTGCGGCGTGACCACCACCAGCGGCCTCGCCTGGAAGATCCCCGGCCGCGTGGGCGATTCCCCGATCCTGGGAGCCGGCCTCTACGTGGACGGCGAAGTGGGCGCCGCCGGCTCCACCGGACGCGGCGAAGCCAACCTCTACAACCTCTCGTCCTACCTGATCGTGGAGAACCTGCGGCGGGGGATGACGCCCAAGGACGCGGGAATGGACGCGCTCAAGCGCATCCGGGCGAACACGATCGAGAAGCGCCTTCTCAACGCCCAGGGGAACCCGCGGTTCCAGCTGCTCTTCTACGTCCTGAACCGGGCGGGGGAGCACGCCGGCCTGGCCATGTTCGGGAAGATGGGCAAGCGCGAGGCGCGGTATGCGTTCTGCAACGAGAACGGGCCCCAGACCGCCGCCTGCGAGTCGCTCATCCCCCAGGGCCCCCCGGAGTGACGGACGAGCTCACCCTCGCGGCGATCCGGGCCACCCGCGAGCGGCTGGGCGACCTCGTGGACACGACGCCGGTGCGGCTGTGGCGCGATCCGGCCCTGGAGCGCGCCGTCGGACCCGCCAGTCGGGTCTTCCTCAAGGAGGAGCTGTTCCAGCGCGCGGGGAGCTTCAAGCCCCGCGGGGCCCTCGCCGTGATGCTCGACCTCACGCCCGCGGCCCTCGGCCGCGGCGTCACCGCGGTCAGCGCGGGCAACCACGCCATGGCCGTCGGCTACGCGGCCCGGGTGCTCGGCACCACGGCCAAGGTCGTGATGCCGAAGAACGCGAACCCGTTTCGCGTCCGCGCCTGCCGGGAGCTGGGGGCCGAGGTCGAGCTGGTCGAGGACGTGCATCGTGCCTTCGACCGCGTCCGGCAGATCGAGGCCGAGGAGGGCCGCACGTTCGTTCACCCCTTCGAGGGACCGCTCACCGCCCTGGGGACCGCGACCCTGGGCCTGGAGCTGATCGAGCAGGTGCCGGAGCTCGAGGCGGTGATCGTCCCCATCGGCGGGGGAGGGCTGTGCGCCGGGGTCGCCTCGGCGGTGAAGCTCGCCCGGCCCTCCTGCCAGGTCTTCGGCGTGGAGCCGGAAGGGGCGGATACCATGCACCGGAGCTTCGCCGCGGGCTCGCCCCAGGCGATCGAGAAGATCCGCACCATCGCCGATAGCCTGGGCGCCCCCCACGCCGCGCCCTACAGCTTCGCCCTCTGCCGCCGGCACGTGGACGAGCTGGTGCTCGTCGACGACGACGCGCTGCGCCGGGCCATGCTCCTGCTCTTCGCCTCCGCCAAGCTGGCGGTGGAGCCGGCGGGAGCCGCGGCCACCGCCGCCCTCTGCGGGCCGCTCTCCGAGCGCCTGCGCGGCCGGCGCGTGGGGGTGATCGTGTGTGGGGCCAACATCGATCCCGGCACGTTCACGGCGCACCTGGAGGCGGCCGGCGATTGACGGGCGCGGGGGTCCTACTAGCCCGGTCGCCCGCGGGACGGGGAAAGCCCTCGCGGTCCGCGGCCGCTCCGAGGCGGTCATCCAGGCACAAGAAGGTGAGGGTCATCGGGCGCCCCTCGGCGGCGGCGAGAGCCGCCGCGAGCTGCAGCGCGTCGGCCGCGCCCAAGTCGTGAACGCGCAAGAGCCGCCGCGCGGCGTCGCGCAGCGGCTCGGAGGGTTGGACCTCCTGCCAGGTCGCCGCGAAGCGATCGAGCCGCGCGCGGGCCATTGCGGCGGAGGGCCTCTGCAGCAGGCCTTCACGCTCCAGACGCGAGACGGCGGACTCGCACTCGACTCGCGTATCCCACCAGGCGAGGACTCCGGCGTCCGACCGATAGAAGGAGCGCATCCTTCCCGACATCTTCTGGCGTACGATGAGAGGCACGAGCGCCGAGCTGTCCCAGAACCTCAACGGCCGCCCCGGCGCTCCTCGAGCAGGGCCTCCAGGACGTCGCCGCCCGCCGCCGGGGACGGCGGGGATGCGCGGAGGATCTCGTCGAGTCGCCCGCGGCGCGCGCGGCGGATCACGCCGGCCCGCTCCAGGCGCGCGAGGCGTCCCTCGTCGGGTCCGGCATGCTCGCCGCTCAGCACGGGCTCCAGGCGCGCAACCGGCCGGTTGCGATCGGTGATCAGGATCGTTTCCCCGTGCCGGACCCGGTCCAGGAGCGCGCTGAGGCCGTTCTTCGTCTCCGATATGGTGGCTCTTCTCACAAGGCTATTATAGCCAGGAAGGAACCCGCGGATTGGCCGGGGGCACGAGCGAGGTCTCTTCGCGTGCGATGCGACGGCTCCTGCGCGGCCCCGTGCTATAGTCGCGGCTCCGTGTCCGCGCCCGACGACCGTCTCTTCACCCCGCGCTTCTTCACCATGTGCGGGTTCACCTTCACGGTCTTTCTCTCCGCTTTCCAGCTCCTGCCCACCGCCCCCTTCCGCATCCTCGACCAGGGCGGGAGCACGTTCGCGGCCGGTCTCTTCCTGGGCCTCCTGACCTACGCCTCCGCGCTCTCCGCGCCGTTCACGGGGGCGCTGGCCGATCAGATCGGCAAGCGGCGGATGCTCATCCTCACGAGCCTGGTGCTGGCGGGGTTCATGGCGGCCTACGGCTTCAGCCAGACCTACATGCTCCCCCTGGTGCTCGTGTTCTTCCACGGCCTCTTCTGGTCGGGCCTGCTCTCCGCCTCCTCGGCCTACATGACCGATTTCATCCCGGCGAGCCGGCGGGCGGAGGGGATCGGCTATTGGGGTATGTCGACCATGCTCGCGGTGGCTTTCGCCCCCAGCGTGGGCTTCTGGATGTATCGGCATGGCTGGGGCTGGCTCTGTGCGGAGGCGGCGGCCCTCAACCTGGGGATGGCGGCCATCGCGTTCACCCTCGAGGAGACGAGCGTGGCCGCGCGCATCACCCGGGAGAAGTTCTTCACCCGCGAGCTCGTGGAGTGGCGGGTGCTCGCGGTCACCCTGTGCCTTTTCCTCTGCTCGTTCGGCTATGGCGGGGTCACGAGCTTCGTGGCGGTGTACGCGGAGCAGAACGCGATCTCGCCGAAGGGGATCTTCTTCACGAGCTTCGCGATCACGGTCCTGGTGACCCGCGTCTTCTCGGGCCGACTGGCGGACCGGGTCGGCCACCGCCGGTTCTTCCTGCCCTGCCTGGCCCTGGTCACGGTGGCGCTGGCCATGCTGGCGGCCGCCCGGACGCGGGGCCTGCTGGTGGCGGCGGCGGTGGCCTTCGGCATGGGCTTCGGGAACATGTACCCGGCCTTCGTGGCCCACGTGGTGAAGTTCGTGCCCGACCACCGGCGGGGGGCGGCCTTCGGGGGGATCCTCGCCGCCTTCGACACCGGGATCGGGACCGGCTCGATCAGCATCGGCTGGATCGCCCAGCGCTTCGGGTTTTCCGCCGCCTTCGGCATCGCGGCCCTGCTCTCCGCGCTCTCCATCCCCTATTTCCTGTGGGCGGAGAAGCGTTTTCTGTATTCATCGACCCCCGAGCCCATCCAAGGCCCAGAGCCAGGCGGCTCCCCGCACCCCGCTGGAGTCGCCGTGGATGGGAGGGACCAGACGCGTGGCGAGTGAATCTGAGAAGGCGTAGCGCGCGAGCAGGGGAGGGACGCTGCGGTAGAGCCGGGGGAGCTGCGACATGCCGCCGCCGAGCACGATCACCTCGGGGTCGAGGACGTTGATCACCACCGCGAGGGCCCGCGCCATGCGGTCCTCGTAGCGCGCGAGCGCCGCCTCGGCCTCGGCCTCGTGCCCCGCCGCGCGAGCCACGACCTCGGGAGCCTCGAGGGACCGCCCGGTCGGCTCGCGGTAGTCCCGAGCCATTCCAGGCCCGGAGAGGAACGTCTCGACGCAGGCGGTCTTGCCGCAGTAGCAGGCGGGCCCCGGCCACTCGCCCTCCCGCGGCCAGGGCAGCGGGTTGTGCCCCCATTCGCCGGCGATCGCGTTGGGCCCCGTGAGGATGCGGCCGTCGACCACCGCCCCTCCCCCGGTGCCCGTCCCCACGATCACCCCGAAGACCACCCGGGCCCCCGCCCCCGCGCCGTCTCGCGCCTCGGAGAGGGCGAAGCAGTTCGCGTCGTTCGCGAAGCGCAGGGGTCGCCCCATGAGCCCGACGAGGTCGCGGTCGAAGGGCCGGCCGTTCAGCCATACCGAGTTCGCGTTCTTGACCAGGCCGGTGGCGGGGGAGATGGCTCCCGGCATGCCGATCCCCACCGTGCCCCGCTCCCCGACGTCGCCCTCCACCGCCTCCACGAGCCCCGCGATCGCGCGCAGGGTGGCGGCGTAGTCGTCACGGGGCGTGGGGACGCGCCGGCGCGCGCGCACCGTACCCGCCGCGTCGAGGGCGACCGCCTCGATCTTGGTCCCGCCCAGGTCGACGCCGATCCGGATCGCCATGGAAACCGGGCGATTCTAGCGCCGGAGCGGGTGCCGGCCTAGAATCGCGGTCGGCTGTCCCATGCTCGAGCCCTCCAACCCCGATGCGCGGTCCCCCCTGAAGCGCGGCTGGATCTTCGGAGGCGCCCTGCTCCTGACCGGCATCGCCTGCGCCTTCGCCTTCTGGCTCGGGGCCTGGGGCTTCGACTTCCGCCGCTACAGCCAGCACGAAGGCCGCCTCCGCCGGTTGGTGCTCCAGGAGCCGACCCGGGACCGGGTGGAGCGCGGGCTCGCCGACGAGGGGAGCCCGCTGATCGAGGCCCCGGAGGGCCCCGCGGCCCTCGAGAAGGTGGCCCGGAGCCTCGGTGGCCGGAAGGCGGAGGAGGTGCTCACGAAGGGTCGCCGCTGGCCCACCACGCGCGTCTTCCGAGCCGGCGACATGCTGTACTTCCTCTACTTCGACCGCGACGACGTGCTCCGGGACTACACGTGCGTCAGCGCGTGATCTCGGCCCCCCGGTAACCACGCTGTTCGTGTCGAGGAAGTAGACGCGTCAGAATCGCTCTCGTCGGACGTCATGGCCGGTCCGGCGCGCGCCCTTCGTGACTTCGCGGTCGGCCCAGGCGCCGGCTAGGTCCCTGACCGCCTGCGGCCATTCCGTTGCCGTCTTCTCCCGGACGAGCATGGCCAGCCAGCGGCTCCGCGAAAGGCCGGCCTGCTTGGCCGCCTTCCTCAGCCGCTCCGCCGTGTCTCCATCGAGATAGAGCGACACCTGCGGCAAAGGATACCCTCCTCCAAGTATGGTGCCAGCATGCTCGTTCCTTGCAGACTGGTCTCGACGCCGGGGAACCCCGACCATCGGAAGCGACGAGCGGTCGTGTCGGGGCTAGCGGCGGAACGGCAGGACCCCCGCGCGCGTCGGCGGCGGATCGGGCGTCGGGCCAGGGGGCCCCACGAACTCCGCCATGAGGCGCGCGAAGCGGGGGGCCAGGACCAGCTCGAAGGTGGCTTCCTTCTCGGGAAAGAGCTCGAGGGCCCGGCGGCGGGTGGCCGCCACCAGTTCTTCGGCCTCGCCGCGGCTGAGCCGCCCCTGCACGAGCACCGCCGACGTGAGGTCGACCACCATGCGGAGCTGCCGGGCCCGTCGGGCCTCGGCGGCCACCGCCTGTGCGTGGGCATCGTCTTCGTGGTCGATGGCGGGCCTCAGTGGATCTCGGCGATCGTCTCCAGCTTTTCGCGCTGGCCGAGCCGGTAGAAGCGGCGCGCCTCGCGGGCCAGGTCGGCCACCCGGGCCTGGCGGAGGAACCGCCGCTCGAGGTGGGCGCAGTAGCGGTCGGCGAGGCGGCTGGCCGTGTGGTAGCGCTCCACGCGCTCCGCAGAGAGGCCCTCCGCCAGGTGGTAGCCGCGGAAGAGGAGGTGCCGGAGCCCCGCGGAGACGGCCCCTTCGTTCTGCAAGCTCAGGAAGAAGGCGGCGGTCAGGTACTTGTCGACCTCGGCCTGCAGCTCCAGCTCGAGCTGGGTCACCGGGCGGTCGCAGCGGGCGCGGTAGAGCAGGTAGAGGAAATGGCTCACCTCCTCGGTCAGGGTCGAGAAGGAGCCGAGGTTCGAGGCGTCGAGCAGCACCCGGGGGTCGGCGCGCGTCATCTGATCGCCGACCGCCTTCTCGAAGACCACGGCCAGGGAGAGCAGGTCGCCCTCCTGGCTCACCACGGTCCGGCTGCCGCCGCCCGGGAGGTGGGTCGCCTCGTCGTAGGCGATCAAATAGTCGGTGACGGGCGCCTCGGGGTCGAGGGCATACAGCGCCTCCAGTCGGCGCTGCACGTCGACGAGAAGCTCGCCGAAAGGGGCGCCGCCGTGCTCGCCCGCGGGGGCGCCGCTCAATGGATCGGCCCTTCGCTGGGCGCCACCGGCGCGATTCCCTGGGCGGCGAGCAGGGCGGCCGCGCGGCGGCTGCCCGTCTGGATCCAGCGCTCGTACAGCTTCACCACCGAGGGGGGGTGGGCGAGGCGGCTGACCTCCGACACCTCGGCCAGGACATCGGCGAAATCGCGGAACCGGCCGGCCAGCTCGGAGAAGACTCCGGGGCCGATGCGGCCCTCCTGCTCGTGGTCGCGGGAGAGCCGCGCGTAGGCGTGTCCGCCGAGGACGGCGTAGTACCGCAGGTCGCCTTCCTTGCCGGAGAGGCTGTCTGCGAAGAAGCCCGAGACGAAGAGCGCGGTGTCGCCCATGGTGCGCAGGAGCCGCGACCGCTCCCAGCGCGAGGCCTCGAGGGCGCGTACGTAGAGGAGGGCGAGAGGCACCTCGTCGAAGGTGGGCTCGCGTCCCGGCAGGATCTCCCCCCGCATGAAAGCGGTCAGGAGATTGACCAGGTAGTACTCGGTGAAGGCCGAAGTCGAGATCCTCTGATGCTCCATGGCCTTCACGAGCTGCTCCCGGAAGAACTGGACTGCGCTCTCCTCCCGCACGAGGTTCTCGGGCATCGGGCTCACTCCTCCCGGCCTGCGCCCTTGGCCACCCACGTCTAATGCACGAACCGTGCAAGCGCTCATCTCGCCCGAGCGCCAGCCGGAACCGCCTTGTACCGCTGCGTTTGCGATCGGGGTGGCCGGAGGGCCGGCCTGCTCAATCGTCCGTGGGCGTCACCTCCTGAGCCAAAAAGTTGCTCCCGGGACGAGTCCATGTCCGCCCCAGCAGCCGGGCGTGATCGACCATCAAACAGCGGTCCATGACCACGGTGACGCCCGCGGCGGTCGCCCGGCGCGCCCCCGCCGCGTCGATGCAGTCGAGCTGGAGCCAGAGGGCGGGAGCGCGGGCCGCCAGGGCGTCGTCGATGACCTCGGACAGGGTCTCGCTGCGGCGGAAGACGTCCACGAGGTCCAGCGGCTCGGGGACGTCCTGGATGCGCCGATAGACCTTCTGCCCGAGGATCTCCTCCTCGCGGGGATACACCGGGAACACGTCGTAGCCCCGCTCGAGGAGGTAGCGGGCCACACGGTTCGAGTCGCGGAGGGGCTTCGGGGACAGACCCACGACTGCGATCCGCCGCGCGCCCTGCAGGAGCTCGCGGATACGCTCGTCGTCGGGATTCCGGAACGGATCCGGCATCCCAGCGTTGGAGCCCACTCGCAGGGATCCTAGCACGTTCACGCGCACGCCGACTGGCGGTCGCGTGAGCAGAGTGCCAGGGCCGACTATCGCGAGGAGGGCGTCGCTTCCGGTCGCGGCGAGGGAGAGGGCTTCGGCTCGTCGCCGCCCCGGACCCCTTGCGTGCCGTGGGGCCCGATGTAGCCGATAGTGCTGAGGTCCTGCAGCACGCCCTTGTCCACTTCGGGATTGGAGCCGCCGGGGGCGGCGTCGCGCGGCCGGGTCTCGTAGGTCGCGATCGTGCGCACCGGGAGCCGCTTCAGCAAGCGCGGGTCGAAGGCGGAACGGAGCACGGTGCCGTCCATGTCGGACGCGGCGGGCTGGCCGAGCGCGTACAGGATGGTCGGGGCGATGTCGTAGACGGACGCCCCGGCCAGGCGCTGGCCCCTGCGAACCCCCGGTCCCGCCACGAACACCACGCCGTCGGGCGGCTCCTGGGCCGGGTTCGCGTGGCTGTAGGCTCCCTGGAAGAAGCGGAAGCCATGATCGGAGCACACGACAAGGAGGGTCCTGCCGTCCATCCGCACGAGGTATTTCGCGATCGTGCGGTCCATCTGCTCGTAGAGCGGCCGCAGTACCCGCGCGAACTCGCGGTCGAGCCGCTCCTCCTCTGCCTTCCCGAAGGCCCCCGCCTGCTCCTGCTGGACGGCCGCCTCGTAGGCCTTCCGGTCGAGGTAGTGATCGGCCAGGTGGCTGGTGACGTCGACCAGGCGGAAGTAGGTCGAGAAGGCCTGCACCGGCCGGTTCTCGAAGAGCCAGTCGCCCGCGCGGTCGATGGTCAGGTCCTGGGCCACGTAGAACCCGTAGGCGTTGAGGATCGGGCGGGTGTGAGTGATGACGACGGTCGCGTCCTTCTCCTTCCATTCCGGGAGGCCGAGGCGCTTCATCTCGGGCTGCGCGTCGGCCGGCCACGAGACCCGGAGCGCGTTCAGGGAGTCGAAGAGCTGCGGCGGATGCACGGTGCCCGGGTCTTCCCGGTTCTTGAACGCGTTGCTGACCAGCCAGCCGTTCCGGAGGGGGAAGGGCGGGTAGGAGACCCACCAGTTGAGGGTGCCGGTCTTGAACCCGCGCTCGTCCAGGATCTCCCAATACGTCTTCACGCGGCGCTTGCGGTCCTGGTAGGGGACCTCGAGGCCGGCCTGGTTGGCGTAGGTCCAGTCGATGATGCCGTGCTTCAGCATCGTCTTGCCGGTGGCGATCGAGTTCCAGATGATCGCGCTCTTGGTCGGCCGGTCGCTGCGCAGGGGCCCATAGGCCCCTTCGTCGATGAGGCGCCGCATGGCGGGCAGCCTCCCTTCCGCGAGCAGGGGCGCGATCAGGTTCGGAGCGGCGCCGTCGAAGCCGAGCAGCACCACCCGCTCGATCTTCGGGAAGCGCCGGGCGTCCCAGGCCAGCCACGCCACCGCCAGGAGGACGGCCAGCGCGGCGACCACGAGGAAGAATCCCTTGCGCGACATCAGCCCACCACCGTAGCACGGCCGCCAGGAAGGCGGAAAGCCGCGGGCCGATTTGACGGCCCGCCGCCGCGCCGCTTAGCCTCAAACGTTTGCCGATGGGGAAGCGCCATTCGACGCTCGGCCTCGCCCTGCTCGTGGCCGCTTGCTCGGGGCGGGGGCCGGAGGGCCCCTTCGCACTCGGGGGGTCCGGGGTCCCGCCGCGGGCCACTCATCCGAACATCCTGCTCGTCACCCTGGAACAGGTCGGCACCCGCCTCGGTACCTACGGAGGGCCGGCCCGCACGCCGAACCTCGACCGCCTGGCCGCGCGCGGCCGCCGCTTCGACCGGGCGTACGGCCAGCATCCGTCCCTCACCCCGTCACGCCTGGCCCTGCTTCTCGGGCGCCGGCCCGAGACCACGCGCCTCTGGTCCGCCCCGGAGTCGCGCGAGGCCCTCCGCGGCGCGGTGCCGTTGCCCGAGGCCTTCCACGTCGCGGGTTACTTCACCGCGCGCGTGGGAACGCTCGCGGGGGCCGCCGCGGAATCGGTCGTGGCCTGGGACCGGGTCGACGAAGCGACGCCCGGCGACCCGGGGGCGACCGCGCGGCGGGCCGTGGAGGTCCTGGCCCAACGCGAGGACGGCCCTTTCTTCCTCGCCGTCGGCTTCGACGCACCGCCCGCCGAGCGCCTGCCTCCCGCCGAGTTCGTTCGCCTCTACGATCCGCGCTCGCTGCGCCTCCCCCTGGAGCCGCGCCTGGACGGCCTCCCTCCTTTGGCCCTGGCGGACCACGGCGCGGGCGCAGGCTCACCCCCCTCGCCGCGGTCGGACGACCTGCGCCGGCGGCGGCTGGCCGCGGAGCTGGCCCATGTCTCGCACGTGGACGCGCAGGTGGGGGTGCTTCTCGCCGCGCTGGAACGCTTCGGCCTGACCGGATCCACGGTCGTCGTCGTGGTGGGAGATACGGCGCCGCCCGGGTCCTGGCCGCGGCCCGACGTGCTGTTCGAGGACGCGCTCCGGGCAGCGCTGGTGGTGGCGGGCCCCGGGGTCGGCGCGCCGGGCGGGGGGAGCGACCGGCTCGTCGAGCTGGTCGACGTCTACCCGACCCTGCTCGACCTGGCGGGGCTGCCCAAGGGCTCGGGCATGGAAGGCGTCAGCCTGGGGCCGCTCCTCGTCGACCCCGCACAGCCGGTCAAGGAGGCGGCGGTCTCGGCCGTCCCGCGTGGCGCGGACACCCTCGGTCGCAGCGTGCGGACCGACCGCTGGCGCTACACCGAGTGGCCCGACGGCAGCCGCGAGCTCTACGACCACGACCAGGACCCCGGCGAGTTCAAGAACCTCGCCCTCGGCTCGCGAGGCGAGGCCACGATGCGGGAGCTTCGCGGCTTTCTCGAAAGGGGCGGCGACGCCGCCCGGGTTTCCCCAACCCCCGCGGGTCCTCGGCCGGCTGCTCTTTCGAAGCCGAACGTCCTGCTCGTGATGGTCGACGACTTGAACGTGCGCCTGGGCTGCTACGGGTACCCGGTGAAGACGCCGGCGGTCGACCGCCTGGCCCACGAGGGGCGGCGCTTCGACCGGGCCTACTGCCAGGTACCCTCGTGCAGCCCCTCGCGCACTTCGCTCCTCACCGGCTGGCGGCCCGAGCGCACGGGGGTGTGGGACAACCTCCAGACGCCGCGCGAGCGTCTCACGGGGGCGGTACCCCTGCAGGAGCACTTCCACGCGAGCGGCTACTTCACGGCCCGAGTGGGCAAGATCTACCACGGCCCCTTCGAGGACCAGTTCCGCTGGGACCTGGCCGAGCACACGCCGTACCTGCCGGGCGACGAGTCCTGGGAACCGCTTCCCCGGAAGGAGCGCGAACAGGCCGGCTCCGCCGAGCGGCCGTGGACGGCCACGAACAATCGCGACGAGGACGAGCCCGACGGCCGGACCGCCCGGCGGGTGGCGCGCCTCATCGAGCAGCACAAGGATCGGCCGTTCTTCATCGCCGCCGGCTTCAACAAGCCCCACATCCACTGGGTCGCCCCCCGGCGCTACTTCGACCTCTACCCCCCCGACCGGATCGAGGTAAAGGCGGAGCCCGACGACGACCGGGACGACATCCCGGAGATCGCGATCTTCCGCAAGCCGCCGCGCTCGCCGGGCCGCTTCCTGGGCGGTATCGGGGAGCGGGACGACGCCTTCCGGCGGGAGGCCACCGCGGCCTACTACGCCTGCGTGTCGTTCGTGGACGCGCAGGTTGACGTTCTCCTGAAGACGCTCGACCGGCTGAAGCTCCGCGACCGCACCATCGTGGTGCTGCTGGGCGACCACGGGTTCCACCTGGGCGAGCACGGCGGGCTCTGGCGGAAGAACACGCTCTTCGAGGAATCGGTCCGCGTCCCCTTCATCGTCGCCGCGCCGGGGCTGGGCCAGCCCGGGGTCGCCACCCGGGGGCTCGTGGAATCACTCGACCTCTACCCGACCCTGGTCGACCTGGCCGGTCTGCCCGCGGTTACCGGTCTCGAGGGAACGAGCCTTCGACCCCTGCTCGACGACCCCCGGCAGATCGTCAAGACCGCGGCCTTCTCGATCGCGCCCCGGAGCCCGCCCGAGCTGGGCCGCAGCGTCCGAAACGAGCGGTGGCGCTACACCGAGTGGCCCGACGGCGGCCGGGAGCTGTACGACCTGGGGCCGCCCGGCCCCTGGACGCGGCTGCTCGCCGCGATCCGTCGGGAACGCGAGCCCGTCGCTCCCCGCAACCTGGCGTCGGATCCGCGATTCGCAGGGACGATCGCCGAGATGCAGGCGCTCATCGACAGGATGGGTAATCGATGAATGGCGGAGCCCAACGTGGAACAGCGTTTCCCTCCCCCCACGTGGGGAGGGATAGGGTGGGGGGTCGATGAACAAGTCGGTCTTGGGCTGGCTTCGGCGATGGGGGCCCGCTCTCCTTCTGATGGCCGTGATCTTTGCCGCCTCCGCGACGCCCGGGGAGGACCTGCCGAATGCCGGCGCCTGGGACACGCTCCTGAAGAAGGGCGGGCACCTGCTGGGCTACGCGCTCCTGGGCGCGGCCTACCTGCGCGGCCTCGCGGGGAGCCGTCGCCCCTCGGTGCGCGTCGTGGGCGCGGCCATTCTGCTCGCCGCCCTCTACGCGGGAAGCGACGAGCTCCACCAGCGCTCGACGCCCGGCCGGAGCCCGTCGCTGACGGACGTCGGGATCGACACCCTGGGCGCGGTCGTGGGGGCCGGGTTGCGGGGATGGTGGGGGCGGCGGGCCGGCGCTACTGGACGAACGTGACCTTGTTGATCTCGCGGAGGGTGGTGACGCCCGCGAACACCTTCTCGAGGGCGGAGTCGCGGAGCACGGTCATGCCTTCCTCGCGGGCCGCCTGCTTGATCTCCACTGCGGGCCGCCGCTCCAGGACCATCTGCCGGATGTTGTCCGACATGTCGAGCAGCTCCGCCACCGCCGTGCGTCCCAGGAAGCCCGTCCCTCCGCACTCCTCGCAGCCCTCCGCGTCGAGGAAGGCCTGGTCCTGGTAGATGTCGGGGTCCAGGCCGGACTCCCGGAGCAACGATTCCGACACCACGGAGGGGCGCTTGCAGCGCGGGCAGAGCACCCGGACCAGGCGCTGGGCCATCACGCAGTTCAGGGCGGAGACGAAGTTGTAGGGCTCCACCCCCATGTGGATGAAGCGGCCGATCACGTCGAAGACGTTGTTGGCGTGGACGGTGGTGAAGACGAGGTGGCCGGTGAGGGCCGACTGCACGGCGATCTGGGCGGTCTCCGCGTCGCGCACCTCCCCCACCATGATCTTGTCGGGATCGTGGCGCAGGATCGAGCGCAGGCCGCGGGCGAAGGTGAGCCCCTTCTTCTCGTTCACCGGAACCTGGGTGATCCCGGGGATCTGGTACTCCACGGGGTCCTCGATGGTGATGATCTTGTCCTCGGGCGAAGCGATCTCCGACAGGGCCGCGTACAGGGTGGTGGTCTTCCCGCTGCCCGTGGGCCCCGTGACCACCACCATCCCGTAGGGCTCAGTGATGTACTTCCGGAGCTTGCGCAGGTCCGCCTCCGAGAAGCCGAGCACGTCCAGGCGCAGGCTGCGGAAGGCGGCGTTCAGCGACTCCTTGTCGAGGATGCGGATGACCGCGTCTTCGCCGTAGATCGAGGGCATGACCGAGACCCGGAAGTCGATGGCGCGCCCCTTCACCCGCAGCCGGAAGCGCCCGTCCTGGGGGATGCGCTTCTCCGCGATGTCCAGCTCCGACATCACCTTGAGGCGGCTGAGGATGGTGTCGTGATGGCGCTTGTCGAGGGGATCGATGGCGGGATAGAGCACGCCGTCGATCCGGTACTTGGCCAGCACCTCGCGGTCCTTGGTCTCGATGTGGATGTCCGAGGCCCGGCGGTCGATGGCGCCCAGGATGAGGGAGTCGACCAGGCGGACGATCGGGCTCTCCGCGGGAAGGCCCGCGAGATCCACCGCCTCCGTCTCGTCGTCGGCCAAGAGCTGGAGGCGCAGCCCTTCGCTCGCCTGCTCCAGCAACACCTCGCCTCCCCGGTGGCGCCGGAGCAGGGCCGCCACCCGGTCGGCGGGGGCGACCACCGCGTCGATGGGCCGCTCGAGCAGGAACTCGATCTCGTCGACCTTCGAGATGTCGTCGAGGCCGCCGAAAGCGAGCACCAGCCTCCCGCCGTCCCGCCCCACGGGCACGCAGGTGAAGCGGACCAGCAGCTCCAGGGGGACCTCGGACCAGAGGCCCGGGTCCTCGGGAGCGTCGTCGAGCGGGTCGAAGACAAGGCGCAGGGCCGCCGCCTGGGCACGGGCCCGCTCGTGGTCGTCGCGCGGCGACGGCCCGCCCGAGATCGGCCGAACGGGCACGTCACTGAGGGCCATCAGAGCCATGCTAGGCCCTTCGAGGCACAATCTACAAACCGCCACTCGTTTCCGGCCGGCTCTGGAATCGACGGCACCGGAAACTGTTGGAAAAGCGCGGGAAGGGCGGCCCCCGTTCGATGGCCCGCCTCTTGCTTCTCACGGGGCATGAACGCCCGCCCCTCGCCGCAAGGCCCCTCCCCACAAGACCGTTCCCCAGAATCCGCCGGTCGAGCCCCGGGGTCTAGAACCCCGGGGCTTCCCTCCTGCGCTTCGATCGTCCTGACCATCGGACTCGCACTCGGAGCCGTGGCCGTTCTGGCCGCGGGGCGTGACCAGGGCTTGCCGATGTACACGAACGCACAGGTCCTGGCGGTGGACGTGACGGCGCGGACCCTCGTGATCAAGAACGCCCGCGGGACCCAGGAGAAGGTCGAGCTCGACGATCAGATCGCCGGCTTCGAGGACGTCAAGGCGGGCGACCATGTGATCCTCGCGCTGCGGGGCGAGCCCGGCCGGGCGCGGGTGAGCGCGATCATCAAGAGCAAAGCGACCGCCGCATCCAAGGCCGCCCCCACCGGCGCGGCCTCGCCGGGCGGGGACGAGGCCGCGGTCGCGCGTCCCTCGGCGACCGCCTCCGCCTTCTTCGCCACCCGGGTGGCGGCGCTCGCCCCCCAGGCCGACCGCGTGGACCGCGTCTGGAGCGAGTTCCGGAAGGCGTGTGACCTCACGGTCGGGGGCCGCTACGACGGAGGAAGAGAGTGGTTCGCTCTCTGGGACGGCCACGTTCGGGCCGACCTCTCCGATGGCTTCTGCCGAGACCTGCACAACCAGGTCGTCGCCCTGGGCGAACCGGTCAACGTGGGGATGGCCTCGGCGG
>Ga0137361_10000555_pt1 | contig 21350 bp, 22 predicted proteins | sample Mad1_80_16metaG_FD_104923 | JGI IMG/M metagenome (GOLD analysis project Ga0137361, IMG submission 104923) | Vadose zone soil microbial communities from Angelo Coast Range Reserve, California, USA - Mad1_80_16 metaG | ecosystem: Environmental > Terrestrial > Soil > Vadose zone | place: USA... | reverse complement strand
CGCGGAGGCGCACGCCGTCGGCGAGATCGGCGACCCCGAGCGCGTCGGCGCCGTGCGCCGCGAACGCGCGGCCCATCTCGAGGCTCCCGAAGCCGTAGGCGTCAGCCTTGACGACGGCGACGATCTTCCGCCCGGGCCCGACGAGACGCCGGACCGCCCGAAGGTTGTCGACGGCCGCGTCGAGGTCGATCTCGAACCAGGTCGGTCGGAGCAACCGCATCACGCGCCCAGGACGGGCCGCATCAGCGCGCGACGTATTTCACGCCGGAGATCGGCGCGACGACCTCGTTGTAGACGTCGCCGCAGCGGCTCCCGCAGCGCTTCACCCACGCGGGCAGGACGCTCTCGGCGAGCACCTTCCGGAGCAGCGCCTTGTCGGCGTCGGTCGCCTTCACCTCGACCATCGGCGAGTCCTTGGCCGGCGAGCCGATCTTGCAGGACGGCCGGTTCGAGTTGCAGTCGATCCCATCTTGTGTGAACTCGACGCCACCGAACTGCCATTGCTTGTCGGTCAGCTCCTTGAAGCTGTCCTCCAGGAAGCGGCGGGCATCGGGCGCGAGCTTGTTCCACCAGCTGAGGTTCGCGAAGTAGCCCGACGACGCCCACGAGAGCGGCAGCGTGTACTGGTGGGTCGTCACCTCGTACCACTTGGCGGCATTGCCGCTGCCCGAGCCGGTGATCGCGCAGTCGACGACGCCGCGCTCGAGCGCCGTGTACGTCTCCGCGTAGGCGAGGCTGACCGGCGTCGCGCCCACCGCGCTCATCAGATCGTTGAGGGTGGGCCCGAACGTACGCACCTTGCGTCCCTTGAGATCGGCGAGATCCTTCACCGGCTTGCGACAGAACACGATCTGGGCGGGATACGGGTTCGATCCGATGATGCGCACGCCGATGCGCTCGAGATCTTTGTTGACGATGGGTGTGAGCGCATCGAAGACCTTGCGCGCCTGTTCCACCGTCGGGTTCAGCCCGGCCAGGTCGGCGGCGTCGAGCACGGGAACGTCCTGAGCGATGTACGTAAGTGGCGCGTTGCCGATGTCGACCTGGCCCTGGCGCGTCATGCGGACGATCTCGTAGCCGGTAATGCTCATCTCCGTCCACGTGCTCGTCTTGAACTCGAAGCGTCCCTGACTCCGCTGGACGAGCGTCTCGCGGAAGAAGGGCAGGTCGAGCTTCGAGTACTGTGGGTGCGTCGGGATCGGATGGGCGAGGACGGAGACCGTCACCTTCGGTCCTGGCCCGAGCGTCGACTGCGTGAGGCCAGGCCTGGCGAGCACGACGAGGAGGAGCATGGCGAGGACACCGATCGCGATCCGACGCATGGGAGCGCCTCCTTCATCTCGGGGGCGAAATTCCGGAACAGTGGTCCGGGAGCGTATGCTTCACCGTTCCCGATGTCAAACGCGATGGGCGCACATTCGACACGGCCGTGGGCTCGTGCCGTCGCCTCAGAATCCGTACAGGCGGGCGCAGTTGTCCCAGAGGATCCTTCGCTTGTGCTCTTCGGCGAGCGGGAGCTTGAGGAAATGCGCGGTGGCCTCGGGATACTTCGTGTCGTAGTGCGGGTAGTCGGTCGAGAAGACGAAGCAGTCGCCGGCGCGGCCGTCCACGGCGTGTCGCGCCGGCTCCTCGTCGCATTCGATGGAGACGAAGCCCTGGCGGATGAAGTACTCGCTCGGCCGCTCGGTGACCGTCGGATCCTCGAAGCGCCCCGGATTCTCCCAGTGCTCGTCGAGACGCCAGAGCCAGAAGGGCAGCCAGGACCCGTTGCCTTCGAGGAAGGCCACCTTCAATCGCGGGAAGCGGGCCAGCACCCCGCCGAGCGTCATCGCCTCCACGGCCAGCATCTGCTCCATGCTGTGCGAGCACGCGTGCTGGAGCGCGAACGAGTCGTCGCCGAAGCGATCCGTCCCCACCGTGGGCATGCGCGAGGCCACGCCCTCGTGGAAGCCGAGCGGCACGCCGAGGTCCTGGATCGTCGCCCAGAGCGGATCGAAGACCGACTGGTGCCAGTAGACTCCGGGGCGCGGCGGGTTCGGTCGGAGAAAGACCGCCTTGAAGCCCAGCTCCATCACCGCGCGGCGCGCCTCGCGGATCGACGAGGCGACGTCCTGGATCGGGAGCATGGCCGCTCCGTACATCCGCCGGGGATCGCCGGCCCTGCAGAAGTCGGCCAGCCAGTCGTTGTAGGCCCTCGCGATCGCGGCTGAGAACGCCGGGTCCATGTCCGGGTCGCTGTTCACGAAGAGGCCCCGCGAGGGGTAGAGCACGGTGACGTCGATCCCTTCGCGATCCATCGCACGAAGCTGCGCCGCGGCGTCGAAGCCGCGCGCGATGTCCTCGGCAAACCGGTCCAGCCCACCCGGGAACGACACGCGGGCGATCCGAGCCGACAGGAGGAACTGGTCCGCGCCGTCGACGGTCACGCCGACGTCCGTGGCCTTGCGCTGAGTCCCGCGCGGCGCCCGATGCCTGAACGGGGGATCGATGTAGCGCTCCCACAGGTCGACCGGCTCCAGCACGTGCATGTCGCTGTCGAAGACCTTGAACCCGTCTTTCATGCGGGATCCTCCTTCGTTCAGGCGACGGGATTCTCGAGCGTCCCGATACCCTCGATCTCGACCTTCACGACGTCGCCCGGCTGGAGGAAGACGCCGCGTCCGAATCCCACGCCCGACGGTGTGCCCGTCGAGAGCACGTCGCCCGGGAGCAGCGTCATCGTCTGCGAGAGGAACGCGAGCAGGTCGCCGATGTTGTGGGTGAGATCGTCGGTGCGCGCGTCCTGCATGACCTGGTCGTTCACGGTGGTCTTGAGGCGCAGGCGTTCCGGGTCCTCGATGAACGCGTCGGGCACGAGGTACGGCCCCATGGGACAGAACGTGTCCGCGCACTTACCCATGAGCCAGTCGATCTTGAAGTCGAGGCGCTTGGGCACGACGAACGAGCGGGCGGTGACGTCGTTCACGATCGTGTAGCCGGCGACGTAGGACCGCGCGTCCTCGGGCCGGATCGCACGGCCCTTGCGGCCGATGACCACCGCCAGCTCGCCCTCCCAGTCGATCTTCTTGTCGGGCACCTGGCTGGCCAGGATCTTGTCGCGGTGGCCGATCACCGGGCCGATCGACGACGTGAGGAAGCAGTACGGGTTCGAGTTCTCGCGCGTCGTGTACGGCGAGCCCGGACGCAGGATGTCCGTCATCTCCTTGCTGTGGGCGTTGTAGTTGGCGCCCGCCGTGAAGATGCGCGGCGGGTAGAGAATCGGCGCCCGGAACTTCGCGCGCGCCACGGCCACGCCGGGCACGGCGCGGGGCTGGGCCTCGACGAACGTGGCCAGCCGTTGAAGGTCGCGAAACGCGGCGGGCCAGCGCTCGAGCAATCCGAGCATCGTCACCGGCCGGGGCACGCTGGCCAGCGCAGCCTTGCCGGCCTTTCCCGCCTTGCGCGTGTGCGCGGCGGCGACGGACTCGACGTCGTAGAGCGTGTCGCCCAGCGCCAGCGCCACGCGCGGCGCTCCTTTGATCTCGATCGTCGCCAGCTTGAACATGGTCGCCTCCGCCTTCGTCCCGTTCGTCGGGGCCGTCGCCGCGCCATTGCTTCCGCGGCGCGCGCCAGTATAATCCGGCGCCACCGTGCCGAGCCTGAATCTCCTCGGCCAGGCGCTGCTGGCGGGCCTGTTCACCGGCGGCCTGTACGCGCTGCTCGGACTCGGGCTCAGCCTCACCTGGGGCCTCCTCCGGCTGATCAACCTCGTCAACTTCGCTCTCGCCTTCCTCGGCGCCTACCTCACGTACCAGATCGCGACGACGCTCAGGCTCGACCCGTTCGTGACGCTCGTGATCGTCGTGCCCGCCTTCTTCGCTTTTGGCGTCGTGCTGCAGCTCGGCTTCCTGCGCTTCGGGATCCACGAGCTCACGTCGCTGATCGTGACGTTCGGCCTCACCGTGATTCTCGAGAGCCTGATCCAGTGGATTTGGACCGCGGACTTCCGGCGGCTGGAGACGCCGTACGCGAGGAGCACGCTCAAGCTGGGCTCGCTCTTCGTCTCCGTCTCCGGCCTGATGGGCTTCGTCGCGGCGGCCGCGCTGGCGCTCTCCACCTGGGCCTGGCTGCGCTGGAGCTACGTCGGCAAGGCGGTGCGGGCGAGCGCCGAGGACGGCGCGATGGCCGCCGCGTTCGGCGTCGATCGCCGACGGGTGGCGCTGCTGCTCTCCGGGCTGAGCGCTGCGTACGCCGCCGTGGCCGGGCTCTTCATCGCCATGACGCACACGCTGGCGCCGACGCAGATCTACGCCTGGATGGGCGTGGTCTTCGCCGCCGTCATCATCGGCCGCCTCGGCAATGCGCTGGGCCTCTTCACCGCGGCCATCGCCATCGCGGCCAGCGAGGCCCTGACGATGGCGGTGACCTCGCCGGGCTGGGCGCCGCTCGTCTCGTTCACGCTGCTCATCTTCGTGCTGCTGCTGAGGCCCGAGCTGTGACGAGACGGCGCACGGCGGCGGCACTGGGGTTCGTCGCGGGCGGCGCGCTGCTCGCCCTGCTGCCGGCGCTGCGGCTGCCGGCGTTCTACGAGACGTTCCTCTACCTCGTCTTCTTCTGGGTCGCTCTGGCGACGAGCTGGAATCTCATCAGCGGCTATGCCGGCTACTTCAGCTTCGGCCACGCCGCGTTCTTCGGAACCGGCGTCTACACGACGGCCACGCTGACATCGAAGTACTCGGTGCCGTTCCTGGCCACGCTGCCGCTGGCCGGCCTGGTCGCCGCGCTGATCGGTGCGGGCATCGGCGTGGTCGTGTTCCGCGTTCGCGGCGTGCGGGGTGAGCTCTTCGCGCTGCTCACGCTGGCCATCACGTTCGTGCTGGCCACGATCGTCCTCAACACGCCGATCGACGGCGGCCCCGGGGTGTTCCTGGCCGCGGTGCCAGTCCCGCCGTGGCTCGGCTCACCGCACGCGACGCTCTATCTATTATCCGTCGTCGTCGCGCTCGGCTCGGTCGCCGTCGCCTACGGCGTCCAGTCCTCCCGCTGGGGCACCGGTCTCTTTGCCATCCACGACGACGAGGACGTGGGCGAAGTGCTCGGCGTGCCCACCTACCGCTACAAGATCCTCGCCTTCGCTACGAGCTCCTTCATCGCCGGCGTCGTCGGCGGCATCTACGCGCTCTTCGTGACGTACGTCACCGTGCCCGACGTCTTCTCGATCGGCCTCGCGGTGGACGCGATCATGATGGCCGCCCTCGGCGGCACCCGCTACTGGTTCGGGCCCGCGCTCGGCGCGGCGATCGTCTCCGGCCTCACCCAGACGCTCACCGGTGGCCAGAGCGCGATCCTCAACCGCGTCCTCATCGGCGCCATCCTCATCGTGGTCATCGTCTTCCTACCCGACGGAGTGGCCGGCGGACTGGCTCGCTGGCGCCGGCGACGCGGCGAAGCGGCAGCGCCGGTTGCCGTCACTGCCGTCGCGTCCCCGGCGCGGCAACGACCGGCGGTCGACACGACGCTGCTGCGGTGCGCCGACGTGCGCAAGGCGTTCCGTGGCCTGCAAGCGCTCAGCGGCGTGACGCTGGACGCGCGGGCCGGCGAGATCCTGGGGCTCATCGGCCCGAACGGCTCGGGCAAGTCCACGCTCATCAACGTGATCAGCGGGTACTACCGGGCGGACGGCGGTCGCATCACGTTCGACGGGCGGGAGATCACGACGGTCGAGGGCCACCGGATCGCGGGGCTCGGGCTCTCGCGCACGTATCAGATTCCACGATCGTGCCGGCGGCTGACCGTGCTCGACAACGTCGCCCTGTCCGCGATGTTCGGCGCGCCCGGGCTCGGGCGCGAAGCGGCGCGGCGCGAGGCGCGTCGCTGGCTCGCCTTCGCGGGCCTCGAGACCAAAGCGGCCGCTCTGCCGGCGCAGCTCAACCTCCACGAGCGAAAGTTCCTCGATCTCGCCCGAGCCCTGGCGGCGGAGCCGCGCCTCATCCTGCTCGACGAAGTGTTGTCGGGCCTCACGCCCGCGCAGATGGCCGGCGCGCTGGCGCTCGTGCGGAGGATCCGCGATGATGGCACGACGGTCGTCTTCGTCGAGCACATCATGTCGGCCGTCATCGATCTCGCCGATCGCGTCGTGGTGCTGGCCTCCGGCCAGGTCCTGGCCGAGGGCCGGCCCCGCGACGTGATGCGCGACCCCACGGTGATCCGTGCTTACCTCGGACGGGCCTATGCTTGACGTCGATCGTCTCGAGGTCGCCTACGGAGACGCCGTCGCGATCCGCGACGTCTCGCTCGTCGTGAGGGAGCGCGAGCTCGTCACCGTGGTGGGGCCCAACGGCGCCGGCAAGACGACGCTGATCAACGGGCTTGCCGGCCTGCTGCCCACACGGTCTGGGACGCTGCGCCTCGACGGGATCGATCTGCGAGCCCTGCCGCCTCACCACTTCTGCCGTCACGGCATCGCGCTCGTCCCCGAGGGCCGCCGGCTGTTCGGCGCCATGACGGTGGAGGAAAACCTCGAGATGGGCTGCTACGCGGCCGCGCCCCGCGCGCACCGAGCCGCGAGTCTCGAGCGCGTCTATGCGCTCTTTCCGATGCTCCGAGAGCGCCGGCGTCACCGGGCGGGCTCGCTGTCCGGCGGCCAGCAGCAGATGGTGGCGATCGGACGGGCGCTCATGGCGCGCCCGCGCTTGCTGCTGCTCGACGAGCCCTCGCTCGGCCTGGCGCCGGCCATCGCCGATCACGTCTTCGAGGTGGTCGCGGCGATCCATGCCGACGGCGTGGCGGTGCTGTTGGTCGAGCAGAACGTCGCGCAGGCGCTCGCCATCGCCGCGCGCGCCTACGTGCTCGAGCAGGGCCTCATCGTGGCCGAGGGCGCGGCCGCCGAGCTCGCGCAGGACGCACGGATCCGCGAAGCCTACCTCGGACGGCAGTGATACCATGCCGACCTCGACGCGGCGACGCGTCGATCACCCTCGACGAGGAGGCGCGCGTGAGCACGACATGCCGATCCCTCCTGGTGCTCTTGTCCGGTGGCCTGTTCGCTCTGGCCGTCGGCCACGTCGTCGCCCAGCCTGCGGGGGCGCCGGTCCGCGTCGGCAGCACGCTGGCGCTCACCGGCCCGCTCGCCGCCACCGCGCTCGTGCACAAGATCGCCGGCGAGATCTCGATCGAGCAGATCAACAAGCGCCACGGCTTTCTCGGCCGGCCGGTCGAGTGGATCCTCCTCGACGATCAGTCGAAGCCGGACGTGACGCGCACGCTCTACGAGCGACTGATCACCGTGGACAAGGTGGATCTGATCATGGGGCCCTACGCGACGGGCGCGATCCTGTCGGCCATGGGCGTGGCCCAGCGCTACAACAAGCTGCTGATCCACCACTCGTTCGGGATTCCCAAGCTGGCGACCTACACGATGCAATTCCCTGCGAGCCCGCTGAGCCACGAGCCGGACAAAGTTGTGCCCAACAAGGTCATCGACGCGCTGGAATCGACCGCGAAGCCGCCGAAGACGATCGCGGTGGTGACGAGCAAGTTCCCGTCGGTGCACTTCATCTCGCTGGGCGCGCGCGACGTCGCGACGGCGCGGGGCCTCAAGGTCGTGCTGTTCCTCGAGTACGAGTTCGGCAACCGTGATTTCGCTCCGATCGCGGCCCGGATCAAGGAGGCCGATCCCGACTTCCTCTGGATGGGCTCGATCGGGCTCGAGAGCAACCTGCTCCTCGACGCGCTCACCACGATCGGGCTACAAGCCTCACGGCCAGTACCATCTGTTCCCGTCGCCCGGGCCGCTGCTGACCGCTCCAGGCTCAGCATCGTCGTTTGCCTTCACCACGTTCGAGGCTCACCCGCCGATGACGGCCAACACGGACGCCGAGCTGCTGTCGAAGCTCTTCGAGGAGCGCGCGAAGAAAGCCGGGCTTCCGTACACGCTCGCCGAGACTCAGGCCGCGGGCTCGTTCGCCGCCTGGCAGCTCCTCGAGGCGGCGGTGACCGCCACCAAGAGCCTCGACGACAAAGCGCTGGCGGGGTGGCTCAAGGCCAACACGGTCGAGACCGTCATGGGCAAGGTGGAGTTCGGCGGTGCCAACAACTACGGGCGCGAGCAGGTGAAGGTGAAGCAGATCCAGAACGGCCGCTGGGTGATCGTGTGGCCCCGGGACGTAGCCGCGCCGGGCGCCAAGGTGATCTACCCGACGCCCTGACGCTGACGGCAGTTATTCCACGAGCCGGGGCAGGATCTCGCTGATGCTGCCGCGCAACACGGCGTCGGCCATCGAGTCCAGCTCGGTCGGTTCCGCGTTGATGATCACGACGCGAGCGCCCGCCTCCTTCGCCGTCGGCACCATGCCCGCGATCGGCCACACCGAGAGCTTCGTTCCGACGGCGAGCATCAGATCCGAGCGATGCGCGGCCTGCTGAGCGCGGGTCAGGTCAGCCGCCACCAGGCTCTGACCGAACGAGATCGTCGCCGATTTCAGGATGCCGCCGCAGGAGCGACAGGCAGGATCGTCCTCGCCGGCGCGCACGCGGGCAAGCGCGCGCTCCATCGGCGCGCGTTCGCCGCACGCGAGGCAGGTCACCTCGCGCATCGTGCCGTGGATCTGGATCAGCCGCTCGGGTGACGTGCCGGCCATGAGGTGCAGGCCGTCCACGTTCTGCGTGACGAGCGTGTCGAGGTGGCCGCGCCGCTCCAACTCGACGAGGGCGAGGTGCCCGGCGTTCGGCTTCGCCTGCCAGGCCGGCGAGCTCAACCGGTCCTGCCACGAGCGCTTTCGCACGTCGGGATCGGCGACGTAGTGCTGCAGGGTGGCCATCTTCTCGGCTTGCGGGTTCCGCGTCCAGACTCCCTGGGGACCGCGAAAGTCGGGGATGCCGGAATCCGTCGAGATGCCGGCGCCGGTGAGCACGACGATGCGGTGAGCCGCCGCGATCCAGCCGCGGACCGTTTGGACCGTGTCCATCACGCACGCGCCGGCGTGCCGGCGCCCAGGACGTCGAGCAGCATCGCGTTCACGGCGTCGGCCGCCTCCCAGTTGGCCCAGTGGCCGGCGCCGTCGATCAATCGGAAGTCGACCTCGGGATGATGAGCGGCGAGCGTCGCGTGACGCAGCTCGGGCGGTGAGGCGGGGAAGACGTCGCGAGCGCCCCAGACGGCGACGAGGCGCGCGCTGATCCGCGGGAGCGCGCGCACCAGCGCGTCCGAGAACGGGATCGCTCCGATCTTGAAGCGCGTGCGCCGGACGTTCTCCATCTGGATATCCACGGCCGCTTCGTCGATCTGCGCGGGGTCAGCGATCATGAGGATCTCCAGATTTTCGCGGTGAGCGGCGCGTGCCTCGGCCACGGTCATGGTGGGCGTGACGCGGGCGAGCTGACGCGTCGGCGCCGCTCCGAGGGCCAGGCCTCCGGCGCCGATCAGCACGAGGGTGCGGACGCGATCGCGCTGGCGAGCGGCGACGAGTCCGGCGATGATCCCGCCGAACGAGAAGCCGACGAGACTGACCGGTGCCGGCAGCGAGACGACGTCGTCCAGTCCCGACGACACGATGTCGGCGAGCGCCTCGGCGGTCTCGACGCCGGGCGGTAGTCCGGAGTCGCCGAAGCCGGGAAGGTCCGGTACCCACACGGTGAAGTGGCGGGCGAGCGGCATGATGTTGCGAGCCCAGTGAGTCCACGAGCCGCTGCCTCCGTGCAGCAGCACGACCGGCGGTCCCGCGCCCCACAAGCGCCAGACCATATATACGGAGCCGCCGGCGCTATATTCGGAGCCGCCGGCGTTATATTCGGAGCCACTGGCGATGTCAGCGGCGGTGAGGCAGCGAGTCGCGAGCGCGTCGAGCCGCGCGATGCTGTCGGTCACGCCCCGGATTGTATATGCTTGCCAGGCGTGGCTGTCGATCCGATCGCCGAGATCGTCGCCGACCGCGAGCGCGCCCGCGCCGCTGGTGATCCGCTCGTCGACGCCTGCATCCTCGCCACCTCCGACGGTCACGGCCCACCCGGCGTGCGCGCGCTCGTGCTTCGTGACGTCGGCGAGCAGGGCCTCGGTCTCCTGATCAGCGCGTCCAGCCCGAAGTGGGAGCCGCTGCACAGCGGGCGCTACGAGCTGCTCATTCTCTGGCAGACGGTCCACCGGCAGTATCGCGTCCGGGGCTCGCTCACGCCGATGTCCGAGGACCGGGTCGAAGAATACTGGCGCCGCAAGGTTCACGCCTCGCGACTGCTCGACCTCTATTACGACCTTGTCCAGGCCCAGAGCACGCCCGTCGACTCGCGCGAGGCCTTCATGGCCGGCATCGACACGCTGCGACGGAATCATCCGACGCCTGATACCGTGCCGCGCCCCGCGCTGCTCCGCGGCATCTACCTGGTACCCGGACGCATCGAGATCTGGCGCGGGTCGCCCGACCGGTTGCACGACCGCCGCCTCTTCACGCGATCGGCGGCCGGCTGGCGCGAGCAGGTCCTGGTGCCCTGAAAGCGTGATCCCCGAGGAGCACGTCCTGCTCGCGCCCTACTGCACGCTGGGCGTCGGGGGTTCCGCGCGCTTCTTCGTCGACGCCGAGGACGAAGCGACCGTCACGGACGCCTGGACGTGGGCGCGGTCGCGCGGCGTCGCGCTCAGCGTGCTGGGCGGCGGCTCGAACCTCGTCGTCGGCGATGCGGGCGTCGATGGCCTCGTCGTCCGCGTGGGCGTGCGTGGCATCGAGACGGTCGACACAGGCCACGAGGTCGTCGTGTCCGTCGGTGCCGGCGAGCCGTGGGATCCGCTCGTCGCCGTGACCGTCGAGTGCGGCTGGGCGGGTCTCGAGTGTCTGAGCGGAATTCCGGGCCTGGTCGGGGCCACGCCCATCCAGAACGTCGGAGCCTACGGTCAGGAGGTCGCCGAGACCCTCGTGGCTCTCCGCGCCCTCGACACGCGCTCGGGACGCGTGGTGAGGCTGACGCACACCGATTGCCGCTTCGCCTACCGCGACAGCCTCTTCAAGAGCGGCGAGCCGGGGCGCTTCATCGTGCTCGACGTGACGTATCGGTTGCGCCGAGGCGGCGAGCCGACGCTTCGCTACGACGAGGTGAAGCGCCACGTCGAACGCCGCGGCCTCCACCGTCCGTCCCTCGCCGACGTGCGGACGAGCGTGATTGCCATCCGCCGCTCGAAGTCCATGGTCATCGACCCGGGAGACGAGAACGCGCGCTCGTGCGGCTCGTTCTTCACCAATCCGATCGTGAGCGTGGCCGAGGCCGATCGAGTTCAGGCGGTCACGGGGGAGCCGGTGATGCCGCGCTACCCCCAGGCCGACGGTCGCGTGAAGCTGGCGGCCGCGTGGCTCATCGAGCACGCGGGCTTCAGCAAGGGCCAGCGCGACGGCGCCGTCGGCCTCTCGACGCGCCATGCGCTTGCCGTCGTTGCCCACGCGGGCGCGACCGCGAGTGACGTGATCGCCTTCGCCCGGCGCATCCAGCACGACGTCGAAGCGCGCTTCGGTGTGCGCCTCACGCCCGAGCCGGTGTTCTGGGGCGTCTGACGATCACACGTCGAGACGCCGTCAGCCGACGAGACGCGCGCGCAGCTCGGCGGCGATCGTCCGGCGGGCCGGCCGGACGTGGGTCGGCCCGTAGTGCTCGAGGAGGCCCTGGCAGAGCAGGGGCAGCGCGATGGTCAGATCGGCGAAGACCATCACGTTGAGCCCGGCGGGCGACTCTTTGCCCCACGAGATGCACTCCGTGCTGACGCCGGCGCCGCCCAGGCCGCCGAACACGGTGTTGTCCGTCGTGATCTGGATGGCGGCCACGTGAGGACAGGCGTCGGCGTGGCCGCGGATCGCCTGAACGCTCGTCGCCGTGATCTGGATGAAGTCCTTCGGCACGCCACCGCCGAAGAAGATCGCCGCGGTGCCCGGGCCCGGCGTCATGAAGCGATTCATGATGGCGAGCGCGATCTCGTAGTCCTTGAAGAAGTCCACGACCGGGCCGCGCTCTCTCGCCACCCGGTACGACTCGGACAGCGGGCCATCAGGCGCCGCCGGGACGAAGAGCGGCACGCCGTGGCGGAAGCAGGTGGCGGCGATCGTGCCGCCGAGCCCCTGGGCGTCGAGCCATCGACCGAGCTCGTGCATGAACCGGACGCCCGGGATGGTCGCCCCGGACCACGTTGCGGCCAGGTGCTCGAAGAACCCGGCCAGGAAATACTCCATGTCGTCGTACGCCTCGGCGCTGACGACGTGGTCGTAGAAGCGATAGAGCCGGCGCTTCCAGAGATCCTCGTCGTCCACGTGATCGGGATCGACCTGGTAGAACGGCACGCCGCGCTGCTCCAGCACGTCCTCGGTGGCGTTGGCCGAGGTCGACACGACGACGTCCACGTAGCCCCGCTCCACCAGCCAGGCGACGAGTGGGTCCATCCCTGCGCTCGCCATGGATCCGGCCAGGCCGACGGCGATGAGGCAATCACCGTCGATCATCCGCTTCCAGATGTCGAAGGCCTCCCCGAGCCGGCGCCCCTGGAAGGCCGACCCGCGCATCCGTTCGAGGAGCCCGTCCACCCCATCCGTGCCGAGCCGCATGGGGACCCGCACGTCCAACCCCCGGATCGACGCCTCGCCGCCCATTGGACCTCCCAGGCCACAGTTGTCCGCGCGTTGCCGGCGCGCCGCGTTTAGACTATGCCGCGCCACACCCGGAGGAAAGGACGATGACGCTCGACGTCGCCCGGCGGTTCGACGCCATGGCGGCAACCTACGACGTGCTCGAGCCGTGGTACGAGCACCTCTACGAAGTCATGCACCGGATTCTTCGCCTCACGCTCGCGCGCGGCGGCGGCCGCGCGCTCGATGCCGGCTGCGGCACCGGCTTCCAAGCAGCGCTCCTCAGAGGGTTCGGCTACGAGACGCACGGCCTCGACATCGCGGCGGGCATGCTCGCGGTCGCCCGGCGGCGGCTTCCGAAGATTCCGGCGGTGCAGGGAACGATCGAAGCGCTTCCGTACGCAACGGGCTGCTTCGACGCGATCGTGTGCTGCGGCAGCACGCTGTCGTTCGCCGGCGATGCGGCCCGCGCGCTCCGCGAGTTCGGCCGCGTGCTGCGGCCTGACGGCCTGCTGCTGCTCGAGTGCGAGCACCGCGGCCGCCTCGACCTCGCCTGGGCGCTCGTCAACAGCGTCACCGGCGATCGTCTCGGCTACGGCCTGACGCCCACCCAGGCGTGGCGACAGATCGTGGGCAACGGCGCCGACGGCGTGTGGACCGAGTATCCCGGCTATGGCCCGATGCGCTTGTTCAGGGCGCGTGAGCTGCGCGCGCTGCTCCGGGCGGCCGGCCTGACGCCGGTGAAAGTGTGGGGGATCCACGCCGCAACGAACCTGATCCCGTCCACGGTCCTGCATCGTGAGCGCGTGGGCCCGGTGCTGGCGTCGGTCTACCGCGGCCTCCGTGCGCTCGATCGACGCCTCGCGCGCTTTCCGCCGGCGCGCGCCATCGCCAATTCGCTCATGGTCCTCGCGCGGAAGGACGGGACGGCCACCGAGGTAGAATGAGGCCGCTATGAAGACTCGGGACCTCCGCGTCGAGTCCATCCGGCCGCTCCTGCCGCCGGCCATCCTGCTGGAGGAGCTGCCCCTCAGCGAGGACGCCTCGCAGGTCATCACGCGCGCCCGCGACGAGGTCGCGGAAATCCTCGCCGGCAGCGACGACCGGTTGATCGTCATCGTCGGGCCCTGCTCGGTTCACGATCCGGCGGCGGCGGGAGAGTACGCGCGCCGCCTGAAGACGCTCAGCGACGAGCTCGCCTCCGATCTCCGCATCGTCATGCGCGTCTACTTCGAGAAGCCGCGCACGACCGTGGGCTGGAAGGGCCTGATCAACGATCCGCGTCTGGACGGCTCGTTCGCGATCAACGAGGGGCTGCGCCTGGCCCGGCGCCTGCTGCTCGATCTCGCGGCGCTCGGTGTCCCTGCCGGCTGCGAGTTCCTCGACCCGATCACGCCGCAGTTCATCGCCGACCTGGTCGCGTGGGGAGCGATCGGTGCGCGCACCACCGAGAGCCAGGTGCACCGCGAGCTCGCCTCGGCGCTGTCGATGCCGGTCGGCTTCAAGAACGGCACCGACGGCGGCGTGCAGATCGCGATCGATGCCCTGCGCGCCGTGGCCCATCCCCATCGCTTCCTCGGCGTCACCGAGCAAGGCCTGGCCGGCATCGTCTCCACGCGCGGCAATCCCGACTGCCACGTGATCCTCCGTGGCGGCCAGAGCGGCCCGAATTACGACGCGGGCAGCGTCGGCAAGACGCTCGACGTCCTTCGCGACGCCGGGTTGCCGGCGCGGCTGATGATCGACACCAGCCACGGCAACAGTGAGAAGGACTACCGGCGCCAGCCGATCGTCGCGCGCGACATCGGCAAGCAGGTCGCACAGGGCGAGACGGGCATCGTTGGCCTCATGATGGAGTCGTTCCTGGTGGACGGGCGCCAGGACCTGCGCGATCCCGCGCGGCTGGTGTACGGCCAGTCGATCACCGACGCCTGCATGGGATGGGAGACGACGGTGCCGGTCCTGCGCGAGCTGGCGGATGCGGTGAGGCAGCGCCGGGGGTCGCGCGCTCGGCGTGACGCTGAGTCTAGTGGCCTCTGCTGAGGCGCCTGATCAGCCGATACACGTGAATCCCGCCGCCGCCCTCGAACATCGGCCGGCCGGTTCCATACGTCGCGTCGTAACGCAGCCGCTCGTCCTCGACGTACGTTCGCTCCTCGCTCACCAGTAGCCCGCCGCTCGTGTCGGACCCGTGGTCCTCGACGATCCGCGAGACCGCGGTCCGGAGCCAGTCGGTGTGATTCTGGAGGTAGGTTTCGCAGAAGCCCGCAAGGTCCCGCACGTCCGTCACGGTGACGTTCCCGGCCATCGCCGCAGGCTCCGTCGCCACGGACAGGAGCAAGACCGAGAGGACGATGCGAATGAGTGATCGGCTGGCGGTGCCTGTCATCGCTCACCTCTTCGACGAGATGGAGCGACGGCACAATAGAAAAACGCTCCGCGTTTGTCAATAACGAAAGCGCGAATGATATCCTCCCGGCGATGGCGCCGGCGACCGTCCGCACCATGTGCCCGATGAACTGTCATCCCACCCTGTGCGGGATGCTGGTCGACGTCGACGACGGCCGGCTCCTCGGCGTCCGTGGGGATCCCGACAACCCGGACAGTCAGGGCTTCCTCTGTATCCGCGGCCAGGCCTCACGCGAGATCATCGGCAACCCGCAGCGCCTGCTCCACCCGCTGATTCGCGACGGCCGGCGCGACGGTGCGTGGCGGCGCGCGAGCTGGGACGACGCGCTCGATCTGATCGTCGCGCGGATGCGCGTGGCCGGCCGCGAGGCCGTCGGGGCGTGGTCGGGACACGGGGTCTTCGCCAACAACTACGGCACGCGCGTGGCCTCTCACCTGTTGCGCCGGTTCTCCAACCTCTACGGCAGTCAGTGGTGGAGCCCGACGATGATCTGCTGGGGCCTGGGCGCCTTCGGCCTCGGCCTCACCGGCCTGCTCGAGACGAATACCAAGGAGGACATGGGCGCGCACAGCGCGCTGATCGTGCTGTGGGGCGCCAACCTCGCGTCGCAGCCGAACACGGCGCGCCACGTGGCCGCCGCCCGGCGCCGCGGCGCGCGCGTCGTGACCATCGACGTGCGCGAGACCGAAGCCGCCGCGCAATCCGACGAGGTCTTGATCCTCCGGCCCGGCACCGACACGGCGCTCGCGCTCGCGATGATGAACGTCATCGTCGCCGAGCAGCTCCACGATCGCGACTTCATCGAACGTTATACCGTCGGCTTCGAGGCGCTGGCCGGCCACGTCGCGCGCCATTCGCCCGCGTGGGCCTCCGAGATCACCGGCATCCCGGCCGACCGCATCGTCGCGCTCGCGCGGCGCTACGCCACGACGCGGCCGTCGATGATCGTCCTCGGCGGCTCGTCGATGCACAAGGGCGCCAACGGCTGGACGGCGGGCCGGGCCGTCGCGTGTCTGCCCGCCCTCGTCGGCCAGGTGGGCATCCCGGGCGGAGGCCTCGGACCGCGCCACGGGAGCGCGACGCACGGCCAGGCCCTGACGAGCATCGTGGCCCAGGAGCGCCGGCCGCCGGGACGTTACGTGCCGAGCCAGATGGCGCGCGTCACCGAAGCGCTGGTCGGCGGCGACGTCAGCGTCATGCTGCTCTTCGGCACCGACATGCTCTCCTCCTACGCCGACGCCAAGCAGGTGGCCGCCGGCCTCGATCGCTGCGACCTCGTCGTGGCCTACGACCTCTTCATGAACGGCACGGCGCAGCGGCACGCCGACGTCGTGCTGCCGGCCACGGCCTGGCTCGAGGAGCTGGGGGCGAAGAGCACGAACACGCATCTCTACCTGATGCCGAAGGTGTTGGAGCCACCGGCCGACTGCCGGACCGTGACGTGGATCCTGAGCGAGCTGGCGCGCCGACTGGGCCTCGACGATTTCTATCCGTGGGCCACCGACGAGGGCCCGCTCGATGCGATCCTCGACCATCCCTCGACCGGTCACGCGACGATCGCCGCGCTGCGCGCCGAAGGCGGGATCCGCGCGCTCCGGATCTCGCACGTCGCCCATCCCGATCTCGTGTTCCCGACGCCCTCGGGCAAGATCGAGCTCGTCTCGCAGCGAGCGCGTGAGCTCGGATTGCCCGAGCTGCCGGTCTACGAGGCGCCGCCGCGGTCGTCGTATCCGCTGGCGTTCCGCCAGGGCCGAACGCTGACCCAGTTCCACGGCTTCTACGATCACGGGCGCGCGCTGCCGACGCTGGCGGCGGCCGACCCGGAGCCCGTGCTGTGGATCGCGCCCGCCGACGCCACGGTGCGCGGCGTCGTGGACGACGGGCCGATCCGGATCTACAACGAGCGCGGCGAGTTCGAGGCGCGCGCTCGCGTCACCACCCGGATTCGGACGGGGACGGTGTGGATGCGTGACGGCTGGGAAGGCGTGAATCGGCTGACGTCAGGCGTCGCAGCGATCCCTGACGAAGCGGTAGAGGTCTTCGGGTTCTCCGGTGGCCAGGCCGCCTTCGACGCGATGGTCGAAGTCGCGGCACGCTGACCGTGGGACGCTCAGCTCGCGCCGGGCTCGATCACGCCCCAGACCTCGTTCACGAGCAGCTCGAACAGGCCGAAGAGCTTGAACAGGTCGGGGGACTCCTGCGAATCGACGGCCGGGCGCTGGCGGTGCAGGCGCTGGATCAGGCCCCGGTCGAAGCGCAGGGAGACGTGGTGCTCCATGAGCTGCACGATCGTCGGGGTCAGGGACGCGGTCTCGGACACGGCGAGCGCTACTATCGGCCAGCACGCGGCCCTACGACAATACATCGCGGCGTATAGACATCTATATCCCGCGCCGGAACACGTATATCCCGTGGCGGAGCACCGCCCCTATATCCCGCGGTCGGTGACCCCCTTAGCCGGCGCTATTACCGTGGGTTGCTCAGACCGCGGGAGGAATCGCGGTCGGATGGCGCCGGCGCCGGCGTCCGCCGCGACGTCCCCGACGCCGGCGGCGGCTCTGACCCTCGGCCGCCTCGCTGGCGCTGGTGACGGGCTCGGGGACCGTCGGCGGCTCCGAGGTCGCCACCGCGCGATCTCCGTCTTCCGCCAGTGGCGCCACCAGCGTGATCATGCCGGTCGGACTCACGCTGAGCTCCTTGATCCGCCGGAGCCGCGTGATCAGGCGCGGCGAGCCCGGCGGCCGGCGAAAGCCTCGCGACTTGAGCGCGTTCGCGAGCGTGTCGATGAGCACCGAGTGATCGGATGTCCGCTCCACCAGCTCCTGCACGACGCCGACGATCTCGTCGTGGGGCGCGGTGTGCGCCGACTCGTCGGCCGGCGCCTCCCGGATGGGAAGGCGCTCGACGGGAGCGACGGGCGCCGGAGCGAGTTGCGGCGGGCGATGACGGATGCGGCCGCCCCGACCGCGACGACCGCGGCGCGGGCGCCCACGCGACTCGGGCACCTCGCGCTCGGCAGGCAGCGGTGCCATGTGGACGCCGATGAGCGCGCGATAGGACAGTCGCCGGAACGAGACGCCGAGGGTGGAGGCGACGTCGCCGACGGCGTCGAACGCGCGATCGTCGGAGACGATCTCGAGCACGTCACCCGGCCGCGCGCCGCCCAGCCACACGCCGGCCGTCACGGCGATCCGCAGATCGCTCCAGTCGCGCACGCCGGTGGAGGGCGCGCTGTGAACGAGGTGCGCGCCATGACGGGCCAACAGTCGCCCCGTGTCGCTGCCGATGACGCGCCAGTTTCCGACGGCGACGAAATCGGTGCGGCTGCCCTGGCGATCGATCGAGAGGTGCTCGATCATCCGCGCGATGTGCTCGGGGCGGCTCGTGTTCTCGACGTCGAAGAAGATCACGCGCCGGGCGGCCGGCCACGGGCGCTCGGGCTCCGGCGGCGGGACGCGCGCGGCGAACCCTCGCTCGGGTTCGGCGAGCGCGACCTCGGGCTCGTGGTCGACGACGGCCGGAAGCGTCTCGGGCTCGGGAGCCTCGGCAACCGGCTCAGGGGGTGGTGCTGCGGGCGTGGTGGTTCGTTTGGCGCGGCTTCGGCGGCGCCGTGGGCTACTCGTACGTGCCATGCCCCTGATGATAAACGGGCCGCTCGGGCCGTGTAGTAGAATCCCGCACCACCTGGAACAGGAGGCCCCATGCAGCGTCGGACGCTTGGCAAGAGCTCACTGTCGGTCTCGGCCCTCGGTCTCGGCGGGATGTCCTTCTCGGGCGCCTACGGCCCGGGCCAGGACCCCGAGTCCATTGCGTTGATCCACCGCGCCCTCGACCTCGGCATCAACTTCATCGATTCCTCCGACATGTACGGTTGGGGCCACAACGAGGAGTTGCTCGCCCAGGCGCTGCGGGGGCGCTGGGGCGCCGTCGTCCTGGCCACCAAGTTCGGCCAGGTGCGGAGCGAGAGCGGCCCCAACCTGATCAACGGCCGGCCCGAGTACGTGGCGCAGGCGTGCGACGCGAGCCTCCGGCGTCTCGGCATCGACGTCATCGACCTCTACTACCAGCACCGCGTCGATTCCACCGTGCCGATCGAGGAGACGGTCGGCGCGATGGCGCGGCTCATCGAGCAGGGCAAGGTGCGCTACCTCGGCCTCTGCGAGGCGAAGCCCGCGACGATTCGCCGCGCCCACGCCACCCATCCGATCACGGCCGTGCAGACCGAGTACTCGCTGCTCTATCGGACCGAGGCCGAGGAGACGCTGGTCGTCACGCGCGATCTCGGCATCTCGTTCGTCGCCTACGCGCCGCTCGGCCGTGGCCTGCTGACCGGTACCGTCCACGGCCCGGGTGATGTGCCCGAAGGCGATCGCCGCCGCGCCCATCCGCGCTTCCAGGACGCCAACCTCGTCAAGAACGTCGAGCTGGTGCGACGTGTCGAGGCCGTCGCGCGCGAGAAGGGCTGCACGCCGGGCCAGCTCGTGCTCGCGTGGCTGTTGGCGCAGGGCCCGGACGTCGTGCCGATTCCGGGAACGAAGCGCCGGAGCCGCCTCGAAGAGAACCTCGGCGCCCTCGACGTGACGCTCAGTGGCGACGACGTCAAGCAGCTCGCCGACGCGGTCCCGGCCGGCGCCGCCGCTGGTCCCCGGTACCCTGAGCCTCAGATGAAGGCGGTGTACCTCTGAAGCGGTGTACTTCTGAAGGTGACGTCGGTCAGAGTTGACCGGAGAGCGCTCCGGCCGTGTCCAGCAGCGTGACGTCGTCGCACTCCATCAACTGGAAGCAACGCGCCAGATCGGCGGTGACCCAGCTGTTCACGAACTGCAATCCTTCCGGGGTCGACCGGCCCCGATCGCGGAGTCGACGGTAGATCGACTTCGCGTCCTGATTGCGAAAGCTCTCGATCAACATGAACAGCATGGATCGATCCATTCCTAACCGGCCAGCTCGAGACCGAGGAGCGTGCCCAGCTCGCGGAGTGCCGGCACGGGATCGTCCACCTTGATCGTCGCCATCCCGAGGGCGCGCGCCGGCTTGAGGTTGCGGCCGATGTCGTCGAGGAACACGGCGCGGGCCGGCGCCACGCCGAGCTCGCGGCACACCACGTCGTAGATCCGCGGGTCGGGCTTCCGCAGCCCGACCGCGGCCGACTCCACGAAGACGTCGAACTCCTGGCGGAGCCCGTCGCCCACCGTGCGGTCACCGTGATGCCAGTTGTTGGTCAACGCCGCCACGCGGAGGCCGTGGCGACGGAGCCGTCGGATCGCCTCCAGCATCGCGGGCCGCGCCACCGTCGTCTCGGAGATCCGCGCCATCAGATCGCGCGCGTCGATGGCGATCCCGCACGCCCGGCACTCGGCCTCGAACGGCGCGCAGAACGTCTCGACGGTCAGCTCGCCGCGCTCGAGCCGCGCCCAGGCACCGGCCTCGCCGGCGTCGACCACGGCGCGGTTGATGGCATTGAGCGGCAGGCCGCGCGCTCGCTCGTAGGCGGTGATGGCGTGGAGCGGGGATTCCAGGACCACGCCGCCCAGATCGAAGATCACGGCGGCGATCATTCGTCGAGGCCGGTTTGCATGCAGGGAGTGTATACGCCTATCCTTCGTCGATGCCACGCGGAGCCCGGCGCGCGCCGACGATCGTCGTGCTGGTGCGCCACGGTAAGACATCGACGACCGGCGTGCTGCTTCCCGGACGTCGTCCCGGCCTGCACCTCGACGACGAAGGACGCCGTCAGGCCGACGCGGCGGCGCAGCGGCTGGCCAAGCTGCCCCGCATCGACGCGGTCTACTCCTCACCGCTCGAGCGTGCCCGCGAGACGGCGGCCCCGATCGCTCGCGCGCGCGGGCTGAGTGTGCGCTCCGAGCGCGGCCTGCTCGAGATCGACGTCGGGGCGTGGGCGGGCCTGAAGCTCGACCGCGCGCGCAAGAAGCCGGAGTGGGCGATCGTGCAGCGACACGCCACCGGCTTCAGATTTCCGGACGGCGAGTCGTTCCTGGAGATGCAGACGCGGGTGGTGGGGACGCTCGCCGATCTGGTCGCCCGTCATCCCGGCCGGACGATCGTCGCCGTCTCACACGCCGATCCGATCAAGGCGGCCGTCGCCGACGCGCTCGGCGTGCATCTCGATCTCTTCCAGAGGATCACCATCGGGACGGCGTCGATCACGGTGGTGGCCTACGGGGACGGCGCCCCGCGCGTGCTGACGGTCAACGCGATGGACGGCGACCTCTCCGGTCTCGTTCCGCGATGAGCGCGTCGTTCGACTTCGACGCGCCCGACCACTTCACCGTCGGCGCCGTGGGCCAGCCGGGCAAGCGGACGTTCTATTTGCAGGGGCGCCAGGCCGAGACCCTGGTCACGCTCAAGTG
>Ga0137361_10000554_pt1 | contig 21369 bp, 14 predicted proteins | sample Mad1_80_16metaG_FD_104923 | JGI IMG/M metagenome (GOLD analysis project Ga0137361, IMG submission 104923) | Vadose zone soil microbial communities from Angelo Coast Range Reserve, California, USA - Mad1_80_16 metaG | ecosystem: Environmental > Terrestrial > Soil > Vadose zone | place: USA... | reverse complement strand
TTAGTCGGGTCGTACTTGTTCTTGAGGGCCAGTTGAATGCTGTCGCGTCCTTCCCGACCCGGTGTACCGCGCCACCGATAGGAACAAGGTGCATTGTTGATTCGACTGTCGGGACCTTTGGACCGTACTTGACATGGGCCTCGATTGCCTCGTCGGTCAGCTCCTTCACGAAGTCAGCCTTCCAGTAATGCTGGAGCCCCGGTGGCAGCAGGGCATCGAACATGCTCTGGAGCACGGGATAAGGTATCTAATTTGGAGGAGAACCAATTTTTAGAGAACCTCCAATTGGCTCTTGGTCTCCTGACGCATTTCTTCTATACTATAGTCTATCTCCCTTCTTCTCCAGGAGATGTGTTCAGGAGGTCAGTATGGAGCAACTGCTACGCGAGACGATTGCCAGCTATGAAGGGGATCTGCTTGCCTTTACGACGGCTTTAGTGGCCATCCCTACAGAAAATCCTCCCGGGGTAGCCTATCGGGCCTGTAGCGAGTTGATTGCCCAGAAACTGGCTCAGATCGGACTGGAATACACCTTGTTGGAAATCCCTGCTCCAGCTTCGTCCTCACGTGCTGCTGAGGCTGGGTATTGCATCCTGAGCTCCTATGGCAAGGGCGAGCAAACGCTCTATTTTCATGGGCACTATGATGTGGTTCCTGCTTCCGACCCGGCCCAATTTCAGCCTTTTGTCGATGGAGGCAAGTTATTTGGACGGGGCTCATCAGACATGAAGAGCGGACTGGCCGCCATGATAGGCGCCATGCAAGCACTCAAAGCATGTGACATCCCCTTGCAGGGCAAAATTGGCCTGACTATTGTTCCCGATGAGGAAACGGGAGGTCAGCGCGGGTCCCAGTACCTCGTGGAGCACGGACTCTTAGGGCAACACGGCATAGGGATGCTGACGGCTGAACCGACCGGCGGAGTCGTGTGGAATGCCAGTCGAGGAGCTATCTCGCTGCGCGTCCATGTCAAGGGAAAACCGGCCCATGTGGGGCTGCACTATGAGGGCGTGAATGCCTTCGAGCAGATGGTAATGGTGGCCGATGCTCTGCTGGACTACAAGCGTGAGATCAGCAGGAGGCACACGCAGTTCCACATCGAGCCGCCAGCCGCACGTGCCTCGATTCTGCTGATGGGAGGACAATGTGCTGGTGGGACAAACTTCAATGTAGTTCCTTCAGAGTGTAGCTTCACGGTGGATCGTCGGGTCAACCCCGAGGAAAACCTGGCAGAAGAGAAGCAGCATTTGTTGGAACTGTTCGACCGGCTCAAGCAACAAGGTATCGACCTGGAAGTGGAGATTTTTCAAGAGGCTCCCTCTTCAGGCGTGAGCGAAACGCACCCGGTGGCTCAAGCCGTGGCGCACAGCATCAAGCAAGTGGTAGGAAAAACTCCCATCTTTGCAATGTGTCCAGGACTGCTAGAGATCCGCTGGTATGCACAACAGCGGATCCCCGCCTTCGCCTATGGTCCGGGTCTCTTGACCGTTTCCCATGGACCACAGGAATATGTTCCCGTGGAGAAGATTGCAGAGGTCGCCTTGATCTATGCATTGACGGCAGTGCAACTCTTAGGGAAGGACTAAAGCCTATTGAGGCGATGCAGCTTGCCTAACCTTCTTTCGCTGCCAGGTGCTCGACGAACCAATCACGTGCCGCGCCACTTGCCACCTTGAACCCAGGCTCAGTGTAAGCCTCAAAGTGTCCGCCGGGCCAGATCACCAGTTTCTTAGGCTCACGAGCCTGGTTGAACGCGGCGAATGCCTCGTCCGCAACGGCAAGGTGGTCCTGGGCGGCAATAATCATCAGGAGAGGAGTAGGGCTGATGCGCTCTATATATGACCCGGGCTCGTACTCCATCAGCAACTCCGCTGTACGCAGCGTGACCTCATTTTTCCACGCGGGTGCGCGTGTCTTGCCGGTCTCGGTGAACCACTGATAGGAATCGGCGGTGGGTAACGCGGCTGGCCCGGCAGGATCGGCACTGACGACTGGGACCATGGCAGGAGCCTGCCCGGCGAAGCGTGCTTCACGGTCCTGGTCGAATTGGGCGCGGAATTGAGCGATCACGTCGGCTCGCACCAAACGCAAGATATTGCGGTATCCGCTACAGAGCGGCACTTGTGACACAACACATTTGATGCGTCGATCAATAGCTCCGAGCACCAGCGCGTGTCCACCACTGTAGCTTGATCCCCAGACGCCGATGCGGTTACGGTCGACGTCCGTTCGTGTGCTCGCGTAGGTGATGGCATGGCGGTAATCGCGCACCTGTGTCCAGGGGTCGATCTCCTGACGTGGTTCGCCATCGCTGGCACCGAAATTACGGTTGTCAAATACCAGGGCTGCTAATCCCGCTTGCGCGAAGACTTCGGCGAAGCTGTCGAGATACATTTCTTTGACAGCCGAGAAGCCGTGTGCCATGACGATAGTGGGGAACGGCCCTTTTCCTGAGTCGGGGGTGTAGAACCAGCCACGCAAGGTGGTTCCTTCAGCATTGAATTCGATGTCCTGACGCATTTTTGGGTTCCTCCAACTGTTTGCTATTCTCAGTCGCAGTAATAAAGATGGCCTCCGAACTGGCAGAGTACCATCACTTCGCATTATGCCATATTATTCCTACAAAGCTCAAGATGCTCAGGTAGGGGTTTTGGTGGTGAGTGCGGGCATTGCTGCCTGCGGCAGCAATGCCCGCACTCACCACCAACCTGATTGCTTAATCCTCTTTCGATGCAAGTCCACTTCGTTTCACTGTCTATCTCGGTGAGACTGTAACCCACAAACGTACTACTCTGTAGGATCATGCTCGTCGATGCATAATCCCGTAGCAAATCGCATGTGCTGTGGCTGAATAGCCGCAGCAGGCAGTGGAGTTCTAGACATCGTGTGTCTGACAAGGAGGATCGGATCCATGTTCAAAACGCGCATCTATTTGAATGTTGTCATCCCGCTACTCGTCGTTGACCTGGTAATTGGTGTCGTGATTGGCGTCATACTCGGGGCCACCGTCTTCGCTCCCCATGCCAGTTCTGCCATCCCTCATCCTCCGGTGAGCCAAGCCGCTCCACTGACGACAGTGACCATTCCACAGGGCCAGGACTTGTTTGAGCCGTTTATTCTGCCTGTCGAACCAAACACCGCTGTGACCTGGCAGAACGATGATACTGTTGCGCATACGTTCACAACCACGCCAGATCAGAGCAACTTCCTGAATCTGGCGGCCTTCTCGCTGCAGGTCGCAGCGGGTCAGCATGTGACGTTCACTTTCAAGCAGCCCGGGCTTTATCACTACTATGAGACCACCGTGGCTACCTGGAATACGGCTGACGCTCGAGTGGCCCCCAAGCAGGGAGTGCCGCATTTCCCCATGGCGATGGATGGCATCATCTGGGTCCAGGGCTCCATCAGTAACCTGCCATCGGGGGCGACGAACCATATCCCCACGCAGCACGATGACTTTGAGACCGAGTTTGTGGCTGTCAACCAGGGCGGCACGCTGTCGATGCACAACCTTGATACCGACCCCCATGTCCTGGCGCTCGTATCAGGCTGGTCTGGACCGATCAATCCTGCTGAGATTGGCATCAATCGCATCGGCGGGACCGGTGATGTCCCTGGTGGCGAGACTATCACTATCCCCTTCAACCTGCCAGGACTGTACTATTACTACTGTGTAACCCACGCACAGACCGACTCGACCCAGCATCGTGCCGCGGCGATTAAGGGGGCATCAGAGTATCCCATCCCGATGGAAGGCTTCGTCCTGGTGGTCGGCAACTAGTTTTCAGTACCCGTAGCTCCCCGATTTATCGCGGGAGTCGTGAAAGGACATTGCTCCTACCGCCCCCGGAGGGAAAGTATACACATCAAACCCGAAAAGGTCAAGTGCAAATACATTAGAGGTGTAAGGGCCACGTATAAGTTTTCATGTGTGCAGAAGGAGTGGATCAACCTATGCCAGCTTCTCGATACGTGACAACCGTTTGGCGCGCTGTGCTGCTATTTGGTGTCGGCATTGCGGTTTGCGCCGTTCTTACGATTGCACAGGGCTTTGCAGACCCGCCTTTGTCCACCGCTGTGGCACCGTCGGCGCGCCCATCACGGTCACCGGCGGGAGCTGCTGGCGCATTTGTCGTTACCGTGTTGACAACCGATAGGAAGTTCGCAGTCACCCTCGCTACCAGTCCCAATCGTGCCGGGACCAACGTCTTCATGGTCAGTGTGATCGATATGAGCACGGGCACACTGGCCACGGATGTGGGTATCTCGCTGTCTACCACCATGCTCGATATGCAGATGGGTACCGCGCTGGTTCCCTTGCACCCGGATGGAAGCGGACACTTCAGCGGCCACGCTGAGCTGGCAATGGGTGGAGACTGGGGGATACGCATGCAGATACGGACTCCCGATCGGAGACTGCACGAGGCAACCGTCAACCTGCTGACGCCAGGATGAGGAGAGGAGTGATCCCGCACCTGGCACCCGCAAGGGCCCATCCACCCCCAACCCAACCCAGCCCCGTGCCACTACATTTCGTACGGCCCCCTGCTCCCCTCTCACGCTCACCGTGCCATCGTCTGGTGGTGAGGCCCTTGCGGGTGCCAGGCCTCGCGGCGCATTGTTCCATGCACGCCTGCCCCAAATGTGTCAGGGACAGAGCTCCCCTTGATACGCACACCTCAAGAAATGCCACGATGAGCATCACAACCATGAGCTACTGTCCCAAATGTCAACCTCCACCTGTCCTCTCGAACAGTTCCATATCCCCAGACTATCGTGTATGCTTAATGATAGACAAGTCCGACTTCTAAAAATCTCTGCAAATAACTATTCAGATGGCTGACTTCTCGCCGCCTGCGGCGGCTCGCTCAGTTTCGTGGTGGGTGCGGGCCATTGCCGCCGCAGGCGGCAATGGCCCGCACCCACCACGAAACACAAACTCCCTGCGAACTGCCGCAGGCAGTGAGGAGTCTCGAAGAGAGGAGACCTGAAGAGTTATCTCTGCAATTAGAAAGGAACATACCCTACCATGCAAACTATCCCCACTGACCTCAGCAATAACCGCTTCGAGTCAAACGGACGGCACTTCATCCGCGCTGCCAATGTCGCCGAACTGGAGCAGCGTCCATTCAAAGTCGTCACGCTGGAAGATCGTCATATTTTGTTGTTGCGTGCCGACGGGCAGATCAGAGCGCTCGATAGCCGTTGTCCGCATATGGGCTATCCCCTTTCGCAGGGAACGATCAAAGATGGCGTGTTGCGTTGTCACTGGCACCACTGGCGCTTTGATCTGGCCTCTGGTGGCTGCTTTACCGAAGGCGGAGATGATGTAGCCGTGTTCCCGCTAGAGATTCGCGATGGCGAAATCTGGGTTAGCCCAACGCCCATGGAAGGCTATGTGCGCAGCCGTAGCGAAAAGTTTCTGGGCGACCTGCGCCAGGGTATGGAGGAACGCAATACCTTCCTCATTGCCAAAGCCGTAGCGGGTCTGCGTGCCAATGGCGTCGCCGACCGCGATATCCTCAGTGCAGCCGCACTGCATGGATTGCGCTTCCGCCAGGGTGGCTTCTCCATGGGGCTGACGATCCTCACCTGCATGGGTTTGCTCGTGCCACATTTGCAGGAGGATGACAAGGCCCTGGCTGATGTACATGCCCTCATCAACTGTGCACGCGACTCCTTTGCTGGCCCGCCGCGCCGCATGCTACGCCCATTGCCCACGACGCAATTTACTAACAAAACGCAACTCAAACACTGGTTTCGCCTCTTCATCGAAGACCGCGAGGCTGCCGGAGCAGAGCGCATCCTGCGTACGGCGGTTGCCGCTGACTATCCCACGGAGGACCTGATCGATCTGCTGATGGCGGGTGCGACCGACCATTACTTTTTGAGCACGGGCCACGTCATTGATTTTACCAATAAGGCGTTTGAACTGTTCGAGGTGATGACGACTGATGGAGCCTTGCCCTTTGGCGAGTCTGATGCGCGTGACGTGCTGGCAACAACGCTCTCGGCGGTTGTGCGACCCATGGCGATGGGCTTCCGTCACGAAGAAGCCGCCGATTGGCAAGAGACGATAGCGCCTCAGGAGGCGCTATTTGCGGCACTTCCCGCACTGCTGGCGCAGCCACGTGATTCTCACTGGGCACATGACGGACGCCCGGAGGCACTACGCGACGTGTTACTGGCAGGCAAACCCGATGATATTACGCAGGCGCTGCATGGTGCATTGGAACAAGGAGCCTCCATCGATGCCCTCAGTAGTGTGCTGGCACGGGCTGGCATCCACCGCGTTGCGCGTTTCCATGTGCAAAACGAAGAGGACTGGGACGATGTCTTGCACGTCATCAGCTACGCCAATGCCATCGATGCACTGACTCGTCGCGCCGTTGGGCGTTCGCTGGAGGGTGACGTCGCTTTGATGAAGGCAATCACACATGGAGCCATGTTCGTCTACCTGACGCACTTCCTGAATATTCCGCGTGCTCTCTTGCCAGCCGAGCGCGGTAAGGCAGCCATCCCGACGATGCTTGATAATAAGGCTGCATTGTTGGAGCGGTTGCTCTATTGCGCAGAGTTTCAGCAGGTTGAGGAGGCTGCGGCTATTGCCCATTATTACCAGCAGCAGGGCTATCCACTGGCTGAACTGAAAGCGGCGCTGGGGAAGGCATTGCTGCGTGAGGACGCAACCTTCCACACGTTCCAGATGCTCGATGCTGGCATGCGCCAACATGCAGTGTTAGGTGCGGATCACCCCGATGGTCGCCTGGCGTTGGTTGCGGCCACACGCTACATGGTAGCGCAGCGCCTACGCCGCAATGTGCTCTTCTCGACACAGAATGTGTTGAAGTTGCAGCGCGGTGAGGCGCTGAATGAGGAGGCGTAACGAGTTCACTGCTGCCGATGCGCCGTTTTGAGCGCCTCCGCTTCCTGGAGTAGTTCGACCCAGTGGTCGACGTCGGCCTCGCGTTGAGCTTGTAACGTATCAAGCTGCTGGCGCAATTGCTCTGACATCAGCACCCGTTCCGTGAGCAGACTATAGAGACAATTGCTCAAATCGGTGAAGACGCCAGGCTGGCTGGTGGGTGGTGCATCAAGACGATCACTCTCAAACACCTGGCGTGCCTCAAGTTTGTCCAACTCGTAGCGGAACAGGAGGGCGATGCGCCGCTCCGTGCTCTGGGCTAGCCCGCCACAAATCACATCCAGGATGGGTCCCATCAACAACCGCGCCTGCTGGATGATATCCTCTGACCTGTTATGCATGGTCACGAGACTATAGAGGGCTTCTACAGCAGGATCATCTTTGGTCGGGGCATACTTCTCCTCGTTGAGCAGTTCGCCCATCGTCACGTACAGACACACATCGCGTGCCTTCTCGCGAATGCTGCGTTTGAGTTTGTTATAAGAACGCTGAATCTCATCCAACTCGCCGCCAAACTCGCCCAGGGCAATGCGGCTGATGTCGAGCGACCCATCGACTTCTTCCTTATGCGCGATAGGAATGAGGAAAGCTTCGGCCAGCGTGCGTGCAGACTCGTTCATCTCGCGCTCCAACGCAGCGCTAAAGCTGATTCGCAGATCCTTGATGAGATTCCATCCGTCGATGTCTGTCCAGCGACTGCCAATCTCCAACGCAGGCGAATCGGCTTGAGCGCGGCTGCTGACCTTGATGTAGTGGTCGAAATAGCCTTGCATGATGCGGATTTTAACACGGCGTGCTGCACGGTCATGCGCCGTCTCCAGTGCCTGGTAGAAGGCGCTGTTTTCTGTATGGACGGCATGGTCAAATTCGGTCAGTGCATCATTCCAGGCGGTACGCATCTCCCGCGTACGCTGCTGTACCTGTTCAAAGCGCGTCGCGCTGCGTTTGCTCTGGCGAATGTGCATCTCCTGTTGGAGTTCTTGCAGATCGCGGCTATGAATGCCCAGATAGTTCAGATGCTCCCAACAGAGATCTTCCATCTGCTGCAAGGTCATGGCAAGCTGTGTCTCGGCTTGCCGTAATTGCACCTCGTAGCGGTTGCTTGTCAGAAACGTTTGTAGGTCATCGACGAGCTCGGGCAGGCCGCTGAAGTGGCGCATCGCCTCGTGCTGCTTAGGGGTGACTTTCTGAAATTCCTGCGCGATCACTCCTGTGGGCAGGGTGGAGTCGATATTTAGCAGGTCGGGGTAGACGCTGAGGATACGCCCTGCATAGTCGCGACCTTCTTGCTGGCGGTCCGCGTCGAGTTTCTGCTTTTCGATGCCAAGTGTGGACAGGAGGGCGTCGAGAGCACGCAATGGGTAGAAAAAGTAACTGTTGCCGGGTCCATGATGGTGGTAACTGCTAAAGTTGGGCGGCAGCTCGCGTAGTAAAGGACGTAGGCTGCCCAGCGCTTTCTCCTGGCTGGCGGGCGAGTTGATCTCATCCCAGTGCGTGACGGCGAGAAACACCATGCGTGCAGCGACCTCTGGCGAGCGCCCTTGCACGACTTTGCGCCGGACCTGTTCAAAGATACGCTGTGTGCGGTCGTCGTCCCCGAAGCGATTGTTGCCGATCACCAGGATCACCGCATCAACGCTATTCAATTCCTCGCGTAACATGGCGTCGTGGCGTAACTGACCGGCTGCCCCGCCGGGGAGGTCCACCAATACACTGCCTGGGGGAAGCAAGGCATGTGGGCCTGCGTGGATGGTATACTCGACATAATCAATAATGCGCACCAGGCGAGGCTCTTGACTGTCGCGTGCAGGTTCTTCAATATAGCGACTACTCTCTGCTTTCCAGCGTTCGCGTGGAATGATCTCGACATAGGCCTCCTCATCGGCAAGATACTCTTCGGCGAATGCTTCGCTGGCCTTGAGCAAGATGCTCAATTCGGCGGCCAGGGCATCGCGTGTGCGCTGGCTGGAAGCGTTTTTGATCCCCTGCTGTGTTTGTTTGAGCAGATCATCGAAGGCGCTCCGAGTAAGGAAATGCACCCGCATCTCTTCGGGTTCCTGGTCGCTACACAGCCGAACTCGCGTGCGTACGCCTGTGACTGCACCGCCAGCCAGGCGGGGAAAAATATCCTGGCCCAACAACGCAGCCAGCAGCGTGCTTTTACCAGCGCCCGCGTGTCCAATCAACTTGACGGTATATTCACGCGTGAAATCGAGGGCACGGGTAGCCTCTGCGAGGTGATGGCGCAGTTTGAATGCTTGCTGTGACTCAATCTGCTGGAGTTGTGGGCGTTCAAAGAGTTCTGCACAGGCACGTGCGCGTTGCAACTGTTTTTTCCAGGCAAGCAGCTTTTGCACTTTGCCTGGCAAATCCGCAGGAAAATAGCGCTCCATCTGTATGGACTGCTCTTGTAACTGACGCAAAAGATGCAGTAATTCGCTGGGGGCAGATGGGATTGCCGGTGCTGTTCTGGCGTCCTGACGCGATTCGTCTTCCTCTTCGTCCAGATACTCTTCTTCCTCTTCCATGCCCTGCTCCTCTAACTGAGAGGATGTTACCATAGGCATTCCGGGGCGAACATTAGTGAATGCTGGCCGCAGCCGTTTGCCGCAGATATTGCAAAATTCAGCATTGATAGAGACGACATTATCGCATTGGGGACAGGTGATGACTTGCTGTGTCTGTGTTGTGAATTGCATAAGCGCTCTGTTGCTTCCCTCCGCTTGAGTTTTGCTGATGATAGCACACAACACGCTTAGCAGGCAATATATCCGTTACTAACGGGTAGCGGGTGTGACCTGTTTTACTTGTCGGGGCAGGGGGTCTTACCAGACCCACGTTCTTCCCATTCCTCATGTAGGCCCATTTGCTCAAGAATACGCTTCAGGTGGATGAGGCCGAGGCGCATGCGCGCTTTGACTGTGCCGAGAGGGAGTTGGAGGCCGGCGGTTATTTCGGTGTGCGTCCATCCTTGGAAAAAGGCGAGTTCGATCACCAGGCGTTGCTCGGGGGGGAGTTTCATCAAGGCTGTACGCACCTGTGCACCTTGCACCGAACGCCAGACCGAGTCCCACACGTCGGGGAAGGCAACTCGCTCATCCAGTTCGATCTCCTCTAAAGGAGCCTCCTTCATGGTCGTGGACCGACGACGCACACTGCGCAGGTAATCTATCGTGCGATGCTGTACAATAGAGTTAAGCCAACTGCGGGCTGCTCCTGATTGGGGAGAATACGAGCTAGCCCGTCGCCATACCGCTACAAAGGTATCCTGCACAAGGTCTTCAGCGACCTGGGGGTCCGCTACCATGTGGTAAGCTAAGGAGTAGAGCATGCGATGATAGCGGTTGTAGAGATGTTCCATGGCCCATACCTCACCTTCTGCTATTGCTTTGAGCAGAGCTTCATCAGGAAGCTCATCAGATGTGTGCAAGGTCATGGTAACTTCCCTCTTAAATATTCCTATCCACCCATCGAACCACTTTAACAACGATCGTATAGATTATCTTGATATAGAGGTGACTCCTCAGGGCTCCTCACCACAGGACGTGCTGGATAAATCCGCACTCTACACACACCGCCTGACCTTCGGTGTATTCGCAAGGGTTCTTTTGCTGTGGGCGTGGCAGCCTGCGGCTGCCACGCCCACAGCAAAAAAGACGCGAGTCGCCGGAGGCGGTGAGCCCTGATCTGCTTTATTGCTCGCAACTGCTGCTAAAGCAGCAAAAAAGACGCGAGTGGCTGCAGACGGCGAGGTATCAGACACCTGATTAGTTACATATAATTAAAGAACGTTAGTTGCACTGTATATTCACTGCATGGCTGGATAAATAGCATATTGCTTGCTCTCCCCGCAGATTCCCCATCTTGCCTCCACACGAAAGGTAGAGTGTATCCACGAGTGACCTAGATGGCCTGGTGATACCCGCTTTACTTGATACCATAATACCACAATAACATTGAGAAACAAAGTAATCTCAAGTGTGGTATAAGCGCCAGGTATTTTATCGCATGTTTTTACAAGAGACGTTCGAAGGGGGGGGTTTGTTGCATTTGTTGTGGTTTTCAGATAAATGATATCATCACGGGTCAAATTCTGCACTCTTCTCTGAAAAATTGGGGCAAGATGAGTAATCCGTCCAGAATACAAGAGCGTATTACTAGACAGAAGGGAGCTATCAAGGGGGAAATGTAACGGAAGGACGATTCTATCAACGTTTCGGTCTACTTTTGTTATGACAACAGCCCTTAGGACAACTAGCTGAGGTCGCCCACTGTCCAGCATACTCTGCTCGACAAACTCGCTTATATACCTTTCTTCTCCTCCCTTCTCTGGTCTGTAGTAAAGAAGGTCTCTGGCATGTCCGATATGGGGGTACACCAGAGGCCTTCTTTCTGTCTTGAGAAGCCCTTTCTCTGCTTCTCCTCGCCCTCTATTCGCGCTACATTGCTTTAGGCGACCGCTGCAACAGCTTCTTCCTCCTCAGCAGCGATAGGACGTTTGAGGATAAACAGTATCCCTGCCGTCACCACCGTCCCAATCACGATTGACAGAAGGTACTGCGGCAGGTTGGTGACCACATTCGGGATGGGCAGGACGAAGACCCCCCCGTGCGGGACGCGCAGTTGACAGCCGAAGATCATCGACAACGCCCCGGTCACCGCTGAGCCGACCATGAGGGAGGGGATCACGCGGAAGGGATCTTCTGCGGCAAAGGGGATGGCCCCTTCGGTGATAAAGGACGCGCCCAGCACCCACGCAGCCTTGCCCGCTTCCCGCTCATCATGTGTAAAGCGATTCTTGAACAGGACAGTCGCCAGCGCCAGCCCCAACGGCGGTGACATACCAGCGGCCATCACCGCGGCCATTGGTGCATAGATCTGGCTGGCGAGCAGCCCCACCGAAAACGCGTATGCTGCCTTATTGACCGGGCCACCCATATCGAAGGCCATCATCAAGCCCAGGATCAGGCCCAGCAGCGCCGCGTTGCCTGTCCCCAGGCTCTTCAACCCGTTGGTCAGCGCGACGTTAAGCAGGTGGACGGGCGGGCCAACCACGAAGATCATGAGCAAGCCGACGATGAGCACACCGAGCACCGGAAGGATCAGCACCGGCTTGGTACCAGCCAGGGTGGGTGGCAATTTGATCCATCGGTTGAGCCAATAGACCGTGTAACCAGCGAGAAAGCCAGCCGCGATAGCACCCAGGAATCCGGAGCCAGTAATGGTACTGGCCAGTAGCCCACCGACCATGCCAGGAGCGAGGCCGGGACGATCAGCGATGGAGTAGGCGATGAAGCCTCCCAGGATGGGAACAAAGAGCACGAACGCACCATTCGCCCCGATCTGGAAGAGCGCCCACCCCAGGCCACTGGTCGCTTTGTCTACATTGATGCCACCGACCGCAAAGCCCAGCGCGATCATGATGCCGCCGGCGACGACGAACGGGATCATATACGAGACGCCCGTCAGCAGATGCTTATAGGGGCCACTGCGCTTTCTTGTCTGTGCCGCTTTGGCTGCCTGTACCTGTGCGGCAAGGTCCCCTCTGGCGGCTGGGGCAGGACCTGCCGCCGCCTGGGCGAATGCTTCCTTAACCACGGCCTGGCCATCTTTGATCGCGGCATTCGTGGAGGTTTCATAGACCGGTTTGCCCGCAAAGCGGCTCATGTCCACTTTAGTGTCGGCAGCGATGATGACCAGGTCCGCATTCCGAATATCAGCCTCGGTCAGGGTATTTTGTGCACCCACGGACCCCTGTGTCTCGACTTTGATTGTGTTTCCCAGTGCTTCTGCCCCCTTCTGCAACCCTTCCGCTGCCATAAAGGTGTGGGCGATACCTGTCGGACACGACGTGATGGCCACGATGCGCTTCCCCGAGGTCGGTGTGGCAGCAGCAACAGGAGCAGGACGGCTCCCCACCTGGGCCAGCGCCTGCTGGATGACGTTCTGCCCATCGCGAATGGCGGCGTTCGAGGAGGTTTCGTAGACCGGTTTGCCCGCAAAGCGGCTCATATCCACTTTGGTGTCGGCGGCGATGATGACCAGGTCGGCGGCGGCAATCTCATCCGGGGTCAGTACATTTTGTGCACCCACCGAGCCCTGCGTCTCCACTTTGATCGTATGCCCCAGCGCTTGCGCCCCTCGCTGCAAGCCTTCCGCCGCCATAAAGGTGTGGGCGATGCCGGTTGGGCATGAGGTGATAGCGACAATGTTCGCCATGTTGGTTCGTCCCTCCTTTGTAGAAAAGATGAGATCACATGATTCATCTGCAAGCCCGGCTCCCCCAGCTTTCATCACCGCACGTGACGTGAAGAGCTCGATAAATCGGCTCTCTACTAAATCGGCACTACGTGCTGGATAAATCCGCACTCTACGTGCGGCGCGAAGTCCAGCAGAGCGGGCAATCCTGCCTGGGGGGCAGGTAACGGGTTGGAGAGCCTCACTCTGGATGGCCCTCTCTGACGCACTACGAAGACACACTAGGAGGAACGCTGGCCCAGGTGTGGACGGATACCTGCTGGACATATGCCTGCAACATCTCAGAAGCAGGGAGGTTGTGACCGACACTGGTAATCGCCCCAAGCGAAAAAGCCGTGGCGAGCCGGGCGCACTCGGAAAGACTCAATGCTTGTACGTGACCTGCGATAAGCCCGGCCACCATCGCATCACCTGCTCCCACGGTACTTTTCACCATCACGGTGGGGGGGACCGCGATCAGTGTGGTAGCCGGGTCGACAAACATCGCGCCGCGCTCGCCCATGGAGATGACCACCAACTGTATACCGCCACCCAGGAGTTGGCGTGCGGCATGCTCGAGAGCGGCTTCATTCGTAAGTGATTGTCCGGTCAGCTGCTGTAGTTCGTCGCTATTCGGTTTGACAATGGTAGGGCGTGCCAGCACGCCTTCCCGGAGGGCTTCCTTGCTGGTGTCCAGCAGCACCTGCTTGCCATGCCCCTTGAGGTGAGTAATGATTGTGGCATAGGTCGTCGTGGGTACTCCCGGTGGAAGAGTCCCCGACAGCACAAACCAATCGCAGGACGCGGTGAGCCGTTCGACTGTTTGGAACAAGGTGTTCATCGCCTCGGCGGGAGGAGGCAGGCCTGGCATATTGATGTCGGTTGTCTGCTGGTTGGCTTCATCGACGACCTTGACTCCAATACGGGTCTGCCCAGGAATGCGCACAAACTGGTCGTCAATGTGCTTGCTGGCGAAAAAACGCTCGAAGGTATCAGCATTGTCCTGGCCGAGAAAGCCCGTGACGGTGGGAGTGAAGCCGACGTCCGCTAAGAACGAGGCGACATTGATCCCTTTGCCGCCAGCGTCGAATTGCATCGCCTGCGCATAATTGACTGTATTGGGGCGGAAATGATCCACCCTCACCGTCTGGTCAATCGCCGGGTTAAGTGTCACAGTTGCGATTTTCATAGACTGCGTACCTCCGCTGCCGTGCGGCACTGCAAGGCCTGTTGTGCGATGCGCTGCATTTCTGCGAGCGAGAGGCTACGGATGTGAGCCTTCACTGCCGCAATGCTAGGAACGCTGACGCTCAACTCTGATACGCCCAGTCCCGTCAAGATCACCGCTCCCTTCAGGTCGCCAGCAAGTCCACCGCACACCCCGACCCACTTGCCCGCGTTCCTGGCAGCCTGGACGGTTTTCTCGATCATGCGCAGCACCGCCGGGTGCAGCGCATCGGCCTGTCTCGCCAATTGTGGATGTAAGCGATCCATGGCCAGCGTGTACTGGGTCAGGTCGTTAGTGCCGATGGAGAAGAAATCAACTTCCTTGGCCAGGTGATCTGCCAGAATAGCGGCGGATGGCACTTCGACCATGATCCCAAGCGGCACAGGCGGTGCGTTCAATTCCTGCCGGACCTGTTCGGTGGTAGCACGCGCCCGCTCCACATCTTCGAGCGTCGCGATCATGGGGAACATGATGAGGATGTGGCCATAGGCAGCGGCACGATAGATGGCCCGCAACTGCGGGATGAACAGGTCGGGGCGTACCATGCACAGGCGAATCCCTCGCACGCCCAGGAAGGCATTATCTTCCTTGGGTAAGTGGAGGTACGGCACCTCTTTGTCGCCACCGATGTCCAGCGTGCGAATAATCAACGGGCGGCCATCGAGTGCCTGCGCCATCGCCCGGTAGGCCTCGAACTGTTCGTCTTCCGAAGGGACCGAATCACGGGCCAGGAACAGAAACTCTGTGCGCATCAACCCGACGCCCTCGGCACCCGCTTCGATGGCTTGCGGGACGTCGGCGGCGCGATTGATGTTGGCTGCCACCTCCACTCGGTAGCCGTCGGTGGTGATGGCGGGAGCAAAGCGGGCGGTATTAGCAACGTCTTGCTGACGTTGTAACTGCTGTTGCAGGTTTCGGGCTGCCTGTACGTCGGCCTCGCTTGGGTTGAGATAGAGTTTGCCGCTCTCGCCATCCAGGATGCCCGGCGTGCCATTGGCCACATTGAGCACCGTTTCTCCAGCGCCCACGACAGCAGGCAGGCCGAGCCCGCGGGCCAGAATGGCCGTATGCGAGGTGGGGCCACCTTTGGCAGTGCACAAGCCCAGGATCATATCTGGGTCAAGCCCGGCGGTGTCAGAGGGAGTCAGGTCTTCTGCGATGAGGATGGTGCGCGTATCGAGTGTCATCGGGTGCTCTTCAGCCGTATCGACCAGGTGGCGCAGAACCCGCTGCCCCACGTCGCTCAGATCGACGGCCCGTCCAGCTAGAACAGGGTCGTCGAGTTTCTGCATCTGGCTCACCCGCTCGTTGATGAGGTGCTGCCATGACCAGGCAGCGCTATGCCCTTGATAAATGAGGGAAATCGTCTGCATCACGAGAGCAGAATCGTTGAGAAATTCGGCATGAACGCGGAAAATAGCAGCCTTGCCAGAGCCGAGGCGCGTTTTGACTTCCTCGTGCACCCGGTCCAGCTCATCTTGTGCGGCATTCAATGCATTTTGTAATTGGTTGCCTTCGGTGATTGGATCGCTGGGATGGTCTGTGACGACAACAACAGGCTGTTGCGCGTACTGGCGCACAGGACCGATGGCGAGCCCGCTGGAAGCAGCAACGCCACTAATGGTCGTGACTGCGGCTTGCGGAACCCAGCCTTGCAAACCACTGCCAGGAGCCGGGGGAAGCTGTTCTTCCGGTTCATCGCCAAGACCCACGGCAATGGCACCCTGGAGAGCATCCAGCGCAGCTGCGGCATCGGGTCCCTGAGCCGAAACGCGCACGGTCGCACCATGTTCGACACCCAGTTGCAGTAGGGAGATGAGACTCTTCCCGTTGGCAGCCAAATCGCCCCGACGCAGGCGGATGTCGGCCTGAAAGCGCTTGGCGAGATCGACAAAGGTGGCGGCAGGACGTGCATGCAGGCCAGTCTTGTTCAGGATGACTGCATCGAAGAAGTTCGCATAATCGGCCACATCGTCGCGCTTGGGGGGTGGCCCGGCAGGGCGTTCTCCCGTCAGAGCTTCAATGATGTCACGCGGATCGGTGGTGCGCGTCAAGCGGACCACTTGCTCTTTGTCGCCCAACACACGGGTGAGCCGTCGCAATACCTCAATGTGCTCGTCGGACTTGGCGGCAATGCCTACGATAAGGCGTGCAGTTTCGCCGGGATTCCAGGTCACACCGGTAGGCACTTGCACCACCGAGATGCCCGTCTGCTTGATCAAGTCGCGGTCTTTGGGCAATCCGTGTGGAATCGAGATGCCATTGCCGAGGTAAGTGTTGGCAACTTTTTCCCGGCCGAGCATGCTAGTAATATAACCCGGGTCGATGTACCCACTGTCCACCAGGAGTTGACCGGCCTGGCGAATGGCATCCTGCTTATCCGTTGCTCTGGATTGCAAGCGGATCAGGCGCTCATCAAGTGTGATCATAAAAACTCCGTTCTGGATACCCATCCCCGTTCACGGGATGGAAGGAAAGAACGCACCCCAGGTGGCACTTGCCCTTGATATCTGTTCTAACTTCTGCTATACTGAGCACATTGTACACTTGACAACTCAATCGCGTTTGGAGGTTCCGTGGCAGAGGGCCACGGGTAAAAACACGACCGTGCGCGTCGATGTACCTGCTCCGCTTCTTTGCCACGAGACTTGTTACCTGCCCCCAGGCAGGGACGCAGTCTGGGGGACTGTGTGCCATGTCCCGTGATCAATACCAAGCCAAGAGCCAGTACCGCTGGGCAAGCGGGAATTCAGGCCTGCGGAGGCGATGTAAGCCCAATATGGTAGGCAACTACGCATAACGGCAATCTCCAGTGAAACAGGAAGCCCCACTCGTGAGGGTGGGAATCCCGTCTCCATTTATGGGATGGGAGGATGTCAAAGTGTCTCCTTTGCTTCCCCTTCGGATGGCGAACCCGCCTCTAGCGAGATGGTGAGCAACGTCAACTGGAGGTCACGTACTTTGCTGAGCAGACCGTGCAGCGCGGCCTGATCGACGACCTCGCCCGTGAGGACCGTTCCCCCGTTCGCCTCGGTGGTGATCGTCAGCCCTCCGAACCAGGACGACCAGTGCTGATCGAGCTGCTCTTTGAGACGAATCTGGTAGACCGGCATCGCTCCTCCTTCCCTGTGTCGTTCATTACTTGATAAGGCACCGCGATGGTGTCTCTGACGAGTGTAGCTGACTAGCAAGAGAGAAGGCAGTACCCAAAAGGAGTAATTCCTGGGTGATTTTTAGCGAGGCATCTGGGGACGTCCCAATGCCTCTTTGCGCCTACAAAATATGGAGCGTCCGCGCTTTCGCGATGGCCTGAGCGCGGCTCTGCACGGTCAGTTTGCCACAGATGTTCGAGATGTGTTTCTTGATCGTGTTCACACTTACGGTCAGGTGACGAGCGATCTCTCGGTTGGAAGCGCCCTCCAGTAAGAGCCGCAGCACGTCGCGTTCACGTGCTGTGAGCGGCTCTATGAGCGAGCCGGGCTGATGCGCCTGGTGATGGGAAGCCGTCGATCTCGTTTTGCTCGCAGCTCCCAGCAGTTTGGCGACATATCGCGGTGACAAACCGGACTGCTGCGCCTGACGAAGCAAGGCCAGCGCCGGTGGTCCGTCATCCAGGAAGAGGTGTAGGTAGTCTTCTGGTTCCTGGCCCAGCATGCCCCATCTTTCCTGCGAGCCCTCGCCCAGGTCAATCTCGCGTTCAATCATCTGCAGACAAGCTGAGGCCTTCTCCCAGTGGTTGGTGTGCATCAACGCAATGACGTACAGGAGACCGAGCCAGGGGTGGGCCAGGATCAAGGTCTCGGGGAGGGCTTGCAGCCAGTTGCACAGCGTCTGCAGCTGACTGCCTGCGATGAATGTCCAGGCGCACTGCTCGATCAAGCGGGCAGCCTCCTCAAATGCAGAAGCCGCCAGTGCATGGGACACTGCCTCGGCGAAGAACCTGTGCTGCTCATACCAGTGACTGGCACGACGATGCAGGTCCGAGACCAGCATGGGGGCAGTCTGTTGCAGACGCTGGCGCAGAACCTGGGCAAACAGGCGGTTGTAGCGGTACCAGTGCCGTTCGTCGTCGAGAGGGATCAGGAACAGGTTGGCCTGTTCCAGGAAGTCGAGCAGTGCCTGGCTGTCGTGCTGTCCACGCACAGCATTGCACAGTGATGTGCTGAGTCGATCCAGGATAGAGGTCTGCAACAAAAAGTCCTGGACGGCTTCACTTTGATGGTTCAGGACTTCGTCCAGGAGATAGTCCGCCACATAGTGATGGTTCCCGCTGAATGTCGCGATGAAACCTGCCGGATCATCATGGTTCAACAGGGAAAGGGCTGCCAGGTGCAATCCGGTGATCCAGCCGTCAGTACGTACCTGCAGCAGCGCACTCTCCTCTGCCGAAAGGGGAAGCCCCATCACCTCCACGAGGTAGGTGGTGGTTTCCTCTTGCGTGAACCGTAGATCAGTGACACGCAATTCCAGCAAGTCGTCTCGACCACGTAGGCGGGGCAGCGGGAGCGGTGGGTCTTCGCGGGTCGATAGGACCAGGTGTAGTTGGGGAGACAAATGTTCCAGGAGAAAGGAGAGGGCATCATGAATCGATCTGTTTGTGATGACGTGGTAATCGTCCAGGACGAGGACAACCTGTTCGCAGTCTCCGGTCATCCTGGTCTGCAAATCGTTAATCAGCGCTGTCAGCATACTCTCCAGTGGTGCAGGTTGCAATGGATGGAGCAAGGTTCGCTCGGTTGCTCCTAGCTGAGGATCATAGGTCTGCAAAGCAGCCAGAAGGTAGGAGAAGAAACGTGTCGGGTCATTGTCCCGCGGCTCGAGGGAGAGCCAGGCGGCAGGGATGTGGCACGAGGCCAGCCAGTCGGCGAGCAAGGTGGATTTGCCGAACCCAGCTGGTGCCGAAAGGAGAATCAGCGTTTGTTCCATGCTCTGTTGCAGCCGCTGGATCAGGCGTGGACGATGCACCAGGTGTGCGCGCGGACGCGGAACGTGGAGTTTGGTAGTCAGCAGCGGGTCGGTTGGCAGGTCAGAAATCATAGGTGACGCCGATGGTGCTCTTCTTTTCTTTTGGCGCAGAGCGGCTTGCGGATCATGCAAGAATTCTTGCATGACCTGCTCCAAGCGAGCCATGGTCAGATCGGTGCCTCTGCCCAGATAGCGCTTTGTCAATTTCCCCCCGACTCGTGCATAGGCATACCAGTAGCCCTCGCCCCGTGACTTGCGTTCTTTGCGTGCTGTGTAGGAGCCGTCCTTGCCATGGAAGGCGAACGAGGAGACCTGGCTCACCCATACCAAGGAGGCAGGGCTGTTAGGGACCAGGTTCAGTGAATCTCCCCTCTGGCCTTCATGCAGTTCATATGCCTGATTTGAGGACGACCAGACGAGAGTAAAGAGTGTGCCCTTCGGCATCCGATCCTCCTTCTGTGGTGTGTGCCATGGGTGTTACCCAACAGGGTGTTACCTACCAGAGTGGACCTTGCTTCTCATCGACCCGTTGGGTAACATTGCTGCAAGAGGAGAGCCGTTCAGCCTGAGAAACGAGGGTCTCCTTTTTTCGGCAGTAGCTGGCAATCACACGTCACCTGTCCGTGCTTACACGTTGAATGTCTGCACGGGAAAAGAACACTGTCATTATAAAACATTGTAAACGATTACAGAAGTTTTGTCAAGGATATTCTTGCAAATGCTGCGGGAATCCTGGCAATCTGTGGCAATTTACGGAGAGATTACAGGCAGTAAAGAGTGAGGATTCAAAGGTCCTGAAGAGTTACAAGGGTGGGCGTAAGCCCAGCAGCACCAGGAGGATATAGCACGTTCGGAGATGAAATCGTTTGCAGGAATTCTGGCGTGTTTGACGAATATGTGCTATACTCTCAATGTGTTGTTTACATACTCTGTGCCCGTTGTTTCTGTAGGGGCGGAGATAGAAGAGGAGTTCGTATGGTCAGTATCAAAGATGTTGCCGAAGCCGCCGGAGTATCAACTGCCACGGTGTCGCGAGTGCTCTCCAATGGGCTGCATGTGCGCCCCAAGGTGCGTGAGCGTGTAATGGCGGAGGTGGAACGATTAGGATATCGACCGAACCTGGTGGCTCGCAGCTTGCGCTCTCAGCAATCCAATACGATTGGGCTGATTGTCTCCGACATTCGCAATCCGTTCTTTACCTCGGTCAGCCGGGCCGTCGAGGATACCGCGTATGAGCAGGGATTCAGTGTCTTCCTGTGTAACACGGACGAAAACCCTGAGAAGGAAATGATCTATCTCCAACTCATGCGAGATGAACATGTCGCGGGGGTGATTTTCTCGCCGACACGGCAGACCCTTGCCAGTTTCGCCCCTACGGACCTGAACTTTCCTCTCGTAGTCGTTGACCGTTCCATTCCTGACAGGGATGTCGATGTCGTGCAGCTGGATAACGTCGATGCCGGTTATCGGCTTACCGCGCATCTCATCGAAAATGGTTACCGGCGGATTGCGGCCCTGTGTGGGGAGATGAGTACGACTGGGCCTGAACGGCGTGCGGGGTATGAAAAGGCTTTGCGGGCGCATGGCCTCGTTCCCCCGGCCGAACAGGTGAAGTACATACAACCGAGGATAGAGGCAGGCTACGCAGCGACATTGAAACTGCTTGCTGCGGCGCAACCGCCTGACGCCCTCTTCACCACCAACAGCCTGCTGGCGGCGGGAGCCTTGCAAGCCATTCGGGAGCGCAATCTCGGCATTCCTGATGAAATTGCGCTGGTCGCCTTTGATGACACGACCTGGGCCACGCTGATTCAGCCCCCTCTCACCCTGATTGCCCAACCGACGTATGAGATCGGCAAAATCGCGACCGAGTTGCTCCTACAACGTGTTGCCGATCCTGGGCGTCCCACTCGTCAGGTGATCCTGAAGGGACAGTTACTGGTGCGAGGATCGAGTGCCCCGCGGCGGTGAAGAAGCTGCTTAAATCACCCAGGAATTACTCCTTTTAGGTATT
>Ga0137361_10000553_pt1 | contig 21371 bp, 16 predicted proteins | sample Mad1_80_16metaG_FD_104923 | JGI IMG/M metagenome (GOLD analysis project Ga0137361, IMG submission 104923) | Vadose zone soil microbial communities from Angelo Coast Range Reserve, California, USA - Mad1_80_16 metaG | ecosystem: Environmental > Terrestrial > Soil > Vadose zone | place: USA... | reverse complement strand
CGTAGCTTCCCGAGAGGAAAGCGGGCTGATCCAGGAGCCAGCGGTGGAAGAGCAGCGTGCTCGGAATCCCGGATAGCGCGCATTCGCGGAGCGCCCGCGCCGAGCGGGCCAGCGCGTGCTCGCGGGTGGCTCCCCATATGATGATCTTTCCGATGAGCGGGTCGTAGTGGATCGGCACGGATCCCCCCGCGCGCACGCCGAGATCGCAGCGCACGCCGGGACCTTGAGGCAGGTCCAGTCTCCGGACGGTTCCCGCCTGCGGGAGAAAGCCCGCCTCCGGGTCCTCGGCATAGACCCGGAACTCGATCGCGGCCCCGTGCGGCTTCACATCCTCCTGGCGCATCCCGAGCTTCTCTCCCGCCGCGAGCCGGATCTGCTCCCGCACGAGATCCAGCCCCAGAACCATTTCGGTCACCGGATGCTCCACTTGCAGCCGCGCGTTCACCTCGAGGAAATAGAGCTTTCCCTCCCGGTCCCTGAGGAATTCCGCGGTGCCGGCGTTGGCGTATCCACCCGCGCGGGCCACCGTGGCCGCGAGCTCCCACAGGGCCCGGCGCTCTCCTTCGTCCAGGGCGGGCGAAGGGGTCTCCTCGACCAGCTTCTGATGCCTGCGCTGGATCGAGCAGTCGCGCTCCCCGAGGGCGATCACGTTTCCGTGAAGGTCACCCAGGAGCTGGACCTCGATGTGGCGCGGCCTCTCGAGCCAGCGCTCCAGGTAGATCCGGTCGTCGCCGAAGGCGTTCTTCGCTTCCCCCTGCGTGAGCCTCAGAGCCTGCTCGAATTCCTCCGCGGAATTCACGCGGCGCATTCCCTTGCCCCCGCCTCCCGCCGCGGCCTTGAGCGCCACGGGATATCCGATCCGGTCCGCCGCGCGCTTGAGCTCCGCCTCGTCGCGGGTCGGTGTCTCGGTTCCGGGGAGGACGGGGACCCCGGCCCGGAGCGCGAGCGCGCGGGCGCTCAGCTTGTCTCCGAGCGAGCGGATGGCCTCGGGGGAGGGCCCGATCCAGACCAGGCCCTGCGAGCGCACGCGCTCCGCGAACGCCGCGGACTCCGAGAGGAAGCCGTATCCCGGATGCACGGCGTCGGCGCCCGAGCGACGCGCGACCTCGAGGATCCGGTCCATGTCCAGATAGCTCTGCGCGGCGGGCGCCGGTCCTATCGGGTGCGCCTCGTCCGAAGCGAAGATATGGGGCGCGTCCTGGTCCGCTTCGGAATAGACGCCCACCGAGGCGATGCTCATCTCGCGGAGCGTGCGGCAGACGCGGATCGCGATCTCGCCCCGGTTCGCGACGAGGACCTTCCGGATGGGCCGCGTTCGCGCGCGGGCTTCGGAGGTTGGTTTCACGGACGCGGGATTCAGAGGGTCCTTACGATCAGAGCGGGATCAGGCCGTGCTTCTTGGGGGGAAGCGACTGGCGTTTGTGGCGGAGCGCGGACAGGGCGCGGATGAGCCGGGGCCGCGTTTCCTGGGGCTCGATCACGTCGTCGAGATATCCGAGCGCCGCCGCCACGTAGGGGTTCGCGAACTTCTCGTTGTACTCCGCGACGTACTTCGCCCGCGCGGCCGCCGGACTCTTCGACCCCTCGATTTCCTTCCGGTAGATGATGTTCACGGCGCCCTCGGCGCCCATGACCGCCAGCTCCGCTTGGGGCCAGGCCACGTTGTAGTCCCCCCGGATGTGCTTGGAGGACATGACGTCGTAGGCGCCCCCGTACGCCTTCCGGACGATGACCGTGAGCTTGGGCACCGTCGCCTCACAGTATGCATACAGGAGCTTCGCTCCGTGTCGGATGATCCCGCCCCACTCCTGCTCCGTTCCGGGGAGGAAGCCGGGCACGTCCTCGAACGTGAGCAGGGGAATATTGAAGGCGTCGCAGAAGCGCACGAAGCGCGCGCCCTTGACGGAGGACTTGATGTCGAGCACTCCCGCGAGCGCTGCGGGCTGATTTCCCACGATTCCGACGGGACGCCCGTCCAGGCGCGCGAATCCCACGATCAGGTTCGGGGCATAGTGCTCGTGCACCTCGAAGAAGTCTCCCTCGTCCACGACGAGGCGCACGATCTCCTTCATGTCGTAGGCCTTGTTCGACTCGGCCGGAACGATGGCGCTGAGACGCGCCTCCATGCGGTCGGGCGAATCCTGCGTCGGGACGCGGGGAGGGTCGTCGACGTTGTTGGACGGGATGAAGGAGAGCAGGCGGCGGATCGCGGCCAGACACGCTTCGTCGTCCTCGACCGCGAAATGGGCGACGCCGCTCTTCGTGTTGTGGGTCATGGCGCCGCCCAGGTCCTCGAAGGAGACGTCCTCCTTCGTGACCTCCTTGATCACGTTCGGGCCGGTCACGAACATGTGGCTCGTGCCCTTGACCATGATCACGAAGTCGGTGATGGCGGGGGAGTAGACGGCCCCTCCCGCGCACGTGCCCATGATGGCCGAGATCTGGGGGACGACGCCGGAGGCGAGGGTGTTCCGGAGGAAAATCTCCGCGTAGCCGCCGAGCGACTGGACGCCCTCCTGGATGCGGGCGCCGCCCGAGTCGTTGAGCCCGATGATCGGGGCGCCGTTTTCCATCGCCTGGTCCATCACGTTGCAGATCTTCTTCGCGTTCGGCTCGCTGAGCGTGCCGCCGAACACAGTGAAATCCTGCGCGAAGACGAAGACCAGCCGGCCGTCGACGGTGCCGGTTCCGGAGACGACGCCGTCCCCGGGGATCCTGCGCTCCGCCATCCCGAAATCGGTGGTGCGGTGCTCCACGAACACACCGGTTTCCTGGAAGGAGCCGGGATCCAAGAGGAGGTCGATCCGCTCGCGCGCGGTGAGACGGCCGTCGGCGTGGAGCTTTTCGATGCGCTCCTGGCCGCCGCCAAGCAGCACTTCCTGCCTGCGCCGCCTCAGCTCTTCGATGGGGTTCTTGGGAGTCAGGTTCGTGAGCCTCCTGCCCGACGCTTCGCGTGGTTGAAGCGCAGGCATCCTATCGCGCCCGGCTTCGATGTACAATGCCCCTCGCCCCCGGGATCCCCGTCCACCATTCGCGCAGGAGCGATTCCATGCCGCCGAGAAGGGCCCGCACCATCTCTCGAGAACGCCGGATCGACCGCATCAATTGGATGGAATTCGCCGAGATCGTTCCGCGCCACGTCGGCACGGCGCTCCTTCCCGTGGGGACGCTCGAGGCGCATGGAATCACGAGCCTGGGCACCGACAACGAGATTCCGACCCGGCTGAGCGAGGCCCTGGCGGAGCGCCTGAACGCGCTGGTGGCCCCGACCATCCCCTACGGAGTCACAGCGCATCTGGGGGCGCTGGCGGGAGGCACGCACGTGCCGGCTCCCGCTTTCACCGAGTACGTCGTCGCGGTGATCGCGGCGCTCGCGCATCAGGGGATCCAGAACGTCATCGTAATGAACGGCCACGGAGGAAACACGGAGGCGCTGCGCGAGGCGTCACGGCGGGCTCACGAGGAGACCGGCGTGTTCGTGGCCGTCTTCAACTGGTGGATCGAGATGAAGCCGTACGTCGAGGAGTCGCTCGGCGTGCCGGGGGGACACGCGGGAGCGGATGAGACGGCGGCCATGCTCGCCATCGCGCCGACGCAGGTGTTCCCGGACCGCTGGGATCCCTCTCTCGCGTTCGAGCACCGGGAGTCCGTGACCGCGTTTCCCGCGCCCGGATCGCTCCTCTACTACGGAGGCAGGCGGAGCGACCCCAACTTGAACGCGCGGGCCGCGTCCAAGTTCTGGGAGCGCGTCGTGGAACACGTGGGGGAGGTGCTGGAGGATCTGGTCGCGCGCTGGAACCGGGACGCCATGCCCGCCACGCAGCGGCGCCGCGCTCCAGTCTCCGGGCCGCGGGCCGCCGCGAAGCCCTCGCGCGAGAAGCCGTGAGCTTAAGCGCCCGCCCGCAAACGGTCGAAGACGACGGGATGTGCTTTTGTTGCGGTCCGAGGAACCCGGTCGGACTCAAGCTCACGTTCGAGACGCTGCCCGACGGCCGGATGCGCACGTATTGGACCCCGCGCCCGGAGCATCAGGGGTTCAAGGAGATCGTCCACGGGGGCCTGGTCGCGACGCTGATGGACGAGGTCATGATCCGGCTCCTCCACGCGCTTGGAATCCGAGCGGTCACCGCGGAACTCTCCACGAGGTTCCTCCGGCCGCTCCGGACGGGGAAGCGCTACCGGTTCGAGAGCCGGCTCCTCGAGGACAAGGGGCGCGTGGTCACGGCGGAAGCCGAAGGCTTCGACGAGGAGTCGGGCGAGCGGGTGGCCAGGGGAAGCGCGAAGTGCGTGCGGGTTCGGGGGCCGTCCGCCTCCTAGCTCAGCTCGGAGTGCGCGCGACGGCGGCGATGTTGTTCGCGAAATCGCATCCGAGGATCTTGAGCTTCACGTAGTCCGTGATCCGGAGCCGCGCCTCAACGAGCGGTCCTGGGCGCTCGTCCCGTAGGGCCACGCGGTAGAGATCGACCTCCAGGCCCTCGCATTTGAGGTACGCCCAGAGATCCCCCGCGTTGTAGATGTGGAGGTGCGTCATGTCCCAGGACCTTGGGTCGGGGATGGTTGCCGCGTTCGGCGTCTGGAGGACCAAGGTACCCCCGGGCTCGAGCAGGGAGATCATCCTTCGAACCATCCCGAGACATTCCTGGAGCTTGAGGTGCTCGAGGACGTCCAGGCAGAGGATCGCTCCATAGCGCCTCGAAACCTCTCCCAGATCGCGGTAGGTATAGGCGCCCTCGGTCCCGACGTCCTGCGTGTGATATTCCCCGAGAAACCCCGCGCGTTGGAATTTCCGCATGATGCGGAGATCTCCGGCTCCCACGTCCAGCAGGCCGGAGGAGCTGCGGATCGCGTCGAAATACACCTGCTCGATCTCGCACAGCGCTTCCGTTTCCCACCAGCGGCGGACCGGAAACCGCGGCGCACCGAACCGGAGCAGCTGCTTCCGCTGCCAGTACGTGTCGTAGGCGGGGTCCGTCAGAGCTACTCCTTGAGGGCCTTCCGGAATTCCTCGGTGAGAAGGGGAACGACCTGGTAGAGGTCCCCCACGATGCCGTAGCTCGCGACCTTGAAGATGGGTGCGTCCTTGTCCTTGTTGATGGCCACGATGGTCCGTGAGGAGGACATCCCCGCGAGGTGCTGGATGGCGCCGGAGATCCCGACCGCGAAGTAGACGGTGGGGTTCACGACCTTGCCGGTCTGGCCCACCTGGTGGCTGTGATCGATCCAGCCGGCGTCCACCGCGGCCCGCGAGGCGCCGAGTGTGGCGCCCAGCACCTTGCAGAGCTTGCGCAAGATCTCGAAATTCTCGGGCCCCTGCATCGCACGGCCCCCGCTCACGATGATGTTCGCCTCGGTCAGGTCGAGCATCTCCCCTTCGGATTTCTCGAATCCGACCACGCGCGCGCGCGCGTTCACCTCCGGGAGGGCGACCTTCTCGACGGAGGCCTTGCGCGATGCATCGGGTTCGAGCGGCGTGAATGTATTGGGGCGGATCGTCGCCAGCCGGGGGCGTGCGGCGCTCCACGCGACCTTCCCGAAGGCTTTTCCGGCAAAGATGGGCCGCCGGGCCACGAGGTCGCCGTCTTTCAATTCGAACCCGGTGCAGTCGGAGGCGAGTCCGACCCGGAGGCGTCCGGAGACCCGCGGAGCGAGGTCCTTGCCCTGGGAGGTTGCCCCCAGGAAGAGCGTGTCGGGCGACAAGCGCTCGACCGCCGCCTTCACTCCGGCAGCGTAGGCCTCGGAGGCGTACACCGCGAGCGATTCCCCCTCGACGTGGACGATCCGGTCCGCGCCGTGCGACGCGAGCCGCGCCGCCTCGTCGGAGCCGAGGGGACCGAGAGCCACGATCGCCACGGTGCCGGATCCCGAGGCGTCGGCAAGTCTTCTCGCCTCGGCCAGCATCTCGAGCGTGGTCTTTCGCGCCACGCCGTCCTTCAGCTCCGCGAGCACGGCGAAAGTCGCCATCAGATGACCTTCGCCTCTTCATGCAGGATCCGGACCAGTTCTCTGGCAGTGTCTTTCGGATCTCCCTCGAGGATCCGGCCAGCCTGGCGTGGAGGCGGGAGCGAGAATTCGACGAAGCGAACCGAGGCCGCGCTCTCCGACACCGACCCGGGATCGACGCCGAGCTCGGCGAGGGTCCATTCCGGAATGACCTTCTTCTTCACCGCCATGATCCCCTTGAGGGAGGCGTACCGAGGCTCGTTCAGGCCCTTTTGGGCGGTGATCACGGCCGGCAGGGAGAACTCCACCAGCTCGGCGCCGCCCTCGACTTCGCGCTTGGCCTTGGCCAGTTTCGAGGCGGGATCGAGCTCGAGATGCACCACCACCGACACGTGCGGGAGGTCCAGGAGCTCGGCGAGAAGGATTCCCGCCTGGGACCAGTCGTAGTCGACCCCCTGCTTCCCGGTGAGGATGAGATCGAACCCCGCCTTCTTCGCCGCCGCGGCGAGAACCGTCGCGACCGCGAGCGGATCCCAGAGGGCAAGCCCCTCGCCCTTGACGTGGATCCCCTCGTCCGCGCCGAGCGAGAGGGCATACTTGATCGCCTCCTTCACCCGGTCCGGGCCCAGGCTCACGACCGTGACCTTGCCCTGACCCAGCCGCTCCTTGATCCGGAGCGCCTCCTCGATCGCGAACTCGTCGTAAGGGTTCGCGACCCACTTCACGGCGGACGTATCCAGCACACCGTCCTTGAGCTGGATCCGGGTCTCTGTGTCGGGGACCTGTTTTACGAATACGAGAATGTTCATTCGGAGACTTACTCCCTCATTTCGTCCACGGCAAGGCCGCGCAGTATAGTACGATGGGAACCGGTATGGAAGAACCCGTTCCCACGCGGAGAAATCCGATTTGAGTCATCCCTTCCTCAAGCGTCTGGAGCAGGGCGTCGTGCTGGCGGACGGCGCGATGGGAACCTTGCTCTACGAGCGCGGCATCACCTTCGACCGCTCCTTCGACCTCCTCAACCTCCAAGAGCCGGCGCTCGTCCAGTCGATCCACCGCGACTACATCCGCGCGGGGGCCGAGCTGATCGAGACCAACACCTTCGGCGCGAATCGTATCCGTCTCGCCGCGCACGGCGAGGTTCAGGACGCGCGGCGCGTGAACCGCGCGGGAGCCCAGCTCGCGAGAAACGCGCGCGAGGAGGTGGGGGAGGCGGTGTTCGTGGCGGGCGCGATCGGGCCGCTCGGAAAACCCGTGGCTCCGCTCGGCACGATCCCGAGGGACGAGGCGCTCGAGGTCTATGTGGAGCAGGTGGAGGGATTGGTCGAGGGCGGGGTGGATGTTCTCATCATCGAGACGCAGACCGATCTGGAGGAGATGAAGCTCGCGGTTCAGGCGGTGCGACAGGTCACCGATTTGCCGCTCATCGCCGAGATGACCTTCGCCGAGGACGAGCGCACGCTCTACGGCGCCTACCCCGAGGACCTGGCGCGCGCCGCGCAGAGTCTGGGCGTGAACGTGCTGGGCGCCAACTGCAGCGTGGGTCCCCAGAAGCTCCTCGAGATCGTGCAGCGGCTCAGCCGCCGCACCAAGCTTCCGATCTCGGTGCTGCCCAACGCCGGGCTCCCGCGATTCGTGAACGGCCGGTTCGCCTATCTCGCCTCGCCCGATTACTTCGCCGATTACGCGGTCCGGTTCCGGGCGGCCAGAGCGAGCCTGATCGGCGGGTGTTGCGGCACGACTCCGGCCCACGTCCGCCGCATGCGCGCGGCGCTCGCGCACCCCGGAGCGGGAGCGGCTGAGGCTGTCGCGGCCGATCGGGCCACGGCGCCGCCGTCTCCGCCGCCTCACGCGGCCCCCGCCGGCGTGGAGGAGCCCGCCTCCTCCGATCCCGCGTCGCGCTCGCTCCTCGCCCGCAAGCTCGCAAACCGCGAGTTCGTGGTGAGCGTGGAGGTGGATCCGCCCCGCGGCGCGCGTCCCAAGAAGATGATCGAGGGAGCGCAGTTTCTGAAAGCCTCCGGCGTCGACGTGATCAACGTGGCGGACAGCCCGATGGCGCGCGTGCGCATGTCCTCGCTCGCGCTCGCGTCCATGATCACGCAGCAGGTGGGTGTCGAGACCATCCTCCATTTCACCTGCCGCGACCGGAACCTCATGGGCATCCAGTCGGACCTCATGGGGGCGCACGCGCTGGGCATTCGGAACATCCTGGCTCTGACGGGTGATCCGCCGCGGGCCGGGGACTACCCCAACGCGACCGCGGTGTTCGACGTGGATTCGGTGGGGCTGATCCGCGTCTTGAAGCAGCTCAACGCGGGCACCGACCTCGCCGGGAACTCGATCGGGGAGCCGACCCGCTTTCTCATCGGCTGCGCGGTGAATCCCGCCTCCGAGGACATGGACGCGGAGCTCGAGCGGTTCCAGAAGAAGCTCGAGGCGGGCGCCGAGTTCACGATGACGCAGCCGCTCTACGAGCTCGAGCCCTTAACCCGATTCTTGAAAGCCGTCGGCAAGCGCCGCGTCCCGGTCCTCCTGGGCCTCCTGCCGCTGCAGAGCCACCGCCACGCCGAGTTCCTCCACAACGAGGTGCCCGGGATCAACATTCCCGACGGGGCCCGCGAGGCGATGAAGAAAGCGGGGGACAAGGGGATCGAGGTCGGGGTCGAGATGTGCCGCGCTCTCCTCCTCGAGGCCAAGGACCTGGTCGAAGGGGCTTACCTCATGCCCTCCTTCGGCCGATACGAGGTGGTCGCGCGGGTAGCCGAGGTGGTCCGGACCGGGCCAAAGGCCGTCCCCAGAGCGACTACGCCCGCCTGACCGGGCAATGTTCTTGAACCACAACCACTTCGCTGCTAAACTCAGGGTGCCAACGCGAGAGTGGCGGAATTGGCAGACGCGCGGGACTTAGGATCCCGTGAGGCAACTCGTGGGGGTTCAACTCCCCCCTCTCGCACCAGATTGACCGGGACTGGAGCCTGACTTGAAAGTCGACATTCGCGACCACGGATCTCCATGGCGAAAGCTCCTCGTGATCGAGGTGCCTCCGGACGAGCTCGAGCGCGCCTTCCAGGACGTCGTCGAGGAGTTCCGCAGCCGCGTCCAGCTACCGGGATTTCGGAAAGGGCACGTGCCCCGGAACGTGATCGAGCTTCAGTTCGGCCACTCCATGGAGCACGAGGTGCTGGAGCGCGTGGTGAAGCGTTCCTACGAGTCGGTGGTCCGCGAGCAGAAGCTCGAGCCGGTCACCTACCCGACCATCGAGAAGATCGAGTTCGCGCGCGGGAAGCCGCTGACCTACGAAGCGCAAATCGATATCAGGCCTAAAGTTAACGCCAGGGATTATCTCGGTCTGGACGTGGAAACGAAGGAAACCGAGGTCAAGGACGAGGAAGTGGACAAGGCCTTGGAGGAGCTTCGCCAGCGCACCGCCGAGTGGGCGCCGGTCGAGCGCGAGGCGGGAGAATCGGACGCGGTCCTCGTGGACTACGTGAGGCTCAACGCCAAGGGGAAGCCGATCCGGAAAACCGAGCAGAAGGACGCGCTCGTGGAGCTGGGCGCGGGCGGGCTCCTGCCCGAGTTCCGGACGAACCTCCTCGGCACGAAGGCGGGAGATCATCGCGATTTCCAGGTGACGTATCCGGCCGAGTTCGGAAACGAGGAGCTTCGCGGCCGCGCGGCGACCTTTTCCGTGAACGTTCAGGGCGTGCGGGAGCGGCGGGTCCGTCCTCTGGACGACGATTTCGCGAAGGAAATCGCGGGCATGCGCGATCTGGCCGAGCTTCGGGCCAGGGTCCGCCTCAACATGGAGAGCGAGGCCCGGGTCAAGTCCCAGCGCGAGCAGGAAGAGGCTCTGGTCGATCAGGTGATCGCCCGAAACCCGGTGGATCTGCCCGAATCGATGGTTGGGGAGTATCTGGAAGAGCTGGTCCAGCGTCTAAGGGGGGAAGGCCGCGACTGGACCCCCGAGGAGGAGGAGCGTTTCCGCACCGAATACCGCCCCCTGGCGGAGCGGCGCATCAAGCGGGACCTCCTTCTGGATTCCATCGCGCGCACCGAGTCGGTTACCGTACCAGACGAAGAAATCGATCTGGCCCTGCGCGGGGCCGCGGAAGGGGAGGGAGCGCCTCCGGAGACGGAGCGGGTGCTCCGGAGCCCCGAGCACCGCGATCGGGCGCGGGCGCATCTCACGGAACGGAGAGTCTTCGCGCTGCTCCGGGAGAAGGCACGGCTTAAGATGGCCGTGGCCTGACCCGATAGAGAATTCATAGGGAGGGACGGAACACATGGGGCTGGTGCCGATGGTGGTCGAGCAGAGCGGGCGCGGGGAACGGGCCTACGACATCTATTCGCGTCTTCTGAAAGACCGGATCGTTTTTATCGGGCAGCCGATCGATGATTTCGTGGGCAACCTGGTCATCGCTCAGCTCCTCTTCCTGGAGGCCGAAGACCCCGACCGGGACATCAACCTCTACATCAACTCTCCCGGCGGCATCGTCTCGGCCGGGCTTGCCATCTACGATACGATGCAGTTCATCCGTCCCGACGTCGCGACGATCTGCATGGGGCAGGCGGCGAGCATGGCCGCGCTCCTTCTCGCGGCGGGCGCCAACGGCAAGCGCTCCGCGCTTCCGCACTCTCGGATCATGATCCACCAGCCTCTGGGCGGGAGCCAGGGACAGGCGACCGACATCGAGATCTACACGAAGGAAATTCTGGCGCTGCGCACGGCGCTGAACGACATCCTGGTCAAGCACACCGGACAGCCGCTCGCGAAGATCGAGAAGGACACGGACCGGAACTTCTTCATGTCGGCCGAGGAGGCCAAGGCCTACCGGATCGTGGACAAGGTCATCGCCAAACTCGAACCCAGCAAGGAGAGAAGGCCCGAGCCGGCTCAGGTCGGCTAAGGCGCGCCTCGCATGAAGAAACGGATCAATTCGCCCCATCCCATCCGGTGCAGCTTCTGCGGCCGAGGTCAGGACGAGGTCTCGCGCCTGGTCTCCGGTCCGTCGGTCTATATCTGCAGCGAGTGCGTCAAGCTGTGCAACGACATCCTGGAAGGGGAAACGGATCGTGGCGCGGGGGCCCCCAAGGGCGCGCTCCCCAAGCCGGCGGAGATCAAGAAGGTCCTCGACGACTACGTCATCGGCCAGGAGCGCGCCAAGAAGACGCTGAGCGTCGCGGTCTACAACCACTACAAGCGGATCTATTCCGGCGGCGCGGTCGAGGACGTGGAGCTCGAAAAGTCGAACATCCTCCTCATCGGCCCGACCGGGACCGGCAAGACGCTGCTCGCGCGCACCCTCGCGCGGACCCTCAAGGTCCCGTTCGCGATCGTGGACGCGACGTGTCTCACCGAGGCCGGCTACGTGGGCGAGGACGTGGAGAACATCCTCGTCCGTCTGCTCCAGGCGACCGACTTCAACGTGGTGAACGCGGAGCACGGGATCGTGTACGTGGACGAGCTGGACAAGATCTCGCGCAAGTCGGAGAACCCTTCGATCACGCGCGACGTCTCCGGCGAGGGCGTGCAGCAGGCCCTTCTCAAGATCCTCGAGGGCACGATCGCCAACGTGCCGCCGCAGGGCGGGCGAAAGCATCCGCAGCAGAAATACATCGAGGTGAACACGAAGGACATCCTCTTCATCTGCGGCGGCGCCTTCGAGGGCCTGGAGAAGGTCGTGGAGCGCCGCGTGAGCCAGAAGTCGATGGGCTTCGGCGCCGATATTCGGAGCCGCAAGGACCGGAACATCGGGGAGCTCCTGGCCCTGGTGGAGCCGGAAGATCTCCTTCGCTACGGATTGATTCCGGAGCTGGTGGGGCGTCTTCCGGTGATCGGGGCGCTCGATTCCCTGAACAAGCAATCGCTGGTTGAGATCCTGACCAAGCCCAAGAACGCGATCATCAAGCAGTATCAGAAATTCTTCGAGATGGAGGGCGTCAAGCTGGAGTTCACCGAAGACGGGCTCGAAGCCGTCGCGGACCTCGCTCTGAAGCGCGGCACCGGCGCACGGGGACTTCGGGCCGTGCTCGAAGAAGCCATGATGGATCTCATGTACGAAATCCCGTCCCGGCTCGAAGTTGTCGGCTGCACCATCACCCGCGACGTGGTCAACCGCAAAGCGGAACCCATCTTGACCTTCCGCGGCGATCGCCGCCGCAAAGAGGCATAACCGAAAAGAGGCATCAGGGATGATTCGACTCGAGCGCGACGGAGAGGTATTCGAGATCCGCGACCGGATCCCGCTGCTCCCCCTTCGCGATGTCGTGATTTACCCCTACATGACGATTCCGCTCCTGGTGGGGCGGATCCCGTCCGTCAACGCCATCGAAGCGGCCGTGCAGAAGGACCGCGTGCTCTTCGTCCTGGCCCAGCGCCGACCCGACGTGCCGGACCCCGTGGCGAAGGATCTCTACCGCGTCGGGACGGTGGTCCGCGTGCTTCAGCTCTTCCGGCTCCCGGACGGCACCATGCGCGTGCTGGTCGAGGGAATCTGCCGCGCGCGCGCCAAGAAGTTCTTCAAGGGCGCCGATTACATGTCCACGTCCGTGGCGATCATCGACGACAAGGTGCGCCAGGACGCGCAGCTCGAGGCGATGACGCGGAACGTGCTCGCCTCCTTCAATGACTACGTGCACCTGAACCGGCGCGTTCCGGACGAAGTGCTCTCGACGGCCAACAACATCGGGAACCCCGTGCTCCTCTCCTACACGGTGGCCTCCCACCTGATTCTGAAAGTCGCGGTGAAGCAGGCCGTGCTCGAAGAGGACGATCTCACCGAGCGGTTCCGCCAGCTCAGCAAGACGCTCGCGAACGAGCTCGAGATCTTGAAGCTCGAGAGGAAGATCGAGGGCCAGGTCCGTAGCCAGGTCCACAAGAACCAGAAGGAGTTCTATCTCAACGAGCAGCTCAAGGCGATCCGCAAGGAGCTGGGCTACCAGAACGAGTTCTCGAACGAGATCGACGAGCTGGTGCAGGCGGTCAAGAAGGCGAAGATGCCTCCCGACGTGCACGAGAAAGCCGTCAAGGAGATCGACAAGCTCGGCAAGATGTCCTTCATGTCGCCGGAAGCCACGGTGGTGCGGAACTACGTCGACTGGCTGGTTTCGCTCCCCTGGGGAGTCAAGACCGACGACAATCCGGACATCCAGAGCGTCGAGAAGATCCTCGACGAGGATCACTACGGGCTCAAGAAGATCAAGGAACGGATCATCGAGTACCTCGCGGTCCTGAAGCTCTCCGGGAGCCTCAAGGGTCCCATTCTCTGCTTCGTGGGACCCCCCGGCGTCGGCAAGACGTCCCTGGGCAAGTCCATCGCGCGGGCGCTCGGCAGGAAGTTCGTTCGCATGTCGCTCGGCGGCGTGCGGGACGAGGCGGAGATCCGCGGCCACCGGCGTACGTACATCGGCTCGATGCCCGGGCGCATCGTCCAGGCCATGAAGCGGGCCGGCTCGATGAACCCCGTCCTCCTGCTGGACGAGATCGACAAGCTGGGAACCGACTTCCGCGGCGATCCCGCGTCGGCGCTCCTCGAGGTGCTGGATCCCGAGCAGAACCACACCTTCAACGACCACTATCTGGAAGTGGATTTCGACCTGTCGCAGGTCATGTTCCTGACGACCAGCAACTCGCTCTACTCGATTCCGCCGGCCCTGCTCGACCGCATGGAGATCATCCGCCTGCCCGGCTATCTCGAGTTCGAGAAGGTCGAGATCGCCAAGAACTTCCTGCTGCCGAAGGAGCTCAAGGCGAACGGGCTCCTGCCCAAGGATCTTCAGATGACCGACGGCGCGATCAGGGCCGTGATCAGCGCCTACACGCGCGAGGCCGGGGTACGGAGCCTCGAGCGCGAGATCGCGGCGGTCTGCCGCAAGATCGCCCGGAAGAAGGCGACGCTCAAGAAATCGCGCACGTTCCGGGTCGTCGAGAAGCAGCTTTCGAAGTACCTGGGCGTGCCCAAGTACCTGGACAGCCAGATCGAGCGCCGCTCGCGCGTGGGCGTGGCGACCGGGCTGGCCTGGACCGAGGCCGGGGGAGACCTACTCAACATCGAGGTCAGCATCCTGGCCGGCACGGGTGTGCTCATGCTGACCGGGAAGCTCGGGGAGACGATGCGCGAATCGGGACAGGCCGCACTCTCCTACGCGCGGTCGCGGGCCATCTCGCTCGGGCTCGACAAGAATTTCTACAAGGGGATCGACGTCCACGTCCACATGCCTGAAGGAGCCATACCCAAAGATGGCCCCTCGGCCGGCATCTCCATCGCGACGGCACTGGTCTCGGCCCTGACCGGAGTTCCGACCCGGGACGATGTGGCCATGACGGGGGAGATCACCCTGCTCGGGAACGTGCTTCCGATCGGCGGGCTCAACGAGAAGGTGGTTGCCGCCAAGCGCGCGGGCGTGAAGACCGTGATCATCCCCAAGCTGAACGAAAAGGACCTGCAAGAGCTGCCCGACCACATCCGGGACGACGTGGAATTCAAGCTCGTCGAGACCATGGACCAGGTGCTGGAAGTGGCCTTGAAACAGGGCGAGTCCTCCACGTATCTTCGCCGCAACCAGGAAGAGACGCCGCCGCAGACGCAGCCGTACACGCACTGATCCGCCTCGCGAGCCAAGGATTGGGAGAACGATGAAGCGCGTGCTCTTTACCCCGGGGCCCACGGAGGTCCCGTCCGAAGTGCTCCAGGCGATGGCCAAGCCGCTCATCCATCACCGGACGGACGAATACAGGCAGTACTTCCTCGAAACCACCCGCCTCATGCAGGAGCACCTGGGAACCAAGGAGCCCGCGCTCACGCTTTCCTGCTCGGGATCCGGCGCGATGGAAGCCGCCGTGGTCAATCTTCTCTCGGCGGGGGACGACGCGATCGTGGTCGAGGGCGGGAAGTTTGGCGACCGGTGGCGCGCGATCTGCCAGGCCTACGGGGTTACGGCGCACACCGTGAGCGTGGAATGGGGCCGCGTCGCGACCGTGGAAGAGGTAGAGTCCGCGCTCGCGGCGCATCCCGAGGCGAAGGTGGTGTTTCTCACCCACAGCGAGACCTCGACGGGGGCGCTTTTCCCGGTGCACGACATGGCGCGGGCCATCAAGGCGCGCGGGGTCGTGACCGCAGTCGACGCGATCACCAGCTTCGGCGTCTACGATCTGCGCTTTGACCGCTCCGATCTCGACGTCGTCGTTTGGGGCTCCCAGAAGGGGATGATGATCCCGCCGGGGCTGGGGTTTGTGTGTCTGAGCCCGCGCGCGTGGGACTTCGTCAAGGCGTCGAAGCTGCCCAAGTTCTACTGGAATCTCGCCAAGTCGAAGACCGCCCTCGAGGCGGGGGACACGCCGTTCACTCCCGCGATCAGCCTGGTTCTCGCCGCGCGCGCGGCGATGCTCCTGCTGCAGAAGGAGGGACGCGACCCAGTGTTCGCGCGCCACCAGCGGAATGCGGACGCGACCCGGCAGGCGGTCCTGGCGCTCGGGCTAAAGCTCTTCGCCGAGGTACCCTCGAACACGCTGACGGCGGTCCACGTGCCGCAGGGCGTGGACTCGGGTGCCGTCTTGAAATCGATGGAGATGCGCTACGGCGTGAAGATAGCGGGCGGGCAGGATCGCCTGAAGGGAAAGATCTTCCGCCTGGGGCACATCGGCTACTACGACGAGGGGGACATCCTCCGGCTCGTAGGAGCCTTCGAGTCCGCGCTCGCCGACCACGGCCTGAAGCTCGACGCGGGGGCCGGCGTCCGCGCCGCAGAACAGTCCTTCCGCAAGTCCCAGGCTTCCCCCGCCGCGCGTGTCGGTTAAGGTTCTCGTCAGCGACCCGCTTTCGCAGCAGGCCGTGGCGATCCTGCGCGCGACACCCGGGATCTCACTCGAAGAGCGCCGGGGCCTCTCGGAGGCGGAGCTCCTTCCGCTCGTCTCGGACATCGATGCGTGGGTGGTGCGCGGCGCTACGAAGGTGACCCGCCGTCTCATCGACGCGGCGCCCAAGCTGCGCTGGGTGGCGCGGGCAGGCGCGGGCATCGACAACATCGACGCCGCCGCCGCGCGCGAGCGGGGGATCGGCGTGCTCAACGTCCCCGGAGCGAACGCGATCGCGGTGGCCGAGCTGGTGTTCGGGCTTCTGCTGGGCCTCTTTCGCCAGATTCCAGCGGCCGACAGCTCGCTCAAGCGCGGGGAGTGGGACAAGTCGCGCTTCAAGGGGCGGGAGCTTCGGGGCAAGACGATCGGAATCTTGGGATTGGGGCAGATCGGCCGGGCCGTCGCGCAGCGGGCCCTGGCCTTCGAGATGAAGTGTGTCGGCCACGATCCGCTCCTCACCGACGACACGATGCGGGATTTCGATGTCGAGCCGCTCTCGCTGGGCGATCTCCTCTCGCGCTCCCAGATCCTCACCCTTCACGTTCCGCTCACCCCCGAGACGAAGGGCATGATCGGCGCGCGTGAGATCGCGAGGCTTCCTCGGGGCGCCGTTCTCGTCAACGCCGCGCGGGGCGGCCTGGTGGATGAAGCGGCCGTGGCGGCGGCGCTGGAGCAGGGGCAATTGAGTGGCGCGGTCTTTGACGTGTTCGCCGAGGAGCCGCCGGGGGCCTCCTCGCTTCCGAAGCGGGAGGACGTGGTCGCGACACCTCACATCGGGGCGGCGACCGTGGAAGCGCAGGAAGCCGTGGGGGAGGAGATCGTGAAGCTCCTCTTGGGAAAGCTCCGGGAGTCCGGGGTCCTCGCCTAGCGTGGTGCTCCGCGCCGGGAGGGCGTTGGTCGCCCCTCGGGATGAAAAGAAACGACCACACCGCTCGGGGGGACAACGCCCTCCCGGCGCGTCCTCCTACGGGGCACCGCCGCCTCCATCGCCGGCAACCGAACCACGATCTCGCTGCCTGCCCCTGAGCCATCGCTCCGGGCCTCCACGCTGCCGCCGTGTGCCTCGACCAATCCCCGAACCAGGCTGAGCCCGATTCCGAGACCACCGTTGGGGCGCGAAGGAGAGCGGTCCGCCTGCGTGAACATCTCGAACACGCGATCCACCATGTCGGGCGGGATCCCGATTCCGTTGTCGCGCACCCGGATCACAACGGAGCCGTTCCCGGCCTGGGCATCGAGGGCAATAAGTCCGCCGCGCGGCGTGAACTTCGCGGACATGCGCCTGATCCTTGACGCGATCGTCGCCCATGAGATACAGCCCGTTCCGGATCGCGCCGAGGGGATTCCTGAGCTCGTGCGAGAGGACCGCGAGAAATTCGTCCTTCATGCGGTCCGCGCGCTTCATCTCCTCCTTGGCGACCTCGAGCACTCGCGTCTGCTTTTGTAACCGCTCCGTCTGTTCCCGCAGCCTCTCCTCGGCGCGCTTCCGGACGGGGCATGGCGATGTCTTGCAGCGGGTGCAGAGGCCAGGTGAGGAGCACGGCCGCCCCGAACGTGAGAATGGAAAGGGCGTAGCGCCTCAGGCCGGGTAGCGGTGCGCGGTCATCGTTATCTCGTACCCCAAGATGTTCGGGGTTTCGCCCGGCCGGAGTCAAGAAATCTCGTTGACAGACCGGGCGGCTCGGCGCGAGCATTCTCCCATCGCGGAAAGGAGGTGGTCCAGTGCATAGGTACGGTTTGACAGATGTGCTGAACTGCGGAGGTGGCTGCAGCTAGCGGCATCTAGAGCGCCCTAGCCTGGTGCCTGCTGGCGAATCCCAACAGTCCACCGGAGGCTTCGGAGGGGAAGCGGCAACGCTTCCCCTCACTCTTTTGCTATGATCCTGCCCCTATGATCGCCGCGATCGACCTGGAAGGCGTGCTCGCGCCGGAGATCTGGCCCCACCTGGGCCACCACTTCGGGGTCGCAGAGCTCCACCTCACGACGCGCGACGTCGGCGACTTCGAGGAGCTGATGCAGCGTCGCGTGGAGTCGCTGAACCGCGCCGGCCTCACCCTCGCGCTTCTACAAGAAGTCGCGCACGAGGTTCGACCCTATCTTGGCTCCCACGAGTTCCTGGACCGGATCCGCCGCCACTGCCAGGTGATGATCATCTCCGACACCTTCCATGAGTTCGCCGAGCCGATCATGGAGCGGCTGGGCGGGTACAACCTCTTTGCCAACCAGTTCGAGGTCGATCCTCAGGGAAAAATCGTGGGATGGAAGCTCCGGATCCGCGGGCAGAAGGCGCGGGTCCTGCAGGGCATGAAGAGCGCGGGCTTCAAGGTCATCGGCATGGGGGACAGTCTGAACGATCTCACACTTCTGGAATCGGCGGACTACCCGATTTTGTATCGGCCGGTCTCCGCGCTGCGCGAGCGGCTGCCCGGAGCGCCTTCGGCCAACGGGCTCGACGAAGCGCTTCAGATCTTCGAGGGCATCTTCCGCTCGAACGGGGGGCGCGTCTAGAAAGCGGGCCGTCTACGCGGGTCGCTTCGCGTCCTCGCCGAATACCACTGCGAGTCCTTCGGGCATTTTCCTCCGATCCTTCCTCGTGCGGACCTCCGGGACGGCCGGTTGACCGACTAGCGGACGGCCCGGCCGCTTGACGCATCGAGTCATTATTGTATACAGGATAACGGATGAATCCTTCCCTGGCCCCGCGCGCGGACAGCGATCCGCTGGGATCGGAGACGGTCCTGGGCCTTCTTTGCGATCTCGTCCGGATTCCCTCCATCAATCCCGCGCTCGGGGGCGACGACGCCACGGGTGAGGGGGATATCGCCGCGTTCGCGGCGCGCTGGCTCACCGAGCGCGGCGTGCCCGCGAGGCTCGAAGAAGCCGCGCCGGGGCGCCCCAACGCCGTCGGTGAGGTGGGCGCGGGGGAGGGCGCGGGTGAGGCCGAAGGCGCGACCCTCATCCTCTGCGCCCATCTCGACACGGTTGGCGTCGCCGGGATGTCCATCCCGCCCTACGAGCCGTCCGTCAAGGACGGTCGTGTCTACGGCCGCGGCGCCTACGACATGAAGAGCGGCGTCGCCGCGGTCATGTGCGCGGCCGCGGCGCTGGCACGAGAGAAGCTCCAGGGCCGGGTTCTCGTCGCGCTGGTCGCGGACGAAGAGTACGCGAGCATCGGGGCCGAGCACTTCGTCGGAAGCTATCGCGCGGACGGATGCATCCTGACGGAGGGAAGCGAGGGGAGGCTGGTGCTGGCGCACAAGGGGTTCGTCTGGGTGGACGTGGTCACCAAGGGCCGGGCCGCGCACGGCAGCCGGTGGGACCTGGGCAAGAGCGCGATCGGGCCGATGGGCCGGATCGTGGCGGCGCTCGAGACATTCGACTCCGACGTGCTTCGGCGGCGGTCTCACGCGCTTGTCGGCCCGGCATCGATGCACTGCGCCCTCATCGAGGGAGGCGTGGGGATCTCGACGTACGCGGCCAAATGCCGGCTCCAGGTCGAGCGGCGCACGATTCCGGGAGAGACTCCGGAGCAGGTGATCGAGGAGATCCGGAGTATCGCCCACGGCATCGACAAGGAGAGCCAGGTCACACTCCGCTTCTCACGCGCTCCGCTCATCACAGATAGAAACGCGGCGGTCGCCCGCTGCGTGCGCGAGGCCGCGTCGGCCGTTGTGGGGACGCCTCCTGAGGAAACGGGGGTCGGCTACTGGATGGACGCGGCGGTCTTTGCGGGCGCGGGGATACCCAGTGTCGACTACGGCCCGGCGGGCGCCGGAGCGCACGAGGCGGTGGAGTGGGTGGATTTGGAGTCGGTGGTGACCTGCGCCCGGGTTCTGCGCGAAAGCGCTCGGAGGTTCCTGGCCCAGAGGTAGTTTGACGGTTTCACCCCACCCTGCTATTCTCCTTCGTCGCCGCGAGCGCGAAACTCGCGGTCTTTTCGTTTGGAGGTGTGCGCCATGTCCTGCCGCGTCGTCGTCGGTGCCCAATGGGGAGACGAAGGTAAAGGGAAGATCGTCGATCTGCTGAGCGACGATGCCGACGTAGTCGCCCGCTACCAGGGCGGACCGAACGCCGGCCACACCGTCGTCGTGCGGGATCAGACCTTCGTCCTTCACCTGATCCCCTCGGGCATCCTTCGCCCGAACACCCTCTGCTACATAGGAAATGGTGTCGTGGTGGATTGCGACGCGCTCCGCCACGAGCGGGACGCGCTGCGGAAACAGGGCATCCACGTGGACGGGCGCCTCTTCGTCTCCCTTTCAGCGCACATCATCCTCCCCGACCATCGAGCGCTCGAGCAGATCACCGAGGGCGGCCCGGAGAAAGCCCGGATCGGGACCACGGGGCGCGGGATCGGCCCGGCGTATACCGACAAGGCGGGACGCGCCGGTCTGCGCGTCGCCGATCTCCTGGATCCCGAAATCCGCGAGGAGCGCGTGCGGCGCCTGCGGGAGCGCACGCTGAAGCTTCTCGGCCCCAATGCCGGGCTCGAGCCGCTCGAGACCGTGCTCGCGCAGTGCGCGAAGGACGACGAGCTGCTCCGCTCGATGGCGGTCAATGTATCGCACGCGATCGATGCCGCGATCCGCGGCGGAAAGCGCGTGCTGCTCGAGGGCGCGCAGGGCACGCACCTCGATCTCGATCACGGGACGTATCCCTACGTGACCTCCTCCAGCGCGGTCGCCGGGGGAGCGTGCACGGGCGTGGGAATTGGTCCCACGAAGATCACCGACGTCATCGGGGTGGCGAAGGCCTATGCCACGCGCGTCGGGAACGGGCCGTTCCCCTCGGAGCTGGACGGGGAGCTGGCGGAGAAGCTGCGCGAGGAAGGGAACGAGTACGGCGCGACCACGGGCCGGCCGAGGCGCTGCGGCTGGTTCGACGTCGTCGCCATCCGTCACGCGGTGCGCGTGAACGGGCTCACCCAGCTCGTGATCACCAAGCTCGACGTGCTCGACACCATGCCCGAGATCAAGATCGTCGTGGAGTACGAGATCGGACACAGGCGCGTCTCCGAGATGCCGGAGTCGCTCGCGGATCTGAACGCGGCCCGGCCCATCTGCGAGGCCTTCTCGGGATGGAGCGCCCCCACCGGCACGGCCCGGCAGTGGGACGACCTGCCGCGGGAGGCGCGGCGCTATCTCGACCGTCTGGAGGAGATGGCGGGCGTTCCGGTGCGTCTCGTTTCTGTCGGATCCGGCCGCGATGAAAACGTGCGCCGCCACGTGAATCCGCGGGAGAAGCAGGCGGCGGTTCGTTAAGCCTCGCGTCGGGCGGGTCCCGCGCGCTCCGCAACGCTCAGTTCTGCAGCCTGTTACAGGTGTATCTTCATTCAAGAAGCGATGCGCGCTGTCGATACTTTCTCTCATGGTGACCCTCCGTTCACAGGGCCTCTTCCGATTCATTCCGGCGACATTTCTCGGACTCTGGCTCTGCGGCTGGGGCGCGGGCGAGGTCGTAGCCCTCTGGCTTCTGGGGAACGGCGTCTGTGCTCTGATGTCGGGTGGCGCGCTGGGGTCGGGTCCGATCCGGATCCAGCAAGGAGCAGCCTTCGGCGTGGGCGCGTTCCTGCTT
>Ga0137361_10000552_pt1 | contig 21372 bp, 22 predicted proteins | sample Mad1_80_16metaG_FD_104923 | JGI IMG/M metagenome (GOLD analysis project Ga0137361, IMG submission 104923) | Vadose zone soil microbial communities from Angelo Coast Range Reserve, California, USA - Mad1_80_16 metaG | ecosystem: Environmental > Terrestrial > Soil > Vadose zone | place: USA... | reverse complement strand
CGCGAATTACGCGAATTACGCAGATGGGCGCTTAAAACAATCGTTAAATGCGCCCATCTGCGTAATTCGCGTAATTCGCGGCTAAAGAATGCCCTGTACTCATTTTCTTCCTCTCGATTCGAAATCGTCCGCCGACGGCGGATTCAGCGTCAGATCTATTGCCAGCCAGATCGCCTTGGAATAGCGCACAAACCAAATGCCGAAGACCACAGCCACCGCGATCATGATACTCAGCGTGAGGGCGGCGGACTCGATTCCGAAGACATACCGCAGCACCGGCCACGAGCCGAGAGCAACAAGGACCGTTCCACCGTAACCAATCGCAACATGAGGCAGAAAGTACCCCGACTCACGCATGAAGTAGAATCCGCAATTCGGACAGCGCTCCGGGTTGTCGAAATATCCCTGGAACAGCTTTGCTACTCCGCATACCGGGCATCGCAATTGGAGAAGCCGGGAAAGTCTCATAATCGGTCGTCGGCGAGGGATTATACTAGCTCCTATGCCGGACAATAGTTTTGATGTCGTATCCATTGTCGATATGCCCGAGGTCCTCAACGCGGTTCAGCAGGCGCGCAAAGAGGTCGTGACGCGATTCGATCTGAAGGATTCCAAATCCCAGATCGACCTGAATGAGAAGGACAATAAGCTGGTCGTGCAGAGCGTTGACGACTTCAAAGTAAAGGCGGTTGTCGACATCCTTCAACAGAAACTCGCCAAGCGGAAAGTTCCTCTGAAGAACTTTACCTACGGTCCTATCCAGCCGGCCGCAGGCTCAACAGCACGGCAGGAGATCACGATTCAGTCGGGCATACCCGTCGAGAAGTGCAAAGAGATCGTGAAAAAGATCAAGGACAGCAAGATCAAGGTCCAGGCCTCGATCCAGGGCGACCTCGTGCGGGTGAGCGGGAAGAGCCGGGACCTGCTCCAGGAAGCGATTCAGCTGCTCAAGGGGGCGGACATCGGGCTGGAGCTTCAATTCACGAATTATCGGACGTTCTGATTAAACACAAAGAAAACTCCGGATGAAAGCCTGAAAATTAACTGTAGCGGCGGTCTATGACCGCCGAAAACCGGCGCTCATAGAGCGCCGCTACAGTTAATTCAAGCTTCATCCGGACTTATTTCTCAATACCATACGCCTTCATCTTCCGGTAGAGATAACTCCGCTCAAGCCCAAGAAGCCGCGCAGTTTGCGAGATGTTCCAATTGTTCTCTTTTAACTTGGAAAGGATGAACTCCCGCTCGTACTGCGCACGTGCTTCGTGGAGCGTGGAGGCGCGCGATCCGGAGTTTCCATTGGGCAGGGAGAGATCATCCGTCTGGATGACCGCGTCGGGAGCCATGATGACGAGCCGTTCGATCTCGTTCCGCAGTTCCCGGACGTTTCCCGGCCATGAGTAATCCACCAGCATGTCGAGGGCTTCCGAGCTGAAATCCTTTGCCGGGCGTCCGTGCTCGGCAGAGAACACCCGCATGAAATAACGAGCCAGGACCGGGATGTCTTCGCGCCGCTCGCGCAGCGGCGGGACCAAGAAGGGAATCACATTCAGGCGGTAAAAAAGATCCTCCCGGAAACGGCCGGAGGCGATCTCATTCTGGAGATTCTTGTTGGTGGCCGTGATAACGCGGACGTCGGCCCGGACGGCTGCCGGCGCGCCGATCGGCTGGAAGCTCTGTTCCTCGACAGCGCGCAGGACCTTGGCCTGCGTTTTGAGCGACATGTCGGCGACCTCGTCCAGAAAGAGCGTTCCGCCGTCGGCGAGCTCGAACTTTCCTTTTTTCGCGTCGCTTGCGCCGGTGAACGACCCCTTGGTGTGGCCGAAGAGTTCGCTTTCGATGAGTTCCTCGGGGATTGCCGCGCAATTCACCTCGACGAAGGGCGCGTTGGCGCGGCTGCTCAGGAAATGGATATTACGGCTGACCAGCTCCTTGCCCGTGCCGCTTTCGCCGTAGATAAGGACGCGGCTGTTGGTGGGAGCCACGATCGCGATCTGCTTCCGGAGCGCCTTGACGGGTATGCTTTCGCCGACAATGTTGAATCGGTCCTCCAGTTGATGCCGGAGCAGATCATTGGCCTTTTCCAGGCGCCGGTGAGAGAGCGCGTTGCGCGCGATCAGCAGAGTGTGCTCGAGTGAGAGCGGCTTTTCGATGAAGTCGTATGCCCCGAGTTTCGTCGCGCTGACAGCGGTGGCGATGGTCGCGTGGCCCGAGATCATGACCACGCGCGTGTCCGGCGACTTCTCTCGCAACCGCCGCAAGGTTTCGAGACCGTCCGCGCCGGGCAGCCAGACATCGAGCAGAACGAGATCGTAAGAATTCGACTCGATCTTCTTGAGGCACTCTTCGCCGCTGGCCACGGCCTCAGTTGTGAAACCTTCGTCTTCGAAGACGCCCTTCAGCGACTGCCGGATGCCGGGCTCGTCATCGACAATGAGGATTCTTGGCATACAGGTAGCTCAACCACAAATCGTGTGCCCTTCGGGGAATTCGGTTCCGCTCCGATATACCCGCCGTGGTCGTCCACAATGCGGCTGGAAATGGCAAGGCCCAGGCCCGTGCCGTTTTTGTGCGTTGAAAAATACGGGCTGAAGAGCCGCTCGCGGTCGTCGGGCGCGATGCCGCGGCCGGTATCGGCAATGGTCAACCGGGCCATGGTCTCGTCGCGCGCGAGCTCGCAACGAATTTTCAATTCCGGCTCCGGCTCGCTGGAAAGCGCTTCGAGAGCATTATCCAGCAGGTTGACCAGGACACGCTTCATCTGAAGAGAGTCCATCAGGATGGGCGGCAGGTCTTCAGGGACATCGACGGACACCTTCACCCCATCCAATCTATCTTCGTAAAGCGCCATCGTCTTATCGACCAGGTCCTTCATGCTGTTCGGAACGCGCGACACCGCTGGCAAGCGGGCGAAGCGAACAAACTCGTCCACGAGATTCTTCAGGCTCGAAACCTCTTCCACAATCGCTTCGACACATTCCTCGATCACATTCGTGACCCTCGGACTCGCCGACGGAAGGCGGGCGATGTTTCTCCCAATGCGTTCGGCGGAAAGCTGGATCGGCGTCAGGGGATTCTTGATCTCGTGAGCCAGGCGCCGCGCCACTTCACGCCAGGTGCTGGCCTTCTGGGCGCGCACTACTTCGGTCTGATCTTCAATCACGAGAAGGAACTCGCCGCTCATGAGCCGGGTTGCCGTGACGGCACTGTGAGCAGGCCCGCGGGTTGTAAATGCGATATCGCGTGTGACCGCGTTGGTTCCGGCATCGCGAAGCAGGTCGCGGATGAAGTGCATATCCTCCCGGAAGATCTGGCCGAGCGTGGCTGCATCTTCATTCGAGAACATCGTGCGCGCCGCTCGGTTGATCTTGTTCACTCGCAGGTCGGGATCCGCGGAAATCACGCCGGCGGGGATGCTCTCGAGAATGATCTCCATGTATCGGCGCCTCGATTCGAGTTCCCGCGTGGTGCCCTGAAGTTGCTCGGCCATGTCGTTGAACAGGGTGACGAGCAGGCCGAGCTCGTCCTCGGCCTGGATATTCACACGGTGGCTGAGATCGCCGGCGGACAGCTCTCGCGTGGCTTCCGACAGCGCTTCGATCGGAACCGTGATTTTCTTGGACAGAAAGAGTCCGATCCAGACCGCGGAGAAGAGAACCAGGACGGTCATCAAAAGAAGGATATAAATCAGACTGTCTCTATAGGATTTCCGCCTCTGGATGAGCAGGTTGTAATTGGCCCGTTCCATGCCGATTTTCGACGTCAGCTCGTCGATTCGGGCGAGTTTGGGAAATACCGCAGCCTGAATCTGTTTTCCCTGCGGGGCGTCGATGCGTTGGGCGCGGATCCAATGGGTATCGATGTCGATCACGGCTTCATCCCGGCTGCGCAGCGCGGACACGATCCGATCGGGCAACCCCGGTGGAATGCCATCCGGAATCGCCGAAGAACGCACCACCTGGCCTTTTTCGTCCAGCACCATGAACGCGCTCATTTCGGAAGTCGCTTCGAAAATTTCGTCAACCGGAACGCTGAACCATTTGTCAATACTGCGGTTGACCAGTCCGAAGGCGAATCCGAACAGGCAGGTTGCGGGAATCAGCGTCAGCAGGATCAGCGTAAAGACCAGCTTGGTCTTGAACTTGGAGCCGGGTTTCCCTACTCGTCTTTCCGCCCACACCTTCACCAGGGTGCGAAGCAGCACAAAGCCGAAGACCAGCAGAACGAGGAATATAAAGGTCGAAAGGGTCACCAGAAGGACTATCTGGTTAGGTTCCGACGGGCTGAAAAATGGACTGAGATTGAAGGCCGCCTGCACGAACACCAGCAGCGCCAGGGTGAGGAGAAACACCCCGGCCAGATAAAGTTTGGTAGTCTGAGGAGGTACCTTCATTGGCCGATGTATGGTATCAAAGTTTTACTGTAGCGGCGGTCTATGACTGCCGAAAAACCGGCGCTCATAGACCGCCGCTACAGTCCCGTACATTTTTCGTTCTATTCCGGATGCCCTGTTTTTAGAATGAAAAATGGCTCAGAGGTAGCACATTTATGCCAAATTTCTCATTTAAGGGGCGAACTCGCCAGGGTGAACAGGTCTCGGGCGAGCGTCAGGCGGACACCAGGCATTCCCTTGCACTCGCCCTCAGACGTGAGCAGATCTTCCTGCTCGAGGCGGAGGAGAAGAAACCCAGCCGCTTCAACATGGAATTCGGCGGAAATCCGACGGCGAAAGACCTGGCGGTCTTCACGCGCCAGTTTTCGGTCATGATCGATTCCGGGGTTCCTCTCGTCCAATGTCTGCAGATTCTGGCAGATACCCAGGAAAACAAGAAGTTCGCGGCTGCCATCAGGAATGTGACGAAAGAGGTGGAGTCCGGCAACAGCCTGGCGGCTGCGATGAAAATGAATCCAAAGGTCTTCGACGAACTTTACACAAACATGGTGGCCGCGGGTGAAGCGGGCGGTATTCTCGATACGATCTTTCAGCGGCTTTCGATTTACATCGAAAAAGCCGTCAAGCTGAAGCGCGCCGTGCAGTCCGCCATGGTCTACCCGATAGCGGTCGTGGTCATTGCGAGCGCCGTGATCACCCTCATTCTGTGGAAAGTCGTGCCCGCATTTACGGAACTGTTTCAGAGCATGAACGTGGATCTGCCGTTGCCGACGCGTATCGTTATCGGCGCGAGCCAGTTCGTTGGCAGTTACGGTATATTTGTGGCCATCGGTCTGGTCATCCTTGGCTTTCTGTTCAAGTCGTACTACGCGACGCCAAAGGGACGTTACGCCGTGGATGCTCTCATCCTGAAGGCTCCCATATTTGGTCCGCTGCTGCGAAAAATTTCGGTGGCCCGGTTTACACGAACCATGGCGACGCTGATCGCGAGCGGCGTTCCGATTCTGGACTGCCTGGACATCACGGCGCGCACATCGGGTAACGCGGTTATCGAACAAGCAATCTTCAGCGTCAAAAAGGCGATTGAGGAGGGCCGTACAATCGTCGATCCGCTGAAAGCTTCGGGCGTGTTTCCGCAGATGGTGGTTTCGATGATCGGAGTCGGCGAAGCGGCCGGCGCGTTGGAAGTCATGCTTACGAAGATCGCAGACTTTTACGAAGAGGAAGTGGACTCTGCGGTCGGCGACCTGATGACGGCACTGGAACCTGCGATGATCGTCGTTCTCGGCGTCACCGTCGGCGGCATCGTCATTTCGATGTACATGCCCATCTTCTCGCTCGTCGGCCAGCTGAGTAAGTAACACGATGGCTGACATCGCGATCACGGATCGTCGCAAGTGGCTCCTGCGGCTGATCTATGTTCGCCTTGTCGTCTTCACGGTCTTTGCCGCGGCGGAGGTCATCCGCAATGTGATGCCGTCGCGGGACATGACCATCCTGCTGGGAGCCGTCTACGTGCTCTCAGCATGCTGGTTCGCTCTCCTCAAGCTGGACAAGTCCTACGTCCTGCAGTCCTACGCTCAAATCGCCGTCGACCTGCTGCTCATCACCTGGACGGTGAACCGCACCGGCGGCGTCGACAGTTATTTTTCCTCTCTGTACTTTCTGGAAATTGTCATGTCCAGCATCCTGCTGGAGCGGCGTGGCGCTTTCCTGGCGGGAACGGCGAGTTCACTGATCCATTTCATCCATATGGATCTCGGATACTTCGGCTACATTCGGACAAACCCGAACGTATGGCCGGACCTGGGCCTGCTGCAGTACATCATCAGTCTCAACATCTTCGGATTCTGTTCCGTAGCCTTTCTTTCGAACTATCTGGCCGAGAGCTGGCGCCGCACCGGTGTCGAGCTGGAGAAGTCCACGGGACAGATCGCATTCCTGCAGGCATTCAGCGACCGGATCATCGACAGTCTCGGCAGCGGCCTGGTCACCACGGACCTCGAAGGCCGCATTTATCTCTTCAACCGTGCGGCGGAAGAAACCACGGGATATAGGGCGCACGAAGCAATCGGACTCACGATCTGGGAAGTGTTTCCGGGAATGCCGGGCGTCGATTCCACACGATTCGAGATTTCCACGAACCGGCGCGACGGGCACGAAATTCATCTTCGGTTTTCCGTTTCACCGGTCATGATCGATGAAAAGAACACGGCCGGTAACGTCTGGTGTTTCGATAACATCACCGAACTGCGGCAGCTCGAGCGGCAGATGCGCCAGAAGGAGCAAATGGCGGCGATCGGTGCCATGTCGGCGGGTATCGCTCACGAGATCCGGAATCCACTCGCGTCAATCGCAGGATCGTTCGATCTTTTGCGGTCCGATCTCTGTTTGAGCAAGGACCAGTACCAGCTCGCCGAAATCATCACCCGCGAAACGGAACGGTTGAACCGGACCATCACCGAGTTTCTTTCGTATGCCCGGCCTATCGAGCCGAGAACGCAACCGGTGGATCTCTCCGAGCTCATTTCCGAAACCGTGCGCTTGATGCGAAACAGTCCGGAGCTGAAACCCTCTCACAAAATCGAAACGCGGCTCCGGCCCGTCACGGCCGAGGTGGACGAAGCCATGATGCGCCAGGTGTTCTATAATCTCGCGTCCAATGCGTTCAAGGCCATGCCCGAAGGTGGCACGCTGACCATCAGCCTCGAGGCCCGCAATGGAAGTGCCCGTATCCGGTTTGACGACACCGGTGTCGGACTCGGAGACGAAGAGGCTAAACGGCTTTTCGTTCCATTCAATTCGAATTTCAGTAATGGGACCGGACTGGGACTCCCCATCGTGTATCAGATCGTCAATGCGCACAACGGCTCGATAGCCGTTATATCGCGCAGAGGTGTGGGGACGACGTTCGTGATAGATCTGTGATGAGCGGCTGCGAATGCAAGCCCGATAGGGCGCAGCCAGTAAAATAATGTCTAAACGCGCCCGGATACTTATTGTCGACGATGAACGCTCCATTCGCGAACTGCTGGAAATCGTTCTGAAGAAGGACGGATTTAACGTCACCAGCGTCCGCAGTGCCGTGGAAGCCCTGACGATCCTGAAGAGCAGCGACTTCGACCTCATTATTTCCGACATCAAAATGCCCGACATGACGGGTATCGATCTCCTGCGCCAGCTTCGCGAAACCACCTTCGGGGGCCAGTTCATCCTGCTGACCGCCTTCGCCAGCGCGGAGACTGCGATTCAGGCGCTCAAGATGGGAGCGTTCGATTACATCCTCAAGACGGAGAATTTCATCGAGGAGCTCAAACTGGTGGTGTACAGCGCGCTCGAAAACCGGCGGTTGCGGGAAGAGAACGTGTATTTGCGGCGCGAGTTCCGCAAATTGCACGGCATGGGTAACCTCATCGGGAAGAGCAAGAAGATGCAGGAGCTCTTCAAGATGATCGAGGTGGTCAGCGCCACGAACAGCACGGTTCTGATCACCGGCGAGAGCGGGACCGGAAAGGAACTGGTCGCCAAGGCCATCCACTTGAATAGCCCCCGCGCCGAGCAAGCGTTCGTTTCCGTCAACTGCGGCGCATTCACGGAAACCCTGCTCGAAAGCGAACTCTTCGGTTATGTGAAGGGAGCGTTTACCGGCGCCACGGCGAACAAGAAGGGGCTTTTTGAAGTCGCGGACAAAGGCACGATCTTTCTGGATGAAGTCGGAGATACGAGCGTGGCCATGCAGGTGAAGCTGCTTCGCGTGCTGCAGGAACGAACGCTGCGCCGTGTGGGCGGGACCGAAGAGATCCCGATTGACGTGCGAATCATTGCGGCGACGAATCGAAATCTTTCGGAAATGGTCGCGGAGAATCAGTTCCGCGAGGATCTTTTCTACCGGATCAGCGTCATTCCGCTCGAGCTTCCGCCGCTGCGCCACCGCCGCGACGATATTCCGCTGTTGGCGGATCATTTTCTGGCGCGGCTGAACTCCACCATGGGGAAGAAAATCGACCGGTTTTCCGATGACGCCCTCAAGAAAATAGAGAGCTACGACTGGCCGGGAAACGTGCGCGAGCTGGAGAACGCCATGGAGCGCGCGTTTATTTTGGAAACATCCAACGAGCTGTCCGCCCAGCACCTGCCCGAAAGCGTCTCGACCAATCCCCGGATGCGCGCCGTCACGAATTTCCCGGATGAAGGCTTCGATCTCGAATCGTACGTGGAGGCCCTTCAGAAAGGTTTCCTCGAAGAAGCCCTCCGCCGCACCAACGGCGTCCAGGTCAAGGCCGCCGAACTCCTCCGCATGTCCTACCGCTCCTTCCGCCACTACATGCAGAAATACAACATCCCATCGTAACGGGAGGGATTTAGCCGCGGATTATTCGCGTAATCCGCGGCTGAAAGTCTTTCTTTCTGACGGATCCGCTACGGGCCGATCCGGACCGCCGTGTAATTGCCGTTCGGCAACATGTCGATGTTGTGTGCTTTGACAATAAGCCTCGTCTGGGCGTTCTGCTCCTGTTTCGTCACCACCTGGTCAAACTCGGGATCATCGTGCGCCGCTTTCAGCCGTTTATCCCGCTCCTCCCTGGACGGATAGGCCCGGATGTAGATAAATGTATTCTCAGCGCTGATGCCCAGCTCTGAATCGCTCTGCTGTGGAATCCAATAACCGACGTTTGTGATTCCGTGCCTCCCGTAAATCGCAGCTGTCCGGCTCGCGAAGCGGGCTGCCAGCGCGTCTCTCTTCCCCGGTAGAGCCGTGTAGATCCGCAGCTCGTAGAACCCCGCCGCCTTCTGTTGCTGCGCGAATCCCCAGCCGATTCCTGCCGCTCCAAACGACAACCCAAGCAGCGTGAAAATCTTCCATTTCAACATATCGATTCTCCTTCCGAACGGATCTGCAGCAAGTCGCTAAGGAGGATAGCCTGGGCGTTTGTGTTAGTCACTCTTCGCTTTTCTATCCGTTTCGATAGGTGGACGCGCCGGCCCGCAATTCATTCTCAACAGGTTAGCTTCGATATCCTTCTGGCCCCAGCCTTGCCATTGTTGGCGTAGGAGTTTTCCATGAGTCTTTCAATAAGCATCAGGCGAGTGGATCGTATCGTCGTGTTGGAGCTCGCTGGACGTTTGTCGGTGCACGAAAGGAATTTGCTGCACATCGCGGGGAACCTGATCGAGAGCGGGGAGCGCATTTTCCTGATCAGCCTGGCAAACCTGTCTTATTTGGACAATTCCGGATTGGGACAGTTGTGCTGGGTTTACAGCGCCCTTCAAAACTGCGGAGGTGACATGAAGCTGCTCCAGATTCCCGCCCGGTTCAGAGAAATGCTGAAAGTCACGAAGCTGGATACGGTCTTTCAGTCCTTTGAGCGCGAGGCCGACGCGATCGCGGCAATCGGACCGATTGGATTAGCCCTCCCGGCGTAAGCTCGACCGGATAAAAAAACCTGCAGAGCGGTTTAGACTGAAGGCAGGGGGATTTATGCGGACTGAGAGCCATTATAAATTCGCAATCGGAGATGCCATCCTGGTGGTCGGAACGCGCGACGATGGAAAGGTCGGCACGATCATCCGCCTGGCGGATAACCTGCAATATGTGGTCGCACTCGAGGATGGAACGGAGGTCCTGCTTCGCGCCGAAGACATGACTCTGCGGCGCTAAGCAGGTCGCATCAAATTCTCATGATGAGAATTCTCGAATCAGCGCAGGTTGAAACTGACTTCTATTTTTACAGTTCTGTCGATCGGGGTTCCATCCAGCAGTGCGGGAGCAAAGCGCCAGCGGCTCACGGCATCAATCGCCGAAGCGTCCAGACCGTAGCCGACGCTGCGTACGACGCGCTGGATATCCGGCGTTCCATCACCTCTTATTAAAACTTCCAGCAAAACCGTCCCCATGACCCCTTGCTTCCGGGCTTCGGGCGGGTACTCGGGATCCTCACGATGAATCAAACGCGGCGGCACGGGCGGCCGGCCAGGGAAGGCATCTCCGGGCACGGTATCTGTGCCTGGAGCCGGGAGGTTGAAATTCAATTCGACATTCAGGGAGATGTCGAGCGGAACGTTATCCCGCGTTCCAGGCCGAAAGCGCCAGCGGCGCATCGCCAGGATGGCATTTTCATCCAATCCGTAGCCCAATCCGCGCCGCACCCGGATCATGCCTGGGCTTCCATCCGTTCGCACCGTGACTTCAAGAACGACGGTGCCCTGGATACCGATTTCCCGCGCCGTGTCGGAATATTGGGGTGGAAACTGGGAAATCACGGTCGGAGCGGTCGGAGGTATAGCCCGCTGAGTCGCCAGTGGCACAGCCACGATGAAAATGGCGGGGAAAATCCAGGTCTTTTTCATAGCCAATCCACGAAGTTGGTGGATTAAATGGGTTATGCGTCAGTGTAAACCCTTGCCTATCAGGAAGTAAAGGAATGGCTGCGGGATTGCCATAAAACGGGCCGAGGAGGATCCATGAGAACGAAGTTTTGTGATCTCATTGTCATTTCGCCGGTCAGTCCCAAAATTTGGAAGGTCAAGGTGACGCCCCAGGCGGTGATCATTCTCGCGGTGGCGTTTCTGATTTCTTTCAGTTCTGCTGCGGCGGTCACCTACACCTTGGCACCCCAGAAACTCGACCCCGCGTATCATTCGCGGCTCGAGGCCGAGAATCACGCATTGAGAGTCGAAAATAAGAACACCGACCTCCAAAATCGCAGGCTCGAGAACAAGCTATCCAACCTGGAAGGCATGTCCAACCGGATCTCCGTCCTCATGGAAACCGACTAATAGACTTCGCGCGTATGGTATGGGAGGCCACGATCGTCCTTTGCGGCGAGCCCATACCATACAATACCTCTATGAAGGTCATGCTGGTCATCCCGCATGTATCCGATGGAGGGGGCGAAAAGATCCTTTCCGATCTGTCCTGCAATCTCAAGGCTGAAATCGTGCTGGTCGTGTTCCAGCAGAAGTTCAGCTATCCATTCACAGGCAAGCTGATATCGCTCGATTTGCCGATCGACCGAAAGTCGATCTGGAGCCGGTTGCGCGGCTTCATTCAAAGGAGCTACCGATTCCGGCGGGTACTGCGGCAGGAACGCCCGGACGCGGTGATCAGCTTCATGGGAGAGGCAAACCTGATCAATGCCCTTATGTCGCCGCGCCCCATCGTCACAGTGCACAATCACCTTTCCAGTCTCGCGGAACTGAGGCAGGTGGCCGCGGCGAGCCGGATACTGAAAGCCCGAACGTGGTTTGAAGCCGCCGTGAGCAAGGCTTTGATGGGCATCTTGTACAGGCGGGCCACTGTTGTTGCCGTTGCCGAGGCGGTTAAGCGGGAATTAATCGAACAATTTCGAGTACCGGAAGAGCAAATTGTCGTTATTCCCAATGCGGTAAACAACCGCGAGATTCAAGAAAGCACCTCGGCGCCGGCTACCCGCCCATGGGCTTCCGGCATTCCCGTGGTCATCACCGCCGGCCGGCTGACGTTGCAAAAAGGACAATGGCATCTGATTCGCGCTTTCGCCGAGGCTCGCAAGCGCATTGCCTGTCAACTCGCGATTCTCGGCGCCGGCGAGCTTGAAGACCACCTGCGAGGCATCGCCAGGGAACTGGGAGTCGAAAGGGATGTTTTTTTTCTCGGCTGGCAGAAGAATCCATTCCAGTTCATGACGGGCGCCGATCTGTTCGTGCTGCCTTCCATCACCGAAGGTTTCGGACTGGTGCTGTTGGAGGCGATGGCTTGCGGAGTACCGGTGGTCTCAACGGACTGTCCGGGCGAACCGAGGGAGATCCTGGCGCCAGGAACCACAGGCCGGGCCGTGTTGAACCAGCCCGAGTACGCTCCCTTTGGTGTCCTGGTTCCGGTCTTCGATAAGCAAATGCACGACGGCCACGATCCATGCACGGTGGAAGAACTGCAGCTCGCCGACGTGATTGTTCGTGTTCTTCAGGACAAAGAAATGTCGGCGCGGTACGTGAGCGCCGGATTATCCAGGGTGAGGGACTTCGATCACGCGGTGTTTCTGGAAAGATACCAGCGCCTCATTGAGAAGACCTAGCTACACGCGCCTTCCATGCGGGCCGACCATACCTGGCGCATTCCGGGCCCGGATGCGGACCGGGATTCTTCTCAGGAGCCAGAGCAGGTCGCCCTGCCACGCATACCAGAGTGTCCTTTGAAACCTCGACAGCGTGCGGACGCAGGTGGCCCGAAACGAGTCGTAGGGGAAGGGCAGGTGCTGGTTCCGCAGCCGTTGCAGGTCCCGCCGGCAGATAATTTCGTCGTTCGACGATTTGGAGGCCGGATGAATTCGAAATGACGCGAGAAACTTGTTCACGAACCGGAATCGAGCGCCGCAGGCGATGAATCGGAAGAACAAATCCGTGTCGAAAGCAAAGCCGAATGACGCATCCATGCCGCCGCATTTCCGGTAGAGATCGCTTCTCCAGAACGTGGACTGCTGTTGCAGCGTCGAGCCACCGTACAGATACCCCATGGACATGAACGGTGTCTGCCTTTGTTCTGCGATCAACTCGCCCCTTTGATCGATCCAGTAGGTATTTCCATATGCGACGTCGACCGTGGGATCCTGCATGGTTTCCGCGACAGCGCGCAGCGCACCGGGAACATAGAGATCATCCGAATTGAGGTAAGCGAAGATCTCTCCCGTGGCCTTCGAAAAACCTTTTCCGATCGCGTCCGCGGCCCCGTTGTCTTTCTCCGAGACCCAGTACGCCAGGTGTTTTTCATATCGTCGAATGACGTCAACGGCGCCGTCCGTCGAGCCGCCGTCGATGATGATGTATTCCAGATTGGGGTAGTCCTGATCGAGCACCGATTGAATCGTACGCTCGATAAAACCCACCTGGTTATAGGAGGGCGTGACGATGCTGATACGAGGCCAGATCATACATACGCCTTGACGGAACTCATGCTGCTGGTGACTGCTTCAGCGGCCTTTTTCCCGCTCAGGATGGAGTCTTCCATCGAGAAATACTCCCAGCGGCCGTAACGGCCGGCGGTGTAGATGTCCCGAGACTCGAGGTAGTCGATGAGACTTTGCACATGAGCCTGCCGGTGGTCGTCAAAGACGACGTACGCATACCTGATGTCGAGAACATGGCGAGTGAGAATGCGGTCACCCGGGTGCAGAAGTCCGCATTTCTGGAGATCCTGAATGGAACGCTCGTAGGCCTCTTCGACGTTCGGGCTTTCGTTAGCCGGATGCGTGATCTCGATGTAAATCGAGCTGGTCCCCTCAGGAGCCACGGATTTCGAAAAATTCATCGGGAAACCAACGCGTGAGAAGACGTACTGGTCTTCCGGAAAATAGATCCAATGCTGATCACTCACGTGCGGCCGGTCGATGCCGATGTTTATATTCAAGATCGAAATTGCGTTCAGCCTTTGGGCGTCGAACTTCAGATCATCCGGTGTGTCCTTCAGCATCCGGTACGCCAGCGGCAGCGGTAACGTGGAAATCAGAAAGTCATAGGGTTCTTCCATGCCGCTCGCCAGCCGGACGTATTTCTTCTTCGGATCGATGTATTCGACGGTTTGATTCGTGTACACCTTTTTTACAGGCCGCGCCAGTGCCTGAGGGAGGCAATCGATACCGCCATTCCTGGGGTAAATGAACTTCGGGTTATACCCCATTCCTTTGTTCGTGAGCCCCAAAGCGCCGTTGACCACTTCTTCGAGCGTCGGCTTGGGGATCGACCAGCTCACCCAGTCCGATGTGATGTTCCGCAGGTCCTGCTTCCAGAATTTTTCATTGTAGGGAAGCATGAAGTGCTTCGCGATGCCTGTTCCAAACGTCCTGAGCACCCAGTCATGAAAATTCTTCGGACTGCCATTGCCGTTGGCTTGCATGCTTTCGACAAAGCCCACGACACATTCCTTGATGACTTCGGGCGGCAGGCCGTACGTATTCGCCTGAAACGGGTAAGGAGTCACCGTGGATTTCGAATAGATTGCAGCAAGCCGTTCGTGCGCATCGAAAGCATTGGGCAAAAGGCGGGCGATGAGATCTTTGGTGTACTGATTCTTCAAGTGAATCAGGTGGCCTGTGCAGTCGAACGTGAAGCCATCCTGCGTAAAAGAACGGCAGAGACCGCCAATGGCAGATTCTTTTTCCAGAACGACAGGTTCGTATTCGAGGAGGTGATGGCCGGCGCTCACCCCCGCAAGGCCGCCACCGATGATGACAACTCGTTTCACGATCGCATATCCACTTTCATCAACAGGTAGGCCGACAGACACGCAAGCGACACCGTTCCGGTCATCGTGGCGATGGCCCATACCAGCGGGATCTGACTGATCACGAGGGCGGCGCCCGAAAGCAGCAGCCCGATCACGTAAGTCGTAACGGCTGTTTCACGCACCGAGAGCTTGCACCGGCGCAGGCGCAGCGCAAAATGGTCCGGGCTCCCTTTAGTGACGGGGTGGCCGCTCCGCCATCGAATGAACATCACGAGTGCAAGATCGAATAACGGGATACCCAGAATCAGCACGGGGCTGATCACCGCAAGTAAATTGACTCGGGTATAGCCTGCGTTCATCGAGAGAGCGGCCAGCATGAATCCGATGAACATGCTGCCGGCGTCTCCAAGAAAGATCTTGGCCGGATGGAAGTTATGGCGCAGAAAACCCAGTGTGGCGCCCGCGAGAACCAGAGAAAGAAACGCCACCGAATCGCGGCCGGACATGAAATTTGCGATCGCAATCGAGATCGCTGCGATGATGGCGACTCCGGAAGCGAGTCCGTCGAGAATATCGATGATGTTCATCGCATTCGTGACGGCGAGTATCCACAGAACTGTCAGGAAAATGGCCAGCCACTCCGGGAGAAACACAAGCTTGATGTACGTTCCGGACTTTACCAGCACCAGTGCGGCGAGCATTTGACCCAGCAGTTTCTGGGTTGGCGTCAGAACGCCGAAATCATCGATCAGGCCCACCATCAAGGCGATGCTTCCGGCAAGAAGCAGGCCGAGCGTTTCCTGGCCGAAATCGGTGAAAACGCCCACAGTGAGCAGAAACGCGATGTATACGGCCAGGCCACCAAAATAGGGCACGGCCTCGCCGTGAGTTTTCAATTTTCCGTCAGGCTGGTCCACAATCCCCAACTGCAACGCCGCTTTGCGCATGACCGGCGTCCAGTAAAGGGAAAAAACGAAACTCAATATGAACGCGGCTCCATATTCGATCATAAAACCTTCAAACATCCAGACGCCGGCTAAAGCCGGCGACTACATTGCCCTGCGGCCTTTTCTTAATGTAGTCGCGGGCTTTAGCCCGCGTTTCCAAATTCTGCCGTTAGCCCGTTTTGCCGAGGCAGTCTCGATAGGCGGCTTCAAGTGTTGCAACTGAAGTGCCGATGTCGAACTCCATCACGCGGCTCTTGCCTCGATGACCCATTTTACGGCAAAGGTCCTGGTCTTCGACGAGCCGCAGGACGGACTCGGCCATGCCATCGACATCGTGGGGCTCGTGCAGGTAGCCGTTATCGGCATCGATGATGGCCTCCCGGGCACCGTCCACGTTGGTGGCGATGATCGGCAGCTCAGCGGCCATCGCCTCCGAAAAGACGCAAGGTAAACCTTCCCACAGGGACGTCAACACGACAATATCCAGGTTCCGATAGACCTCGGGCATGTCGTTTTCGTTCTGCCAGCCGAGCAGCGTGATGTGCCCGCCTATACCGTGCTTGCGAATGCGCTCCTCGACCGACGGGCGCAACTCCCCGTCACCGGCCATCACGAAATGCGCGCGGTGTGTCTTCTTCAGAACGCGGGCGGCCACTTCCACAAAATCCTCGGGCGATTTCTGTGGTTTGAAACAGGCCACCATTCCCACGATGACCTTATCGTCCGGAATGCCCCAGGTTCGCAGCTGCCGGCGCCTGGGTTTCGGCTCGATGAACTCCTCAACAGAGATCGAGTCCCGGCAGAGGATCCAGTCACCACGGCGAAACACGCCGCTTTGCTCGCCCTTGTCGGCATTCGCGTACGACACGACCACGAGCTTGGTCGTAATTTTCGTGGTGATGCGCTCCAACCACACATAGGCCTTGCGGACGATGGGGCGCTGGAAGTCATTGAAGCCGAAGCCATGAGCGGTATGAAAAATGACCGGGACTCCAGCCAGCCAGGCGGCCCAGCGCCCGAGAATGCCGGCCTTCGAGCTATGCGTATGAACCACTTGCGGCCGTTCGCGGCGAAACAGCCACCACAGCTTCACAAATGCCAGTAAGTCCTTTATCGGCCTGACTTCACGGACAAGTGACGGAATCCAGACGCGGCTGAGATCGGGAATCCGGTTGGCCCAGTCCACCAGCAGGCCCTCCGGCCCGGTCGCCAGCCCTACCTGGTACCGGTCCCGGGGCAACCGCTCCAGGGTCATTAAAGTCACCTTCTGGGCGCCGCCAAGCTCGAGCTTGGTGATCACATGAAAGACTTTTGATCGCATCGGCTTCAGGGAATGATACCGAGGGAGCATTTCAGAAGAAAGTGGGTACTCGGGCGCTAAATACTGTAGCGGCGGTCTATGACCGCCGGTATTTCGTTGATTCCAGGAAAGACCGGCGCTCACAGAGCGCCGCTACAGTGGGATACAACATCCATTACAAACCGAGCCGCCGCCGGAGGCGATATATGGATTTGGGATGCAGTCCGATCAGTTGCGCGGCCCGGCTTTCGCTTCCGCCCGTTGCGGCAAGGGCGGTGACGACAAGCTGCCGGGCCGTTTGTTCCATGATCGCGTAATAGTTTCCGACGCCGGACCGGTGTGGACTCGCGGGTGTTAAAAGCAAGTCCTCGGGCAGGTCCTCGATGGCCACGGTGTCCGTCTCGCTCCGTACGACCGCGGAGTGAATGACGTTCTCGAGCTCGCGGACATTGCCGGGCCAATGATGCCGTTGAAGCGCGGCGATGACTTCAAGGGAAACGTGCGTGACCCGGCGTGAAGACCCGCTTCCGTACTTCAATGCAAAATGACGGGCGAGCAATGGAATGTCGTCGCGCCGTTCGCGCAGTGTGGGAGTTCGAATGGAAAATACTTTCAGGCGATAGTAGAGATCCTGTCGAAATCTTCCCGCGGCGACTTCGTTGGCCAGGTCGCGATTGGTGGCCGCGATCACCCGAATGTCGACCGGCACCGGTTCGGTTCCCCCGACGCGGTCCACTTCTCGATTCTGCAGCGCCCGCAGGAGCTTTACCTGACAGGCAGGACTGACTTCGCCGATCTCGTCGAGAAACAACGTGCCTCGATGCGCAAGCTCGAATTTGCCTTTCTTCTGCTGGTCCGCTCCGGTGAAAGCTCCTCTCTCATGTCCGAACAACTCGCTTTCCAGAATGTTCTCGTTCAGCGCACCGCAATTGACCGCCACGAAAGGGCCGGCGGCCCGCCCGCCGTTCTGGTGAATGGCGCGCGCCACCAGCTCTTTTCCGGTGCCGCTTTCGCCGGCAATCAACACGTCCACGTCCGCGCCCGCCGCCTTCTCGATGGCCCGATGGAGCGCCTTCATGGATCTGCTGTCGCCGACCAGGGAGAACATTATTTTTTCCTCTTCGCGTCGAGCGCATCGATTTGTTTCTGCAGTGCGCATGCTGCAGCGTAATTGGCCATCCGGATATAGATCCAGAGGGCCACCAGACCAAGGAACGCGACGAAGCGCATTTCGACACGTAACCAATCCACATTGGGACTCAAAGCCGCTCCAAGGAGCGGCAGGCCCAGCAGAACAAACGAAAACATTTCGACAGCGACAAACTCTATGCCGCTCCAGAGGCCGTCCTTCGTTCGAACGAGTTCCCTGCGTTCGTGATCTTCGTCGGGCTGAGAAGGGACAGGGATTTTTAGACCCGGCAATCCGAATACGTCGTTTTTCTGAAGCCGGAACGCCAGCGCGAAAACCACGATCGGCACGAAAGCCAGAAAGAAATCCTGGTGAGGAATCAGTTCGGGCATCGCGCCTGTGTCGGTCCATAAGTAGGTCAGGGCCGCAATCACCCACATGAAGTTCGCGCGCTGAATCGTGCCGGCCTCATGCAGCGGCGGCAGCCGCAGCCCATCCGGTGTCCGGCGGAACAACAGGCGGAAAGCCGATATCATCACGAGACTGATGGCGCCGCCGCGGACAAGGACAGCCGCCGGCAAGGCCAGTTGCGGAGCGGCAATGCGAAGGACCGCCTGCGACAGGACAACAACGACAGCGGCAGCGATCGCGTCCACCGCGGCCTCCTTCGGTGTGCCTTCGGAAGGATGGCAATACGCGTCGCAGAGGGTCAGTACGGCCAGCACAACCGCCGTGAGAACCAGTAAAGACGCGACCGGCGAAGCGCTGCCAAAAGCGAGGATGAGCGCGCTCACTTCCGCCGCGAACAACATCCGATTGAAGGAGCGCCGGATGTGCTTGAAGATCTTGAGCGGCAGGTGAATGCACGCCAGCATCAAATATTGCGGAGTGCTGACATACCACTCGCACAGATCTCCGAGGAGCTCCACCCGGCATGCGGGTGGCGTCAGGAATTCGATCACCGCCTCGATGCTCCGAGGCGGACCATCAACTAAGCGCGGCTGGGTTTCCATTTTCCGAATCCTTTAACGGCGTCGTAGACCCGCCCGGCGGTGGCGGCCGATTCGTTTAACACGCGATCGCCGGCAGGCGTCAGCCGATAAATGCGTTTAGCTCTGCCGCCACGCTCCGGCGTGGGATCGGAGAGCCGTGACGAGAGATATCCTTTCTCTTCCAATCGGTCCAGCGTGACGTACACCGCCGGGAGTTTTACGGGCCTGTCCGCAAGCTCGACCACCCTGGCGTGAACCGCCATTCCGTATGCGTGATCGCGAAGTACCAGCACCGCGGTCAGGACCACCTGTTCCAACTGCCCGAGCGGATCTGTCTTTTTCATTTGTGCAATAGTTTTAAACTAAACAATCGTTTGGGTGCAACAAAATTCTTTTAGACAAATCTCAGCTGTCGCGGCGGTCTATGAATCGCCCTGTCGCGGCGGTCTTCTCTTGATGCTGCGCGCTAACGCGCTTGCGCTTCGCGGACCGCCGAAAAGGGAGCCGTTTGACGGAAAGTCCGTCATTTGACTCCCTGCAATTTTCCCCGGTCGCTCCCGCCGCATTGCCTAAACCACTGACGATGCGCAGCGGTCCTATCGCGTCCGGTTTTGGTTCGGCGCGTGCAAATACGCGAGCCGTGAAAGACAGAAGACAAGGGCGCTCACAAAAAATGGCTGCGCCTTTCGCAAAATCGCCAGCGGGCCGGTGAATTATCGCCGGGGGAAATGCAAAATCGCCTCCGCGAGCTGTTCAGTTGCTAGCGTGAGGTGTTCAGTTGCCGGCGCGAGCTGTCGAGTTGCTTCGGGAAATGTGAAAGCGCCTCCGTCAGTTGTTCAGTCACGAGTGCGGGCTGTGAAATCGCGATTGTGGGCGTTCAAACCAAAACAACCAACTTTGAAAGGAGATCGTTATGAACAGTTTTAACAAGCGTGTTTACGAAATGCTGGTGCGCGTCCTGGCTTTCTGGACGACGTACCGCGATCTGATCGGAAAGGATTCGCTGGCCGATCAATTGTTCCAACAACTCGACGCGGCGTGTCAGAAGCTGGCGAAGCATGGGACGTTGCAGGCGTCGGGCAAGGCGGCGGTTCGCCTGTCGGCGGGAGAACGGGCGGCAGCGCGGCAGTCGCTGGTCAACCAACTGGAGACCATCTGCCGGACCGCTGTGGGCATGGGACTGAAGCAATTCTGGATGCCTCGTGAGCGCAGTGACCAGGCCTTCGTGCAAGCCGGCGAGACGTTTCCGGAACGGCTGATGCCGTTGAAGAAACAATTCGTCGAGAATCACCTGCCGGAGAACTTCATCGAAAACCTGGTAGCCGCGACCGAAACCCTGAACCGATCGCTCAAGGACGAAGCGTTCAGCATGGGGAAACAGCTGGCCGCCACCTCCACCATCGACCAGGTCCAGTCGGAAGCGTTATCGACGCTTTCCCGTCTGGATCCGATCCTGGAGAACCAGCTGAGCGGCAACCCGCCGGTGCGGTCCGTGTGGGACAGCGCGCGCCGCGTCGAGCGGGCCCGGCGCTCGGCTAAACCGCCACAGAAGGGGCAGCCGAAGGTTCCGCCTTCGCCGCCTCCTCCACATCCCTCCGCTGAACACCCTGCGTCCAACCACACGTAGGGTCGGGCCGGGGTGGTCCCACCTCCGCCACCCCGGCGCTTTCACACCTCGCACTCCGCCTTCACAGCTTTTCTGGCGATTTTGCGCACCGTCGGCAGGGAAAGTAGCACGCATGTGCTTTTCTGTACTACATTGAGCCGGTGAAGATATATATCCACGCCCGCCCGCGCAAAGAGGATCGGACGTTGCTCGATGCGCCCAAGAAATCGGCGGCACATTCCGAATCGGAGCTTGTACGCCAGGGGCTTCGGCTCATTCGGAAAGAGATGTCTTCGTCAAACTGTATGAGAGCCCGCTTCATGTCAGCGTGCTAGAATCCAAGCGCGAAGAGCAAAGCTTGCCGGACTTTCTTCATGTCCTCTTCCTTGAGAGTCGTGATCAGACCACCCAACTTGCGTTTGCTCACTGTCTGAATATGGTCGAGATTCACCACGCAGTCTGCCGGTAAACCATCGGCCCCGGTCAGGAAGACTTCGGTAGGAATATCGCGAACGGTCCGCGTAACTGGTGCCACAGTGGTTTCACCAAGATAATCTATCGCCGACTCACGCGTAAGGATGACGACAGGCCGGCGCTTATCGGGGCTGCTGAACCTGTACCAGCGCACTTCGCCACGACGCACTAGTCACCCCACTTCTGCTCAGAGTCCCAAACGTCGAATTCACCACGCTTGACAGGCCTTTTCGCATATCCTTCGCGATGCTTCTTCTCAAGTTGTCGGACGCGGAGCGTCTTCAAGTACTGACGAACAGAATCCCGGATCAATGCAGACCTCGTCGTTCGCAT
>Ga0137361_10000543_pt1 | contig 21483 bp, 14 predicted proteins | sample Mad1_80_16metaG_FD_104923 | JGI IMG/M metagenome (GOLD analysis project Ga0137361, IMG submission 104923) | Vadose zone soil microbial communities from Angelo Coast Range Reserve, California, USA - Mad1_80_16 metaG | ecosystem: Environmental > Terrestrial > Soil > Vadose zone | place: USA... | reverse complement strand
GTTCGTATCGTCACGCCGTCAGACATCCAATGGGTGCCTGTTCCGGGCTATCCACCCGGATACGCCAGGATGATGCTCGAGGGGAAGGCAGACGAACCCGGTGCCCATACGTATCGCGTACGCCTGCCGGCAGGCTTCAGAATCGAGCCACACACCCACCCCGCGGACGAACACATCACAGTTCTCCAAGGCCCCTGGCATCTCGGCCTCGGAGAGTCCTTCGATACGTCACGCCTCAAGGCCCTTCCCACCGGATCCTTCGTGATCATCCCAGCAGGTACACCTCATTTCAACTCCACCGAAAATGAGGCGGTCATTCAAGTCCATGGCGCCGGTGTGGTGAGCATAACTTTCGTGAGCACGAAGCGAGAGCGGCATTGACCGCCTCCGCATTCCGGCGTGACGACAGGAAGTGGTGCCGGATAACAACCAGTGGAGCTGACAAGGTCCGCGCTCGGTCGACGCCGCGGCCCTTCCAGCTGATCTGGGGTTGGTCATCGGACGATCGGCGAACGGTTGGTCGGGGTGGACATGACGCGGCGTCGCGAGTCTGGGGATCAGACGCGCGCCATCGCGGGTGGTCGCTCACCCGCGACCTCCGCCACCGCTACCTAGGTCGGGTAGGTGTGAAAAGAATGGCGGGGTGGACGGGACGCGAACAGTGGAAGACGGCAAGAGGCAGACCCCCGTCTTGACAGGTCCCACCCATCGAGGGTGAGATGGCGTCCGGCCGCCACCGGCGAGCGACGGACAGGCCGCCGAGATTGGTGCTGGCGGACGGGGCATGTTCCCACGACTGAAGGAAAGCAGCGGGCGATCTCTCGCGAGACGCGGATGTTTGCGCGCAGGAGATCGATGTCGGCCGGGAGATCGAGCACGTCATACGGGGCGCGGCGGCAGGCGAGACGCCCGTCGCGGCCCTCGGACCGCTGGTCCTCTCGGAGAGCGTGAAGCTACTTGATCGTCCTCCACGCCGGCCTCGAAGCCAGCGGGCTCCTCCTCTGGGGTGAGCGGTCCGTCGCAGAAGCGGTGCGTCCCGCCGGGCGTCCGGGACGCAAGCCTAGGCTCCCGCGGCCGGATCCGCACCCCTTCGCCGCCACCGCCGCGGACCTCATGGCCGCGCTCGAGGCGGTCCCGGCGGCGCGGAGCGGGTCGCGGCGGCCAAAGGCCGCCGGGCGCAGCCACGGTGTGGAGCCTTTGGTCGCTTGGCTGCCCTCCGCGGCCGGCGCCCCCGCGGCGTCGAGCCCGCTCATCGGTCCCACCCTCGAAGAGCCCGCGTCGCCGGCAGTCGCTTCCTGGACAGTGACTGCGCTTCGCCTCTCCCTTTCCGAGTCGGTGGACCTCCTCTGTGCCTCGATCGGCAAGGAAACGCTCGCACCGGGCGTCGCGATCGGACACGACCTCGCCTTTGCCGCCGACGCGCTGCGTTTCGCCGGGGCGCTCGTGGCGCGCCAGCAGTATCTTCCCGCCGCCGAGGAGCTGGACGGTGTCTTTCGCGCGGTGTGGCGACCCGTGCTCTCGGGTCTCGATGGGGACCGTCTGACGAAGCTCGCCCGCGGCATGCCGGACGCGTGCCGTGCGCTGCAGCGCAAGGCCGATGCCGCGCCCCGGACGGCCGCCGTGCCGCTGCTCACCGAGTTCGTCACAGCGGCGGTCGACCATCTCGTTCGCGACGCCGCCCCCGAGACGCCGCGATCTTCCCGGCGCGAGGCGGCGCCGTCCTTCGACAGCCCGCACGCGGCCTGGCTCCACGCCCTCCGCCGGCCGGACGGCGTGATCGCCGGCTCTCCGTCCGAGCTATCGCGGTTCGTCGATCAGGTCCGGGGCTGGCACCAGCCGGTCGTCGCGCGCGAGGCAGCGCCCTTCCGGCTGACCTTCAGGCTCGAGGAGCCGCCCGGGGAAGCTGAGAAGGAGGGGGCCTGGTTCGTCCGCTATCTGCTCCAGGCCGCCCACGAGCCGAGTCTGCTCATCCCAGCCGAGGAAGCCTTTCGGGACGGTCGCGCCGTGCCCGCGCCGCTCCGGCGCGGGGGCTTCGACGCGCGCGTGCACCTGCTCGCCTCCCTCGGCCAGGCCTCGGGAATCGACGCCCGCGTGGAGGCGAGCCTGCGCGCCCCGGCTCCCTCCGGCTTCGCCCTCGACGCGGCGGGCGCCTTCGACTTCCTGAGCCAGCGGTCCATGGCCCTCGAGCAGGCCGGTTTCGGCGTCCTGCTCCCGTCGTGGTGGACCCGGAAGGGAACGGCCGCCCGCCTGACCCTCACGGCTGCCGTCACGAGCCCCAAGCTCAAAGCAGGGAGCGGCCTGGGCCTCGACGAGCTCCTCCACTTCGAGTGGCAGGTCGCGGTGGGCGGCGTGCCGCTCACGCTCGCCGAGCTGCGAGCCCTCGCGCGGCTCAAGCTGCCGCTCGTTCGCGTCCGCGGCCAGTGGGTGCAAGTGAGCGCGGAGGAAATCGCTGCCGCGCTCGAGTTCTGGAGGAAGAAGGGACAGGACGCGGCCAGCCTTCGCGACGTCATCCGCATGTCGGTCGGGGCCCCGGCGGCGCCCGGGGGCCTGGCGTTCGAGGGCGTCTCGGCCACCGGCTGGGTCGGCGAGCTACTCGCGCGGCTCCACGGCCGCGCCGCGTTCACGGAACTCCCCCCGCCCGAGGGGTTCCGAGGCACCCTCCGTCCGTACCAGCTCCGCGGCTTCTCGTGGCTCGCCTTCCTCAAGGAATGCGGGCTGGGAGCCTGCCTGGCCGACGACATGGGGCTCGGCAAGACGGTGCAGACCCTGGCCCTGATCCAGAGGGAGTGGGAGTCGGACGGCAAGCGCCCCACGCTCCTCATCTGTCCCACTTCGGTCGTCGGCAACTGGGAGAAGGAGGCGGCGCGCTTCACGCCGCGGCTCCCGGTGCTGGTCCACCACGGCCTCGCTCGAGTCAAGGGCGGGGCGTTCAAGAAGCAAGCGGCGCGGCACGCGCTCGTGCTCTCGAGCTACGCCCTGCTCCACCGCGACCTCGAGGCGCTCCAGCGGGTGCATTGGTCGGGGGTGATCCTCGACGAGGCCCAGAACATCAAGAACCCCGAGACCAAGCAGGCGCGGGCGGCCCGGAGGGTCCCCGCCGGCTATCGCGTCGTCCTGACAGGGACGCCGGTCGAGAACCACGTGGGGGACCTCTGGTCGCTCATGGAGTTCCTGAACCCCGGCTTCCTCGGCACCCAAGCCGCCTTCAAGAGGGCGTTCTTCGTCCCGATCCAGGCGGGGCACGACCCCGAAGCCGCGGCGCGCCTCCGGCGCCTCACGGGACCTTTCGTGCTGCGGCGGCTCAAGACCGACAAGACCATCATCGCGGACCTGCCCGAGAAGCTGGAGATGAAGGTCTACTGCACGCTCACGCGCGAGCAGGCCTCGCTCTACGCCGCCGTCGTGGACGAGGCCGCCGAGAGGCTCGAAGCATCCGAGGGGATCGAGCGCAAGGGGATCGTCCTGGCCACGCTGTCGAAGCTGAAGCAGGTGTGCAACCATCCGGCCCAGTTCCTGAAGGACAACTCGGCCATTCCCGGGCGCTCCGGGAAGCTGGCGCGGCTGCTCGAGATGATCGAGGAGGTCCTCGAGGTGGATGACCGCGCCCTCGTCTTCACGCAGTTCGCGGAGATGGGCGTCCTGTTGCAGCGACACCTGCAAGAGACTCTCGGCCGCGAGGCCCTCTTCCTCCACGGCGGCCTCTCCAAAGGCCACCGCGACCGCATGATCGAGCGCTTCCAGGCGGACGCGGGGCCGCCCGTGTTTGTCCTCTCCTTGAAGGCCGGCGGGACCGGGCTCAACCTGACCCGAGCCAACCACGTCTTCCACTTCGACCGCTGGTGGAACCCGGCGGTGGAGGACCAGGCCACCGACCGCGCGTTCCGCATCGGCCAGAACCGGCGCGTGCAGGTCCACAAGCTCCTCTGCGCAGGCACGCTCGAGGAGAAGATCGATGCGATGATCGAGGGGAAAAAAGAGGTGGCCGAGAGGGTCGTCGGCGCGGGCGAAGGCTGGCTCACCGAGCTGAGCACCGCCGAATTAGTGAAGCTCATGACCCTCCGGCCCGAGGCGGTGGGAGACTGACGAGCGTGGGGCGGAACCGGAAGCGCGACGACGAGTGGGCCGAGGCGAAGAGGCTCTGCCGGCTCTCGGCGGGGGACCTGCGGATGGCGCGAGAGCTGGGCCTCAACCCGCGCAAGCTGATCAAGAACATCCCGAGCCCGAGGCAGCGGTGGAAGGCGCCCGTCGCCGAGTGGGTGCGCGAGCTGTATCGCAAGCGCCGCGGCGCTTCCTTCAAGGAGCGGCCGCGGTCGTTGCCGCTCCCTCGGCCGCCGTCGCTCCCGGCCCCGCCGCCGGATGAACCCTGCGAGGGCGAACTCGAGGAGACCACCGGCGACAACGACGCGTCCCCGGAGGGGACCGTCTTCGATGACCGAGGAGGGGCTTGGCCCCGACGAGCGGACGACGCGTCCTGGGCCGAGCCCGACCTCTCCTGGGAGGACGACCTCGCGGAGCAGGACCGGCTGTTGCTCCGGCGCCACCGGGAGTTCCGCGCCGCCGCCGACTTCGTCACCGTGGCCTTCGCGGGGCTGCCGTTCGTGGAACGCGTCGTCCTCCTCGGCTCCGTAGCACAGCCCCTGCAGAGGGAGGTCCCACGCTTCAGGAGGTTCCGGCGGGCAGGTGTCGCCCTCTGGCACGAGTGCAAGGACGTCGACCTCGCCGTCTGGCTGAGCGACGTGAGCGACCTCAAGACGCTCGGGAAGTTTCGCGGCCACGCACTGAACGCCCTGCTGAACGAGGCCGGGATCGGCGTCGCTCACCATCAGGTGGACGTTTTCCTGTTCGAGCCGGGGAGCGACCGCTACCTGGGCCGGCTCTGCCACTTCGGGACGTGCCCGAAGGGCAAGCCGGAATGCCGGGTCCCTGGCTGCGGTGCGGCGCCCTTCCTCCGGCAGCACGAGGACTTCGTCTTCGATCCTCGGTCGCTGGAGCCGGCGAGATGTGCGGTGCTCTTCGACCGGGCAGGTGCTGTCGGGCCGCCGTCCCTGGAGCGCTGGGAGGACGAACTCCCGTTCTGAGAAGGGTCATGGCCAGACACTGGAACGACTACGGTCACTTCCCGCCCTCCCGGCCGAGGGAGGCCAAGGGTGGGATCCGCGCGCATTCGAAACGAGGCGCCTTCGGCGAGAGCTGGTGGGCGCGCCGCTGGATCTCGGTGCTGGAAGACTTCGACCTGGGAGCGCGTCTCGGCCGGGGCCGCTCCTATGCGCGGAGGGGCCAGGTCCTCGATGTCGTGATCGAACGCGGGCTCGTGGAGGCCCGCGTCCAGGGCTCGCGTCTTGCCCCGTACAAGGTCTCGATCAAGGTCAAGACGCTTTCCGGCGCGCAGTGGAAGCGGGCGAGCGCGGCGCTGGCCCGCGAGGCGCGGTTCGCCGCCAAGCTTCTGGCCTTTGAGATGCCCGAGGACGTCGAGAAGGCGTTCGAGGGCGCCGGGCTCTCGCTCTTCCCCGAGAGGCGGAAGGACCTCACGACCGAATGCTCGTGTCCGGACTGGTCGAACCCCTGCAAGCACATCGCCGCCGTCTACTACCTCCTGGGCGAGGAGTTCGACCGCGACCCCTTCCTCATCTTCGAGCTGCGGGGCATGGCGCGCGGGGAGCTGGCCGGCCTGCTGGGCGCGGCGGGGGCGGACCAGGAAGCTCACCGGGCCAGGCCTTCACCCGGAGCAGGCGGGGCGGCCCTCGACGCGGAGGCTGAAGCGCCCCCGCCCGAGCCGCTGCGCCCCGAGACGGTTGCCTTCTGGGTGGGCAGCGAGCTTCCCGCTGATCCCTTCGGCGACGTCGCGATCCCCGCCACGGCGGCAGCGCTCGTCCGCCGGCTTGGCCGGTTCCCGTTCTGGCGGGGGGCAACGCCTTTGATCGAAGTGATCCAGCCGGTTTACGCCGAGGCCTCACCGCGGGGCCTCGACGCGTTCCTCGGAACCGCGAGCCGGCCTGAAAGACGCGAACGGTAACTTCCCCGCTCCAGGTCTTAGGGACGGCCGTCGGGCACGAACGAAGGTTCCTCGAGCAACCCGAAGGGTGATCGCCCAGGGCGAGATCTGGTGCGACTTGCCGGCTCCCACCGGTCTAGCACGCACGCCAAGAATGTGGCGTCTGGACGTAAAATAGGTCCATGAGGACCCCGAAAGCAAAGCCCTTCAAGATTGACCCGAAGGAGCGTCAGAGCTTCACTTCCGTGGTGACCGCAGACACGTTTCCGGTCGCAGCCAAGGACGCCAAGACGATCGAACTCTTCGTCAAGGAATTCACGGAGTCCCTTCCCTCGGTTCCGGGCACTGGTACGCTGAGGAGCGGTCCGAAGGGAAAGCGCCTCAGGATCTCTTACGTCCGCCGCAAAAAGGCTGGTCGCAGGTCTCGAGATAGATACGACGCACGACCGGGTTCGCCGGATCTGGAGCCTCCTGCGAAGCTGTCAATACTCGATCCACGACCTCTCGAAAGCAGCGAAGAACAAGGGCAAGTTCTCGGTGCCGCGCTTCAACATGCCGTTCGAGGCAGGGCTCGCGGTGGCGCTAGCGCAGACAACCAGACATCAATGGCTATGAGGCATTCATCCATGATCTCGATCCCGAGGTTGTTCTGCGAAAGCTCCTGACAGCCTTCATCGGGCAGCCGGGAGAGGAAGCCGTCCTCAAGGTCATCTACCTCGCCGTGGCGAAGTACCGCAAGCGGTATGTCGGAAAGGACATCTTCGACGGCACCGAGTTCAACAAGCTCGTGAGGACTGCGCAGACGACGCGAAAGGCCCTCTCTGCTCGGTGATCCACCGACTCCAAGACCGCCACATCGCCGAGCAGAGTGTTACGATACCGAAATGAAGGGATCGGCCAGGAAGAGTGTGCCTACGTCGAGGGTCCCAGCTCCTCAGCGCGCCATCCTTTGGAAGATGCACGACCTTCCGCCCGAGAAAGTCGCCGAGGTCGAAGCCTTCGTCGACTTCCTGCACCAGCGCCAGGAGGATCGTCGGCTGACACACGCCGCGAGCATGATGTCCGAACAGGCGCTCGCGAAAGTCTGGAGCAACGCGGCGGATGCCGCCTACGACCGACTTTAGGTTCGCCTAACTCGTTGAAAATTGGCGGGGTGGACGGGACTCGAACCCTCTTATGGGCTTGATTCCGCATAAGTTACGGCCGCTCAACAACCGCTAGAATCGCTCAACAGTATACAAAGCCGTATAAGACACACGTATCACACACACGGGCTGAACACCGGCGAGAGGTGCTCGTAGCGCTCCAGCTCGCACGACCGGTGTCCCGTTATCTTCCTCACCACGTAGCCTAGGTATGGCGGACGTGCGCCTCCACGACCTCCGTGACTTACGCAATGAGCGTGTTCACGGTCAAGACGTCGTGATGCCGCCGATCAGCCAACTGACTGTCCAGGGCTATATTATGTCCAGGCCGTTGCAAGTTCGGAGGCCGAATGTCAGCCCCTGGTAAGAGCAGCCGCCGCGTATTCGTGATCATGCCGTTTGACCGAGGCGGCACGCGCAACGAGGGACAACTCACGACGTTCTTTCAAAACAATATCAAGCGACCGATCGAGAGGGCCGAACTAAAGCATCGGTACGAGGTCAATCGCTCTGGTCAGACATTTGACATCACAGCAGAGATTATCCGCGATCTTTGTCAGGCGGACATCGTCATCGCTGATCTTTCAGGTGCGGAGCCAAATCCGAATGTGATGTACGAGCTTGGCGTGCGCCTCGCCATAGCGGAGACACCGGTCATCCTAATCCGCGAGAAGAAGCCGGAGAACAAGCGCATCTTCGATATTCACGGCTTTTATACACATGATTACGATCCGTACGACTATGGCGCCCTTGAGAAGCATCTGATTGAGAAGCTCGCACGCCTCGAGGCCGGCGAGGAGAGTTACACGAATCCCGTGTTTCGACTCATCCGGGAGGAGCTGGCGCGCGTGAATCCTGGCCTCACCAGTGTTACGCCCGAGCAGCAGCGAGAGTTCGCGCTCCGCGGTGTCCGGGCAGTTGCCGGAGAGCTCGAGCGTGCTTTTGGGCCGTATGGCGTCGGTCTGGCCGTGGTGACCCCGGACCGCGGCGTGCTTCTTCACAGACACGGCGCTTCGATCGCTCTAGCGATGGAGTCGGCCAATCCCTTCGAGGAGGCCGGCATTCGCGCAATGGCGACGTGCGCTCACACTCAGATGGCTGAGCTTGGCGACGGCACGAAGCTTTCCGTCATCATCGGCCGAGCGCTCATCGATGCCGGCGTTGAGGCGATAAAGGCAGGGCTTGCATTCCGTGACTTGGAGCCACACCTCGCGTCAGCCATGAGCGTAGCGACAAGCCGCTTGCGTGCCTTTGGGTCCGCAACTACTGGGGCCCGCGCACGCGATGTTGTTGAGACCGCTGGAAAGGGCGTATTGGACTTCGATCTCATCACTGCAATCGAGCGGGCAGGACCGAATGGCATAGTCTCCATCGATGAGGGCGGACTTGGCGAGCCGTCAGTCGTTGAGGAGGTTGATCACCCAGTGTTCGACCGGGGAGCGATCCATTCGAACCTCCTGGCGGAGAGCCCTGGTCGACGCCTGATCCTGGATGACTGCAGCGTGCTCGTGTGCCTCGCGAAGCTTAGTTCGGTCAAAGATATGAGCTCGATCCTTCAGCTTGCAGTGAAGGTCAACAGGCCCATGTTATTGGTTGCCAGCGATGTCGAGGGCGATGCTCTTTCGACGCTACTCGTCAACGTGGAGCGGCGGGTCGTACGTTGTGCTGCGATCAAGGTGCCTGGCGGCAGGCAGCAAGCAACCGGTGTACTCAAGGACTTGGCCGTCCTCACCGGCGCCACCATAATTGACCCAACGCTCGGCTATCGGCTGGACGATGTGCATGAGGACTATCTTGGGGGCGCTGATCGCGTTGTTGTTACCGTTCATCAGACGGACCTCTTCGGTGGCCATGGCGACGCCAAGGCTGTCCGAGCGCGGGTTGAGGCGCTCAAGAGTGCAGCAAGCCGAGCCGTCGAGCATGACAGATGGGTGCTAGTTGAACGCATCGCACGACTGGCGGGCGCGATCGTGACCGTACGTGTGGGCGGCAGCACGGCAGACGAAGTACGTGAGAAGCTCTATCGGGCTCGGAGCGCCCAGAGTGCCTTCGTGGCGGCCGTCGCAACTGGCTGGGTACCTGGCGGAGGTGCGACGCTGCTGCTTGCTTCCGCCGCCCTCGAAGACCTTGGAGCGAGCGACGAGACGCGGCGTGTGGCTACCGGAATCGTCAGAAAGGCTCTAGAAGCTCCCCTCCTCACACTTGTCCCTTCTGGAGTGACCCCGGCGGATATAGCGTCGCAGGTTAAGGCGAGAGGCTTTGGATTCGGATACAACGTCAAGAAGGGGACGGTTGAAGATCTCGCCGTTGCCGGGATCATAGATCCAGTCGGCGTCATATTGCGTGCAGCAGAGATAGCGCATACATCGGCACGAGCGTTCTTCCAAACGGGCGCCTGGCACATTCAATCCGATCGCTGACTCAAGATACGCGCAAGCCTGGTGAGTCTTGGAAGCGCATAACGCCTATCCCGATGTACGCCTTGACCACACGCAGGGCTTGCGACTGCGTGTTCGCGACACTCAGGGTTTAGAGGCATCCACCTGGCCGATTGAGGCAAGGCCATTGCGCTACAAGTGTAGAAATCACTTGTTTATAAATCCTCGCGTTCTTCAGTAATCCTTTCGATCCGGATCCGTTCCTTAAGGGCCTCGAGACCTTCGTCTACCCATCGAAGGACCTTGGGGTCACTCTCTCCCGCCTTGAAGGTGCGCAGTGCCTCGGCCTTCTTCTCGTAATGCACGCTCGCGGGACCCCAGAAGCTCTCCGTTCCGGCATTCGCATGCAGATTGTTTCTTACGTCGGGGCGGTCGCCGTACCGTACGAGGAGCTCGCGGGCGAGGCTCGGTCGCTCGAGGACAGGCGGCACGAATCGCGCGGCGTTCCAGGCGCGCGCTTCGACATCCTCGTCAACCCAACGCCAGAGGGCTTCGTCGGGCATGAAGGCAATAGCACCGTCGCGCAGCCAGTTTCGAAGGTGGAAGGCGCGGTCGTCGTAAGGAGGTCCAAGACACGCGGACACACGCTTCCAGACTTCCTCAGGGTGTTTCTGGGCGATGCTCGTCAGCACGTCGTGCGACTTTGGGCGGAAGCCGCCGACAACGGATCCTTCCTTAGCGAAACCCTCTATAACGGGCTCGGCCAAGGCTAGAGTCTCGTCAGGGTAGCGCTCGACGAAGCGTTTCGCTAGCTCCGTCCAGTAATACTCCTCCATTTGATCGGGCGTGCCTTCGGGGTGCGCGGCGAAGAGTGGGGCCGCCGTCAGCACTCTGAGCGCTCGTTCCCTGGGCAAGTCCACCTTTGAGTCCTTATGGAAGTAGAAGAACATGGTCAGCGCAATAGTTGCTCCCCGGCGAGAGCCGGTGTCCAACAGGAAATCCATCCATTCCTTGAGTGCGTCGGCTGACATGGAGGCAACCACGCCGCCGTAGCCGAACATGCGGAACGCATTCACGCCGATGATCCCGTTTCGGGCCATGCTGAGGATTCGTGCTGCTGCACGGTCGGTCATCCCGCTTCGCCACGTAATCTCCGGAACCAGCGTCTGCAGTACGGTGTCTGCCGCCAGCGCATCTAGCTGCTGTTCCCACGCGGCGGCGTCGCGGTCGAAGAGGGCGCGCAAGTAGCCGCCCAGCAGGTATATGCCGCCGGCGGCGCCGGCAGGACGCTGCGCGTTTAGAAGATCGGGCAACAGCCCAAGCGCGGCGTCCTGTTTGCCGAGAGCGTAGCCGAAGGGGTATCCGTTCGAAGCCTTGTCCGTCACGAGCCAGCTGAGCTGGGGGACCAGTTTACCCGGGTCAGCGAGAGCTTCGGCCGCCAGTGCCTCGACGATCGGTGTCACCACATCAACGTGGGTTCCGTTTTCGTCAAAGTTATCCTCGATCACCGTCATTCCGACATAGCGTTCTAAGCGCGAAGTGAAATCCGGTCCACTAAGGCCGCTCTTCAGGCCCTCCCACCTGAGGCGCGTCGCGTCGACATGATGACCATAGCGCAGCGCGTGCTCCACTATTTCGACGAGGCGCTGGCGGTCAAGCCAAGGCTTCTTGGAAAGCTCGGTGAGGGTGTCAATGACCTCCGCGGCGAGCGCATCGTAGCGAGTCAGACCGGACGCTGTCTGAAACAGGACCTGGCAAGCCTCCGTACGCTCACCTGGCCGCAGTGTTTCGAGTTGCTCGACTACGAGCCTCCAGACGCGATGATACGCGTCGAAAACCTCGCCCCAGATCTTGGGCGTCCAGAACCGTGGTTCCGGCCGAATCCCCTGGTACTCTGGGCCGACCATCCTGGTGAAGTGGTACGTCTCCAGCGCTGCCCTGCAGGCTTTCACCGCGACTCGGCGCCGTTCGGGTGATGGCGACGTAAGCGCCTCTCTGAGAACGGGGAACCGCGTCTCCGGCGACGCCTCAGTTGGCGACATCTGACCGGAGGCCGGTGAGAAGAGTCCGGCAAAGACACCCGTCGCGTTGTTGCTGACGCCTTCGGTCTCAGCTTCAGCGAGCTGCAGTAGCAGCTTCGCGCCCTCTACGAAGCACCCTTCCCAGAAGACGATGCGCTCCAGCGCCCAGACTACTTGGCGCCTACCTTCTTGGAACCTCAGAAGCTCCTTGCGGGTTCGGGTTCCGACGACGCGTTTGAGACATTCAAGGGCCGCCTCCGGCGCCGCGTCAGTCAGCGCGAGGAAAAGCCGGCTACCCCTCGCGGTCTCAAGGTACGAGCTCGTCTGGAACGGGCCGCCGGGTCCGAGGAGTTGTTTTGCCACCTGCAGCGCCACCGGCGACGCGGCTGCATAAGCGAACATCTCGTTGAACCATGGAGCCAGCTGCTCCGGCAGGCTCGCGGTGAACTCCTGCAGGTCTGCGCCAGACCCGTAGGTGTCCCACCACTCTTTCCACAGGCGGATGTGAAGCAGCAGCGGCGTGATGTAGAGGGTCGTATCGCCCTGAAGGAGCCGTCTCTCGCGCAATTCCTTGATGATGGCCTGAAAGCGCGGCCAGGTGATGGCCGGCTCGGCGGTCTCGATTAGCTTGGCGATCGCTTTTGCCTCTGCGCTCACTTCCTGGCTGTAGCCGAAGCGACGAAACAGAGCGAGATAGCGCAGCACAACGTGCCGCTGTTGAACATCGACACTCCCAAGCGGATCACTTCCCGCAACGAACCGGTCCCACAGATTGACGGTGTCCGGTGATCGCAAAATGTCCTCGGGATTGCTTCTGAGGTTCGCTCCCACGGCGTGTGCGACGCGCGCCGACCCGCCGCAGAAGTCGAGCCATCGTCGGCTCTGATCCTTCGGCACGCCATAGTCAGAGAGGATCGCCGCTATTTGCTCCTGGGCAAGTGGCGGAGAGTTCAGCACAAGCGTGGTACCGCTCATTTCGCTTGGTTCGTTGAATATAGTCACGAGCTTGATCCGCGCCCCGCGATGTTTCAGTACGTTCCATAGCTGGACACGTGATGCGGGGTCGCACTCGTCGACGACTAGGACCACGGAGAACCCGTTGTCGTTCCGCAGAATCGCAGCAAGCAGGGGACCGTCGAGTATCTTAGACGGCCGGTCGCAGTACACGACGAGCGGGGCAATGTCCGTCTCTCGGGTCGCCTCGAGCACCAGTCGCGTCTTGCCAACTCCAGCCTCTCCCTGCACGTGAACATGCACCGCACCATCGTTGCGGCGTAGTTCGTCCCTAAGCGTCGCCAGGAAGGCATCCTGTTCGGGCCCGCTCTGGAAATTAACCCGCATCTCGGCATCTGCAGCCCAGCTGGTGTGCGTCTGGAAGGTGTGGTCGCGGCCATTTAGCCCCAGGCTCAGGGAGGGAAAGTGCTGAAGCACCGCGATGAGCTGGTTTTGGCTAAGCGCATCAACCTTTGGATCAGCGTAGCCGCATTGGCCTAGGTACTTCTTGATGTGGCCGATCGCCTCATCCCGCTGCTTGGACGTCAGGTCCACGCCCGTGCAGATCAGGACGTACGCGCCGCCCGCATCCAGGGACTGGCGGACCTGGGCGGCGAGCGTCTCCTTCGACTCCTTTTCGGCGTCGCCGAACAACTCCTTTCGTATGACACTTTCCTGCCAGGGCTTCAGGGCGCCCGTCTTGATCTGGAAGCCGAGCGTCGGGCGGCTGATGAGCACGCTCGCTGGTAGCTCGCCCGCTGCTGAGACGCTCGCATCTATGCCGCCATCCGCCACGTCGGTGCGGCTCGAGATGTTGATCTTGGTGACAGGCAATCCGATGCATCTCGCTTCGGCCCACAGGAGGTGAGAGACAAAACGCACTGCTTCTGTTGGTCCTAGCCGCTCGAGGTCAGCGTTCGTCACCGAGAAGATAGTGTCCACACGGCCTCAGTCTGTGCTTCGCTGGAACGCCTTTATACCACTGAGAATTGCGGAGGCCGCATCAGCCAAGCGTGCTATCCCGAAGTCGCTGACCTTCGCGACAGCGTACGTGAACGCGGGTAGGAGCACGCTAGCTGGCTAGATATCGCGGTGTCACGCAGTGCCGGTCATTCAAGACTCAACGGCTCACGGCGAGGGCGATCTCGTAGGCTCGTACCAAAGGAAGGCCACGTAAGGGCCGTGCCCTGATGGGCGGAGCTGCTCTCTGCTGCCCGATCCGGCCCGCACATGAAGGTGTGCGCGCCCGCCTCCTTCGGCGGTGCCCAATGCCGACGAGCGGGCAGGCCACTGCCGAGCCCTGTCGAGCCCTTGACGGTGGTAGGCATCCGACCTAGTCTTGTCCTCCCTTCCCCCCCTGGAAGAGTGCTTGATGGCCGATGTTAAGTTGCCGAGTCTTGAGGATCTTGCTCATTGGTTCAATAAGGGCCTATGCTTCTGGCACCTTTCTTCCGATGACGCTTACGGGGCTATGGCGGGTCAGGCCGCAGCAAGAGCGCTTCTTGTTGGCCTCTCTTTGGCGTTGATCGCCCAAACTGTGGTCGTGTTCCTCGTAGTTGGTAAGGTTGATATGCCACAGGCTATCGGCCTCCCGATCTTCGCGCTTCTTCAGCTCGTCAACATCCTCTTCTTCGCCGTAGTGCTCTTCCTCCTCGTTCGCCTCGTCAGAATCCCCCTAGCGCTTCGTGAAGTAGCGATCATCGTCGCCTACACCTTCGCCGGTCTTCTGCCGCTTCTACTACCGCTCATGGCCGAGCAGCTCTTCGTCGCAGTGCAGCTTCTTCAGCGTTATCGAGATCCCTCCCTGCCGTACCTGACAAGTGCCGGATGGCAGATGCTGTTTCCATCTGATGCTCAGCCGATGGCCATAGTGCGAGCGTGGGTCTCGTTCGCGGCGCAGATCACCATCGTGATTGCGTTCCTGCTTGTGGGCCTCCCCAGTAATATCGCCAAGGCTGCCAACATCGGGAACCAACAGAAGCGCCCGATCTGGACGCTTATCGTCTCAGCCTTCGTCCTCGTTACCATTACTCTCGACACACTAATGGTGCGCTTCGTCTTGGGTCGAGTCTACTGGATGCTCGTCGGTAAACTGGTGTGATCCGAGAAGCCACTGCCGCTGTCGTCGCTCTGGCCTTGGGCACGCCATCCGCTGACAACACCTGCGCCGTCTCTGTGGTCGACACGGTCGCAACTGTTGTCGTCGGCAAGCACAAACAGCCGGTTGCGGTTCGGCTCGCGGTCGGCCTTAAGAGTAGCTGCATCATTGGGAAGGTCACTTACTCTCAGCGGAATGACCCGACGCAGGACTACAGGCCGACCTTAGCAAAGCGGAACAACGAACTACGCTATGAGGCTGACCTTCCGTTCGCAGATGCGATCGACTACTACCTGACCGCTTACCCGGAGCGAGGGCAATCGATGTCAGTTGGCTCTCCCGACTCCCCCCTGCGCGTCGAGACAGCGAACCTACCGAGGCAGGAGGGCAAGGGCGGAGCACTCGGGGCACTGGGGACGGGGGCTGGGACTGTGCTGGCACTCATCGCCGGCATCGCGGGCGCTGGAGTGGTCGGCAGCGGACCCCCCGTCTCCTCCGCCCAGGGCCAGTGGAGTGGTGTCGGTCCAGATGGCCTGTTCATTGATTCTCTCTCCGCTGCCCCCGTCGCGTGCGCCGCTGACCTGACTCTCGATCTCCGAGTCTCTGATGGTCACTTAACCGGCACGTGGACATCAACCTCCAGGGCCGGGAATTGCTTGCCGCTGGGGACAAGGCTCCAGGGCGATGTCCAGGGGAACGTCGATCATGGGAACGTGATCTTCACCGCAAGCGCAACCCTCACTTTCAGAGGGTCCGTAGCGACGGACCGCATGAGCGGAACCTTCGAGGGGGGCCTACCTGCGCCCTCCGGCCCGCCCGTCTCAGGGCGATGGAGCGTAACTCGGCAAGGCAAGACGCCCTGAGGGCTTGCCCAGCGTTCAACAGGGGAGGCCGACTATGCAGTTCTTTAAGTACAAGACATATCAAGATGTTCGTGGAAACATCTTCTGGGCTTCACTCGTTCTGTTCAATCTCGCGGGTTTCCTCGCGCTTGAACTGATCCTGCCTCCAGCGCATAGAGCTGCTGTGCTCTCTTTCTTCGAATGGCTCGCGAAGGGCCCGATCATAGCGCAGGCTCTCGAAAAGGGATCGGCATTGCTCGTCTTCTCGATCCTCGCCTATGCGCTAGTGGAAGTCTTCAGGGTTCACGACGCATGGTATGACCGCTACGTCGTCCGATGGAGACGCCGCTACGATATCGATTTTATCCTTCCCCGTCTCTGCCAGCCCTTCTTGGCGGAGGTCCGCAGCCGCTTCTTTGAGATTGCCGAGACGCAGGTCCAGGCCTTCATGCGAGACCTCTTCTACCCCTATGCCATGGACGAGGATTCGAAGATCGGCAAGAACCTCCTGGTACGCTTCTATGAGCGCATCACCAAGTACTGGATGACCCAGATGAATGAAATCGTCCTCATCCTCATGACGGGTATGATCGTGGCTTACGGTGCAAGCGACTCGGCTCTTCGTGAGCGATTGTTTCTTCCCCTCGCAGCAGTCGGTGGGCTGTTCGCCCTGAATCGGCTCTGGGTGCGCCAATGTAGGGAAGATGTTCGGGATACCACCGCCGATGAGATCCGCGCGATCCTGAATGACCACCAAGAGGACCTTCGGTCGCGGTTCCTCAAGACTTGTGCGGACTACGGCGTCCCGTTTGCCTAGGGCCTTGCTGTCACCCGAGCACTCCGCACAAGGCCGCAGCGCTTCGCCCAACCCGCTTCTCTCGCCCGCGATCGACATTGTCCGCCAACACTGGCGGACGTCACGCCTTCACATCGGTGATCTTGGTTGCGGCAAGTTGCGCCACTTCAAGGCCCTCGCAGCGATGGCTGAATCACTGGTGCTCATCGATACCGCCCGGCAACTGAAGCGAGAACACCGAGATCACGGCCTTCCGTACCGAATTGGGGAATGGGCCATCCACGAAGGCCGGCGTTGCCGGGTCCGCGTCTCCGTCCTGACAGATGGACAGTTTCAAAGGGCCAGGCTCCGTCTTCACGCGGTCTTCTGCATTGCGGTGCTCGACGTCGTTCCCCTGTTGGTCCGGCGAGCACTCCTTCGCAGCGCAAAGCGCAACCTTCGCCCCGGCGGCATCCTGGTCCTCATCATTCCGCGCAACGATGTCACAATCCTCCGTCGCTGCACTGAGAGCAATCGGTGGGGCGACGGTTATGTCTTCCGGCACCACGGCGTAGCCACCTTCTACGCGAACTTCAGGGACAGCAGCCCTCTCCTTGGATCGCTGCGACGTCGTGGATTCTTCGTCCTCAGGGATCTTTCAAACTATCGGCAGGTCGGGTTGGTCGTCCGGAAAGCTGCCTCGGCATAGCTCAGTGGGACGAGCGGATCGGCTGGCCTGCGGAGCCTTGGGATACCACGAGATGGCGGGGCCTCCGAGAGGCTCGCCCACGTCGGCTAAATCGACCCCAGGAGTGTCCTGGCCGCGATCGTGTCTTCCCAACGACCGGGCGGAGGGAGCGCACGGCCTACCTGACCAACGGGGCAAGGGACGCTGTAGAAGCGTGGTTGGACGCGCGAGGCCAAGAACCGGGACCGCTGTTCCTTGGTGTCCACCAAGGCGTGGCGCGGATCCGCCCCGCCGGCCGCAACAAGCCGATCCAGGCGCTGCCACACCACGTCGGTTCCGCGATCCTGGGCGCGCAACAGATTCAACACCTCTACTGGCACTGTTGACGCGTCGGGCCTGCAGAGCCACCAAGTCCCGCGGCGCTCGCATTCGTCGAGGTCCCAGGCCGCGACAGCGAGAATTCCGTTACCGCGAGATGCCACGGTGAGTCTCCGGCACTGCGACAGGGATGCCGGCGTCGCCGAGTTCGTCCATGAGTAGCAGCAGGCGCGACGAGTGTGCCGCGCGCTGCCGCAGCCGGTAAAGCAGCATCCCCCAAAAAAGAGTGACCGGCTGGCGCAGGTGCTTGTCCTCGTTCGCCAGCACGTAGCCGCCGTCGCGGATGAAGTCGTCGAGCCGCACAGTGGAGGGCTCCATCGTCACCGCGGCGATGCGCGCGGTGTTCCAGGGCTTCAGCACTTCGAGCAGCGTCGAGTGGAAGTAGCTGCGCGTCCTCGGGTCCTGCACGCTCGACGCGTAGCCGCCGGGCAGGCTCTCCACGATCTCGTCTATCGGCCGGTGCTCGAGCAGCCAGGCCACGGCCTGGAGGCTCGGGAAGGCGGAGGTGCTTCAGAGGCCCTCGAAGACGAGCCGCGCCCCGCGGATCACCCAATCGTTCATGTCGCCGCGGTCCGGGAAGAGCAGCGCGGCCAGCACCTCCACGTCCTCGGGTCCCTTCACTTCGTCGAGCGGGTTCCACACCGCCGAGCGCGTCCGGTGGCCGCGCGTGTCGAAGCCCCACATCGGCCGTTGCGGGAAGTGGTCGCGTAGCGGGAGCTCGGCCTTCTGGTCCCGGTAGACCCACGGCATGCGCGCGCTGAGCATCAGGTGCGAGAAGACTGTCGAGGTCTTGCCGCTCCCGGTCGCGCCCACCACGAGGACGTGGCGGCTCAGCTGGTCCCAGCTCCACCGCGCCACGCGCAGGTCGCGAGCGCTCGGTCTGGAAGAGCGCGAGGAGAGAGGCGAGGAAGAGGCCGTCCCGCGCGTCGCCTAGGAGCACGGCCGCGAGCAGCGTCAGCGTGGCCCAGCACGACACGAAGACGAGGAGCGATACACCCAGGGGGCTGGTAAGCAGCCCGTGAAGGGCGGCCCCGGCGCGGGCCCAGCCGGCGCCGCGGTGAGCCGGGACGGGCCAGTCATGCCCTGGCTCGCGGCCCGCGAGCAGGACCTCTTGCGCCTGGCGCGGCGACAGCATCGCGCTCACCGCTCAGGCCCCACATCCCGCGAGCGCGCGGGCCGCAGACGCGACGGCTCGGGGAGGATGAGGCGCGCCACGGCGCGGCGGATCGCGGCCAGGTCAGAGCCGCGCCCGATCGCGTCCCTGAGCTGGTCAGGGGCGAAGCGCCCCACGTGCGGCACGACCCGCGCCTGTCCCACAGCCAGCGCGCTCACGTTCACGCGCGCGGCTTCCTTCGCTACCTCGCGGTCCGACACCACGCGCAGCATGGAGCCGTACTCCCGCACGTAGCGGCGCTGGAGGTCCGGCGATCTCTCGATCTCCTCGCGGCTCAGCGCGCGGGCCTTCGGCTGGGCGAGGGCGGGCTCTTCGGGCTGGTCGTCCCTTCGGTCGCGGCTGGTTTCGCGCTCGGCGTAGCCGTGCGACACGTCGCGACCTGGCCGGCCAGGAAGCCCCCGGCCAGCATCGCCAGAAGCCCGAGGACGATCCTGAAGCGCTCGCGTCTCGTCCTCAGGTCCCACCGCCGCGTGTCCGCCTCGGCCAGGCGGGACGACATCTGCACCACCTGGTCGTTTAGCGAGCGAGCGATCCGGTCCACGTCCTCGCTCAGCTTCCCGACCCGCTGCTCGGCCCGACCGAGATGCTCCCGCATCACTTTGTCCAGGTAGTCGGTGCGCGCCCGAAGCGCCGTCTCGCTCGGGGCCAGAAGCTCCCCGAGCCGGTCCTGCCGCACCTTCAGCTCCTCGGCCAAGCGGCCCAGGTCCTCGATCAGCGTCCTTGCCTCGGCGATCGCTTCCTGCAGCGCGACCGTCTTCTCTTCCTCGTCGCTCATCACCGGACCTCACGAGGTCGAGCGCCGTCTCCCGCCTGAGCGCCGCTACTCGGCTCTCGCGGGCCGGCGCATGGTCGGCTACCTGGAGCGCGCTCTCCCGGCCCTGCTCGCGCGAGACCGCCCGCGCCAGGGCCGAGCGGTCGTCCGTGTACACCCGCGCGTCCTCTACCGCGCGGCTCACACCCACGTAGAACTGCCGGCGGTTGACCAGCTCCTCCGAGTGCGACGTGTCCACCGCGAGGTAGACCCGCTCGCGCGAAAGGCCCTGGCTCCTGTGGCTCGTCACCGCGTACGCGTGGTCGATCGCGCGCGGCTCGCTGAGGTCCATCCGGAAGCGCCGGCCGCCCACGTCCACGATCGCGAGGGCTCGCGCGGGGTCGAGCTTCCGGATAGTCCCCACGGTGCCGTTCGCCACGTCCAGGGCACGATCCCGCGCCCGGAATTGGATGCGGTCGCCCACCGCGAAGCGCTTCTCCTGGACCCGCTCCACTTCGAAAGCGCGCCGCTCCTTCGGGTTGATGACGTGCACAAGGTGGCTGCTCTCCAGCTCCAGCCGCAAGAGATTCCTTCGCTCGTCGATCGAGATCACGCGCCCACGCTCGCCGGCGTCGATCCCGTCACCGCGACGGATGAACCGAAGCACGTCGCCGTCGCTAAAGCTAGATGCCCGCCGCTTCTGCTCGGCCGTAAGGTCCTGCTTGACCACGACGGGGACCTTGACGCTCTTCCGCTCCACCTGGCCGGCTTCGATCAGCGCCTCGCGGATGCGGCGGTTCAGGTCCACGCGCTCGGCGTTGCTCGGGGCGATGACGACGCCACGGCCACCGTCCGCGATGAAATCCCGCGTGATCCGCTCGTGCCTCTGGCGCGGATCCGCGATCTCCACCACACGGCCGCGCTCTTCGAGGAGCCGCACGGCAAGCGGGGCGCCGCCACGCTCGGACGCGGCCAGGACGACGTCGCGGAGTCCTTCGTCGCGCTGCCGGCGGATCACGTCGAGGCGCTCGGTCGCGAGCTTGCCGCGCTCGATCAGCACCTCGAAAGGCGAGCCGGCTTCGACGGCGCGGTGCTGCGCGCGGTCGCCGACGAGCACCACCTTGGCGCCCACGTCCTCCGCACGTTCGAGCAGTTCCTTTGCCTGCCGGGTCGAGAGGAGTCCCGCCTCGTCCACGATCCACAGCTGGCGGCCTTGTCCCTCAAGGGAAGGACTCTCGTTCAGTAGAGCCGCGACGGTCGTGCTGTCGATGCCGCCCTCGCGCAGGATGCCGGCCGCGGTCGTCGTGGGCGCGAAGCCCCGCACCCTGAAGCCCGCTTCGTGGGCCCGGTCGCGCACGTGGGCGAGCGTCGTGCTCTTGCCGGTGCCGGCCTTGCCCTCGACGGCCACGAGCCGGTCCGGACTCTCGAGGACGTGGCGCGCGACGCGCAGTTGGTCCTCGCCCAGGCCGCGAGCGTCGCCCTTCGACGGGATCACCGCGCCACGGCCGCGGGCCCGCTCCACGGCGTCGACCAGGGCGCGCTCGTGGTCGATCGCCTGGGCCGTCGTGACTCGCGCGACCACCGCGTCGTTCTGGTCCACCACCACGAGGTCGGGGCGCTTGCCTATCTCGTTCCGGACGTCGTCGATGGTGACGGCCTTGTCCCGCATGCTGGCGAGCGCATCCCGCTCCAGGTCGGCCACACGGAAGACGGTCCGGCGCTCGCTGAGGTGAGAAACGGCGCCGTTGACCGCCAGGCGGGCGGCAAGCTCCACGTCATGGCCGAGGTGAGGGTGCCGGTCGAAGGCGGCGCGCGCCTTGTCGCAGGTGGGGAACTCCATCGCCATCTCGCGCGCCGTGGTCCGCCAGTTCCACAGGAGCGCCTCGCGGTCGATGCCCTTCTCCTTCGCAGCGCGGGTCGCGACGGTGACGCGCGAGCCGTGCAGCCGGCTCTTGAGTCCGCCCGCCTTGAGCGCCTTCTCGATCTCGCGCGATCGCTTGGAGAAGTGCTTCAGGTGGTCGTCCTTGAAGCCGGCGATCCCCACCGCCCGGTCCCGCCCGTGGCGGCCGTCACGGTAGCTCACGACCTCGTAGCCGAGGCCGACGAGTTCCTTCCGAAGTTCGCTCTCGTAGATCTCCCGCGCGAGCCGCTGCGCGCGGAAGATGCCCCGCGCGTCCACCGCCCGCCACTCGCTGTCAGACCGGCGGGTGATGTTGAGGAGGACGCAGTGGGAGTGAAGCTGCGGGTC
>Ga0137361_10000496_pt1 | contig 22060 bp, 16 predicted proteins | sample Mad1_80_16metaG_FD_104923 | JGI IMG/M metagenome (GOLD analysis project Ga0137361, IMG submission 104923) | Vadose zone soil microbial communities from Angelo Coast Range Reserve, California, USA - Mad1_80_16 metaG | ecosystem: Environmental > Terrestrial > Soil > Vadose zone | place: USA... | reverse complement strand
GGAATGAGGCCGAGGGGTCTGTGATCAGCCTGTTCCATGTCACATGTTGAGCACAGACCTTATCGGCCTAAAATGAGCGAGGCTGACATGTAGTGCAAGGGAGCCATGAGCCGACTCCATTACGACGGGTAAACGGTCCAAAGCCGAGTATCACCTTCCAGTGAACGCATTAAAGGACACTTTGTGATCACCGTCCCTCGCATTGGCCGGTGTGGCAATGACCTGCTTCCTCCTGTCAAGCACCCGCTCAGGAATATAGATGTGGCCCTCCATCAGTCTGCGCGCGGTACGGGTGGCGGAGGCCTTTTCCACGTACCATCCCTCTCCCTGCTTGTAGACGCTTGCCGAGAGGTCCATCACGCCGGATGGGTGTCCTAGTCTCAGCCTGCCGCTTTCTCGTGCTCGGTCTGAGACCGCTTCATACACCAGCGTTCCTGGGATCTGTGCGGCCACGGTGGTGCAGATGGCACCGGTCAACGCATAGGCGCGGTGCAGGTGGCCCATCGACATGATCCTGGCGAGCAGGTCGATATCGGTAGCCTCACGGATCTCGCCATCTAATTGCAGGTAGGACCGTGGCCGTCTCACAAAGGCGATCTTGGGCACCGAGGGCACACTGTGGGTGGCTTCCTCGATACTGTCTGCCAGTCCGATGGCCACCCCGGCCGCGGCGCGCGTCGCCGCGATGCGCAGCAAGAGCTCCTGGTTGTTATCGATCTGCTCGGGCATCTCCCGTCCACTCAAGCCAAAGTCCTCACAGCGGCAAAACACCAGGGGATTGGCGGCATCCACGATCGAGACCTCGATATGCCCGAGCCCCGGCACATGCAGCATCTCCCGGACCTGTCCTGTTGGCAGCAGCTTGCCCGTGACGGCCCCACCGGGATCAAGAAAATCCAGCACGATTTTGGAGCCCGTCCCGGGCACCCCAGCAATGGCATAGTCGCCCTCTGGTTCAAAGCGACCATTGCGGGTGGGCACATGGGCGACCATCACCTTCCCCGTGTTGGTATTGAGAAAGCGCACCGGGGTCACCGGCTCGAGGCCTCGGACCAGTCCTTCATCGATGGCATAGGGGCCGACGGCCGAGGAGATGTTGCCACAGTTGCCCCGCCTATCGATCAAGGGCTTCTCGATGCTCACCTGACCAAAGGTAAAGGTGACATCAATCCCTGGCTGGGTGCCTCTGCTGATGATGGCGGCCTTACTGGTCAGGGAGGTGGCACCTCCCAACCCATCAATCTGACGGCCATAGAGGTCTGGACTGCCAAAGGCTGTTAGAATGGTCCATGTCCGCGCTTCGGGGTCCACCGGAAGGTCCTCGTCCCAAAAGAAGATCCCTCGGCTGGTGCCGCCTCTCATAATTACTGTACGAATCCTTTTCTGCATTTCAACCTCCTCATCTGAGAACCTCTACGCTCACCAGGCAGGCCCACCACCCAGCCAGATTCGCGGCTTCGGGTGAACCATGCCGTGAGACTATGGTAATAGTGTAGTCGATGGGAAATAAACAGCGCATAAACGTGGCCGACCTCGCTATAAACAGTGCGTAAATATTCGCACACAGACGCTGTCCGGGGGACAGTGTGCCTCAGACTGCGTCCCGCATCCCGCAGGGCTCTTCACTCGAGCAAGAGCTTTGCGCAAGCAGGTCCTTCGACTTGAGGCAAGTTTTCAAGCAGTCGGGGAGAATTGTCTCAAGTCGAGTGAGAAGGAAACGCGTGACCACCCTGCCCACCATGTTGCAAACTTTGGGACATGTGCGGAGGGGGAAGGAGGTAGGTGAGGAGGTGAGTACGCTCGGCTTTCCAAGACGGCTTGGGTGCCAGCTGCCAGGCCAGCACCCAGGCATTCATGGCTGGGATATTAGCTCGCTTTGCTCGTAAACTCGTTGGTGTACGTCGCGTTGAGATCAATCTGCTTACTCTGCGGGATCAGATTGCTCTGATACTCAGTGTTGAGCACCGACTGAGGTGCGCCAGCAGGCATTGACCCATCCGGACTGAAGATGGCCATCTGGTTTTGCAACGCCGTCACGTAGAGGGCTTTATTGCCGGCATAGTAGTCAGGTGGCATCATGTCGGCGATCTGCTCCGCCGTATGCGTGTGCATCCACTTCAGCGTCTTGACGTAGGCGTTCACCAGCTTCTGGACGACGTCTTTGTGGCTGTTGACGTAACTGTTGTTCATAAACAGGCAGATGAACGGGTAGGGCCCGCCAAGCGCTGCCTGGGTTGACTCGGGAGTGCGCAGGTCCACCAGGACTTTTCCGACACCTGTCGATAAGAGACGGGAGATCGTAGGTTCGGTGGTCATGCCTGCATCGATTCGGCCTTGCTGCATTGCCGCAATAAACGTGTCGCCAGCACCCACTGGGATGAAATGCACCTGGTCTGGCGTAATCCCAACCTTGTGCAGCAGGGCGGTGGTCAGGGTTTGCGTGCCTGAGCCGAGTTCGGTGACGCCCAGGTTCTTGCCTTTGAGGTCGCTCACGGAATGGATCTGGCTTGCCTCTTTGGCGGACACGATCTCGGCTTCACCGGGTGCGACGTTCAGCAGGACCACGGCCTCCATTTGCTTGCCAGCCGCTTGCAGCTCGATGGTGTGGTTGTAGGACCCCGAGCCCGCATCCACCTGGCCCGCCAGCACTTCATTCTCCGACGACTGCCCTGAGGCCTCGTCGATCAGCGTCACATCGAGTCCCTCCTGCTTAAAGTAGCCGAGCTGCTGGGTGAGCATGTTCGGCAAATAGATCTGCTTGCTCAGCCCGCCTACCATGATCTTGAGTTGCGTCGTGCCACCACCGTTCCCATTCCCGCTTCCGGTACTACTGCCGCCACACGCACTAAGCAGAAGAACTACGATGATGCCGGTTACTAGGCCAAACCGTCGACCCTGTCGACTCCACCTGTTCATAGATTGTCTCCTCTCTGTTTTCGATGGTCACCTAGGTGACCAGATGAATTGTTGCCGCCAACACATCCCATTGATCGGGCGGTTTTCTTGCTCCAGTGACACATGCCGTAGGTGTTCTTCCCCTTGTTTGCCATTTCCTCCTTCTCCTTGCATCGGGGCTCGGCCGAAGGCTCGTCGCGACAACGGCGTTGCAGCGATGGATAGGGGCCGACTTGTACATACTCTAGATGGTCACATCGGCGACGGTGTTGGGCCGCCAGGTGATGAGGCGGTTTTCCAGCGCGGTGACCAGCGCCTCCATAATCAACGCCACCACGGCCAGGATCACCATTGCCGCGAAGACGCCATTGGCGTTGAAGGTGCCCTGCGCGGTCTGAATCATCAGGCCAATGCCCTGCGTCGAGCCCAGGAACTCGCCGACCACCGCCCCCACCAGCGCAAAGCTAAAGCTGGTGTGCAGGCTGGCAATGATCCACGTCAGGGCTGACGGCAGGATCACCGCCGTGGTGAGTTGTCGCTGGTTTGCCCCCAGGATGCGTGCGTTGGCGAGCAGGTTGCGATCCACCTCGCGCACCCCCTGAAAGGCGTTGAAAAACACGATGAAGAAGACCAGCACGACCGCCAGCGCGATCTTGGATTGGATGCCCAGGCCCAGCCCGATGACGAAAATGGAGCCCAGCACGACACGCGGGATCGAATTGGCGGCCTTGATGTAGGGGCCCAGGACGTCGGCCAGGAACCGATTGCGCCCCAGCACCACGCCAAAGAAGATCCCGAGCACTACGCCGATGGCGAAGCCGAGGATGGTCTCCTCTAACGTGACGGCGATTTGCTCCCACAACGGGCCCTGCGCCGTCCCCTGTGTGACCCAGGTGACGATCTGCGCCCAGATGCCAGAGGGTTGCCCCCAAAAGAACTTGTCGACGATGCCGACGCGGGTGCTGAGCTCCCAGCCGCCGATGATCACGACCAGAAACAGGACGCGCAGGCTGTTGACCAGGATGCGGCGACGACGACGGGCCGCGATGGCCGATGGGACTCTCTGGCTCTCAGGAGTGGTGTGCGTCTCTTTAGACGCGTTGCTTCTGACGTTCATAGCTAATCATTACCTCGTTGCGAAGATCTTCCCAGATCTCATGATACAGTTGGACAAAACGCGGCTCGAAGCGGATCTCTTCCACCTTGCGCGGGCGCGGCAGGTCGATGGGATAGATGCCCTTGACGGTGGCCGGCCCCGCCGTGAGCACGCACACCTTGTCAGCCAGGGCGATGGCCTCCTCCAGGTCATGGGTGACGAAGAGCACGGAAGCCTGGAGGGAGGACCATAGATGAAGTAGTTCGTCTTCCATCAAGGCGCGTGTCTGCACATCGAGGGCACTGAAGGGCTCGTCCATCAGCAGGATCTGCGGCTCGTTGATAAAGGTCTGGGCCAGGGCCACCCGCTTGCGCATGCCACCAGAGAGTTGGTGCGGGTAGTGGCGCTCGAACCCGGCCAGTCCGACACGCGCGATCCACTCGTGCGCTTGCCCCAGCGCCTCGGCTTTGGGCTGGCCGCGGAAGAGCGGGCCGGTGGCGACGTTGCTGAGCACATTCTTCCAGGGGAAGACCGCATCCGACTGGAAGACATAGCCAATACGCGGGTCGATGCCCTGCACGGGCTCACCCATCACCTGCACCGAACCTTCGCTCGGTCGCTCCAGGCCGGAGACGAGCCCCAGGGTGGTGGATTTGCCGCAGCCGGTCGGGCCAACCACCGCGCAGAACTCGCCAGGGGCGACGCTGAGGGTGACATCGCGGATCGCGGTGTAGGCCTGACCCGTAGGTGTCAGGAAGCGCTTGGTGACGTCCCGCAATTCGATGGCGGACGTGGCCCGGCTCGACACGTTGTCTGAAATGGTTGATGGTTCTGTCATAGATAATGCAGTCGAACTCCTTTCTTGGGTAGGTCCCATGATAAATTGGGGACCACCTACTCCCTATCCCCCGGACAGGGCACCCTGCCTGAGGGGCAGGTATCCTACAGTAGCCCGCCGATTTATCGTGCGGGAGTCGTTCCTCACGCGCAGGATGTGTGTACACATCACCGGCTTGCCACCGTCACCGGATGAGCGAACCGTGCTGTGAGCTTCTGGTGATAGTATAGTCGATAGGACGTAAACGACGCATAAACGTGGCCGACCTTGTCATAAATAGCGCATAAATATTCGTCCTACACAGAACCCTGCCTGGGGGCAGGTAACGAGCTCAAGCCATGGATGGTTTCAGCTGAGAGGCTTTGGAAGAATCATAGCCTCGGTCAAGGTGTAGATGCAAGCTCGTCGCCTTTAGGCGATTGAGTCTGGTGACAAGGGTTCAACATCGTGGGTGTGTGTGCCCGAGACGCTGCTGCCAGGCGCTGAAGGAGGGCGCAAGCTTTCTAACGCAACAAAGCGATACCCAACGCCCGGCTCAGTGAGCAAGTAGCGCGGATTGGCAGGGTCAGGTTCCAGCTTCTGGCGTAAACGGTTGAGATACACGCGCAAATACTCGGCCTCACCGCCATATTCAGGTCCCCAGACACGCTGCAGCAGCATGCGATGAGAGAGCACCTTGCCCGCGTGGGTGACCAGTTGCTCCAGAAGGGAGAACTCTATTGGCGTCAGCCGCACCTCCGCTCCCCGAAGCCGCACGATATGTCCCTTCAGGTCGATCTCGAGGTCGCCAAATCGTTTGATGCCGTCTGCTGGCGATATTGCCTCTCCTTGAGTGCGACGCAACACGGCCCGCACGCGAGCCAGGAGTTCTTCCACCCCAAATGGCTTGGTCAGGTAGTCGTCTGCGCCCAGATCGAGTGCTGCAACTTTGTCGCTTTCAGCATCCAGCGCGGTCAACACGATGATGGGCACGGCAGAGCGCTCACGCACGCGCCGGCAGACCTCGAGCCCGTCCATACGTGGCATCATGATATCCAGAATCAGCAGATGGGGGTCTTCCCGCTCCCACACGGCCAGGGCCTCCAGCCCATTGCTCGCTTCGAATACCTCGAAGCCGCGTGCACATAAGTTCCGACTCACGAAGTCGCGCAGCGCCACTTCGTCTTCTGCTAGCAGAATGCGTTTCGCCTTGGTTGTCATACGAGCCTGCCTTCTTCTCTCGAGAGCTTCTTTGCCGTCATATCAGGGGCCAGTGCGGCAGTTGTAGGCGAGACGAGCGGCAGCGAGAACGAGATAGTAGTACCCTGCCCGCTGCTCTCCGCCCAGATGACGCCTCCATGGGCTTCGATGAACGCCTTACAAATGGTCAGTCCGAGGCCAGTGCCACCAGAGTGCTGCTGGCGGCCATGTCGCGCTCGGTAGAATCGCTCGAACACGTGTGGCAGCTCGTCGGGATCGATGCCAGGTCCATTATCCGAAACTGAGACGATAATCGTATCGTCCCGCCTCTCGGCGATGATGCGCACTTCGCCGTCACCATACACCAGTGCGTTAGCGACCAGGTTGTGAAACACGACCTCGATGCGTGCGCTGTCCACGTTAACTAGAGGCAGGCCATCGGGAATGTGTACAGATATCATGACCTCTGGGTGACTCAGGCGCTTAATGGTCTCCGCTACCAGGTCCTGCACCCTGACAGGCCTGCGATTGAGGAAGAGGAGCCCGGCTTCCTGGCGCGAGAGGTCAAGCAGGTTGCTGACGAGCTGTGCCAGCCGATCGGCCTCGCTGCTGATCGTCTGCAGGAAATGGCGTTGGTCCGCAGGTGACCAGGCCACGTCTTCCTGGAGCAGCGTCGAGGCGTAGCCTTTGATCGCTGCCAGCGGCGTACGCACTTCGTGGCCGACTGCTGCCAGCAATGTCGTCTTGAACTCATCAAGCTCACGCTCACGTGTCACATCACGCAGTAGCAGGCCGCGTCCAATGGCCCGCCCTGACTCGTCGTCCACATCGAACAGTCGCAAGTGGATGGCGCGGTGCTGTCCATCTCGCCTGATCTCAACAATCATCTCCGGAGCTTCGGCGGACGCAGCTTGCGAGAGGTATCGCTCGCACTCCGCAGGATTCACCGCTGTCGTGCGTAGCGCGTGGTAGAGCACGCTGATGGGGTGGCGCTCCAGCGTCTCGCTGGGGAGGCCCGTGATCGTGCTTGCTCCCAGGTTGGCGTACAGCACCGTGCCGTCGATGCCTGTCAGTACCAGCCCGTCGCTCATACTGCCCATGATCGCCTCCAGCTTCTGCTTCTCCTCAGAGGCCTGTCGGTATAGCTGCTCGTTCTCTTGCGCCACCTCGCGTAGCCGCTCATCGCTGCGCTCGTAGAGTATTGCATGTTCCCAGGCGAGCGTGGCGTAGTTGGCGAACGTCAGCAGCAAGTCGATCTCGTGCTGCTTGAAGGGACGGGGCTCGGTGCGATGCACCAGTAGGACCACACCTCCCGCGTGTCGGCTGATAATTGGGATCGCCAGCACCGAGCGGAAGCCTTCGCCGTAGGAGAACGATGACTGCCCAGGACCGAGCTGTTTCTGCACTGGCTTGCCAGAACTGAGCGCCAGCACTGGAGCCGAACTCACATTCTCAGGAGACAGGGAGAGCATATGGTCGTAGCGTTCACTATGGCCAGAGCTTTCCAGCACGCGCATCACGCCCTGCTCGTCCGGCAGGAGTACCGCCGCAGCCTGCACATCCACCAACCGTTGCACCTCGCGAATGATCTTTCTGACGACGGCGCGCGGATCAAGTGACTTGACCACGGCGTTTGACGTTTCCAGCAGCGTAAGCAGCTCACCGAGTTTTTCCAGCCCGTCGCGCTCCAGGCGTATGAGCGACCGTGCCAGGTCTCCGACCTCGTCATCACGCCTGGCGAGCATGGTTGTATCTTCTGGAATTGCTTGCTCCGAGGCGGGCAGCGCCTGATGCTGGATGGCGAGCGTATGGAGGGGACGGATGACCCGACTCAGCAGCATAAGCCAGAACAACAGCCCACCAATGGTGAAGAGCAGGGCCGCTGCCAGTAACCAGAGATGGAACTGCGCGACGACTGCCAGTGCTTCACTTGCAGGCCGCTCCACGACAACGGCCCAGCCAGCATCTGGGACGGGAACGGCGCTGAAAAGCCAGTCCTGGCCATCAGGCCCTGGACCCATCTGTGAGGCTACGTGGCTGTGCAGTGCCTGATCGGCACCCGGCAACTGGTCCAGCACCGTCTGCAAGAATCGCTCGCGCTGGGGCGTGGCAATGAGCTCACCATGGCCGTCGATGATGCTGATCATGAGTTGCCGACCCTGGTGCTGCTGCTCCTGGACGACACTACTCAGAGGGACGCTGAGTTCGATGAGCGAGAGGTTGGCCGCGACGATGCCCATCAATGTCCCGCTGGGAGCACGCACCGGTTCAGCAATGATGACGCCTGGGCTGCTGGTCGTTTTAACCGCAATGCCTACCTCGAAGACCGGACCGGTAGACGTGAGGGCCCGCTGGACGACGGTGGGCGGCGAGAATTCCGCCACTAACCCGGACTGGCACGGCGAACAGGAAACGCGCAGGGTACCCACCGGGTCGAGCCAGTAGACCTGATCCACGTCGCTGCGGGCGGCCTGGAAGGCCTGGAAGATGTTCACCATCGCACCAGGTGTTTCGGTTTTCGCCGCAAGCTTGCCTAGTTTGATAAGCGCGTTCTCAGCGTCGAGCAGATGGAGGCTGGTCTCGACTGCGATCTCCTGCGCCAGTGCCTGGTCTGATGCCCGGACGTCATTGTGCAGCTGTTGCTCCATTACAGCGTTGACTCCCACGCCTCCGATCAGCATGACGACGACAAAGAGTAGATACACGCTCAGCAATTGGACCAGGAGAGATCGACGCACGAAATGCAGCATGGCCAGTACTCCTACACGCTCGTCTTGCCCTGGACAGCAATCGTGCAGGGCCACACAGACGCCATCTGGGGGACAGTGTGCCCCGTACACCATCCCCCGGATGGCGTCTGCGTCCGCAAGGGCCCAACCTGTCCCCCGGACAGGATGCCTCACCCATCCACCCCACCCTTGCCCCTACAGGACGTGCTGGATAAATCCGCTCCTCTGCTCGTTATCTGCCCCCCAGGCAGGATTGCTCCTGATAAATCGGGAGTCTACACACACCGCCTGGCCATACACGAACGGTCCATCTGGTAGCACCTGTCGATATGCGTGCATTATACCACAAGATCAGTGCATCTTAGGCACGTACGATGGTCATGCCGAGCGCCCGGTAAGGTGCCAGGACATCATCGGGGACGGAACGCTCGGTCACCAAATGTGTCAGGTCGCTGAGCGGTCCGACGATGAAGGGCGAAGCCGTGCCTAACTTTTCTGCGGACGTTAGCGCTACCACTCCGGCAGCACTGGCGATCATGGCACGTTTCACGTAGGCCTCTTCCATGTCGAGGGTGCTGATCCCAACCTCGGGATGTACGCTGCAAATTCCCAGAAAGCAGAGATCGGCCCGAATGTTGCGAAATGCCTCGACAGCTGCCGCACCGACGGTCACCAACTCATGCTTGTAGAGTTTTCCTCCGATCAGGATGATTTCGATCTCTGGGTGTTCGGCCAACGCCAGGGCAATCGGTGGGCTGTGTGTGATCACTGTGGCACGAAGATCAGGTGGTAGGTGCTGCGCCACCTGCAAGAGCGTGGTGCCTCCGTCTAAAATGATCACCTGGTCCTGGTGAATGAGTTGGACGGCTGCCTGTGCGATGGTGGTCTTGGCTCCCGGTGCCTGCTGCTGACGCTCCGTGAAACTGGCGATGACTGGCGAGCGCAGCAGAGCCCCGCCATGCACACGCTGGAGCATGCCAGCAGTGGCCAGTTCACGCAGGTCACGCCGAATGGTATCTTCTGAGACATGCAAGGCCTTGCTTAGTTCTGAAGCATACACCTTGCCCTCACGCTGCAACATTTGCACAATCGAACGTCGTCGTTCTGCGGTCAACATTGCATCTTTCTCCTTGAAACTGCATGGTAATTCTTGACATTACACGAACGATGTGGTAATATCGTGATAGTGCAGTATATTGCACGATGATACTGATTGTCAACGGATTGTACCGACATAGAGTCACGGACCCTGATGTTTTGAAATAACGTGGCTCTCTCGTTACCATCTGTCAGGTACCCCATAGCTGAATGCTAGGGGCTTGCGTACTGTGGATGGCCTTACATCCGACTAAAGAAACCTTCGGATAACCTTGTCGAGAGGAGCCATCCAGGGCAACCTGGGTGCGTCACACAGGCCCTTACGGGCACGGTTTTAGCCGTTAACACGTTTTGACAGTAGTCTCTCAATGAGAGTGAGGTAATAGTAGGAAATGAATGAGAATTTTCGACAGATCACGATACATCCAGCCCTACCATGTGTCTACCACGACTGTGATGGACAAGCCACGGTCGCCATCGCCTATGAGGTGTCTGAGCGAGAATGGCGCATGGTCCCAACCTGTGAGCGACATACCGTGTCCATTCCCGTGTCCAGGGGGCAAGCAGCAGAGACAAGGAGAAGGTAAGCAATGAACACAGCAGGAAGAAGTACTAGTCGCTTAAAAAGGGGCGAATGTAGTCTCCTGCGTTCTCCGTGCTGATACAGCCATCTGGCAGTTACCTCGGCAAGGATCACCCAGAAATTATCCTTTTGGGTATTGTCTTGACTCTCTGTTGTCAGCTATACTCCTCAGAGACACCGGCGTGACGCTGCGGCAAGCAGTGCGCACGCTGGGGGTGGAGGAGTGATTCCCACAAGGATAGGTGAATCCATGATTCAAGCAGTCATCTTCGATCTTGATGGTACGCTGGTCGAGACTGAGGAGTTGAAAGCTCTCTCCTATGCGCGAGCAGCTGTCGAACTGCGCCCTGAACTGCACGAGGCGGAGATCCTTGAGGAGTTTAAGAAGGTAGTCGGCTTGTCGCGTGAAGAGGTGGCGAGGGCGCTACTCCAGCGCTTTGGATTGGAGGAAGCGGCTCGTGCACGTATGGCAGAGTTTGGCGTCAGTGAGTCCTGGCAAGCCTATGTAGAGGTGCGGCAGGGCATCTACGAGGAGATGCTCGCAGACCCAGAATTGTTACGGAGGCAGCAGTGGCCGCACAACATCGCCTTGCTGCACGATTTCCGGCGTCTGGGCTGTAAAATAGGGTTAGCGACGATGTCGTACCGCAAGCAGGTACAGCGCGTGCTGGAGGTGCTGGGCCTGAGCGATGCGTTCGACTTTGTGGCCTCGCGGGACGACGTCGAACAAGGCAAGTCCGACCCGGAGATCTATTTGCTGGTAGCGCGGGTACTGGGAGTGTCACCAGCAGACTGTTTGGTAATCGAAGATTCGCCTGCCGGGGTGAAGGCGGCGCTGGCGGCGGATATGAACGTTGTGGCGGTGAGCACACCTCTCACACGCCAGCACTTGCATGAGAGTGGACTCCTTCCGCCTCAGCTGATCGTGGACGACCCCAGCGTCCTGCCACAGGTTGTTGCCCATGCTATCGCTCACCGTCGACATGCGTGACGATTCCCCCGCAATGATCTACTTTCCCGCTTTCCGACTCATCTGCTATCCTCGCACACTGTCCCTGTGAAACTCAGATTCGTGTCCATGCGTGCATAAACTTGAAGAGGAGATACTACCATCGTCGTTCAGGCTGAACTGACGCGAAAGGTTTTCACCTGGTAGCCGTGTTACACAACAGGAAAGAGTGGAGAGGTCCACTGCAATGGGTAACATTTGATTGGGTAACATGCTACAGCAAACGAGGGAGTCAGATGCCGAAGATCGCATACTATACTCTTGCCTGGTCGCCTTTACAGCATACCTACAAGCTGCAAGAGAGTCAGGGTAGCGGAATATTAGACGTCGTATCTGAGAACCCTACCTGGTTGGTGTGGCTGAGCCAGATTTCCTCGTTTGCCTTTCATGGCAGGAATGGCTCCTATACGGCACGTAAAGAACGCAAACAGCATGGCGAAGGGTACTGGTACGCCTATGCGCGAGCCGGGGGGAAACTGACCAAGCGCTATCTGGGTAAAAGCATCGACCTGACCCTGCCTCGATTGGAGCATGCCGCGCAGGAGCTGTGGCTTGATCCGCAAGCTGCTCTGCGCCAGGGTGCATCTGCGCACTCGTCCCACCACTCAATCAAGCGGCAAGGTAGCAGCATTGATGGTCGGAAGATCACCCCTGTGCTCTCCTGTCTGCCGACTGCTCCTGCGCTTGCCACCAAACTCCCTATGCCACACCCGCATCCACACCTGGTGCATCGTCCACGCCTGATTCAGCGACTCCAGCAGGGCCTGGAACGAGAGCTCACCCTCCTTTCGGCACCGGCCGGATTCGGCAAATCTACGCTCCTCCTTGACTGGTTGACCTCGTGTGCCATCCCTGCTGCCTGGCTCTCGCTCGAACCACAGGACAACGAACCAACGCGCTTTTTCTCTTACCTAATTGCGGCCTTGCAGGCGTCTGATCCTCAGTTGGGAACAGCGGTGCAGCCGTTGCTCCACCTGCTGCACGCGCCACCGTTGGAGACGGTGTTGGCCTTGCTGGTCAATGACCTGGACGGTAGAGCCGTTGACCAGCAGCATGTCGTCCTCATCCTGGAGGATTACCAGGTCATCACCAACAAAACGATTCATGACGCCCTCTCCTTCCTGCTTGAGCATCTGCCTCCCCGGGTCCATCTGGTCCTATTGACCCGCGAAGACCCGCCGCTCCCACTGGCCCGGCTGCGCGGACGAGACGCCCTGGTGGAATTACGGACTGCCGATCTGCAGTTCACGCGCGAAGAAACGGCCTCCTATCTTGTGGAGGTCATGGGACTCCCCCTGGCGGCAGAGGAAAGCGCGCTTCTGCAGGCACGCACCGAAGGGTGGATTACCGGATTGCACCTGGCGGCCCTCTCTTTGCTGGGCCATTCGCACACAGTCCCCCGGACTGCGTCCGAGCAGGCTTCATCACCGTTTAGCGGGAGCCATCGCTCCATTGTGGACTACCTATTGGAAGAAGTCCTGAGCCGTCAACGCTCAGACGTCCAGGACTTCTTGTTGCGGACCTCTATCCTGGATCAACTGAGCGCGTCACTGTGCGATGCAGTGTGTGCCACGGAAGGCAGTCAGGCACAACTCGACTTTCTGGAGCAGGCCAATCTGTTCCTGGTCTCTCTCGACGACGAACGACGCTGGTACCGCTACCACCACCTGTTTGCTGAGGTCCTGCGGCAGCGTCTACAGCAAACGGCCTCCTCGCTAGTTCCGGCCCTGCATCGTCGCGCCAGTCACTGGTACGAGCAGCACGAGCACTTCACTGAGGCGGTGTCTCACGCACTGGCAGCTTCTGCATTTGAAGAGGCCGCGCGCTTGATCGAGCAGTGTGCCGAGCAGTTCGTGTCTGGCCATCAAGCACAGACGCTGTGTAGCTGGCTGCACGCCTTTCCCGAGTCTCTCATCCTTGCCCATCCCACACTCGGTCTCATACAGGCCATGGCACTGATGTACACCGATCAATGGGAGGCAGCCTCAGCTTGTCTACAGACGGTTGAACGAGGGGTTAGCTTGAGATATGCTTCTCATGGTAGTTTGCTCATAGAATCGCTCACAGCACGTGAACGCGACGTGCTGCGGCTGGTATTGGATGGCGCCTCTAATCGCGAGATCGCCCGTCGGCTGGTTCTCAGTGTGAACACGGTTAAAAAGCACATTTTGAACCTCTATGGTAAACTGAATGTGCAGAGCCGTGCTCAGGCCATCGCGAAAACGCGCATGCTCCATCTTGTGTAGGCACCCTGTCCACCGGACAGGGAGTAGGTAGGTGGAACCCTGCCTGGGGGACAGTGTGCCCCAGACAGTGTCTGTGTGCCCGATTTATCGTGGGACAAAGAGGATTGAGACGCTTGCAACTGCCTGGGCAAAAATCACCCAGGAATTACTCCCTTTGGGTACTGTTTTGTCTCTCTATTGTCAGCTACACTCCTCGGAGAGACTATAGCAAGGCGGCAAAGTCGGCAGATCGCCGATAGTACCCAGTTTGCAGTTAAAAAGGAGGATTTCCCTATGGCTACTCGCGTAGGCATTAACGGTTTCGGACGCATCGGTCGCCAGTCGCTCAAAGCAATGCTGGAACGCCATCCGCGTGACCTGGAAGTCGTGGCCGTGAACGATCTGACTGATACGAAGACGAATGCCCATCTCTTAAAATATGACTCCACCTATGGACGCTTTCCAGGCGAAATTGAGACGACTGCTGACGCTCTCATCGTCAATGGGCACACCATCAAGGTCATTTCACAACGCGACCCGGCACACATTCCCTGGGGTGATCTAGGTGTAGCACTTGTCATCGAATCGACCGGTCTCTTTACAGATGCCGACAAAGCGGCAGCACATCTGCGAGGTGGTGCGAAAAAAGTCATTATCTCTGCACCTGCCAAAGGTGAAGACATTACCCTTGTGCTTGGAGTCAATGAAGAGATGTATGATCCGCACAAGCACCACATTATTTCTAACGCTTCCTGTACAACCAATTGCCTGGCTCCTGCCGCAAAGATCCTCAACGATACTTTTGGGATTGAAAGGGGCCTGATGAACACCATCCATTCGTACACGAACGACCAACGCATCCTGGACCAGGTTCATAAAGACCTGCGGCGTGCTCGCACTGCCGGTGCCAACATCATCCCTACTACGACAGGTGCTGCTCGTGCGCTTGCACTGGTCATTCCCGAACTCAAGGGACGCTTTGATGGTATGTCCCTGCGCGTGCCAACAGTCACCGTCTCGGTTGTCGATTTCGTGGCAGATGTGCGCAAGGAGGCTACGAGGGATGCAGTAAACGACGCGTACAAGCAGGCTGCCGCCGGTCCTCTTAAGGGCATTCTCGACTATACAGAAGAACCGCTTGTTTCTACGGATTTCCGGGGTGATGACCACTCCTCAATCGTTGATGGCCTTTCGACAATGGTCGTTGGCGGGAACATGGTCAAGGTTGTCGCCTGGTATGACAATGAGTGGGCCTATTCCTGCCGTGTCGCCGACCTCGCCCATTTCCTCGTGGAAAAAGGCCTGTAGAAGAGTTGCAACATGCACTTCAAGATTCTGATGGTTGCGACGGAGGCGGTACCATTTGCTAAGGAAGGCGGTGTGGCTGACGTCATAGGGAGTCTGCCCAAAGAACTGGCGGCGTTGGGTCACGAGGTGTACATCTTTCTACCCCGCTATGGCAGTATTGATCCTGGCCGCTGGGTGCTCGAATACACAGGGGTCGTGCAGACGCTCTTCACGGCGGGGGGTGAGCGTACTGTGTCGATCTGGCGGACCACACTCCCCGATTCACCGGTCACCGTCTACCTGCTGAACCATGAGGAACTTTTTGGTCGGCATCAGCAAATCTACCTCGGCCTGGACCAGCGCGACGAGCAGCGGCGCTTCCTTTTGTTTTGCCGAGGCCTGCTTGAGGCGCTACCGCAACTGGGTGTTGTTCCCGATATCATCCACCTGCACGATTGGCAGGCGGCCCCTTGCGCTGCCTACCTGCGCACCAGCTATCGCCACCTCCTGCGCCAGGGGGCAACGCGTATCGTCTATACCGTGCATAACCTGCAATACCAGGGGCGTTGGGACCCCTCCATCCTGGATGAGGCAGGATTGGACCGCGCAAGCCTTTTTACCCCGAGCGGCCTGGAGTTCTGGGGCGATGTGAACTGGATGAAGGCCGGTATTGTGTACGCCGATGTGGTGACGACCGTCTCGCACCGCTACGCCGAGGAGATCCAGACGCCGGCCTATGGCTGGGGCCTTGATGGGGTCCTCTCGCAACGCCATTCACGGGTCTTTGGCATTCCCAATGGCCTTGATTGGAATGTCTGGAATCCCGCGACCGATGGCGACCTGGCTGCTCAGTACGATGCGGTGGAGGCCCCCGTGGCCAAGGTGTGCAATCGCACGGCGCTGCGGCAGGAGTTCGGGCTAGCGGACGATCCAGGTCTACCTCTGGTGGGCATCGTCAGCCGACTGGTGGATCAGAAAGGCTTCGATCTCATCGCCACGATCGCCTATGAGCTGCGCAACCTGCCGTTGCAGCTTGTGGTGTTGGGCACAGGGTACCCGCGCTATGAGCAGTTGTTCCGTGATCTTGCCAAGAGCACCGGCAACGTGCGTGCGCGCATCGGCTTCGACGTTGCCCTCTCCCACCGCATCTACGCGGGCTCGGATTTCTTTCTGATGCCAAGTGCCTTCGAGCCGGGCGGCCTGGGGCAGTTGATCGCGTTGCGCTATGGTACACTGCCCATCGTGCATGCGACTGGTGGTCTGGCAGACACCGTGACCGATCTGGACGCCAATCCTGACGCTGGCAATGGGGTCAGCTTCACGCCATACTCGGCCTCCGCTCTGCTTGATGCTCTGCATCGTGCCTTGCGGCTCTATGCGGAGCGCGGGCGCTGGCCCAGCCTTGTCGCGCGTGCGATGGCGTACGATTCGCGTTGGTCGGCTAGCGCCCGTGCCTATAGCGAGCTGTATCAACATGTGTTCGAGCTCCCGCCTATGTGAGACTCAGGAGCGGTGTTGTTGGCATCCTTTGCCACCTCTCCGCAAGCGTTCGCACACAGACGCTGTCCGGGGGACAGTGTGCCCCAGACTGCTTCCTGCCCCCAGGCAGGGTCCCTACTGTAGGAACCCTGCCTGGGGGCAGGTATCGCCATGTATGGCAGGACCTTTCGCAGAAAGGGGTATGGGCGCGCCCCGGCCATTGGCCGAAGACGAACGCAAACAGATCAAAGCAGGTCTGCATTATAGGCACATTTCCATGCCGTAACATGCTGCCCCAAAAAGCGCGACTGTGGGATTGAGGATGACATGCACAGGCATCTGCTCCAGCAGTGCGACGAAGCGTCCTTTGCGGCGGAATGCTTCTAGAAATCCACCATTCTGCAGGAAGGAAAGCAGACGCGGTGGAATGCCGCCCCCCAGGTAGATACCGCCCGTGGCGAGGACTTTCAGGGCCAGGTTCCCCGCCTCCGAGCCCAGGATAGAGACAAAGGTGTTAGCCGTGGCAACGCAGCGTTCGGATGTCCCATCAAGGGCTGCATTGACGATGAGCGGCGTGCGATCTTCTGCACGGGCCAGTTGCTCACTCAGTGCCGGAAGTTCCGCGGTGTCGGCACGCTCTGTGAGGTAGGCATAGATGTTGGGGATACCCTTCCCGGAACAGACGCGCTCGTAACTGACATGCTCGAAGCGCGCGAGGACGTAGCGGAGCAAGCCGATCTCAAGCTCGTTAGTAGGCGCAAAATCGCAATGTCCCCCCTCGGAGGTGTGCGTTTGGTACGCTGCCCCATTCCACGTCAGGAACGCCTCTCCCAACCCTGTGCCGGGGGCAATGACGGCGATGTTGCCTTTGGGCACCGCTTGTCCTTGATGCAGGGTGTGAAGTTCGCCCGGTTCCAGGGAAGGGACGGCATGCGCGATGGCCTCCAGGTCATTGAGCAGATGGACTGATGAGAGGTTCAGTGCCCTCTGAAGCTGTGATTCGTCTATGACCCAGGGAAGGTTGGTGATGGTAGCTCGTCCGGCCAGGACCGGACCGGCCACGCCAAAGCTGGCCCGGTCCACCGGAATGCTGATCTGGGCCAGAAACTCTTTGACGAGTGCTTCTAAACTCGCGTAGCTAGCACTGGGAAAGGTGGCCTCCGTCAGTGGCATTCTTGGTCCACGCTCGGGTGAGAAAATGGCGAGTTTCGTCTTGGTTCCCCCAATATCGCCAGCAAGTAACATCGTACTATTCTCCTTTGGTACAGCAGCAAGGTGAAAGACACTCTGGTGTGCTTCACAAACGTTGTCTTACATGATGCTCATATATTACACCGTCATGACGGAATGTTGCGCGGCTACCCACGTGGAACAGATTGAGGCGGTACTCTTAGCCAACTACCCTGTCAGTCGTGCGCAACTGGACGCGCCTCTTGACCTACATCGGGCACAAGGGCGAAAAAGGGGGCAGTGCAAAGAAGAGACACGACGATTGAGCTAGAGAGTCGGCTGCGCATGGGACGGGCCATTGCCAAAACCGAGGAAGAAGTAGCCGCGGCTTTACTGATGACTCAGGTAAACAGGCAACTACAAATTTATTGCTACGAACCATCCTGCTGCCAGCACGAAGCATGTCAACGCAACCAGGTAAAAGTATACTTTACGTGTCTGCATAGGCTTCTGTGGGCCGAAGAAGAGCGCCATTGCTCCGACAGCGAGAGAAGTGATGACCAGGGTTGACACTATAATCCATGGTTGTGCAGGGACAAGCTGCAATGCCGTCAGGATGCCAATCAGGACGATTACCGAAACCAGCAGGAGAGGACAAACGATGAAAGAGCGCTTTACTCCCAGGACCACCGCAAGTGTTTTTGCTCCACCGCTTTCATCTCCTTCTATGTCAGGAAGTGAGTTCGCAATGTTGAGTGACGCACCCATCAATGTGCCAGCCAGGACCAGCCAGAATGCAACTGGAGATATGCGATCTACGCCGGCAAAGACATAGAGCGGAATCAGTGATATCATCAACGCAAGGACAAGCCCACTCCATGGTGTTGCTTTGAGTCTCAGGTTATATGCCTGCCCCAAAGCGAGATAACACGATGAGACAAGCAAAGCTAGTGGATGGAGGGGAAGTAATAATGCTACCATTACCACAATCATGATCAGACCAACAATGAGAGCCTCACGAGGAAGGACTAAGCCTCGTGCAATTGGTTTGCTCGGTTTGGTCGCAGCATCTAACTGGCGGTCGCAGTAATCATTGATCATGGAGATAGAAAACTGCATAGCGGCATGTGCGGTAATCAGCAGGATGATAGTGGTCCAGACGAGATGAGGCCATGAAGCACGTAGTGCAAACAACGTGACAATACTAAGGAAGAGTGTAACTGGTCCTGGATGGGTGAGCAGGAAAAAGCCCAGAGCAATTTCCTTGAGACTGCGTTTTCGGGTCAACTGCATATGCTTTATAGCCTTTCTTCTCCCTCTTTGAGAGCCAGGGCGACGTTTGCCCCGCCCATAGCACGCCCTCCAAGGAGTATTGCTGGTCGAGAGAGTGGACGCATCTCTTCTCGCACCATGTTCAGTCCATAGTGTGGGTCTAACTCCTCACAATTGATCGTTGGCGGGATGAAACCATGTTGGAGTGCTAGGAGTGCAGTAATGGTGTCTAGTGCTCCTGCGGCAGCGTAGCCATGACCCAGCATGGTGCGCGGAACACTGACAGGAAGATGTTCAAGGTCAGAGCCAAAGGTGAGACGGAGAGCATCAACCTCCCCTTGATCGGATGCAGGTATGGCCTGCCCATCAAGACTGAAGTAACCGATATCCTGCGAGCATAGCTCTCCTTCCTGCATAGCCAGGGAGATGGCCCGAGCATAGTGTTTGCCATTGGACGAGGGAACTGTCAATCCACCAGCATCATTGGTCTGCCCATAGCCAATAACCTCTCCGTAGATGGGAGCCCCTCGCTGTTTTGCGTGTTCGTATTCCTCTAGAATACATATCCCTGCCCCTTCTGCTGGGAGGAAGCCATTAGCACGTCGATCAAATGGACGGTAGGCGTTAAGATCATCTCCTCTGACACACTGGCCGCCATGAGCCAGCACCATGAGGCTGAAAGGGTGACAAGGCGCTTCGCAGCCGCCACTGATGATAATGTCTGCTGCACCTCGTCGAATAGCCATATATGCCAGGCCTATTGCATCCAGACCACCGACGGTATCGTTAATGAGCGCCTTGCAGTATCCTTGAATGCCATAACGGATGGATACCTGACCTGCATTGGCTATTTGCAGCCAGGCTATTGCTGTATAGGCACTCATGAAGCGTGGACCTCGCTTATACAATGATTGCATTTGCTCTACCGCGTAATTTACTCCGCCCAACGTGTTCGCTATTGCCACTCCTACTCTGTGTGGATTCCCCAGAGGGAGGGTTATTTTCGCATCTTGCAGAGCCTCCTGGGTAGCCGCGAAGACAAAATGAGTCATGCGATCGGTCCGATTTGCCAGCTTGCGGTCAATATAGTCACCCACGACAAAATTGGTTACTATGCCCGCCACCCGGATCGGCAAATCATCCACAGGGGAATATTCAACAGGTTTTATACCAGAAATACTCCTGCTGGTCGCTTCCCAGAAAGCCTCTTTCCCGATACCGTTAGGGGCGACCACACCTAGCCCGGTAATAACGACACGCCGCTTGATACTGTATACCATATTTGTCTCCCTCTTTGATTTACAGCCGCATTGAAGACTGTGCTGACGAATGACACTGACGGTACAATCTTACAAGGGCACAGGCTTTCCTTGCCTCCCTTTCTCTGGATGAGCGGTTCTGGAAGTGTCCCCAGCGTCAGACCTTCCATGACCGAGATCACAACGCTGCCAAAAATGTGTTGGCCGCTGGGCTCGCGGTGTCAGCCTGCGGAGAGGCTGTCAGACCTGGACGGGCGCAAGCTCGCACAGGCAGGTCTCGCTGAAACAGGAAAGCCTTCCCGTGAGGGAAGGAGCCTGTCGCCTTCAGACGACAGAGGATGTCAACTGTGTATCAATCCAGTCGGGGCGGGCGAGAACGAGACAGGCGTTCACTCCGCCAAAGCCACTAGAGTGAGTGAAAGCTATATCAACAGTAGCAGGTCGAGCAACATTGGGTACGTAGTCAAGATCACAGGAGGGATCAGGCTCCTCCTGGTTGATTGTCGGTGGGATGATCTGGTGCTTCAATACAAGCGCCGTAACGATTGTTTCGATAGCACTGGCTGCGCCTTGTGTGTGCCCTATCATGGATTTTGTTGCGCTGATAGGAATACGGTAGGCTTGTTCCTGAAAGACCGCCTTGTATGCCGTTGTTTCCGCTACATCGTTGGTGGGAGTTGAACTGCCGTGTGAATTGATGTAGCCCAGTTGTTCGGGTGTAATCTGTGCCTGGTATAGTGCTTGCTTTAGCAGTCGTTGGAGTGGCTCACCATCAGCGGGCAGGGCAGTCATATGGTGGGCATTGCTGTTCGTGGTAAAAGCGATCAGCTCAGCGTAGATATGCGCGTTGCGTGCAAGCGCCAGGTTCCGCTCTTCCAGAAGCAGTACCCCTGCGCCTTCTGCCATGACGAAGCCATCACGCTTCCGGTCGTATGGACGGGATGCTCTTTCAGGAGTCTCATTGCGTGTACTCAATGCTCCCAATACACAGAATACATCTATTCCCGCATAGGTAATCGCGGAGTCTGCTCCGCCAGCTAGCATACGGTCGGCTCGATCCTCCTGGATAGCCCAAAAAGCCTGACCGATTGCATCTGCACCCGCCGAGCAGCCGGTGCCAATGACGGTAGATGGGCCGTGAAGTCGATGATGCGCGGCAATTGCGGCAGGAGGCGAGTTCGTCGCGTGCAGAGTAGTGATGCTGGTGATGTCCATCAAATCACGTGGTGAATGTGCGCCATAGCTCGTCAACTGAGTCCAGAGTTTCTCTCCTCCTTCCGCGGAGGCCATTGCTGAACCCATATATACGCCTATGCGGTTACGTTCAGCCTCGCTGAGTATATCAGTAAGTTCGGCATCTTGCAACGCAAGATTAGCTGCGGCAACAGCAAATTGCGTACAGCGATCCATATGATCGTACTCTTCGGGCGTTAAGCCCAATGCTTCAGGATCGAAGTTCGCTATCTCCCCGGCTACCTGTGATGGAAGCCCACTGGCGTCGAAGCGTGTGATACGCCGAACACCTGAGCTACCAGCGATACTGGCGCTCCAGAAGTCTTCCTTTCCTATGCCATTGGGGGCAATTACGCCCAGACCAGTGATAACTACTCGCCGATACATGCTTTTCTCCTCTTTATCAGGTGACGGCCACATCTTTTGACCCCCTCTCTAATTATGCATCGAACACCGGCAACTTCGCATTGAGTTAGCTCACATCTGCAATGTGAAAGAGCACACAAATCTGTTTTTAGTAGGGCGCAGGACGTGGTGCCCTGACTTTAATTTTCTAGTACCGCTTGTCATGCGGTTTCAGAAGGGGCCATTGCAGCTCTGCCATAAGAGAGCCGAAAAAATTCTCTCGGCTTGTCATCAGGCTGTGTATTGATGGCCTCAAAAAAAGTGGCTAAAAGTCGGCGAGGACGTGACGTGCTCGATAAATCG
>Ga0137361_10000495_pt1 | contig 22070 bp, 18 predicted proteins | sample Mad1_80_16metaG_FD_104923 | JGI IMG/M metagenome (GOLD analysis project Ga0137361, IMG submission 104923) | Vadose zone soil microbial communities from Angelo Coast Range Reserve, California, USA - Mad1_80_16 metaG | ecosystem: Environmental > Terrestrial > Soil > Vadose zone | place: USA... | reverse complement strand
TGCTCCAGAAATGGCCGTACCGTTCTTGCTCCACTGATAGCTCAACGGAGCGGTACCTGTCGCGGCGACACTGAAGGAGGCTGTCTGGCCTGCCGTGACCGTCTGGCTGGCCGGCTGTGTCGTAATCGAAGGGGCCACCGCAGATGCGCTCACCGTGAGCGTGGCCGCGCTACTGGTCACACTCCCGACGGTGTTGCTGACCACTACCGTAAACTGTGCCCCGTTGTCGGAACTCGTCGTGGCCGGCGTGGTATAGCTCGAGGAGATCGCTCCAGAAATAGCGGTGCCGTTCTTCTTCCACTGATAGCTCAGCGGGGCCGTACCCGTCGCTGTCACGCTGAACGTGGTTGTCTGGCCTGTTGTCACAGTCTGGTTTGCCGGCTGTGTCGTGAGGGAGGGAGCCACGGGGGTCACGGGAGCTTGACTGCTTGCCGAGGAGACTAACCCTGAACAACCCGCCAGACCTAAACTCGTGATCGTGATAATTAGGAGACTGTATAAAAACAGATTCCTATCCCCAGACCTTTTCAAAGAGCGAACCGCATTCAACATTACGTTTTCCCCCGGTCGCGGCAGGCAATAAGCTGCCGATGTCATTTCCTTGACTAGTCTAGTCAAGGATATCGAGGTACTGGAACCCGCCGTAACTGTACAGAAGACCCAAACGGGGACAATGCTGAGGACCGGGTACGTACTGTCCTGAAGGACACCTCTATCGCCACTGTAGTGTTCCGGCTAAACTCAGTCAGATACTCCTCCTTTCAGCGCTACTCCCCCTCTTGGGTCCAATCATTATGTAAGTTCCGGCCGGAATTGACCTGCCCCGCATTTTGAAACAGCAGCGAAGTTGAATCGGGAATCCCGACATTTTCAACTGGATCCGTTTTCAAGGAGAGACCATTTCCCCCACTCATGGGATGACTCTCGGGAAATTGCGCCTAAGGCTGTTCAAAAATGAACTCAAACTGAGCGCAACGGGAGTTGGTCTGCAAATACTTCGGGGATGACCATACCCTTCTGGATCGGCAGGTTGGTCCAGACCACTGCCCGCGGTCAAGCTTCTGAGGCAAGCTCAGACACCATAGCCGACACACCATAGCGGACGACTACCCTGGTTCTTTTACGGCGAGTAGTATTGAACCTTGTGTGCAGATATGGCCCAACAATCGAAGCGGCGGAGCACCTCGCAGAACAGAGACGATAAGTCGCATGAATGAACTCTTGCTGGAGACATCGACCAGATCAAAGCGATCAAAGGAGAGAAACCCTAAGCGGGACAAGTCCCTCCTTAGACTATAAGGATTGAACCAATTTACGGCTGGATATTTGGCGTAGTTGGCGAGATCCGGTCGAGTCGTGACGGCAAGCCGCTCGAAACGACGCTTCAACCGGGACGGATACCAGCTATAAACCGGAAGATTGAATTCCTCTTGAGCAGGGCAGAGATTATTCGTAGTGGTCATGAAGAGCAAGCCTCCGGGACGCAAAACGCGCGCAAAGTCCTTCAAACAGTCTTGCCATTGCTTCACATGTTCGAGAAGCTCGATGGCCAAACAGATATCCATAGAGCTATCGGGCCATGGGAGCTGCGTCGCTGACCCGAGCCTGAAATCTATGGCATAACCCGCCGCAACTGCTCGTTGGCGCGCAACGTCCAGCAAAGGCTGATTTATATCAACGCCATGAACACGGTGGCCTCCCTCGGCCCATAGTATGCATTGGGTCCCCGCGTTGCAGCCGACGTCGATTACGTCAAGGCATTGTCCGTCCCACTGCCGGCCATGGAGAAATCGTAGAATCGCATTCTGAAGCGAGCGGAAGCGCTCGACAAACTCGGGCCGCGCACTTTTCTCTGCATAATAAGAGAAGAACTCTTCATGACTGGAGTAGTCCCGAGGCTCTTGCATGAGCTACGCTCCTTAGACCACAAATGCAATCTTCGACGCAACTGGCACCATCCGAGATTCATTGCGGTCTTCTGGGATGGCGAGAAATGCGTTCTCGCCACCGAATGCTTGAGCGGCAATCGGATGAACCGCGAGTGGTGCTTTGTGTGTGCTCGATATAGCACATCCCATCGTTCCAGGATCTGTTGAACTCTCGTCCGACCACAAGGCAATGCCATGCCATTGTTTGCAACCTCTACGCCTTCATTCCACGGGCGAGTAGGCACTTGGCGATCATCTTCAATACTCGCCTGGCTGCTCACAATAAAGTAACACTATACATAAATTGCGAAATACGAAGCTATTCACCGCCGCTGGCCTCAATCTGCTCCAGTGGAGAGAGCGCATCTAGTGTTGTGTCCCTGAAACATGTTCACCAAAATCGGCCGATCTTTTTGAAGGATTGAGTCGGCACGTAGGGGGCCAGATAAAACGGGCTTGCTATGGCATTGTAGGCTCGGACGAAGTGTCCGATTTTAGCCACCAGTTCTCTGACGCTCCCGAAGGTGGCGAATGGCCTTCTGGGTGATGATGTGGAACCAGATTTCAACTTGATTCAGCCAGGAAGGTGCGCGAGTCCGCTACGGAGCGGAGCTGCTCGCTTTCCTCCGTGCGCAACAGTAGGGGCGGTTTAGGCCGTCCCAACAGCATAGGCACGTCCGCTGTTCCATTGAGGGTGCTCATGCCAAAATGTCGAAAGCAAGATTTATGCTAAAAGCTATTTGGCTCTGTTGGCATCCTCAGGGCTTGCCGCATCTGCATGCGCAGGGAACGACCCGGTGCACGAGCCGAGAGCTTGCGCTTCACCGAGGAAATCACGCTCTCGATCAAGGGGCGACGCCGTTAGAGCACGGATGCCCTTTCAACGGCGACTTGCGACACCAGATTTTTTCCCATTTATTCCAGTGCTGTACTCACAGCACACTCGCACAAAGGATGCCGGAATCGCTCTATTCTATTGTAATGAAAAGACTTAACATGTACTTGGTCGTGCCGGTCGGAGCGCTTGTCTGGACATGAACTTGCAACGGTAGAGGAGTGTTGCATTATCTTCATACCCCTAATAAGACTGGGAATCTGATGACGCAGACTTCTACCTCTGCAACTGCCCCCTCGCAAAAGAGTGGATATCCTCGGATACTTCGCAACGTTTTTTCCAATTGGACTTGCTACGCGATCTCGATCGCGGTGAATTTCTTCCTCTCTCCTTTCGTCGTACACCACCTCGGCAATGCTGGCTACGGTGTGTGGACACTCATTATTTCTCTTACTGGCTATCTGGGTTTGCTTGACTTTGGTGTCCGCGGCGCTGTCACGCGCTACGTCGTCAAGTTTCACACGCTCAAGAGCCATGAGGACGCAAGTCGCGTAGCGTCTTCCGGGCTGCTGATTTTTTCTGCAGCTGGAATTCTCGCGGTTACGTTCGCTGCTAGCTCGGCGTTCTTCCTGGTGGGCCGTTTCCACATTCCGCCCGAATACCAGAATACTGCGCGCATAGTTCTGGTCTTAACAGGCATGAACATTGCTGCTTCTCTGGTCAGTGGCGTATTCGGGGGAGTGATCGCGGCGCTGCAGCGGTTCGACTTGCTGAATGGAGCTGAAATTCTGGTGACTGGCTTGCGCGCCATCGCCATCGTAAGAGCTCTGTACAGCGGCAAAGGCCTCATCACTCTCGCCTGCATCCACCTCACGTTTACAACGTTGAGGGGCATAGTCAATATGGTAATTAGCCGCAAACTCTATCCGGAGTTGCAATTTAGTCTCTCGAGAGCAGGCGTTGCGCACACCCGCCTGATCTTCTCTTTCAGCATCTACATGTTTCTGATCCAGATGGGCGGAGATTTGATCTATTACACGGATACTGTTGTCATCGGCGCATTTCTTCCGGTAGCCCTGATCACCTTCTTTACGATCGGGGGTAACTTGGTTGAATACACGCGCACGATGCTCACAGGTATTTCGCATACAATTTCCCCTTTCGCCAGCCAGTTAGAAGCAAAGGGAGACTATGGGGGCTTGCAACACACGCTTTTGACGAGCTGCTGTTTCGGTTCCGCCGTCACGTTTCCGATCTTGATCACCTTCATGCTCCGTGGAGGCACTTTCATTGGTTTATGGATGGGCCCGCAATATGTTTCTCTTTCCGGACAAGTACTTAGAATTCTCTCGCTGATGACTTTCTTTTCCGCGGGAACTCATCAAGCCGGGTCCATCATGCTGGGCATAAGCAAGCATAAGCCGCTGGTGCTGGTTCGTTTGGGCGAAGGACTATGCAATCTTGCCCTGAGCATATTGCTTGCGAAGAGGCTGGGAATAGCCGGCGTCGCATGGGGCACGACCATCCCGTGCATCGCTTTCTGTCTGCTATTCTGGCCGTGGTACGTGCAGCGCACGCTCGGCATTCACCCGCTTCGGTATGTTGTTTCCATTTGGGTACGACCTTGGCTATCGTTGGTGCCCTTTGCTGTCTTTACTTACGTTGTAGAGCGCACGTGGCCTTCCCCCAACCTCGCCGTTTTTTTCTCGCAAGTGGCGCTTGTTATGCCGGTCGCTCTGGCGGGAATCTGGTTCGGGTGCGTGGAACGGGAATATCGCGAGAAATACTCCCGCAGCTTCGCGCATTCCATAGTTCAGGTATTCTCACGAAGCTAAACGGGAGGCTGGATCGGCATTTGCCACGCCACGCCGCTTCGCTGCAGTTGTCGACAGCTTCCAGCGGGATAGGATATTCGACAGGATCTAACAGGTTGCTGAAAAACTGAGTGGGAGAAGCGATTTGCAGTTGCAAGTAGGGCATCCAAAAGTTAGATGACTGAAAAACCTGAAGTTGAGATTCTTCGGGAATCCTAGTCGGAAGCCCTCGGAATAATAGTTTTCTGCTAAGGAGCACCATTGATTCAACCAATACTGCGAAAAGCCTTGTCAAGCGTCCGCGATGCCAGGGATTGGTGGCAATTGCCTCCCGCCGCAAAATCAGAGGCACGACGTGACAAACGAGGATTGACCGCTCCGGACCCCGGCATCGGTCGCGCGGTTCGCGAAGCGATCGGCTGGCTGTGCCGGGCTCAGGATTACTCGAGCACAAAAGATGGCGGTGTGGCTCGGCATTACAGCTTGGTTAAGGGCTGGGGTGCCTCTTACCCGGAGACGACAGGTTATATTGTTCCTACGATTCTTGATTTTGCGCGCCGTACCAACGATGAACGACTTCGCAACCGTGGCAAGCAAATGCTGGACTGGCTTCTTTCCATCCAGTTTGCCGACGGCAGTTTTCAGGGCGGCGTGATCGGCGCCAAGCCGCTCGTGCCGGTTACGTTCAATACCGGCCAGATTTTGATGGGTCTCGCCGCTGGCGCCCGTGTTTTCGGCGAACCCTATCGCGCCAGCATGATTCGCGCAGCGGATTGGCTCGTGAAGACGCAGGATCCCGATGGCTGCTGGCGCAAGCATCCCTCCCCTTTTGCGGAAGCTGGAGAGAAAGCCTACGATACTCATGTTGCCTGGGGACTCTTCGAAGCCGCAAGAATGGAACCGGAAAAGAATTACGAAAAGGCCGCAATCGCGAATGTGAAATGGGCCTTGACGCAGCAGCATACGAACGGCTGGTTTGCGAAATGCTGCCTGACCGATCCCGAAATACCGCTGACTCACACACTGGGCTACGCGCTTCGTGGTGTCTTGGAAGCATACCGTTTTACCGGCCAGGAAACGTTTCTCTTCGCGGCGTTCCGAACTGCCGATGGTCTCTTGAGTGTTCTCAAAAGCGACGGCTTCTTGCCGGGCAGCCTGTCATCCCACTGGAAACCAGCTGCAAGCTGGGCGTGTCTGACCGGTTCGGTGCAAATCGCCTATTGCTGGCTGTTTCTGTACCAAGTCACGAATGATTCTCGCTACAGGGAAGCCGCGCGTATGGCAAATCGCTATGTTCGGCAGACGCAGAATGTGGAAGGCCCGCCGGAAATACGCGGTGCAATCAAAGGTTCGTTCCCTATCAACGGTGGATACGGAACGAATGAATACCTGAATTGGGCAGCTAAGTTCTTCATTGATGCGAATCTATTCGAGCAGGAAGTGAGCAAGCGGAAGAGTTAGCACTTCATGCCTGCGCAATTTCATGCGGTACGGGAGACCACGCGTGAACTCTGTTCTGAGCTCGCTGCGCTGGATCCTTGGAACCCGTTCCACACATTTGAGTACAAGGAAGCCATGCGCGCTCCAAGCACTCAGCCCTGGCTGTTTTGCTTGCGGGAGAATGGCCGCATCCTCGCCGGCTGTCTGGCTTTCTTGCGGAAGGGTCGCCTGAATCGTTCCCTGGAGATCCCCTCCGTCCCCTGCCTTCCGCGCGGAGATCATTTTTGGGCGGGGCTCGTGAATTTTTGCCGCCAGGCTCGTGTGAGCGATCTTTCCGTCGGCAGCTTTGCCTCCGCGAGCGCCGTTATTCCGGCGCTGCCTGGTGAGAAGAGCCGCCGGATGCGCGTTGAATACTCGGTTGTGCTCGGGGACCCCGCCCTGTGGTCCGGGATGTCTTCGAATCACCGGAGAAACCTTCGGAAGGCGCAAAAAGCAGGTCTTTTGATCGAGCGCACGACGAAAGTGGAGGCCTGCCAGGTTCACGCGCTGCTCCAGGATGCCTCCATGGAGCGACGCATGATTCGCGGAGAACAAGTCCTTGCCGATTCCCAGGTACGCACATTTGTCACACTCGTCGAGCATCAGGCAGGGGAGCTCTTCCGCGCAACCCGGAATGGTGAGGTCCTTTCCTCCATTCTGGTCTTGCGCGCCCAGCGCGGCGCGTATTATCACTCCGCGGGAACCAGCCGCGAGGGCATGGCTGTGGGAGCCTCCCATTTTCTGATTCACCAGGTCACCGAACTACTGCGCGCAGAAGGAATGGAACGGTTCAATCTTGGCGGTGCCGACGCGAGCAATCCCGGACTGGAACGATTCAAGAGCGGGTTCGGAGTACAGGAAATCCAATTGGAATCAGCCGAGTTTGATCTCGCAAGCCCTCTTCGGCGAAAGGCCACGGCAGGTCTTAAGGCACTCAGGGATGATCCCATCGGTTTGCTGCGGGATTTAGCTGGCCACGTCGATAAGTATTTTGTGTACTGCTGCGACCCGAAAGAGATCGAAGGAGGCCGCGCTCCTGCCGGCGTTGAATTCAGGAAGATCACAGACCGTGAGTTGTTACAGGCCGCCCAGGAGCACCTGGAGATGCAAAGATATCAGGAACTCTATGAGAAATGCGGGACCAACGCCGCATATGGGGTTTTTGTAGATGGCACCCTGGCCCATGTCAGCTGGCTTATTCTTCCCGAACTCGATCGGCGGGGCAAGGAACGTAACGTAAAGCTCAGAGCAGGAGAAGCCGAGATAACGCACGCCGTCACACTCCTCCAATTCCAGAATTGCGGGCTATATGCCTACGCCATCCGATGCCTGGCGGACGTATGCAGAGGGTTCAACATAAAGCGCCTCTTCATGATTACTGGGAACAGCAACGTGGCGTCTCAGAAAGGAATTCAAAAGGCCGGCTTGCACTCAGCAGGACGAATCTGGCGCGTTAAATATAGGCATCTCGGCGGATGGTCTTTTGCGGTACGAGGCCACCGGTTCAGTGGCCCTGGCTCCTTCTTCAAGCTTCTCTTCTTTCGGAATCGCGCCTAACTAACTAAGAAAGCTGGAGGAAGATGACGGCGCGCCCAAACCCTCCAGTAAGCAAGGAACTTGCTCGCTGTAAGCATTGAAAACGTTGGCAAAAGAGACGGAATTCTTCCCCTGGATACTCCGCGACGGCTTTCCGATCCTGTTGCTTTAATTTCGTTCTGGCCGGGGCGGAGGCTCGATGCCGATGAGGCCGAACACAGTGTCAAACTGTCGATCTAGCTGCACGCGCAGAGGGGCGATTCTTGCGGCGATTTCTTTTTTGGATTGCGCCGCGTGAGCGTGCAACGCTTTGAACTTTTCGACCAGTTCCTCAAAGCTGAAATCGGCGATATTCAGCACGTAGTCGCCCTGGCCGACCTGCTCGAGCAGCGCGCGGCTCTTTTCATGATACGCCACGCCGAGGACCGGCTTGTTCAACGCCAATGAAAGCAGGATTCCATGGTAGCGGTTGGCAATCACCAGGTCGGCGCGCGCGATTTCCGTAACCAGATCGCCGATGCTTTGAATCGGAAGGCCTTCAAGCATTCGCGTCGAATTGCCATCGCGATTCATGGCGGCGCGAATATCCTGGATTGTCAAAACGTCCGCGCGTGCTTGTGTCGGGAACAATAAGGTCGAATAACCGTTCTGGTCCAGCCATCGCCCAAAGCGCGCAAACTTGTCTACATAGTCTAGGTAACGCGCCGGGTTAGGCGTAGCCCAATATCGGCCGTCATAAAACGGCACGGGATTGACTCCAACCACCACGGCATTTTTGTCGGTCGGCACCGATCGCGGTTCGGGCAACCGCATGCTGTAGGCCAGGTCGGGAAATACGGGATGCACACCTTTTGAACCGATCCTCGTGACCAGTTCGCTGGAAATCGTGTCCCGGTAGGATCGATAGCTGCACATTCGCAAGACGCGGCGAATCAGAAACTGACTGAAAGACGACGAAATGGGACCGGCACCCACACTCAATAGCGCCATTTTTGTCCCCGCTAAGCGCGAAAGGACGGACCACTTGTACAACGAGATCGGGAATGCCCAAGCCCCGTAGATGTCATTCAATTGCTGTGAACCAGCTACCAAGAGCAGTTCTACGCCGCGCAACCGCTTGTACGATTGCCACAGAAACTTGGGCTCCAAAAGGATATCTTTTGTCACCCGAAGCGTTGTGCGAATTCCATGGACTATCGCAGTAACTCCAGGCACAGCCTTGAGGAACTGTTTCCAGGACCATCGAGGAGCTGTCCGTGTAGTGTCTGAGGCTAGCTTGGCGAGCGCCTTAGTGGACGGCGGATCTGATTTCCTTGGCTTCTCCAATCGCGCAATCGGAAACGCTGGGATTTCGTGCCGCAGCTCCGTGTCTTCCGGGTTTGCTGTAAAGCCGACGATTTGTGCGTCGGGGACGCGCAGTCGTACGTTCTGGATAACGGCGGCGAATAGCGCCTCGTCACCGAGATTCTTTAACCCCCCGTGACTGAATACGCCGATCTTTCTCTGTGCTCTAGACGATGCCATGAACTAACTGCTCCTTGCTAGGGTCTTGGTCCCATCCACAACAGTCAAATGCTGCACGGCGAATGCTATCAACGCCGCACAAAGTTTAGCTCTATGATATTCATTATACAGGATTTATTTCAATTCCCACGGATTCTGTCCCACGTGCCGCGTTTGTTTCGCGTCTGAATCAATCCGTCGGGGAAGTGATCGTTTTTGCCCCCTTTCTTTGTGCCTGACTAGCGACTCTTCTCAGGCCAATGCCCGACTCGCGAATCTTATTCATTAGAGAACGGTAGCTTATCTCCAATACTTCCGCGGCTTTCCGCCGGTTCCAATGATTGTCCTTCAGCGCGGCGAGGATCAGGTTTCGTTCCGTCTCTCGGACCACTTCTTTGGCAATCTGCTTCAGATGCACGCTTCCACCTCTAGTCGATGGGAGAGACGCGGCGGTCGCTCCCGATCTAAACAGCTCTCGCGTGACGATGGCCTCCTTCCCAATCAGCACGTAACGCGCGATGCGATTGGATAACTCCCGCACGTTTCCCGGCCATTCTATGTTTTGCAAATAATTCAGCATCTCCGAGCCGAAAGGCTCACAGTTCTTTTCGAACTGTCTCATGTATTGCACGCGAAAATATTCAGCGAGAATCGGTATGTCTTCTTTGCGCTGGTGAAGCGTCGGCAGGTTCACTTGAATCACGTTGATGCGATAAAACAAGTCGGCGCGGAATCTTCCGGCCTCGAGTTCCCTTGCCAGGTCCCTGTGAGTGGTACAGACAAGCCTGGTGTTTATCGATCGTTCCGCACTATCCCCGACGCGGGTAAAACGCCCATCCTGAAGAAAGTGGAGAAGCTTGCTTTGGAGCTCCAGATCGAGGTCGGCAATTTCGTCTAGAAAGAGCGTCCCGTTATGAGCCAATTCCACACGCCCCGGTTTCGAAATGAGTGCGCCTGTGAACGCGCCTTTTTCGTAGCCAAATAATTCCGTCTCGAGGAGTGCTCCAGGAATCGCGGCACAATTGACTTTGATAAACTCTCCGGCGCTCGAAGTCGAGTGCCCATGGATCCACCGCGCAAGCACTTCCTTTCCGGTGCCTCCGTCCCCTTGGATGAGTATGGGGACGTTGGCCGCCGCCACCTTCTCAACTCGCTTATGAATCGCTTGCATGACCGCAGAGCGGCCAAAAATGACGTCTTGCGGCAGAGCCGCTCCTGCCATGGGGCGGCTACCGCCTTCGCGCTTCTGAAGTAGTTCGCTCACAGCTCTGCAAGTTCTGCGGCCCTAGGCCGCATAATGCTGCTAGCACACACTTCTCCAAAGGCAGTTGGATAAAACTTGCCAATTTATTGGCAAACAAAAACTCAATCAAGCAACGCAACATGCTTTTTTTCAGTTAGATGGCCGTTGTTTGTGATGTCTCTATGGGCACTATGATGGAGCAGTTTGGATCAGCAATCTCGATTACCATTCGTGAAAAGAAGTTTCACAAAAATGAAAACCGATGCCAAAGAATCTGGATTTGAGCAAATGTTGGTTCCTAAGATTCTGACCATTTTCATTCCGGAAATCCTGAGCCATCCGGCAATAGCCGAAAGGGCTAAAAGTCTCTGTACCCTGGTCGGTAAGCCGGTAGGGCGGAGGGAGGAGGATGTTGGGAATGTTAAACCGTCACGAAGTCGAGATTCTGCTGAAGGCTGGTTACCCCAAGACCGAAGTGGCCCGTTTGGCGGGAGTGCACCTGTGCTCCGTTAAGCGCATTGCGGAAGAAGCTCCGGTGGTTCATGTCGATGATGCCGACGAGCAGGTATGAAAGACCTATTTCGGCAGTAATCAGGTGAAGGCAAACTTTGGAATTAGGTCCTACCTCGGCGGAAATATAAACGCTTCCAACAGATCGGCGCGGGCCTTTTCGTCCGACGCCACCACTCGCAAGATGTCGCTGACAGAGAGCATGCCAAGGAATCTTTGTTGCTCATCGAGCACGATGAGATGAAAAATCGTGTTCTGCTCCATCAAACGCAAGCAGTCTTCGACCGTCATTTCCGGAGTTACCGTGACGAGCTCGCGCGTCATGATATCCGAGGCCTTCATCCAGGCAGGGCACTTGTTTTCCGCGGCAACTTTATCTGAAACATCGCTATGCGAAATGACTCCTGTAAGTTTGCCGCTCGCGTTCATCACTCCGACCGACCGCACCTGCTTCTCGCGTAAATACTGCGCGGCCTGATGCACACTCGTATCCTCGGTGATGGAAAACACTTCCTTACGGGAGCCGATGAGATCCGCAACCTTCATTGGATCCTCCATGGGGGATTCTGGGCGGATGGTAGGCCTAACTTGGTGTTGATTGCAAGATGAATTCCAAACCATTCCTGGCAAGAATAAGCAGGTGTGAAAAGCAGAGATTCTCCGAACCGCCAAGTTAAGGATGAACTCAGGGACGGCACAGGCAACCTATATCAAGCTCGCGCGGCTTCTCCGCGAATAATATCGTACCGCTCGATCACCGCTGCAACTCCCATGCGCGCGCTGCCGTCTTCCATTCGCCGCTCCACTCGTATGACTCTGCCGAGAGCTCGGACAAAAACCTCTGAACCATGCGTCATCTCAGAGGGAAGCGTCAGCGTCATGTCCAGTTGTGAACCGGATTCCATTTTCTGATCCACCACAAAATAAAGGCCGCGCGTGGAGACGTCGCGAGTTTTGCCCTGCTGTGAATCCAGCGCCCGATGCGCAGGCCCCCGGATGATGATTGGCAAAGACAAATCGTAGCGTCGAGTTGTACGCCGTTCCGTCATTTCCCCCGTCCTTCCTGCCGCGCGAGAATAGCTTGGCTTCGTCGCGCACTCTCGATTAATTTTGTTGCCAGAACTGCGCCGGGAAGGCTGGTAGTGTTAATCGCGGCGCGTTCCCACTGCCGAAGTGGCTTCCTCTACTGCCGTTGGGGAAGCCGGTTTCCTCGCCCGCGGTGTATCCAGATTGAATTGCCGCATCTTGTAGAGCAGCGCCTTGTAGCTGATCCCCAGCATTTTTGCGGCGTCCTTGCGGCACCAGCGCGTCTTCTCCAGCGCGTCGGCGATCGCTTCCATCTCGGCCTCGTCCTTTAAGCCGCGCACTAGGGCCTTCAGCCCCTGCTCCTTGGGTGGCGCGGGTTCCTCCCGGGGCGAAGTGCGTTGGCGCGTAGCGGACATCTCCACCAACTCGCGCAAACTGCCTTCATCATCTTCGAGAATCACATAGCGTTTTACGAAATTTTCCAGTTCGCGCAGGTTTCCCGGCCAGGGATAGTTCACCGCCGCATCCAGAAGGTACTTGGAAGGTCCCGGCGGCGTCTTGCCGAATTTCTCGCTGTACTTCGTAAGGAAATGGCGAAACAGCAGCGGAATCTCAGCCGTCCGCTCGCGGAGCGGTGGCACATTGATAGACAAAACATTCAGCCGGTAGTAGAGATCTTCGCGAAACTTCCCCGTCTTCATCGCCTCGTGGACATCCACATTTGTTGCCGCCAGCACGCGCACGTCGGTCTCCACCAAGTGCCGCCCGCCCAGCCGCGAATACTGGTGATCCTGCAGCACGTGCAGCAGTTTTGCTTGCAGGTGCGTGCTCATCTCCGCGATTTCATCCAGGAAGATCGTACCCTTGTTGGCCATTTCAAATTTGCCCGGCTTGCTGCGCACTGCTCCTGTGAATGCACCTTGCTCAAACCCGAACAACTCAGATTCAAGAAGCTCTCCCGGCAGCGCCGCGCAATTTACTTTTACGAACGGCTGGTTTCGCCGCTTCGAGCGCAAGTGAATCATTCGCGAAACAACTTCTTTGCCTACGCCACTTTCGCCACAGATAAAAACAGGCACATCTACCGGAGCGATCTGCAGAATCTGCTGGCGGATTCGCACCATCTGCGGACTGGCGGCCAGAAAGCTCAAATCCTCTGTCACTTGGTCGCAGTAATCGCGCAGTGCCTGATTCTCCGTGGCCAGTTGTTTCTTTTGTCGCGATTTCAGCATCGCCGCGTCAAGTTCCGTTTTCTCGAAGGGCTTGGTCAAATAATCATGCGCCCCGATCCGGATGGCTTCGACAACCGTGCCTACTTCGTTCGAGCATGACAGCATGATGACGTTCAGACTGCGGTCCACCTGCATCAATTCTTTCAGAGTTTCGATGCCGTTCATTTCTGGCATCAATACATCCAGAATGATAAAGTCGGGCCGCTCTCCCTTGTTCACTCTCGCGAGCGCTTCTTTCCCGGAGCTGACGGCTTCCACATCGAATCCGTCAACTTCCAGAAGGGTCTGCAAATACTTTCGAATGCTCGGTTCGTCATCCACGACAAGGATTTTCTCTTTCACGGCCATTGACTTTTCCCTTTCAAACAACAAAATCCGCGTGTCTCAGCCCTGATCCATCGGCAATAAAAACGTAAATCTGCTCCCCGCGCGGGACTCGCTCTCCACCCAAATCTTCCCGCGATGCGCTTGGATGAGCCGCTTCGCGATAGCCAGCCCAAGACCCATTCCAGAAGTGTTCCTGTCCACACGTACAAAATCTTCAAATATCTCCTGGTGATGTTCCGCCGCAATGCCGGGCCCAGAATCCGTCACGCTTACTTCCACGCTGTTCGGCCGCGGCAACCTGAACCTGCGTCGCTCTTCCACGGGAGCCAGCACCGCCACACGCCGTTCCCAGAAATGCGGCGCTGCTCGCAGCGTGACGCTCCCCCCGCTCGGGGTGTGCTTCAAGGCGTTGTCGAGCAGATTCGCCGCCGCTTGCTGCACCTTCTGATAATCGAACCGGAATGTCGGGATTGACGGGTCAAAGCTTGCATCCAGCTTGACGCTCTTGCGTTGAAACGCTTCCGTCCAGCGTTTGGAAAGCTCATCGAGACAATCTCGCAAATCGTTCTCCCGGAGCTGCAGCACCAGTTTCCCGCTCTCCAGCGCTGAATAGTTCAGGAACATGGACACCAGGCGCACCAGGCGTTCGCAACTATCCTTCGACTCTTCCAGAATGTCCCGCTGCTTGTCTGTCAAGCGCCCGAGCGAACCGGCCAGAAGGAGATCGTAATAACCCTTGATCACCGCGAGCGGCGTTTTCAATTCGTGGGCTGCCGACGCCAGAAAAACCGTCTTCTGCCGGTTCACTTCCTGCAATTTCAGGTAAGCGGCCAGCAGATTCCGATAAGTGATTTCGCGTTCCTGCAGAAGCTCTTGCACTGTGAGTTGCGTCGCCGGGTCCGCCCCCGGCTGCGTGTCCGGTTGGCTCTTAATTTCCACGACCAGCCAGTCCGGTTCGGGCATCCACTGCACCCGCACGGTGGCTTTCGCACTCCCGAATTGCATCTCATGCTCTAACTTGTGTTCTCCCTTTTCCAACTCGTCGAAGATTCTCCGGGCGTCCACTCTGAGAATATCTTTAAACAGATTTAAACCTGGAGTTGTCGCGTATCCGTGAGATTCAACGAATTGTTCTGCGCGCGTATTGATAAGCAGCAAATTGCCGTTTCGTTCGGCCACGATCAGCGGTTTTTCTACGGTGTTGAACAGTCCACGAACGAAGCCAAGAGGAAGGAACGCCCGGCTACCCTCTTCTGCCATCGGCGGCGCAGCAATCCGTCCAGCCATCAACCCAGCTCGCTCATAGTAGAAGTGGTAAAAATTTTCCCTAGTTTGCATCCTTACAGAGGGGCATCGAAGAGTCAATGGTAAAAGCGTTCCATTTGCACATTTAAGGAAACGAAGTGGGTTTCTCAGGCACGACTCAAGCGTCAACAAACTGTTAGCACCGATGTACGCTCACAATCACCTCATAATAAATAACTTGCTGTAACTCTTGATTCTCTCATCTGGCATCCCAGGTGCTTGTGTCCGTACTAGGTCGTTCGTACCAGGGTGCAGAGATCACTTGAAGACCAGCATTCTCAAGAAGGGACAGTTCGTGGAATCCTCGTCAACCCGACGCTCGCCACGCATTCGTCTCCAAGTGCCCGTCTTCGTGAGAGGAACAGATGCGTCCGGCGCTGAATTCATCGAACTCACCAAGACTCTCAACATTAGCGCCACTGGCGCTTGTATAGCCTCTGCTCACATTCTGAGGCCCGATCAAACAGTTCATTTAACGATCCCCGCTCCGTCTCCAGCGTCTTCGAGCCTGGTTCCCAGCGAGACTCCGCCGATCATAGCCAAAGTATTGCGCCAAGACTCCGCGGGGGAGATGCGCCTCTTTGGTTTGGAATTCCTTCGACCTCTGGAGTAAATCCAGATAGCTCCTTGCCTAATTCTCATTTCTATGGGTAGTTTTGTTACATGGCCATCGCCATGCCTGCCCTACACTTTTTCGTGCTTCATGCCCCGCTTTTGTAATAGGATACGCCCGCAATTTTGGAGGTTCGGTTTCCCAAGTGGACCGGCCTAGGTCCAGTACGAATGGACTCTTGCTTGCTCCATTTAGATAGCGGAAGCTATAATCGCTTTCCCCAAACCCCGCGGGGTAGGCAGAGGTTAGGTCTATACCGGATATGCCCAGCCCCGGCGTCCCTGCGCCCCCGCGCTTGCCGATTGAGGATTCCTATTTCGAGCTGTTGGCAGACACGCTCGAGAGCCTCGACCTGCCTGCGCGCGGCCAGTTTCTTCAGCGATATTTCCGCGCGATCGCTCACGTGGATCTGCGCGAATCCCAAAGTGTGCAAATTTGGGACGAAATGCTCTCGCGCCGCCGTGAGCTCACCGGCCTCCTCGGTCGTCAAGTTTCCCTGAAAACCGCCCTTACGGATGTACTCTCTTCCGCGGGTTTTCTTCGCGTTCCCATCCTGATTGAGTATGACGATCTTAAAAGGCTCGAACTCAATGCGGTAACCGATCCCTTGACGGGACTTTACAACCGCCGGCTCTTCGCTGAAACATTCGAAAAAGAACTCAATCGCGCGCGACGCTACAGCCAGCCTCTGGGTTTGGTCACTCTCGACCTGCATCGCTTCAAGGAAGTAAATGACAAGCACGGCCATCCGCGCGGTGATGACGTGTTACGGGCTGCCGCGGCTACTTTGAAGAAGGCCCTGCGTACTTCGGACTCGGCTTTCCGCATCGGTGGCGATGAGTTCGCTTTATTGCTCCCACAGACAGATTCCGCGCAGGCGCTTGCGTTGTGCCGTCGCGTCGAAACGGTATTTGCTGAGATGCTCCATCCGCTGCAGCTTGCCGTTACTGTAGCCATGGATCACGGCGTCGCGATTTTCCCTCAGGATGCAGAACAGGCCGACCAGTTGATTCGTATCGCTGATGAGCGTCTCTATCGCCTAAAACACGCGAATCACACCAAGACAGCCAACGGCTCCGCGCGGACCGAGGCTCCGCCTGCTGCTGAGTTGCCACCATCGCCAGCGCCGGAACGCGCTGCCCCAATAGCCAAGCCCATTTCGATCGAAACCGGGCGCGCAAATGAAAAAACAGAATCGGCCGCTGCAGAAACTGCCGCTGCGCCCTCCGCGGACATCGTCCCGCCGCCTCCGCGCGTCTTTGCTGTCCAGCGCAAGGCCGAGCGCGTTTCCATGACCGGTACCAATGCCTACGCTGTTCTTGGCGAACAAGGCGCGCGCCGCGCCCGCGTACTCGATCTTGGATTTGGCGGCGTCGCCATGGAACTGGATTCCGCTGAAGATCTTCCCGAGAATCTTCTGGCGGTCTTGCACGTGCCTATTCTCCCGCCGGTGCGCGTGAATCTGAAGCCCGTCTGGAAACAACAGACCAGTGAGGGCAGTTTCCGCATCGGATGCTCTTTCGTTTCCTGAGCATCTCAGTAAAATTCCGCTGATTTCAACTCGCGCCAAGAAATCAAAATCTCATCAGCTCCATCCTGGTCCGCCTGCTACAATTCCACCGCATCGCTCCACTGGAAAGGATTCCCCGTGTCCGAACCAAAGGCCAGCCGCCCTCATTGGCCCGATGCCGTGCAAAATCCCTCGAAAGATTTGAGCGGACTCAAACCCTGGCCCTGGGCCCTCGAGCGCCTCGAAAAATCACACAATTATTGGATTGCCACTACGCGTCCCGATGGCCGTCCTCATCTTATGGTCGTTTGGGGCGTCTGGTGGCAAGACGCTTTCTGGTTCAGCACTGGCCCGCGCACCCGAAAAGCAAAAAACATCGCCGCCGATCCGCACGTTGTCATCGGCACTGAAAAAGTGGACGAAGCCGTGATCCTCGAAGGCACCGTCGAAGAAATTAAGAATCGCGCCGTTTGGAAGCAACTCGTCGAAATCTACAACCGCAAGTACGGTGGCGACGTCGGCCCACTTCTAGAATCTTCCGGCGGTTGCGTCTTCCGCGTCAATCCGCAACTGGCTTTTGGTCAGGACGAACACGCAGAGAATTTCATGGACTCGGTCACCCGCTGGCTCTTCTAATCTCTCGCGTTCCTTGGAGGATTCTCAGGGTTTCGGGGCTGCGTTCCACATCTCCTGCTTGACCCGCCACTCGCCGCTCGCCTCGCGATGCAGCACCAGCGCCATCTTGCCGTGGCTTTCGATTGGAGGTTTACCCTCGGGTGGCTGCACTGTCTGGCGCTCCGTCGCCCATTCCGAAGCCCAATCCCCGCACACGTAAATATCGTGAAATTCCATCTCCTGCTTCACCACTTTGTACCCGGGCATCTTCGCTACGATCTCTTCGACCCACGCCGAAATCTTTTGCTTTCCAATCATCGCCGCGGTTCCTGGCATTAAGTCGACTCCGTCTTCCGCCCACAGTGCCAAAATGCCCGGCGTATCCATCTTCAGATGCAACTCCACGTACCGTTTGTTGAATCCTTCAATCTCCTTTTGTCCTGCGTCCTCCGTAGTTCGCGCTTTGATTTGTACGCCCGCCATCGACAAGGCAACAAAGCACATCGCAAAAAGTACCTTCCTTGTGAAATCCATCCAGCCCTCCAGCGATCTTCGCACCAACCCGCTTAATCTACCCGAACAGGTGTATCCCTGAAAGTCGGAAGCTCAGTTTCCCTGCTCTGTACCCGCAAATAGCTGCCCTATTTGGTGGAATTTGACACTTCGCGTATGATTATGAATTGCCTCGCGACCAAGCGACGCGGCTGTAGTCCCCCGACCCTGTCGAGGTGCCGTGCAGACCGGACGCGACAGAATGGAGCTTCATGAAACCCGGTATTCATCCCGACTATCACCCCGTTACGGTGCACTGCGCCTGCGGCCACACCTTTCAAACTCGCTCGACCATCAAGGGCGATATGCTGCGCGTGGAAATCTGCTCGAACTGCCATCCCTTCTTCACCGGCAAGCAGAAGCTGGTTGACACGGCCGGCCGCGTCGAGCGCTTCACTAAGAAATACGCCGACGCCGCAGCCAAATCCACCGCCGCCAAAAAGTAGAACAAAGTTCGCCCGAGCCTTCGTGGGACAGCCACTCCTGGCTGTCCCTTTTTTTCCCAGCAGAGTCTCCTGTCAAATTCCTCGGCGGAATTCTCCGCGCACCTCTGCGCCTCTGCGTTATCTTTTGTCTTTGTTTCAGCTCCCGACTTTCGACTTCCTTGCGCTCCCTGCCCGTGTACAATGAAGTTCCATCGTGGCTACCCAATCCCGCATGTTTGATGGCGCGCGCCCCGGCGAACTCGTCGAATCCGGCCCGTCGCGCGTCACTCTCCGCAACACCTTTGCGCATCCCTTCGACTCCGCCATCGCCGCCGCTCGCACTTGCTACGCGCCGCGCCTCATTGGCCCCGAAGAAATCACCGACAAGCAGCGCGTCAACATCGGCGCCGCCACCTTCTACAGCGGCCATCACACCGTCTACCAGCACGCTCATTTCGAATTCGGCCTCGAAAACGTCAGCCGCCAGTTCGTCTGGTCCTTCCTCCACTCGCATCCCTTTTACAATTCCGAGCAGCAAAGCCAGCGCTACGTGCGCATGGATCGCGTTCAAGCTTATGTACCGCAGTTGGGACCACAGACCGCACTTTTCTTTAACGAAATGCACCGCGCTATTTACGAGCAAGCGATTGTTCGTGCGTGGAGTTACTACCGCGAGCTTTCCTCTCTTCTGATCGCCGACGCGCGCGCCATTCTCAATGACATCTGGCACATCGGCCCGATGTCCCACCCTAAGCGTCTCCAGAAAATTGAGCGCTCCGCCGAAAAACGCGCTATCGAAATCGCCCGGTACGTCTTGCCTGTCGCCGCTTTCACCACCATGGTACACACCATCTCCGGCATCGTTCTCCATCGCCTCTGGCGCATGAGCGCGGCCTCGGACACGCCCAGCGAAACCCGCGCCGTCATCGGCTCCATGGTCGCGCACGTCAAGGAAATCGACGCCCAATTCTTCGATCGCTTCGGAACAGAACCTCTCGAAGAACTCCCCGAATGGAAGAACGCGATGGCCCAGCCGTCCGCCGGTGAACCTTTCGCCTGCGAATTCGACGCCAAGCTCAACGGCAAAATCTCGCGCCTAGTGGACTACTCGCCAAACGCCGTCCGCGTCATGGCCGAATCCTATCGCGCCGTCACCGGCCTTACCGAATCCCAATGCAACGACCTCGAAGCCATCGACCGCCTGCTCAATCCCGCCCGCAATCTCTACCGCCTCGAAACGCTAAACGTCGGCGTCCACGCCCCGATCATGCGCGCTCTCCAGCATGCCAACTACACCTTCGCCAAAAAAATCAGCCACACCGCCGACAGCCAGGACCAACGCCATCGCATGGTCCCAGGCTCGCGCCCCCTGCTTACTCTCGCCGATACCCGCGAACCCGACTACATCACGCCCATGCTCCTCAAGGCCAATCCCCGCGCCAAAGAAATCTACGACCGCGCCATGCAAGACGCCTGGTCCGCGAAAAACGAACTCCTCGATCGCGGCGTCCCTCCCGAAATCGCTCTCTATCTTCTTCCCAACGCCAAATCCATCCGCCTCTACGAATCCGGCTCGCTCCTGCATCTCATCCACAAATGGACCATGCGCACCTGCTTCAACGCCCAGGAAGAAATCTACCAATCCTCCATGGATGAAATCGCTCAGCTCCACGAAGTCCACCACGAACTCACTCGCTACATCGGCCCGCCCTGCCACATCCGCGCCGGCATCACCACGCCCATCTGCACCGAAGGCTCCCACTTCTGCGGCATCAAAGTCTGGCTCGACTTCCCCAACATCACTCGCCGCATCTGAAACGCCGCCACCAGTTTAGGCATCCTACTCCATAGCTGGAGGTCCATCATGTTTCGGAGTTCCGCCCGCCCAATCGCCGCAGTCTTCGTTGCGCTCATATTCTCAGCGCCTCCTTCCTTGGCCTTCGACACGCCCCTCTCCGACCAGGCCGTCCGCGAAGCCTACTTCCTCGGCCAGCGCCATGACGACTCCATGGCCACTCTCCTCAACAAATACACAAAATTCCTCCCGGCGCCGAAAACCGGCCCGCACGTTGCCTCCGTCACTTTCTTCACTCCCTTCGCTCTTCTCGTCCAGCAATCGAGCCAGCACACCTCGGGTTACAGCGCCCAGCAAGCGGCTCTCGATCATCGCGATCAACCCGAATTCGTAAGAATCATCGTGCAGATCCAATTCACCGATTCTTATAGCGCTTACATCATTCGCCCCACGGGTTCCCGTTCCGGTTCCTCTGCTGGCTTCGTCCCCCGCCCTTACGACTTCTGGAAAGACTTTGACGTTCAGGTTTCCAGCAAAGACCAAGACCTCCGGCCGTTCTCTTCTTCCGGTCAACCTAACGTTCTTTGTTCCTATGAAGGTGGTTGCGAACTCACCGGTGCCACTCTACAGTTCGATTTCAACGCCGAAGACTTTCCATCCGGCTCCGCCGTCATTGACGTGATCCCCCCGGAGGGCGATCGCCTTTCGGTCGATTTCGATCTCGGCCACCTCCGCTAACCCGTTCTCGACTGCGCCCTTTCACTGCAGCAGTGCCAAAAACATCATTATTAGCTGTAGCCCCCGCGCGCATCAGCGTTATACTTCTTTCTAGGAAAGCCTTAATGCGTCACCTCGTTCGTCTTATTACCTGCGTGCTCATGGTTTTTTGTGTGTCTCTGCCTGCCTCTCCCTTTGACACTCCGCTCTCCGACGAAGCCGTCCGCGAAGCTTATTTCCTCGGCCAGCGCCACGATGCATCCTTCCTGGGCAATTACGTCAAATTTCTCCCGCAGCCAAAGACCGGCCCCCACATCTCTTCCGTTACTCTGCTCACTCCCTTCGCGCAGCTTGCCCAGCTCTCCAGCAGCTACGTCGGCAGCTACAGTGCGCAGCAAGCCCTGCTTGATCATCGCGGCCAGCAAGAGTTCGTCAAGATAACCGTTGAAATCTATCTGACCAATTCCTACGGCGCTTTGATCCCTAATCCGGATGGCTCACGATCCGCCTCTTCACCGCCGCCTCTTATCCCGCGCCACTATGATTTCTGGAAAGATTTTCGCGTCCAGGTGTCGGACGGTCACCAGGCTCTTTCTCCCTCCGATATAGGAGGCCGCCCGCTCTACCGCTGTGGGCGAACTGGCCCTTGCCGTCCGAGAGGCGCTGCCATCGATTTGGAATTTCCCGTCGCCGCGTTCGTCTCCGACTCTGCCACCGTCAAAGTCATTCCCCCCGAAGGCGACCCCGTCTCCGTCGACTTCGATCTCACCCGCCTCCGTTAAATGTTCCGGCCGGCTTCCCCGTGGCAATCACCGCCCAAGCAGAATTTCTCGCAAGGTTTCCCCTGACTTTTTTATTTCTTGGTATACTTCACCTTGTAGAAAGTATGAACTGCGGGAGCTTGCTCCCGCTTTTCTTTTCAAGACGCCGTTTCCGCTCCATGCAAGCCCCAATCAACCAAAATCGCGTCCTTTAGAACCAATAACTTCAGAACTCCTGACATGGTTTGCCCGGAACCTGTCCGCTTTTTGCTTCAAGACAGGGGGGGTGCGACCACATAGTGCATTTGAAGCTGGGTGCCTGGGAACAGCGTGTTTGTTTTGTT
>Ga0137361_10000494_pt1 | contig 22079 bp, 17 predicted proteins | sample Mad1_80_16metaG_FD_104923 | JGI IMG/M metagenome (GOLD analysis project Ga0137361, IMG submission 104923) | Vadose zone soil microbial communities from Angelo Coast Range Reserve, California, USA - Mad1_80_16 metaG | ecosystem: Environmental > Terrestrial > Soil > Vadose zone | place: USA... | reverse complement strand
CTCGTCAGGGCCATGCGCGCGGAAGCGCAGGCGATCCTTGTGGTTGATGATGCCCTTATACCACTCGAAGCGGAACTGCTTCCAGTAGTCAAACCACTTCTGCATCTCGCTCGGATGGACGAAGAATTGCAGATCCCATTGCTCGAACTCACGCTGGCGGAACAAGAAATTCCCCGGCGTCACCTCGTTGCGGAAGGCCTTGCCAATCTGGCAGATGCCGAAGGGGATCTGCATACGTGAGGACTTGAGCACATTATCATAATCCAGGTAGATGTTCTGGCAAGCCTCACCGCGCAGGTACGTCTTCATACGCTCGCCCTCAACCACGCCGATGTACGTCTCCATCATCAGGTTGAAGGTACGTGGCTCTGTCAATTCCCCGCCGCACACGGGACATTTTTTCAGCCGGGCATTTTCTTCTGGCAGGTGATCCTGGCGGAAGCGCCGCTTACAATTCTTGCAGTCGACCAGGCGATCAACGAAGTTCTCGACATGGCCGCTGGCTTCCCATACACGCGGATGCGTGATGATGCTGCCTTCGATACCGACGACGTTGTCATTTGTCTGTACCATCGACCACCACCAGTAGCGTCGAATGTTGTTACGCAGTTCAACGCCCAGTGGCCCGAAATCATAGATGCCGGACACGCCGCCATAGATTTCGGAGTTCGGGTAAACAAAGCCTCGTCTCTTGCATAGTGAGACGATCTTCTCAATGGGAGCCATCGGCGTGTCGGCCGTCAATGGTCTGTCCTCTGTCTGAGTCATGAGTGGTTTCTCCTTCTCATAAAAAATCCCCAGGCATCTCATATGCCCAGGGACGAATGCGCCTACGTAGGCCCGGGGACACTACGTCTTACGGCGACATGCGCGGTTCCACCCTGCTTCTTCACCTGTGTGAAGCCACTCATTCAATCCAGCTCCAAAGCGCCGTTCACCTGCTGCGGATTGCCGACCTCGCACTATCTATCGGCTCGCTGCTACCCCTGGCAGGTTACTCCTCTTCATCACCGCTGGAGGATATCTGTCGTTTGTACGAATGTAGTATAACTGAGTGTGTCAAGAGTTGCAAGAGGAAATTCAATTCCCCTTTGGTGTATGAGCCCTCACAAAGCTCAGCACTCGTTGCCAGGCATCGGCTGACGCCTCTGCAAACTCTGTTGCCCTGCGATCAAAGAAGCTGTGTGGCGCACCCGGATAAATCACGATCTCGTGCTCAACTCCAGCCTTGTCTAACTTCTGATCGAGATCATGTACCTGGTCAGTGGGAATATTCTGATCGGCCCCACCAAAAAGGCCTAGTACGGGATACTTGACCTGGTCTGCCATATCAAGCGCCGTCTTATCGCCCCACAAAGCCCTGCTCAGCCCTGCATAAAAGGGAATCGCTCCAGCCCAGCCAAAGTCCTGTGTGCTGCTGAGCAGCGTGAGGCTTCCGCCCATACAAAAGCCCACCACGAATGTCGGGCGAGCGCTGCCGGCAGCAGAATGCAGGTACGCATTCGCAGCCGTCACATCAGTGAAGAATGTCTCTAGCTTCAACTGTTGCACATGCGGCCAGAAGTCAAACGAATCGTCGCGTGAGCTAAGACCAGCCGTGCGGCCAAAATAGTCAATCGCCAGCGCATCAATGCCCATCTCAGCAAAGCGCAGCGCCAGTTCTTTGTAGAATTGGTGCAGCCCACGCACATCGGGAAACACAACGATCTGCGCCCCTGTTGGATTGCCCGCACGGGCAATATAGGCCGCAAAACGATTGCCGTCCGCCGCAGTCAGTACGATATCCTCGCCATGAGCGGTCCCGCTCGCTCCCGGCGGAATTGGCGGTCGTGCATTGTCGTCATAACACATGTGTGAGTTTCTCCTTCATTGTGTGTACTGAAAGCCACATCTAGGTGGTTTCGTCCGTACATATTGTAGCACAATCAGGAAGGTGTCGAGTTTGAGCGGTATATTTTGTAACTATTCAGGTTCCTTCGCTGCGAGACTCCTCAGCGCCTGCGGCGCTTCGCAAGCTTTCTTTGTTGCTGTGGGCCAGGCAGCCTGCGGCTGCCTGGCCCACAGCAACAAACAGAGGCGAGCCACCGCAGGTGGCGAGGAGTCCTGAAGAGTTACAAATAATAAGCCGCATGTGGATATAGATCATTCCTGTTTGATTCTCAGCTGGTGGGTGCGTCTAATTAAAGAAGAGATGATGATGGAACAGCAAGTGTCACATGTATTGCGTCATGGTTTACCAGCACAGTTCCTCATCGAGGACGAGAAAGCATTATGAACACGACTACGAAGAATACTTTTATCCTTCCACCCGGCCCAAAAGGATTACCAATCGCCGGAAATGCATTCCAGTTCCAGCGCGATCCGCTACGCTTTGTGCGGGACCTGGAACGGACTTATGGCCGTATGGCCACCATCCATCTAGGTAATACAGCACTCGTGCTGTTTTGCCGACCAGAGCATGTGCGCTACTTCCTCACAGAGAATCCGCGCAACTTCACCAAGGCCGAGCATGACGGACCTCTACACCAACTCCTTGGTGACGGTCTTCTCACTATAGAAGGTGACTTTCATCGCCAGCAGCGTCGTCTTGTGCAACCAGCCTTCCACAAACACCGCGTCGAGAGCTACGGTGCCATCATGGTCCAGCTGACAGAGGAGATGTTGGCAGACTGGCAACCGGGCATAGAGATCGACATCGCGCAAGCCATGCAACGGCTCACCCTGCGCATCATCGCCAAAACGCTCTTTAACGTGGATTCACCCACGCAAAGCATTGAACTGGGCCACGCATTCACGACAATGATTGAGAACGGTGGGCGCCCCATGGGCAGTCAGCGCAGGTTGCGTCTCGATCTTCCTTTCACAGCATACGGCAAGAGCATGGCGGGCAAACGCACGTTAGATGCCTTTGTCTATCGCCTGATTGCCCAGCGCCGGGCAGAGAAACGTGATGTGGGCGATGTCCTCTCCATGTTGCTCACAGCCCAGGAAGAAGGCAACACGTTGACCGACAAGCAAGTCCACGACCATGTTCTCACCTTTGTCGGTGCTGGACATGAGACCATGCAGAACACGCTGAGTTGGACCTTCTACCTGCTCTGGCAGCATCCAGAGGTTCGCGAGAAGCTTCTGAGCGAGCTACAGAGTGTCCTGGCCGGACGCGCCCCAACGGTTGCAGACCTGCCCAACCTACCATACCTGGACTGGGTCCTCAACGAGTCCTGGCGCGTTTACCCGCCCGCCTGGATTCAGGGTCGGCGGGCCATCGAAGCCTTCGATCTCGACGGCTATCACTTTCCGGCTGGCACGATCGCTATGTTCAGCCAGTGGGTCATCCATCACCTCCCCGACGTTTGGGGCGACCCGGACGTGCTCCGCCCAGAGCGTTGGGACCCGGTGAATGGACAAAAGGTGCCTCAAGGGGCCTACTTCCCCTTTGGTGGAGGTCCGCGCATCTGCATCGGCATGCCCTTCGCCCAACTAGAGGCGCGCCTGCTGCTCGCGACCATTCTCCAGCGTTACACGCCGCGCCTGGTGCCAGGCTTCCCTGTCGTGGTAGAGCCACGAGTGACACTGCGTCCAAAGTATGGTATACGCATGATGCTGGAGCCTACTGCAATAGGAGATCACGCTGTACCAGCAGATACTGCGCCAGCGGCGTCAAGCCTGCCACATAACTCAGAGCCACTAGCGGTATCGACGGACCATACCAACCAATAGGGGTCTACGTCCTTGAGAGGCATAAGCGTCTCTTCGAGACTCCTCCCACCTGCGGTGTCCACTCGATAAATCGGTGGCCTACTGTGACATGCTGGATAAATCCGCATTCTACGAGATAAATCGGCACTCTACGGCAGTTCGCAGGGGGTTGATGGTGAGTGTGGGCATGGCCGCCACAGGTGGCCATGCCCACACTCACCACCAAATCCAAGCGAGTCGCCGCAGGCGACGAGGAGTCTTGAATAGTTACGGAAAGTTTCTGATCCCACCCGCTTTGCTTAAAGAGTAGACTCTGAGTAGAGTAGCAAGAAGGGCACGGTAAAGCAAGCGGTTCAGGGAGCCATCATTATCCTTCATCTGGCACATCCTCTATCAATTCAGATGCAGGCACACCCAACGCTGCCGCCAGCTTATTCAGCGTCGTGGTGGTGACTTCCTTGTACGGGTTTCGATAAATGGCTTTTACGGTGTTATAGGCCACATCAGAGGAGCGCGATAATTTCCCCAGGCTGAAGCCTTCTCCCTGGACGTTTAGAAGAAAGTCAGTGAAGGCAGAATCAGTTCAGGCAAGTCCATCATCTTGACGACCACATGCTACATCAGAGCCACTGGCAGGTCACGTTCCGTGATATGATGTACCAAAGCACCAATGTAAGATCAAAAAGAAAGAGCCTGAGTGAGCAATGCACACACCCACGTTTCAAGATGTCCTGCTGGCACAACGCCAGATTCGCCCGTACCTGCTACGCACACCCTTGCACAGCTACCCGGCAATGAACGCCTTGCTGGGCACCGAAGTCTATATCAAGCACGAAAATTATCAACCTGTCGGAGCCTTCAAGGTGCGTGGAGGCATTAACCTCATTTCCCAACTCAGCCCACAGGAACGAGAACGAGGCGTCATGGCAGCCTCCACAGGGAACCACGGGCAGTCCGTAGCTTATGCTGCCCGGCTCTTTGGCGTCAAGGCCCGTATCGTCGTTCCAGAGGCTGCAAACCCTGGCAAGGTAGCAGCAATGCAAGGCATGGGGGCCGAAGTCATCTTCCACGGCGACCGCTACGATGAGGCTCGCCTGTATTGCGAAGCGCTAGCCCAGGAGCATGGCTATCGCTATATCCATTCCGGCAACGAACCCTTGCTCATCGCCGGTGTCGCCACTGGAGTACTGGAGATGCTGGAGGACGAACCTGGCCTGCAAGTCATCATCGTGCCCATCGGCGGAGGTTCGGGCGCCGCCGGAGCCTGCATCACCACCCAAGCTATCAATCCCTCCATTCGCGTCATCGGCGTCCAGTCCGAAGCGTCCCCAGCAGCCTACGAATCGTGGAGGCAACGCCGCTTAGTGCAAGCTCCCAACCGCACGATTGCAGAAGGACTGGCGACTGCCACCGCCTTTGACCTGCCACAAGCGATCCTCTGGGAGATGCTCAACGATTTTATGCTTGTGCGTGATGAAGAAATTTTGCAGGCTATGGTGTGGATGATCGAACGCGCTCACACATTGGCCGAGGCAGCGGGAGCCTCTTCCCTGGCTGCCGCGTATCGCATGCGTGACGAGCTAAGCGGCAAAAAGGTGGGGTTGGTTTGCTCTGGTGGTAATACGTCGTTGGAACATTTGAGGCAAGCGATTGCTTAACATTCTATAGTCATGTATACTGGGCTTTGTGACAACTACATGATTCTTAGGAGGATGGTGCTGGCATGATGGCGTTTCCTTTGTTTGATGAACCTGCATCAGGTCTTCATCCTATTACTATCGCGAAAACCTACAGTGACGACAACGTCATTACGCTTCACAACGGCGATTCGCGAACCTTTTTGAGAACGATACCTGATGGCGTTATATCTCTCGTCGTAACCTCTCCACCTTACAACATTGGCAAAGCTTACGAGCACAAGCAGGATATCACTGCCTACCTGGCTGAGCAGGAAGACGTTATCCGTGAACTCATACGGATACTTGAGGATCACGGTAGCATTTGCTGGCAAACTGGCAACTATGTCGATGAAGGAGAAGTCTTTCCTCTGGACGTTTTCTACTACCACATTTTTAAGAAGTACGGATTAAAGCTACGCAACAGGATTATTTGGCACTTTGAACATGGCCTGCATGCATCAAAGAGATTTTCTGGGCGCTATGAAACGATCTTGTGGTTCACAAAAAATGACAGCTACACATTCAATCTTGATCCTGTTCGTGTTCCTGCCAAGTATCCTGGAAAACGACATTTTAAGGGGCCTAACCGCGGGCAGCCTTCTGGAAACCCATTAGGTAAAAATCCTTCAGACATATGGGACTTTCTCTATCAAGAGTGGGAGACTTGCGTTTGGGACATACCGAATGTAAAAGCGAATCATATAGAGAAGACGATTCATCCATGCCAATTTCCTGTAGAACTTGTTGAGCGTTGTGTGCTAGCTCTCACTAATGAGAATGATCGCGTTCTAGACCCCTATTGTGGCGTAGGATCGACGTTGCTTGCAGCCTTGATGCATGGCCGAAGAGCGCTCGGCGTTGATAGAGATAGTGAGTATATCTCCATTAGCACGGAAAGAATTTACCAACTGTACAATGGAATGCTGAAAACCCGACCTTTGGGCCAACCTGTTTATGAACCCTCAGGACGAGAAAAAGTGGCGCAAGTGCCCTTTGAATGGAACAATCACCAAGAGACCAACGGGAAATAATTATGCGCATTGCTGGTATCTACTCCTTTAAGGATGGCAAGGATGCTATTACAAAGCAATATCGTCTGCAATTAGAAGAGGTACTGCAAGTCATTGAGTCGGTAGATGCAGAAAGGTGCAAGACGAAAGTAAGCAAAGAGAAGACGATGAAGGATAAATTACTCTATAGTCCACAAAGTCTTAACGAATCATTCAAGAAGCAGTTTGCTGGTAGGGGCTGGATAAACCACAAAGTTATTGCAGAGTACTCAAAAGACTATTATGTTCCTGGTTACACACCACCTGCACCAAGCGGAAGAGAACAAGCACCGTTTAGAGATATGGATTTCGTTAAGAGTAAGTTGGGAGTAGAGGTTCAATTCGGCAAGTACTCGTTTATGGTCTACAATGTATGCGCTAAGATGACCATTTTCGCTAAACTTGGTGTGATTGATTGCGGCGTAGAAATAGTGCCAGTAAAGGCTTTTGCAGAAGAAATGTCCACAGGGGTATCTTACTTTGAGCAATTCGTTTGGGATCTAGAGCATCGTGGGGTATCGGATATAGATATACCCGTCCTCATACTTGGTATAGACACTGACGGGATAAGGCCCAAGGACCTGAAAATAGCAGAGGTAAGACAAAGATATCTTTTTGAGGATGAGTAGTCAAGTGCTCAATTGCTCCAGGGCTATGTAAAAGTCGCTGAGCCAAGCACGAACGTGATATGTACTACTACGTCCCTCCTGCTCAGCCTGACGACTTTTACATAGCCCTGCAATTGCTCAGAGACTGCTTGTACTCACATCCTATACATGTTACAATGAGCCAAATACCAATGGAAAAAACATAGCAAAAGAAGAAGCACAATGGACGAACACGTGGCGGCCGAGCACGAAACCCACGAAACTCATACAGAGATAGACGCATTCGTAGCACGTTACCCATTTCCCCTCGACCCATTTCAGTTGGAGGCGATCGCCCATCTGGCACAAGGGCGCTCCGTCATGGTTGCCGCCCCCACCGGAACAGGCAAAACCCTGGTAGCAGAGTACGCCATCTGGCGCGCACAGCAACGCAATCAGCGTGTCATCTACACCACGCCTCTCAAGGCACTCTCCAACCAGAAATACCGCGACCTGCAGGTATTGTATGGCCCCGACGCCGTCGGCTTAGTCACCGGCGACATCGTCGAGCATAGCCATGCCTCCATCGTCATCATGACCACCGAGGTCTACCGCAATATGCTGCTCGAAGAAGGTGGGGATCGCTTTGCCGGCGAAGAAAACGGCATCCCGTCATCACTGGCAGATGTGGGCTTCGTCGTCTTTGACGAACTCCACTACCTGAGCGACGTGGGACGCGGCCCCGTCTGGGAAGAGGCCATCATCTGTTCGCCACCACATGTCCAACTCGTGGGCCTCTCAGCCACTGTGAGCAACGCCGAGGAACTAGCCGATTGGATCAGTCGCGTGCATCAACCTATCTCGCTGGTCTTGCACGAAGAACGCGCCGTGCCGCTGGAACACTACTACTTCATTGACAACAAGCTGCACCTTGTGCAGGATGCCAATGGGAAGCGTATCGAACGCTTCCCCAATGCAGGCGGTGAAGCCCGCATGGCTTATATGATGAGACGAGAGCGCAGCTTTGTATTCGACGATGAGGACGAAGACGAGGATGATGAGTTCTGGCAGGGAGCAAACAAGCGGAGAAAGGATGCCAGACGCAAAACGCCAACCGAAGAGGCTGCCACCAGCGTACCAGATAACAGCGAACGCAAGCCACAGCGTCCGCCAGAACCTCTACCTCCAGCGCCAGGCGAGATACTGCGAGCATTGCGCGATGCCGACCTGCTCCCCTGCCTCTACTTCCTGCCGGGGCGGCGAGTCGTCGAAGAGGCCGCCATGAGCGTGGCTTTGCATCTGCTCACCACGCCCCAGGAGAAAACCCTCATCCAGGAAGAAGTGAAGGCCTGGTTGGAGCATCTTCCGCCAGAGGACCGCAACCTGCAACAAGTCCATGCTCTCGCCGAACTCCTGCCGCGTGGCCTGGCCTTTCACCACGCCGGCTTGCTACCAGGCTTGAAGGTATTGGTGGAGACGCTCTTTGCTCGTGGACATCTGCGGGCAGTCTTCGCCACCGACACGCTCTCACTGGGCATCAACATGCCCGCCCGCGCCGTCGTTGTGGGCAGCTTGAGCAAGTTCGACGGGGTAGAGATGCGCCTGCTCACCCCCAACGAGTACCGTCAACTGACAGGACGCGCCGGTCGCCGAGGCATAGACGTGCGCGGCGCAGCCGTCATCCCCTACTCACCATGGGAACCTTTTGAAGACTCTTTTCAACGCATTACCGGGGAACTTTTGCCCGTCACCAGTTCCTTCGTCATTCGCTACAACTCAGTACTCAACCTGTGGCGTCCTGGCGACACACACCACCTGCGCCGCATCTGTGCCTCCAGCCTGCGTGAATACCAGCGCTATCGACTGTGGGAGCAACGTGAGTTGCTGCGGCTAGAGCAACAGGAGAAGCGCTACCAGAAAAGCAGAAAGGCCGGTAAGAAGAAGGGCCAAGCATCGCCAGGAGCAGCACAGGCCTTGGAGAAGAAGCGCCAGCAGATCGGTACGTACCCCCTGAGCCGTGCGGGCGCGGCGGAACTCGATGGTACGATCTTTACACTCCGCACACTTGGCTATATCAGCCAGACCGATCAACTCACGCTCAGAGGGCGCTTACTGCGCAGCATCTTCCACCCGGCAGGCATGCTAATCGTCGAACTGATGATGCTTGGCAACCTGGATGAACTCACAGCGGGCGAACTGGCCGAGGTCTGTAGCTGGTTCACCTTTGATAACGACCGCCGCCTCAACAACCGTCACGTGCTCAACACGAACCTGGCCCAGGTCCGCCGCGAACTCTGGCGCATTGAACAGCGTGTGCACGGCATTGAAGAGCGTGCAGGCATCAACTTTTCTCCCGGCATCATGCCCGATTTTCATGGCGTCGCATTATCCTGGTCACGAGGCATGTCGCTCAACGGCCTCCTGCGGCGTATTGACCTGGCCGAAGGAGATCTCTTGATGCTGCTCAACCAGACCATCGACTTATTGCAACAAGTACAATCTGCCGTCGGCCAGTTGCTCGACGCCCGCGACATCTGGGAGCATAACCTGACCGTGCTCATCGATGGCATTGTTGAAGAAGCAGACGCTACCCATCGCATGAAGCAGTTACAGACCTACCACGAGCGCCTCACTCACCTGCGCCCTTTGCTGGCGCAGGCCTCCTCCTCGTTACTACGCGGCATCGTTCTGCAAAGCCGCACCATCCCATCAATGGTGGCTCGCATCGGCCATGAAGCCATCCCTCTGGATGCGCAAGAAAATACCGATGTGGTGAAAGGCACATAGCCTTTTTACCTCAAACCGACGACGAAATCTCGTTCATTGCAAATGCAGGTATTACTTTGGTCATGTTTTCCAGCCTGAAGCATTGTCAGAACCGCTTGGGTTGTCTAAGATGTATAACTGTAACCAGTCCACATCAGGGATTTTTCACAATCCATAGACCTGGCGACCAGCGGCGGCACAGTGGCAGATTGGGTAGCGACTAGCCAGGATAGAAAAAGAGGGAAGGTGTCTCATGAACGCAGAAGCATTGATTGGAACCATGCTAGGAACGTGTACACTCCAGCAAGTAATCGGACAGGGTGGTATGGGAGCGGTGTATTTAGCTCAGCAATCACGCCCGCGCCGCCAGGTCGCAGTGAAAGTACTGTTGCCTCTCACTCCTCTCCCACCGAACCAGCTTGCCGCTTTCCTGGAACGTTTCCGTCGCGAGACCGACGCCGCTGCATCATTAGAGCATCCCAACATTATCACCGTCTACGAATATGGCGAATACAATGGCCTGGCTTACCTGGTCATGCCTTACATTAGCGGGGGAACCCTACGCGATGTCATGGAACGCGAAGGGGCTCTAGCGTTGCCCAAAGCTCTCAGCTACCTGGAACAACTGGCAGCAGCCTTAGACTTTGCGCATGTACGAGGCGTCATTCACCGTGACATCAAACCGGCCAATGTCTTATTGACGCCAGAAGAGCGATTACTGCTCACCGACTTCGGCCTGGTCAAGATCTCGGTGGAAGGGAAAGAGGCTTTGAGGCATCTGACAGGACCAGGGGCACCAGTTGGTACTCCCGATTATATGTCGCCAGAGCAGGTATTGGGCGATCAAGTAGATGGGCGAGCCGACCTGTACTCGCTAGGCGTGATCCTCTACCAGATGGTGACCGGGACAACGCCGTTCCAGGCGGAGACGCCGATGCAGATAGCAGCGCAGCACTTGCAGGTAGCCCCCACCCCACCACGTTTGCTACGGCCAGACTTGCCGCTTCCAGCGGAACAGGTGATGTTACGAGCCATGGCCAAACGTCCGGCAGACCGCTACCCCACAGGACACGAGCTGGTGGCTGCATTCCTTGCAGGGTTGATAGAGACCAGTGCCCAACCTGCTTTCTCCAGTCTGCCAGCCGAAGACAAAACAAGCATGCGTTCATTCAAAACAGGAAGCCTCTTTGATCCCAGTTGGCAAACAGGGACCTCGCTTGAGGCTGACCCCAGGCTTGATAAGCCAACAGGGACTTTCCCTGCTACAGCCAGTCCATCGCCAGCCCCTGTGACAGGCCTGCTTTCTGCCTACAAGATCAGCAAGGGAACAGTTCCCCTTCCGGCTGCATCACTGTTGAATCATGGTTCCACGGGTGCACAACCAGCGCTACCAGCCACGCTGTCCTCAAAGCTCAACAATACGCTGGCTCCGACTCCCACAGGTGCATTGCCTACCTCAACCGGTGCTCAACCAGCGTTTGCCCCACACGCGACTCAAAGCTTGCCTCTCCTCAACACGACCACAGGCGCATTAGCAGTGCCCAATTATGAACAAGGGGCAGGCAATACAATTAAGCTGACCGGTCCAGTAAAAGTGGTACAGGTGCCTATCGCGGGTCAGCCCGGCCGCTATCTCACAGGGCTACTGCCGATGGCAGCGCCACCAACCCCAGCCACCGAAACGATGAGTGGCTCGAGTACGAGTAATAGTATGAAGCTGGTAGCGCTGATCGCGGCTATCATCCTCGTCGTGAGCCTCGGGACAGGTGCATTCTGGCTCTTCCGTATCTATCCGACTACCCTGGTGCAGCAAGGGACATACACAACCATTGCTGGCACACCCGACGCCCAGGCTACTGCCGTGGCCCAGGCCACCGCTACCGCCGATGCAAACATTATTTTGTCAGACCCATTGAGCCAGAATATCCACAACTGGCCCTCCTCTCCCACTGCGACCGCCATCTATGCATTTACCGGCAACGCCTATCATATTACCAATCTTGGCGACACGGGCACCGCCGTCGTTTTGCAGGAGAAGTCCTTCGATGGACCTATCGTGTATACTCTGACGATGCAGGAGATCAAGGGTGATGATACCTCCCTCAATAACTCCTTCGGCATGATCATTCGCTCGAGTGAGCACAATGCAGGTGGCAAAAGCGTGACTACGTTCTACAGCTTTGAGGTAGTCAATACCGCTGGCGGCGAATATCGCTTCTACAAGTACGATGATAGCCAGGGATCATCCAGCTCCCCCTGGACAGAAATCTGGCATCAGCCTTTCGGTAGTGAATTCCACTTAGGGCATGGACCTCAAAGCATCAATACCTGCAAAATCTCTGCTAACGGCAGCCATTTTATCTTTACCGTCAATGGAAAAAAAGTAGGAGAGATTCAGGATCACACGCTCGCGGAGGGTGGAGTTGGCATGCTGGTGAATCTGAAAGGAACGGAGGTTGCTTTCTCAAACTTGCTGATTACCCGCAGCTGAGGATACGGTTGTGTGAAAAGATAACTCCTCAGGACTCCTCACCACCTTCGGTGGTTCGCAAGAGGTGTTTGCTGCGGGCATGGCAGCCTGCGGCTGCCATGCCCGCAGCAAACAAGACGAGAGCCGCTGTAGAGTGCCGATTTATCGAGCACGTGCGGCGAGGAATCAGACACCTGAGGAGTTACGTGAAAAGAGGAAAGGTGTTGATGAATCCTGAACCTTTACGGAGAGGTGCTAAGAAGCCCACCAGACTTCTGCCCCTTGCCGATACCGGAGCAGTACCCACAACGCAGGGCCTTGCAGAGGTGTCGTTTGCGAAGGCTAGCGATAGCGGATCAGCATGTCACCCACTATCACCTTTCCGCACCCTCAATACAACTGGTCTATTAGCGATACCCAAGCACGGGCAAAGCGCTAATGTTAAAAACACCGCAATACTGACCGAGTCAGTACCGGTGGTACGCTATGCCGGTCATCCTGGCCAGCATGTCACAAGGCTACCGATGAGAGTGTTGCTTGTGGTAGTCGTGTTTGCCTTGCTTGGCAGTGGTACATTCTGGTTCGTATACAACCATCTCGGTCAGACAGTAAAAATACCGCACATGCAGGGTACAACAACAGTCCAGACTATCGCTGCCACGAACACTATCTTGGCAGACCCATTACGCCAGAATATGCATAACTGGACTGTTGGCACTCAGGGAAGCAAAACCTATGTTTTTGAGAATGGTGCCTACCATATCACGGATAACGATGGCCAGCAGGCCGCGCTAGCTATTCTCTCGGCTGTGCCGAATGAGCTGCTTACGCAGCCCTTTGCATACACCTTGACCATGCAAGAGATCAAAGGTGATGAGACATCCATGAACAATGCGTTTGGCATGATCATGCGCTTTAGCCAGCACAACAAGCATGGCAAGACCATCACGACCTTTTACAGCTTTGAGGTGGTCAACGCAAAGGGTGGTGAATACCAGTTCTGGAAGTACGATGATAGCCGGGGCATGGGCGGTAGTCCCTGGATACCATTGTGGCATGTCGCTTTTGGTCATGAGTTCCATCAAGGACACGAACCCAATACATGCAAAATCTTTGTAGACGGTAGTACGTTTACCTTCGTCGTCAATGGCAAGAAGGTAGGAACTACCGAGAACAGCACAGTTACGGGGAGTGCAGTGGGTATGTTAGTCAATTTGAAGGGCAGCGAGATCGCCTTCTCAAACCTGCTACTAACTCAGCACTGAAGAGGATCATTTCGGGTGGACAAACATATGCTCATCTTTCTGACTATCGGGATTACAGGCTTCCTTTGCATACTCAATATCTTCTTCGCAGTAGCTTTTCGCAAGCGGCGTATCAGAGAACTGCTCTCTTACCTCGCGGCTAGCCTGATTGAGCTGGCAATCCTGGGGACAGCATTAGCCATTCAATTTGGCATACTAACCTTTATCCCTTATCATTTAGCGCCTGGTCTGCCTTTCAACCGCGCCGAGATCGGTGCGGCCCTGGCTGTAGGTATTGGCTTGCTGCCAGCGGTCTACTGGCGTCGCACCTCCGTATCCCAGCTACGTACGCTTATAGCGCAGGATGCGAAAGGCCGCAGCAAGGGCGGTGTGAGTATACGCGATTGGATGAATTAAGGACCTGGCTCGCCCATTATCGTACGTAGGCGGGCTTTCCAGTCGTTTGCATCATCGTCACTAGTTGGCCCGCCTGGTTCACCAACTGTCCAACTGCGCGTCCCATCGGCAAGCCTGGTGGGGACTGCACGCTGCTGACGCGACGTATTGTCACTGAGATTGCGCAATGCCGCCTGCGCCGCCTTGCGCACATCATGCACCGGGTCATGCAACAATGGACGGATCAACGCTCTGCTCTGCTCATTTTTCAGTCGGCCCAGGGTTCTCGCAGCAGCAGCACGCTCATCTGCGGCTTGTGCTTGCAACAGCGGCTCAATCTCCGGGGCCAATCGTACCAGCGACAAATCAGCAATCAAGCGCAGCAAGCGACTTCGCTGCATCGGGTGTACCAGTGTTGCCAGCGCCGCACGGCAATCAGTATACACTTGCTCTTTATGAAGCAGCCCCTGCTCTATCGCCTCCTTCACTGCCATCTCGGCTGGCATGGACGAGGTACCACGCAGGAAAGGCTCAATCCATGCAGCAACAGCTTCTTCCTGGCCCTTATGCTCATGCAGCTGCAAGGCCCAGGCATAGTGTTGAGCCAGCCAGTAGTAGAGAGCCAGTGTCACCTCAGCGTCGCGGGCAGCATAAGAGATCATCGCCGTCGGCAAGGGACGGCGCGTCCAGTCGGTCCGTTGCAGACTCTTGTCCAGGCGGATAGCGAATGCACGCTGCAACATAGCCGCCAGCGATGATTCATGCTGACCGAAGATCGAACGACTGGCAGCCTCAAGGTCCACGTAATGGGCTACGGTGAGGCCCCGTTCCGCCATGACCTGCATATCAGCGCCCGCGCCATGCAGCAGGATATGCATGTCGGGGTCTTCAGTTACAGGAGCCAATGGCGACAGGTCTCTCAAACGCCAGGCATCAACTATGAAGCAATGCCCATCAATAGCAAGTTGCAGGAGTGCGAGACGATTGGATGAGGTCGATGCATGGGTATGAGAACGCACCTGGGTAAATTCGGCGTCAATGGCAACTACACGTGATTGCTTCAGTATGCTGACCGCGTGCAATAACTGCTCAGGTCGGTCAACCCACCTACGTTCGCCTTTTGCAGGAACTGGACCTGGTGGTGCAGTGACGCCAAGATATCCAGGTTGCACATTATCCAGGTCCTCTGGTTCTGATGGAGGTACACTTTCGCTCAAAGCTATTACCTGCTTTATATTGTAACTATTCAGGACTCCTCAGCGCCTGCGGCGCTTCGCAAGAGTTTTTGTGTAGGGGCATGGCAGCCCGCGGCTGCCATGCCCCTACACAAAAACATGCGAGCCGCCGCAGGCGGCAAGAAGTCAGGCATCTGAATAGTTACTTTATATTTGCCTGGCATCTCTTGCGCCAAGCCCTACGAATTTGGATGTGTAACACACTATAACAGATTTTTGCAGAAAGGTACAGTCATGAGCCCCCGCAGATGTTGATACCACAGTCTTGCCTGCCTATTCATCATTGTGCTACACTAAACCACGGCTAAAACTCTGGCATTCCAGCGTTTATCCTATTGGACCTACCTTGCTATCATAGAGTCATCAGGAGGATCGCATCATGAGTACACCCAGTCGCCTCTGTTCACAGTGTGGTAGCCCACTCGCACCGTATGAGACGCTCTCATGCGACATTGCACGCGCTCATCGTAGCAAAGCCTGGATAGGCATCCTGGGACCATTAGTCCTGCTCGTCTTCTTGGTTGGCTGTGGCGGCCCCAACCCGGTCAGCGTGCCCACTCCAACACCAACCTTCCCCGTACCTTCTCTTAGCTTGACTACCTTCGACCTGCACCTGCCCGCGGCAGCCCTCAACGCTCCCGTCGTCGGGCCACTGCCCGATAACACGCTGTTGCACGTCAGCGTTACCTTCAAGGTCAACCAGCAACTGCTCAATCAGTTGGGCAGCAAGAAGGTCCCGCAGGGGCAAACCCGGAACCTGGAAAATCTGGCCAATCAGCTTGGCATTACTGACAGCCAGTACCAGCAGATCAAAGCCTACTTCGGCGTCCAGGATGCTAACCTCAACCTGAACAAACTGCACACGACGCTTACCATCGACGCCAAGGCCAAAACCTTCGCCCAGCTGCTGCAGGTCCAATTTGTGCAGCACAAACTCAATGGACGCACATTCTACATCCCCACTAGCAATCCCAAAGTCCCCACCGCTATCGCCAACTCGATCCTGGCCATCACCGGTCTCGACAGCTACAGCTTTCCACCGCGAACTGGCGCGATGGCTCGGCACTTCAATGGCAAGTCCTGGGGAAGCCAGAAGCGTCCCACAGCTGATTGTAACCCAAGCCAGGAAACGCTGAACTGGACTAAGGTGGCACAGCTATACGGCTACGATCAACTGCATCAGGCAGGCTTGCACGGGGAAGGCATGACCATCAACCTGATCGAGATCGACGGGTATGACCAGGCCGACGTGCAGAACTATGCCAACTGTGTGCATTACCAAGGCCAGTTGAAAGTCGTCGATCTGAACACAGCACCGCAACCGACAGGAGAGTCCACACTCGATATCGAGATGATCATGGGTCTGGCACCGGCTGCCAACATCGTCGATTACGAAAGTAGTGACAGCAGTTTTGTCTCCATCAACGACGAACTGCAACACCTCATCAATGACAACACCAACAACACCGGCAGCGGCAGCATCGTCAGTATCAGCCTGGGAGGTCCTGAAGTTGGTCTCGGCCAAGGCGACATTGCCGCCATCGATCAGAGTCTCAAAATCTTGAACCAGGCAGAGCATATGACTGTCTTTATCGCCAGTGGGGATTGTGCTGCCTTTGACATTGGTGATTTCGCACCAGCGTCCTATGGCATATTGGCGGTCAATTTCCCAGCAAGCGATCCCTGGGCAGTCGCGGTCGGAGGCACAGCTCCGGTCCTTGACCAGAGCACCAACACGATCCATCAGATCGTGTGGTCCGACGGATCAAATCGTCTTGCTTGCCACAATGCATGGGGCAGTGGTGGAGGCCTCAGCCAGTCGTTCCAGCGTCCCGATTGGCAAGTTGGGACGGGCGTACAGAACAAATACTCCAATGGCAAGCGTCAGATCCCTGACGTGTCTGCCTTTGCCTTCGCCCTCGCCGACTACTACCAGGGCCAATGGATCGGCGTCGGCGGTACCAGTGCAGCCGCTCCCATTTGGGCCAGTGGCATGGCCCTGGTCAATGAAGGCTTAATCCAACAAACCCAGAGCTTTTTCAATGGGCCGGACATCTTCTACCAGGTTGCCCAGAACGGGGCGAGCAATAATCTGCACCCCTACACTGACATAACGCAGGGGGATAACCTGCATTATCCTGCTACTCAAGGTTGGGACTTCACTACAGGTTTTGGCACACCCAATCTACCCGATTTCTACAAGGATCTCTTAGCGATGGCGAAGCAATCCTAAGAGATCTCCAGGGCGGCGGCGTAGAGTGCCGATTTATCTCGTAGTGTAGCCCACCGATTTGTCGTGTGGGCGATTTATCGAGCACGTCACGTCACGTCCCCGCCCTGAACTCGCGGTTTGTGGTAGAACCTCCTCGCACATACCACGCTTGTGCGCCTGTCTCCATTGTGCTAAACTGAAGCAACACTGGTCAGCCTAGAAAATAGGAAAGGGACTCTCATGACACAAAATACACCCATAACCGTGGCCCGCGGCGACGGCATCGGGCCAGAAATCATGGACGCTACCCTACACGTCCTCAAGGAGGCAGGAGCACGTATCACGGTCGAGGAGATCGAAGTCGGTGAGAAGGTCTACCTGCGCGGCGTTAACACTGGTATCGAGCCTGATGCATGGAAATCACTCCAGCGCACCAAAGTGTTTCTTAAGGCTCCCATCACCACGCCACAAGGCGGAGGCTACAAAAGTCTCAACGTCACGACGCGCACCATGTTTGGTCTCTATGCCAACGTACGCCCAGCCGTTTCCTATTACCCGTTTGTCTACACCAAGCATCCCGAGATGGATGTGGTCATCATCCGCGAGAACGAAGAGGATCTCTATACTGGCATCGAGTATCGCCAAACCCATGACATGATGGAGAGCCTCAAGTTGATCAGTCGTCCCGGTAGCGAAAAGATTATCCATTATGCCTTCGAGTATGCCAGAAGCCACAACCGCAAAAAAGTGACCTGCTTCATGAAAGACAACATCATGAAGCTCACCGATGGTCTCTTTCATAAGATATTTGATGCGATTGCTGCCGAGTATCCTGACCTCATCAATGAAAGCTGGATCGTGGACATCGGCGCGGCCAAACTTGCCGATACCCCAGAGGCGTTCGACGTGGTTGTCTTGCCCAACCTGTACGGCGATATCCTCTCGGACGTAGCAGCGCAGATTGCCGGCTCCGTTGGCCTCGCTGGCTCCGCCAATATCGGCGATCAGTGCGCCATGTTTGAAGCCATCCATGGTTCCGCTCCCCGGCGTGCCGGTCAGAACGTCGCTAATCCCTCGGGCCTGCTGCTTGCCGCCGTGATGATGCTGGTCCACATCGATCAGCCGGACATTGCCACCCTGGTTCACAATGCCTGGCTACGCACCATCGAGGATGGCATCCACACCTACGATATTTTCGTCAGCGGCGTGAGCAAGCAGAAGGTCGGCACGAAAGAGTTCGCCGATGCCGTCATCGCCCGGCTTGGACAACAGCCAGAGACACTCAAGGCCGTGAACTACAAATCAGTACCAAGAGAGCCTGCCAGTATTCTCGCCACCAGCAGTGTGTCAAACGAGCGAAAGGAACTGGTGGGGGTAGATGTCTTCCTGGATTGGCACGACGGCACCCCTGAGCAGCTTGGCGAGTCAATCAAGCAGGTCCATAGCGACGGTCTCGAACTAAAGTGGATCGCCAACCGGGGAGCCAAAGTCTGGCCGCAGGGTTTGCCGGAAACCTTCTACACCGACCACTGGCGCTGTCGCTTCATGTCCTCGACTTCCAGTAGCACGATTAGCCACAACCAGGTCGTTGCACTGCTCCAGCACATAGAAGACGCCGGCTTTGACTTCATCAAAATCGAGAACCTGTACAACTTCGACGGTCACGTCGGCTACTCGCTCGTCCAAGGCGAATAGACATGTAGCACCCTGTCCGGGGGGACAGCTTGGCACCCCTTGTGGGTGCCAAGCTAAGAAAAAAACTATAAGAAAGAAGCTATTATGATCATCGACGAAATTTTAGCTCACAATCAGCGTTTCACAGAATCTACCCATCTACCTCTTTTCGGCCATGCGCCGCGCAAACGCATGGCCGTCGTCACATGCATGGATTGCCGACTAGTTCAGATGTTTGAGCAAGCACTTGGCCTGGAACGTGGTGACGTGCTGGAACTACGCACCGCTGGCGCGACTATCTCCCAGGGCGAGCGCAAGGGAGCAGCCAATGATCTTATTCGTTCCCTCGCAGGCGGTATTTACCTGCTAGGCGTGCGCGAAGTCGCCGTCATCGGGCACACCCAATGCGGGCTTTCACACGTCAATGCCACTGCCGTGACTGCCTCCATGCAGGCATTAGGCGTAGACCCACAGCAATTGATAAACCAGGAGGGTTTGGGCAGCACGGATGGCCTGGTGGATTGGCTCGGCGCATTCTCTGACGTCCACATCAACGTACGTGAAGTCGTCAATGTGATCCGCAATAGCCCCTATCTACCTAAAATCCCCGTACACGGTCTGGTCATCGACATCAATACGGGCAAACTGGAAATGGTCGAGCGGGCGGCGTAGAGACCCTACCATGAACACATCTACACACACAAACCTTCATCGCCACTCATGGACACTGGTACTCATCATCGCCTTCATCTATTCTGCTTGCGGTGCTAGTAGCTCCGCGAGCAGCGCCATTCACAATACGCCCACAACAACCCTCCAAACCCCGTCGCACTCTCACCTTTTTGCCGGACCAATCACCTACGTCGCGCTAGGAGCCTCCGATGCCGTCGGTATTGGCAGCAGTCAACCCGGCGCGCAGGGGTATGTCCCATTGATAGCAACACACCTGGCGAAAGGCTCACATGCGATCAACCTGGGCATCAGCGGTATTCGTCTGCACGCTGCGCTCACCCAGGAATTGCCGCTCGCCCTCACCACCTCGCCCGACCTGGTAACGATCTGGTTGGTTGCCAATGACTTTGTAGATGGTGTGTCCTACGATGACTATATGCACGACCTCAACATGCTTTTACAGCAGTTACACAGCAACACACACGCGCTGGTAGTGATGGCGAACTTGCCCGATCTGACGCGCCTGCCCATTTTTGCAAACCAGACCCCTGCGCAGAAAACACACACGCGGCTCGCCATTGAACACTGGAACGCCGGTATCGCCAGCCTGGCAGCCCGTTATGGAGTCATCGTCGTTGACCTTTTCAGCCACCAAAGCCAGTTAACTGCCCACCCCGAGTATATCAGCGCCGACGGTCTCCACCCCAGTCCCGCGGGCTACGTCCAGTTGGCCAACATTTTCTGGCAAGCTATTGCAGGTTGACCTGGCAAGCGGGGCAACCTGGCAGCCGCGAGGGCTGCCACTACATTTGCCAGGAACCTTCGCGCTGCCAAGCAAAATGCGTACTCAGTACTCGCGTGACGGCTGAATACTCTTCTCACCCTCCACAATAAACACAATGCGCTCACAGATGTTTGAGCAATGGTCAGCCGCACGCTCCAGTTTATGAGCAATCCAGAGCATATAGGTCGCACGCTGCAAAATGCGCGAATCATCTTGCAAGGCGGGAATAGCACGGGCACCCTCGAGCATCGTCATCAAATCGTGGCGGACCAGGTGATAGCATACATCCACCACATCATCCTCCTCCCAAATGTACCTGGCCGCCCTCACATCGCGCTTCGCAAAAGCATCCATCGTTCCCTGCAAAACGCGCCGTGCCTCTTGACCAAGATCAAGCATCCCCTGCATAATCGAAGCCTCGGTAATCTGGCCCCTTTCCCCTACAGAACTGCCTTTTGCGGAATCCGTCACCCTTATCTGGGCAGTAATTCCCCGCAGAGGCATCATACGCAGGATAATCTGCGCAATGCCAGCCGCGCCATCGCCGGTCCGCTCAAGATCACCGGCGATCGAGAGCGCCGAAGTAAGATAGCGTAAATCGCGTCCTCCAAGCGGCTGCTGCAGGGTCAACAAGCGAATGGTGTGCTCTTCGATAGCCGCTCGTAAACTATCAATGATCGCATCAGCCTCAATAACCATGCCCGACTTGGCCACATCTGCCATCTCCAACGCATCAAGCGCTTTCGCCAACGCATCATCGACCAGAGAACCCAGGTGTATAATCTGAGCATCCAATGCTTGCAATTCTTTATCAAGGAGCGTTCTTGCCATGAGATTACCTTCCCTCTTCAATTGACAGGCCGTTTTCATCAATGATACACTATCGTCACGGTTCCACTGATTAATTAGGAAGAAGAACGGAAACAATGTCGACGAAACGACTGCTCGGTCTTTTTGCCCACCCCGATGACGAGGGTGGAATGGGCGCTGCACTCCTACAGTATAGCACATCCGGTGTTGAAACCGGTCTTGTCTGTGCTACACGCGGCGAGGTTGGCGAAATCGCTGACCCGGCATTAGCAACACCCGAGAACCTGGGCCAGGTGCGCGAAGGGGAGATGCGTGCAGCCGCCGAAGCCCTAGGCGTACACCATCTCTGGTTCCTCGGTTATCGCGACTCCGGCATGGCTGGCACGCCGGAGAATCAGGACCCACGTTCACTCGCCCAGGCCAGTGCTGCCGACGTGGTGGGAAAACTCGTGGCCATCCTGCGCCAATTTCGCCCGCAGGTCATCGTGACCTTCGATGAAACTGGGGGCTACGGGCACCCCGACCACATTGCCATCTACCGTCACACGACCAGCGCCTTTTACGCCGCCGCCGACGCCGTCCAGTACCCTGAACTTGGGCCGGGCCATTCTATCTCCAAGCTCTACTACACTTCCTTTCCCCGAAGCGTTCTTCGTGCCATGGGTGAGTGGATGCGGTCCCAGAATTATCAGGGGTCCTTCAGCAAGCTTGATCCCGAAAAGCTCGGTGTACCCGATGAGTTGATCAGCGTCCGGCTCGACGCGGAGCCGTGGTGGGAAACAAAGACTCGCTCATGGTCTAT
>Ga0137361_10000489_pt1 | contig 22159 bp, 18 predicted proteins | sample Mad1_80_16metaG_FD_104923 | JGI IMG/M metagenome (GOLD analysis project Ga0137361, IMG submission 104923) | Vadose zone soil microbial communities from Angelo Coast Range Reserve, California, USA - Mad1_80_16 metaG | ecosystem: Environmental > Terrestrial > Soil > Vadose zone | place: USA... | reverse complement strand
GTTTGCTGGGACCAGTGGTTTCCGGAAGCTGCGCGGCTGACTGCGCTATCGGGCGCTGAGTTTATTTTCTATCCGACGGCAATCGGCTGGTTGCCCGACGAAGGGGAAGAGATGAACGAAGCGCAGCATTCGGCCTGGGAGACGATTCAACGCGCACATGCGATTGCGAACGGTGTCTACGTGATCGTAGTTAACCGCGTGGGCCACGAAGGGAAGCTGAATTTCTGGGGCCAGTCGTTTGTTGCCGATCCGTTTGGCCGCATCATCGCGAAGGCATCCGCTGATAAGGAAGAGGTGCTGGTGGTGGATTGTGATTTGAACAAGATGGATGAGACGCGCCAAAACTGGCCCTTCCTGCGCGACCGGCGCATCGATGCTTATCAGGGATTGCAACTCCGCTACGGCGATTAGGAGATGAAATACAGCTTCACTGACTTTCTCGGCAACGTCGGCGTCGTGCTAATCATCGTCGATTATCTGTTGCTCCAGCTAAATCGCATCAGCAGTAACTCGTTCAGCTATTCGCTGTTGAATGCGGTCGGCGCGACTTTGATCATTATCTCGCTCCTTTTCAACTTCAATCTCTCCGCTTTTATTATGGAAGCCATCTGGGTCGTCATCAGCCTGTTTGGTCTCTATCGCTATTTTCGTGCCCCAGCCATTGGATCATGAGCCGCTCAACATGACTCACCTACCGGCTGAATTCGCAACCAAAACACCTGCCGAGTTCGGGTTTTACATGCCCGCGGAGTGGCGCGCGCATGAGGCCACGTGGTTAGCGTGGCCCAAAGATCCTGAGACGTGGCCTGATCGCGTGCCGCAGGTTGAAAATATTTTCCTACAGATGATGGCGGCGCTTGCGCCTAATGAAACTGTAAATCTGTTGGTTGATAATGAAGAGACTGAACACTCGGTGCGCGCGCGTTGCACGTTTGCCGGCGCCGACAACGTCCGCTGCCATCACATCGCTACCGTCGATTCGTGGATACGGGACTATGGTCCAAACTTCTCAGTTAACGATAAGGGCGAATTGGCCTATAACGATTGGGGGTTCAACGCCTGGGGAAATAAGTACGAAGAGCTTAAGCAGGACGATTCCATCCCACAACGTCTTGAAAGTCTATTGAAGGCGCCACGATTCGACCCCGGCATCGTGATGGAGGGCGGCTCGATTGAAGTGAATGGCGCTGGCTGCGTTTTGACAACCAAGCAATGTTTGTTGAATCCCAACCGCAATCCGGAACTAAGCAGGACTGATATTGAGCAGTATCTGAAAGATTATTTGGGAGTCGCGAAAGTTCTGTGGTTGGGCGAAGGGATTGTCGGCGACGACACCGACGGCCACATCGACGACGTTGCGCGCTTTGTTGCCGAGAACACGATCATTTGCGCGGTTGAAGAAGATCCGCTGGATGCGAATTACGAGTTGCTGCAAGACAACCTCAAACGCCTGCAAAAGATGACTGACGCGCGCGGCCAAGCCTTTGAAATCGTAACGCTGCCAATGCCCGGCGTGGTTGGCGGCGCCAGCAGCAGTAGGCGCAACCTCAATCGCCTGCCCGCTTCATACGCAAATTTCTACATCGCGAATAGCGTCGTGATCGCGCCGGTGTTTGGACATCCGAACGATGCGCGTGCCTTGGAAACTTTAGAGCGAGTCTTTCCCGATCGAAGAGTGGTGGGAATCAATTGCGAGCCGCTGGTGTGGGGTATGGGAACGATTCATTGCGTCACCCAACAACAGCCGAAAACATAATCCGCAGATTACACAGATTACACAGATTTCGTTAAGACAAAACGGCGGTGCTCTAGACTTCTTGCGCCGAAGTTGATTAGAAGTCCGACTTCGTGTCCCGTCGCCTTTAGATAATTAATAACCTGAGCTTCTTCGGTTCCACTCGTTCGAGCTAGCGCCTTCAACTCGACTACGATTGAACTAAAACAGATGAAGTCCGCACAGTATTTGCTCTCAAGGGGTTGGCCCTTATATTCCAGTGGTAACTTTACCTCTCTGACAAAAGGAATATTTCGATTACTAAATTCGATCGCTAGCGCCTCTTGACACACCGGCTCGAGGAACCCGCATCCGAGTTGCCGATGCACTTCCATGCACGCTCCAATGATCGAGTAAGTGCGAGGGTCGGTTTCGGTAAGATTTCTGAGCACCTCATAGATGTTATCAGTGGTCCGGCCTAATCGGTGTAATCTGCGTAATCTGCGGATAGTATTTTCCTAGCAACTTCTCTTGCATCGTCGAGGGTGCGGACGCGGCCATCGAGCTGCATTTCGTAAACTGCTTTTGTGATCTCGCCGACCGTCGGCCCAGGTGGCAGACCCATGTCGAGCAAATGTCGACCCAGCAAGATCGGCGTTGGTGGTTGTTGCTCGACTTCCAATTTCTTCGCACGCTGAATAAACCACTCCTGAGCTTCCGAGCCGTACCACTTTTCGCGCGGCACCCAATCAGCGTTACGTCCCAGTGAGTCGGCTTTCGCGACGCGATACAAAAGATCCAGTTCACACTTGCGCGCCAGCCGGCGAAACGCTCCATCGCCCACCTCCTCGCGCTTCTTAAAAAATTCGCCCGGCTTCAAATGCTCACGCACGAGTGCTATCACCTGCGCGCGCACGTCATAACCGTCAAGCGTGTAGATGTTCAGGCGATTTAGAAAAGTTTCTGCCGACGCCACACCCGCTTCCTCATGACCGCGCGAGCGCAACCGCCCATCAACAAATTCAGTCGTCGCCGGCTTGCCAAAGTCATGGGCCAATGCAGCCAGCATAACCGTGACCTGTTTCGCGTAAGGCAGATCGTCAATCAAATTGCGCGCGCCATCGATGACCAGACCTGTATGAAGAAACACGTCGCCTTCGGGATGCCATTCGGGATCCTGTGGAACATCGATGAGTGCTTTGATTTCCGGAAACAACTGATCGATAACGCCTAAATCTCGCAGCCATTGCAAGCCTATCGACGGACGGCGCGAACGCAGCAGGAGTTTTTCCATCTCGGCCCAAACGCGTTCAGAAGGAAGATCGGTCAGGTCGATAGCCCGGCAGAGCTCGACTGTTTCCGGCGCAACCTCAAACTCAAAGCGCGCCGCAAGCTGTGCCGCTCGCAAAACGCGCAAACTGTCTTCAGCAAAAGTCTCGTTTGCAACAACGCGCAGGACTTTTGCTTTGATATCGGCTCGGCCACTGAATGGATCGATGATTTCCTCCGTTAACGGATCCTGCAAGATGGCGTTGATGGTGAAATCCCGGCGGCGGGTCGCAGCTTCAATGGACATCGATGGATCGCCTTCGATCGCAAAGGCGCGGTGGCCACGGCCCGACTTTCGCTCGCGGCGTGGCAGCGAAATGTCCAAATCAGAACCGAGTTTGTAAACAGTGAAGGCTTCGCCAACAATATTGACTGGGCCAAACTCATCCAGCAGAGCGCGTAGCTTGAGCGGTTCGACGCCGTAGACCTCCAGGTCCCAATCGGTCGGCTCGATCTGCATCAGCAAGTCGCGCACACAGCCACCAACCAGCAACGCGCGACCGCCGGCATCCCCTATTGCCTGCGCCAGAACCAGAACCTTCTCGGGAATTTGAGACATCGAGTCCAATGTCCAACGTCCAATGTCCAATGTCAATAATTAAAGAGGGTGTCTCACAAGAAGTTCAGAGTACAAACTTCAGTTTGCCGCTGGTACGACAAGACGACCTAAAGGTTGGACTCTAAACCGCTCGAATGACGTTGGACATTGGACTTCGGACTATTCTTCCGGGGATTCAACCAGGATCTGAACGCCGCGTGTTGATGGTATGCAACTAATGATTTGCGCGCGATCAATTTTTGTGAGGTCGGTACCGGCAGCGTGCCAGAGCTTTACCCAAAAAGTTCGCGTGTCACCGTGAATGGCGAAAGTTGAGCCGTCATTCATCACAGCTACCGGCTCGGCGAGCACACCATCGCGCAACTCTTCAAGCAACTCAGGAATGAATTGCTTGAACTTCTCAAATTGGACCAACACATCGCGGTCTTCGATTTCAGCGGGCGGCAATTCCACCGGCTCGTCTGACTCGAGCAGCAGACGCGTCTCAGTTTGTTCGTTACGTTTCTTAACTATAGGCATTTTTGGATCAGTCCAAAGTCCAATGTCCAAAGTCCAACGTCAAGATGAAGTAAACAAAAGGCCTTGGACTTTGGACGTTGGACATTGGACTATGCTTCCAGTCTCTTCAGCAAATAAGCCTCAAGCTCGGCAACCTTTACCCGTTCCTGTTCCCACGTGTCGCGGTCGCGCACTGTCACCTCGTTGTCCTCGAGCGACTGGTGGTCCACTGTCACGCAGAAAGGCGTGCCGATTTCATCCTGCCGCGCGTAGAGTTTACCAATGCCGCCGGTGTCGTCGTACACGGCACGTAGCGACGGTTGCAGCGAACGCTTGATCGATTTCGCCAAAGCCACAATCTCCGGTTTGTTTTTGGCCAGCGGCAGGACCGCAGTCTTGATCGGCGCGAGGGCAGGATGCAATTTCAAAATCACGCGCGTCTCGCCTTTATCGTTTGTCTTCTCAGTGTACGCATCCATCAAAACTGCAAGCACTGTCCGATTCACGCCCGCCGCCGGTTCAATCACGTACGGATAGAAGCGTTCCTTTGTCGCTTCGTCGAAGTATGAAAGGTCTTCGGTCGAGTCCGGATTCAACCGCTTTCCTTCAGCGTCTTCCGGCTTCTTTGAATGTGTGCGCAGATCGAAATCGATGCGATTGGCAATCCCCATGAGCTCGTCCCATTGCTTTTCTGCACCATCGCGCTCAGGAAAGAAGCGATACTGAATATCTACAGTGCGTTTAGCATAATGGGCCAACTCTTCTTTCGGTTGTTCATACAAACGTAAATTGTCGCCAGCGATTCCAATATCCAGAAACCATTGCCGGCACGCATCAATCCATTCCTGGTGCGCAGGCTCATCTTCGCCGGGCCGCACAAAGTATTCCATCTCCATCTGTTCAAACTCGCGCGTGCGGAAGATGAAATTTCCGGGCGTCACTTCGTTGCGAAACGATTTGCCGATCTGGGCCACGCCGAAGGGCAATTTGCGCCGGCTGGTCGTCAATACGTTGTTGAAGTTAATGAAGATTCCCTGCGCGGTTTCGGGGCGCAGATAAACCAACGACGCTTCGTCGTCTTCCGCAGCCGCGCCCACGTGCGTGCGAAACATCAAGTTGAAGGGACGCGGCTCAGTTAGATTGTTTGAGCCACAGTTTGGGCACTTGCCGTCGTTCAACTTGTCGGCACGCAAACGGGTGTTGCACTCGCGACAATCAACCAGCGGATCGCTGAACGTATCCTCGTGGCCCGAGTATTTCCACACCAATCGATTCAGGATGATCGACGAATCCAGCCCTTCAATGTCGTCGCGCTCATAGACCATCCAGCGCCACCATGCCTGCTTCACGTTATTGCAAAGCTCGACGCCGAGCGGCCCGTAATCCCAGGCGCTGCCGAGACCGCCATAGATCTCGGATGAGGGATAGACAAACCCGCGCCGCTTGGCGAGGGAGACGATTGTTTCAATGTTAGGAGCTGACATAAGAACGGTGAATAGTAAATGGTGAATGGTAAATAGTAAAAGCCTTCGCTTAAAGCGAGTGCGGAATTCAGCGCATCACTATTTACGATTTACGATTTACGAAAAAAGGAGCGCCACGATGCGCGCTCCCTTTTCCAAACCAAACTCGAACGAAGTGAACAAACTTATCTGCTCGGCGCCGGCGCCGCGGGGGCTGGCGCTGCGGGCGCGGGCGCCGCTGGCGCTTGTACGTTGACGTTAATCTTCGTGCCGCCGCCTCCGAACAACCGGCCTCTAAACGCAAACAAAACCACCACCACGATGATCACGAAGATCACCAGAACCGCGACGACGCCTGCGTTGCCGCCGCCATCACCATTATCACCCATTTGCAGCCTCCTGTTGTGGGAGTTAAGGACTCAACAAACAAGGGGGATGCGGCAATGATTATCACAGGCATTCGGGCAAGGTCAATCATCGTCACAGAAAAAGAAAGGGAGACAAGTCGTTGACTTGTCTCCCCATTTAGACCAGATGGCCCAGGTTATTGTTTCAGTTAGTTAACGACGGCCTCGCCGGCGCGCACCGCGACGACGCGGCGACGCGGCTGCACCTGCGGCGGGTCTGACGTCGCCTGCCTGAACCGTTGGTGTAGGTTGTGGCGGTGTCGCCCCGCGCGGAACGATCCATAACTCGACGCAGTCTTCTTCGCGGAATCCACCGTTGAGAACTACGATGCGAGATTGATCGATTCCTCGCTGCGCCACCAGGTAGTCGCGAGCGCGTGCGCCAAGTAAGTCCGCCTGACCGATGCGACTCGTCCTACCACCATAGGCAATAACATAGGTTGTAGTTGAGGGATCGTTTTGCAAGTCAACCGCAAGGTTATCGAGACGAGCTTTTTGATCGTCGAACGAGCAACTGCAGCAGACGTCAAATTGTCTTGAAGGATTCTCGCGTGGCGGCGTCGGCGGCACATAGGTCGTCGCCTGCGTGGTTTGGCGGCAGGCAGCATCGCCCGAGCCATCGTCCACTACCAGTATCGCGATAATCTTCTGTCCGGCAAGACCGGTGGAATCCACTGTGATCGTCGGCGTGCCCAGGCCCGAAAGTATCTTGGCGTTGGCAGGACTGACGGTCCAGGTGTAGTTCAGTGCGGAAGTGCCCGTGTATGCCACGTCCGCGGTGTAGGTGATTATTTCGCCTTCATTAACCTGTGCCGGAGCTGACACGTTAACAGGATATGGGCAAGGAGACTTCATTGGCGGCGCCGGTTTGTAATTCAGCGCAACGCATTTGATGCGGCCTGCTTCAAGAACAACCTCGCGCGTCCAGTGCTGACCGTTAGGCAAAGTAATCACGATCGTGTGAACGCCTGGGTCGCGATCGAAAGCGCGATAGTCTGTTGAGGTTTGTCCTTCAGGACGGCCATCAATTTCGATTGGCAATCCGCCAGGCGTGCTCAGAATTTTGATAGTTCCATACTTCGCCAACCGTCGCTTCTTCGCATAGGCGGTAGAAGCCGGATGGACCATGCAGAAACTGACGGCCAGCAACGCTGCGAAAGCGAACTTGCCGTAGTTGCGATTCTTGCGAAGGATTTGTCTAAACATTTTGATTAGGCCTCCTCCGTATTTTGGATTTGCGCGGCCAATTTGCCCCTGGCATAACGCCGGCGCAAGCCAGCTCCGAAAGCTGCAAGACCCGAACCGAATAACAACAACGATGCTGGTTCCGGAACTTCAGGAGTCCCCGGAGGCGTCGGTGTAGTTGGCGGCGTGGGTGTTTCGCAATGATCGCAACCATGGATAAAGAAGAACGGAATCGCGGCCAGGAACAGCAGTGGCCACTTCGGGAAGCCGCCGCCTGGCACTGTAATCTCACCACAGTCGCATATTGTTCCTTCAACGTCTCCCTGATCGACGACCTCAACACCAGCTTGTGGATCAGAGCTGACGGCCACGCCCGCTAGCAATGTGTCTGCGGTGTTGGCTGGAGCAGCGTCTACGGTGGAGTTGTCAGGAATGGCGGCCACGCCCGCGGCAGATGACTGTTGCGCGGTGGATGTAACCGTTGAAGCACCATCTCCGTCGGCCACGAGTGTGCTCGTGTTTTGGGAAACGGTGCGGAGCCGAAGCTCTGGAGGATTTTGGTAGCCGCCAATCACCTGAATCACCTGGCTGATCGCAACGGGCGCCGCATGTGTGGGCGCGCCGCACAAAAGCAGGAGACTAAGCGTCGCGGCAATTGGACGAAAGGCTCGACTCATCGGTTGAAAGTCCCTCCTCGTATCTTCCCTCTCAAGAAGGAAAACGATAACAACGTTTAACTGTGAACTACTTGTGCGAAAGGCCCTGTTTATCGAGTTCTGCTTGAAACCGCGCAATGCGCTCTCGCTGGTTGATAGGAAAAGATGGTTAATAAAGAAGGGATTCCAATTTCACTGCGGCTTTTGAGGGCGCTTAACTCGAATAAAAAAGGAGGTTTGCGTGAAGCAAACCCCCTTCCGGATTCAATCTGGAAATCTGAGACCTGAGATCTGAGATCTGAGATCTCAGAAGAACACTCAAGCCATTACGGACGCGGTAAAATTAACGCCTAGTCAGGCTCGCCGGCACTGGCCGCTTCTGCCTTTTTGCCTTCATCGCGCAAGACGGCCTTCCGGGAAAGTTTGATCTTGTTCCCTTCCTTGCCGATGCATTTGACGAGTATCTGCTGACCTTCCTTTAACTCGTCGCGCACGTCTTTCACGCGGCGGTCGGCAATTTCAGAGATGTGGAGCAGTCCGTCCGTTCCGGGAAAGATTTCCACAAAAGCACCGAAATCGACGATTCGTGAAACCGTGCCCAGATAGGTTTGCCCGATCTCAGCTTCCGCCGTGATACCACGAATGCGGTTAACAGCAGCTTCCGCAGCCGCGCTGCTCGCCGTTGCAATCGAAATTGTGCCGTCGTCCGAGACGTCGATCTTCGCGCCGGTTTCTTCAACCAGCGATCGGATCATCTTGCCGCCTGGTCCAATGACGTCGCGGATCTTGTCAGGATTGATTTTGATTTGGATGATTCGTGGTGCATGTGCCGAGATGTCTTCGCGCGGCGCCGCCAACGCTTTTTCCATCACGCTAAGGATGAACAAACGCCCCTTCTTTGCCTGCTCCAGAGCCTCGGCCATGATCTGCGAATTGATGCCCCCGATCTTTATGTCCATCTGTAAAGCAGTGATCCCTTCGTTTGTGCCGGTGACTTTGAAATCCATGTCGCCGTAGTGGTCCTCAGCGCCAGCAATGTCAGACAAAATCGCGTACTTGTTGCCTTCCATCACCAGGCCCATGGCCACGCCCGCGACCGGCGCCTTCAAAGGCACGCCTGCATCCATCAACGAAAGTATGCCGCCGCAAACGCTGGCCATCGACGACGAACCGTTTGATTCAGTAATGTCGGAAACGATGCGAATCGTGTAGGGAAAAACTGATTCATCGGGCAGCACTGCTTCGATTGCCCGGCGCGCAAGGGCGCCGTGACCAATCTCACGCCGGCTCGATGAACCAAAGCGGCCCACTTCACCGACCGAGTAATGCGGAAAGTTGTAGTGGAGCAGGAAGCGGCGTTTCACTTCACCCTTCTCGAGGTCGTCCATGAACTGCTCGTCTTCCTTGGTGCCGAGCGTGGTAGTTACCAGCGCCTGCGTTTCACCGCGCGTAAACAAAGCAGAACCATGGACACGCGGCAGCCAGCCAACTTCGCAGCTTATCGGACGAATTTCAGAGAAGCGGCGGCCATCGGGGCGTCGGCGCTTGTTGAGTATGTCGTCGCGGAAGATAGTTTCCTTCAGATGATCGAATATCTTCTTCGCCATCTGTCTTTGCTCAATCTGGTCCTCCGGATAAGACTCGACGACTTCTTTCTTCAGCGCATCAACGGCGGCATAGCTATCGCGTTTTTCCTGGCTGGTCGTATCCAACGCCGCCCGCAGGCGATCTGAATAGTTTCGTTCAATCTCGCCCGACATCTCTTCGTTGAGCTGAGCGGGCACGACTTCGCGCTTCTGTACATCAAGCGCCTTGTACAGTTCTCTCTGCCAGCGGCAGAGGCGATTGATTTCCTTATGCGCAAGCATCAGCGCCTCAACCATGATCTCCTCTGAAACTTCGTTCGCCCCGGCTTCGACCATCACGATGGCTTCTTCAGTTCCTGCCACAATCAAGTTCAAACGCGATTCGCGCACTTCGTCATACGTTGGGTTAATAATGTAGCGGCCTTCAATCAGGCCGATGCGCACGCCCGCAATCGGATTGAGGAACGGAATATCGGAAAGGTAAAGCGCGCAGGAGGCGCCCGTGATTGCAATCACATCCGGGTTGTTGTCGGGGTCCGCGGAAATGACGCTGGCGATAACCTGCGTTTCGTTGCGATAGCCCTCGGCAAACAACGGCCGGCAAGGACGATCAATCAACCGACTGGTCAGCGTTTCTTTTTCAGTAGGCCGTCCTTCTCTACGAAAATAATTTCCGGGAATGCGTCCGGCGGCATAGTTTGCTTCACGGTATTCCACCGTCAACGGGAAAAAATCAATCCCCTCCCGCGTAGTCTGGGCGCCGACGGCGGCCACTAACAGCATCGTGTCACCATATTGGATAATGACCGAACCATCTGCCTGCTTTGCGACGCGACCGGTTTCGACCGTCAAGTCCTTGTCGCCCAATTTTATGGATTCTTTAAGGTATTTCTTAACTGGCATTTTCTTGTCTCCTTCAGACAATGGCCTGAAACCTGTTCAGGCACGCGAGCGTCCCGCTTGCCCTTTGGCATATCGCGCGGCTCGCGATTTGCAATTTAGTTTTTCAGTTTGACCCCGCGACGTGACGCGTTGGGAAATTGTGAACGCAAAAATAAAGGCGGCACGAGCCCGGTTGACCGTGACTCATGCCGCCTTTTGTGCGTTACGCTAAGGCCGAACGCGTCCGCCTGCCTGGGAGTTTCGCCGTCACGTTCGGCACCTTTGGCAAGCTCTTCGATAGACGCGGGCTTTCGAAAAATCCGAGATCCGAAGTGATCTCGTTACTCTAGTTTCTTACTAACGTCGTAATCCCAGACGATTCACTACCTCGTGATAGCGTTCAATATCTTTGCGCTTCAAATAATCCAGCAAACTCCTGCGCTGCGAGACCATCTTAAGCAGGCCGCGCCGCGAGTGATTGTCTTTCTTATGGATTTTGAAATGCTCGGTAAGCTCGTTGATTCTTTTGCTGAGTAAAGCCACCTGAACCTGAGGCGAACCCGTATCCGCATCGTGGCTGCGGAAATCGTTTACAATCTGTTCTTTCGTTTCTTTTGCTAATCCCACTACTTAAGATGATCCTCCCAGACCGCGGTAATCTGTTTAAAGACAGTAACCGCTAAGATTAAGTGTCGGAGTAAGTTAGCACGCGCGCCGCGAGAGTGTCCAGCGGGCGCAATCTGAAAACTGGAATGCTAATTACTAAAAGGTTGATGGATGATTTTTGATAATTTTTCCTTTTCCTTGCGAAGGGCTTCAAGACTTTGTCCTAGATTCTGGTCGAACTCGGTCCATTCTCGTCGTATTTCGGCTGCCTCCAACCGTCGCCTCCAGAGCAGATAGTGCAGACCTAAGTTCATAACTAAGCCGCACGCATCCCACCAAGAGAGACTTAACCATGAGTGTATCCAGTAGCGACATATGGCAGTTATTATGAGTAAGGCAGAACTGATGATTGCGACGGCTGGTTCACCAAAGGAAGTCGGAATAGTTCTCCGATTTATCAAATACGGTTCATATCCCCAGAACACATTCGTTTGAACTAGATCCTCAATTAAGGGGCGTAGATAACACTCTACATATCTGACTAAGCCGTATTGCTCAACCACCGTTTGAGCCCATATGATTCCCACAATTTGTACCCCCCTAACGTGGTCCATATAACCACTCTTTTAATACTGGGACCGTATTGCCAGACTTGTGTCGCCATTGCCAAGTAAAGCGGAATGAGCGGTAGTAGGCCGACTTGTAGAACGATCCAATATGACGCACGTGTAGACAACGCTTGGTATTCAGCGGTGTGAAGTTGGATGAGAGCGCCGACTTGCGAATGAGCTAGGTCACTATCCGACGATGGCTGATGGGTGTTGAGATGTGGTTCAGGCATGTATGTTACGCATCATTCTTAATAAAAAATGAGTCACCGCCAAAACCTATTTGAAGGTTCTTCATCGGATCCCTGCAGCTGAGTTGTCGCAATCCAAGAAGTGCCGGTTTGGGCGCGCGTAATCTATGCGAATGAGCATCGACGGTCAAGTTTTCGAGCACAATGATGCCAGGGCAACTGGTCGCTCGAGGTGAAGTATTGACGGTTCGCATGACCCTTTCCCCGTCTGTTAGTATGCATCCAACTTCAATTTTCAGGATTGCAAGCAAGTATGACAGACAAGAGGAAGCGCATCGTTATCGCAGGCGGCGGTTTTGGCGGACTCTTTACGGCTCTTGACCTGGCGGGTGCGGGCGACGTCACGCTCATTAGCGACGAAGACCATTTTCTTTTCGCGCCGATGCTTTATGAATATCTGAGCGGCGAAGTTGAAGAATGGCACATCGCGCCTCAGTACAAAGAGCTGCTCGACCGGGATATAAACCTGATTCAGGACAGGGTCGCCGGCATCGACCTTGAAGGTCACTTGGTGACGTTCGAATCAGGCCGCGGATCTTTAAGCTATGACGTGCTCGTGCTTGCTGTTGGCGGTGTAACAAACTTCGCCGGTGTTGCAGGCGCGGCGCAGTTTTCACTTCCCTTTCGCAAGATTGCGCACGCCGATGCGTTACGGCAACGGATGGTTGAAGCTCTTGACGCGGTGCCGCCTGATTTGCCACCGCAGGACGTTCGCAGTGCGCTGACGTTTGCGATCGTCGGCGCTGGCGCCAGTGGCGCTGAGCTTTCCACAAAGATGGCCGATTTATTGCGTGACGCTTTTGAGCGTCGCGCGTTGCGTGGCGAACCGCGCATTCTGTTGATCGAGATGGGTGACAAAGTTGTTCCCGGTATGGGTGAAGAGATTCGCGCCTTCGTGGAAAGCGCGTTGCAGGAGTCACGCGTCGAACTGCACACGCTGACGAGAGTCTTACGTGTTACAGAGAACAGTGTGACTGTCGAGCACAACGGCGCGCAGACGGAAATCAAAACAGCGGCAGTGGTTTGGACCGGCGGCGTGTTAATGAACCCGTTGATACAAAAGCTGAAGGCAGACAAAACTGAGCGCGGTTTATTGCGCGTCAAACCGACGCTTCAGCTGGTGGGCCACGATAACGTGTTTGCGTTGGGTGACATCGCCTTTTTTCCTGACGCTACACCGACACTCGCGGGCACGGCACAACTTGCATTACAACAAGCCCGTCTCGCCGCCCGCAACCTAAAGTCGCTGATCGCCGGCGATCCACTTCATACAAAACACTTCGAAGAACTTGGCGAAGCGGTTAGCCTGGGAACTGAGCGAGCTGCCGTACTGGCCGGAGGCAAAACGTTTGGTGGACCACTCGCGCGCCAGGCGCGCTTTGCCATGTACACATCGCGTTTACCGACCTGGCATCATCGTCTGCGCGTGGGCGCGAGTTGGTTTTTTGAAGGCACAGCCCCGCGGCCTCTATTGCCGCTTGGAATTCAGAGGTAGTCGTGACCGGGCGAGCGCGGGATTCCAAACGAATCATAGTTTCCGCCACCTTTGCGGCATTCAGCATTCTCCTGTTGTCCTGCGCGAGTCCGTCGAGTAACAACCAACCACTGAATCTCAACCAGCACGACGCCGCGGCAGCATCACCTGAGCCCTCTTCGTCTGCAACTCAAACTCCAATCGCTGGTCAACCTCCTGCGAGCCAGGCTTCCGAAACTCCACCGCCGGAAAACACCGAACCTGCCGCCGACACAACGCTGGCTGGTAGCTATGTTGGCAGACTAAAACTGATCATTCCGGTTCAGGGCGTGCGGCCGGATCAATTGCAGGACACGTTCATGGATGCGCGGACCGAAGGCCGGGTCCATGACGCCATCGACATTCCAGCTCCCGCCGGGACGCAGGTGCTCGCGGCCGCCGACGGCGAGATTGCCAAACTTTTTCAAAGTGAGCGCGGGGGCACAACCATCTACCAATACAGCAACGACAAGAGATTGGTTTTCTACTATGCGCATCTGCAACGCTACGCCGACGGCCTGGCGCCGGGAAAATTTGTGCGCCAGGGCGAGGTCATCGCTTTCGTTGGCGACACGGGAAACGCGGGCGCCGGAAACTATCATCTACATTTCTCAATCTCCGTCATTCCCAATCCCGCGCGCTATTGGGAAGGCACGAACATCAATCCCTACCCGCTCCTGCGAAATAGCCGATAGTTCAGAGTCCAACCTTCAGGTTGCCGGTCACGCCGGCAATCAAGATCAAAGCAATCGCGCACGTGCTGGAGTCTCGAGGTTGGGAAGGGCGGCTTGCCCCCGCCCGGCTGGAGAGCCACTCAATCTGAGCGGGGGCAAGCCGCCCTTCCCAACCATGAGCTTTTGGTTCTTGAGTGTTTCAGTATCTAACAAGGAAGCCCGCTAAAGTCTTCTCGACACCGTTCGCTAATCGTGCAAGCACAGTTGCCGGAGTGTGGATTTCAATGCGAACAAGACGGCGCACCACCCGCCATTTGCGTGGGAACGCTCGTTGCTACAGGTTGGCGCAAAGACGAGTATGGCCGTGCTTTAACTGGCGTCAGCAAATGGCCAACTCCGAACACAAAGGAATGAAAAACATGAAGAACATTCGTAATTTAACTCTCGGCGTGATTGTCACGCTGCTGCTTATCACCGTAGCAGGTTGTGTGACCGAGCCTGCTAGCAATTCCAACAGCGCAAGTCCATCGCCGTCCGCATCACCTTCGCCCTCCGCGACAGTTCGCAGCGCGCTTGAGGTTCCGGTGACCTTGCCGGTGCTGGATGCGCTGCTTTCTGACGATGCCTTCCGCGCGAAAGTGAAATCACAGGTCGCACTCAGCGACACCGAAATAACTCAACTGCAGAAAATGGCCGCGGAAGAAGTTGCCAAACTGCGGCAAGCGAATGCTGAAGATCAAACTGGGAGCGCGGAGGAATCGCGGCAACGCGCGGCCGAAGCGATACGCGGCGCCGTCGGGGAAGAAAAGGCCCAACAGCTTTTCGCGCTGGCCCGCTACTACTGGGTGAAGGGCAGCGACGCATCGGCCTCTGACAAAACCGTTGAAAGTTCAAGCCCAGCCGCGCCAAACGCAGTTCCAAAAGACACGCGTGTCGTTGTAAACATTCCCGCCTATCGCATGGACGTTTTTCGTGAAGGCGAACTGGTAAAGTCGTACAAGATCGGCATTGGTTACCCTGAATTTCCTTTACCGACGGGAATGCGAAAAGCACAAAGCATCATCTTCAATCCCACCTGGACACCACCCGACGAACCCTGGGTCGCAAAAATGAAGAATGTTAGCGTCGGTGAGAAGGTTGAGGCCGGCAGCAAACTAAATCCGCTTGGCCCAATTAAGATTCCGATTGGTTTGCCCTCGTTGATCCATGGAGGCAAATCGCCGGCGAAGTTAGGAACATTTGCTTCGCATGGCTGCGTTGGCTTAACCACGCCGCAGGTCCAGGATTTTGCGAAAGTGCTGGCTCAAACTTCGGGAACGGAACTTTCAGACGCTCTTATTCAGTCGCATCTGAAAGACAAGACGCAGACGAAGGTAGTGAAGTTGGACCATCCCGTGCCGGTGGAGCTGCGGTATGAAACGATTGTGGCGGAAGATGGCAAGCTGCACATCTACAAAGACGTTTACGATCAGGATTCAAACACTGAAGAAAATCTGCGTGCGGTGCTGCAGGCAAACGGCATCAGCATGCAAGACCTGAGCGAAGCCGAGCGCACGCAGGTTTTGAGCGCGCTCAACGCTATGTCGCAGCATCCACAAAGCGCACCGGCCGCGAAGGCCGCAACTACAGCTCCATCTCCATCAACTGGTATGAATTCAACTACGAACAAAGCAGAGAAAAAGGCTGCCGTAGCAAAGACCAAACCGATCGCGAAAAATCAAAAGGAAGTTGTGATTGAAATAGCAGCGCTAAAAGGCAAGGGCTATCCGGTGGCAACTAATCTTGACACTGGTGCCGGCAAACCGCCGGTACTGCCGGCGGTTAGAAAAGGCTAGGCAGCGCTGGCGGCTTCGCAGGAATCGAGTTCGGGTGCTTGTTCAATCGGAGCGCCGGCTTCGCCAAAATACGGACGATCATTCTCAATCGCTTCGAAATATTCCTCGATGCGATTAAGAATTTCATCAACCGAATGTGAGTGATAAAGCGAAGTGCGGAACAGCGCGCCACCTTGCAGGCCCCGCGTAAACTGACCAGCGAGTTGCTTCATGCGATTGATGGCTGGTGTCACAGGCATGTCTTCGCGCAGCATGTCGAAATATTCATGCAGGATCGCGCGTTTGTCAGCGAGCGTCGGCTGAAAGATTTCCCGCCCATTCATCACATCTTCAATCTGCCGGAAGATCCAGGGGTTGGCCATCGCGCCCCGCCCAATCAAAACGCCATCGCAACCTGTCTCGCGAAAGCGGGCAAACGCCTGGACAATCGTCATCACGTCGCCGCTGCCTGATACCGGCACGCTGACAGTTTCCTTTATCTGCTTTACCAGGTCCCAATTCGCGAGACCGCGATAACCCTGTTCCCTAGTTCGACCGTGCAGGGCGATGTGTTCGACGCCGCATGCTTCGGCGAGTTTTGCCGTTTCGACGGCGTTGATGGTGTGGTCGTAAAAACCGGCGCGAATTTTTATCGTCAGCGGAATCTTGATCGCCTTCTTAATCTCTTTGAGAATTGTTTCCAGCCGTGAATGATCTTTCAGCAAGCCTGAACCGCCGCCATGCTTCACAACCTTCGGCGCCGGACAGCCGCAGTTGATGTCGAGAACGTCGGCGCCAATTTCTTCCGCCATCTCCGCTGCCATACGCATGCGTTCCACCTGCCCGCCAAAAATCTGCACCGCAAACGGCCGCTCGTCTTCGTAAAAACGCATCTGCCTTTTTGATTTGGGATTGCTGCGTGTCAAGCCTTCGACCGAAATGAACTCGGAAACGCTCAAGCCCACGCCGCCGCGACGCTTGAGCAAACGGCGAAATGACACGTCGGTCACACCTGCCATCGGCGAGAGGATCAGCGGCGGACTAATCGCGATGTCGCGAATTTTGAATGGTTTGATTTCCGGTGTCATTTGTTTGACTAGACTCTAACTAATGTCTCCGCCGGTGGACAAGTACGCTGCGAACAGTAGAAAAAGGGACAAGCCATTAGCGGGTTCAGAAAATAGCTTCGATAGATGCCTCACTCACGAGTTCATAAAACGTGGCTGCTTCCTTTCGGGATGTCTGACGAGTGTTGGGAAGGGAAAGAACGCGCACCGTGGTGATCTTGTCACGCCGGGTGAGGGTGATTTCGTCGCCGGCTTTCACAGCGTGCGACGACTTGGCAACGCTGCCATTGACGGAAGCCCGGCCAGCATCACAAAGACTTTGCGCAAGAGTACGTCGGGAACAAAGGCGACTTGCTTTGAGGAAGAGATCGAGGCGCATGACTTCAGTTTCAAGTTCCAAGTCTCAAGTTTCAAAGGCACCGGGACTTGAAACCTGAGACTTGGAACTTGAAACTTATTACGGTTTCGGAAAAATTCCGAGCAGCTTGCCCTTCTTCTTCTCGGGAGGCTTCGAGCTGGTGCCTGTTTGCACGTCAGCGTTGTCCGCCATCTTTTGCGGGTCCAGTTTCAAGAGTGGCGCAACCGACTGGCGGTAGTTTTCTGAAATCTTTATGTACGCTTCAGTGCGCAGGTTCTGAAGGTAGTCCTCGCGCTGTTTGCTTGTTCGCTCCATAGTGATCGCTTCGCGCACCTGGTTCTCATTAAATGTCACGGTGGTGGCTGCCACGGTGCGTTCGTCGACACGGAAAATTTGATACCCATCGTTACTGCGCAGCGGCTCGCTGATGCCGCCAACCTTGACGTCTTTGACAGCGCCGGCAATATCGTCTCGCAAACTCGGCATTTCAAATGCGCCCACTTTCCCTTTCGTTTGCGGAGCAACGCGAACGCCATTCGCTTCGCGCTCGGAATTGGCAACGGCGACGGCGGCAAAGTCTGCGCCTGCGCGTAACTGGGCTACGAGCTGCAGAGCTTTAGCTTTCACCTCGGCTTCGTTTTTTCCGGCGGAACTCAGAAAAATCTCGGAAAGGCTAACACTTTCAGGTTTGCGAAACTTATCCTGATGCGTCTGAAAATACTTTTTTAACTCATCAATCGTCAGACCGAAGAAGATCTTGCGATCGACTTCCTGCTGAATGACAGCCTGCTTCATCATTTCAACGCGCATGGTTTGTCGCGTTGCCACCGGATCGACACCGCTTTCGCGCATGGCTGCGTCCAACTTTTCCACCGAGGTAATGCCCTGATCTTTTGCCACTTCCAGCATGCGCTTGTTGATCTCAGCTTCAACGTCGCTTGAAAGATCGAGTTCCTTCCCTCGCTGCATCAGAAGCTGTTCGTTGATCAAGGTGGCAATAAGTTCTGACTGCCGCTTGTTGACTTCGTCGCTGGCCTGTTGTTCCGTCATCCCCTGCTGCTTTAGCGCTTCAATGCGTTCTTTGGATTCGCGCCGCAGCATCGAAAGCGTGATGACGTCGTCGTTGACCTGGGCAATGACTTCATCAACAACCTGGAGTTCACCTTCCTGCGCCAACGTTGGGGCTGGATTGCAAATCAGAATGCAGAATATGAAGAGGCCCGCAATGGCGAGGGAAATAAACTTGGATTTCACAGTATTACTCCTTAAAAAGTCAGTAGTGGATTATCAGTGTCCCGGTTGTCAGTAGTTAGTGGTCAGTTGTCTGTTGCTGGTTGCTCCAAAGACCGGGCATTGAGCCGTAGATTTGAGCACAGAGTGGTCACTTCCAACAAACTAAGGTCGCCTGTTACTCCAACTGACCACTAACTTCCAACTACTGACTATTGCTTAATCTGCTCGAGCACGCCACGCAGCAGGTCCAGCACCTGATCCTCTTCTTCGTCAGTCAAACCCAGGCGCAGCACGCCGCTGGGCGTGAATGTCCGGGCCTCGCGGGCGCCTACGAACGCCATCAGCTTTTCCGCCGAAACGCGCGCCTTCTCGCTAAACTTTACCGCCACGCCGTCGCTCGTCTTATCTATCGACAGAATGCCAACACTTTCCGCCAGCAGGCGCAAACGCGCGTAACCAAACAGTTGTTCTACCGACTCAGGCAAGCGTCCATAGCGATCGCGAATCTCTTCGCGAATGTTTGCCAGCGCCTCGTCATCACGAGCTGAAGACACGCGTTTGTAAGTCCGCAGTCGTTGGCCCATATCGTTTATGTAGTCGTCGGATATCGCGACGTCGACGCCCAGATTTATCGTGACGCTGGTTTCATCTTCCACTACTTCACCGCGCAGTTCCGCAACCGTGCGTTCCAGCATCTGCGTGTAAAGATCAAAACCGAGCGCATCCATGTGTCCCGATTGCTGGCCGCCGAGTAGATTTCCGGCGCCGCGCAATTCCAAATCCAAAGCCGCAATGCGAAACCCGGCGCCCAGATCTGAAAATTCACGAATGGCTGCCAGGCGTCGTTTTGCAATCGGTGTCAATTCAAGTTCACCGGGAATAAGGAGATAAGCGTACGCGCGACGATTTGATCGGCCCACGCGACCGCGCAACTGGTAGAGTTGAGAAAGACCATACTGATCGGCGCGGTTTATGATAATGGTGTTCGCGCGTGGGATGTCTATGCCGTTCTCGATTATGGTCGTGGCCACCAGCGCGTCGTACTTAAACTCAATGAAATCGAGCATCACGCGCTCCATCTCTTTTTCGTTCATCTTGCCATGACCAACGGCCAGCCGCGCCTGCGGCACTAGTCGCTGCACCAGGGCGGCGATAGTTTCAATTGTCTCGACGCGATTATGAATGAAGAACACTTGCCCGCCGCGGCCCAACTCGAGTTCAATCGCCGACTTGATCACGTTTTCTGAAAACTGGACCACCTGCGTTTGAATTGCCAAACGATCGCGCGGTGGCGTTTCAATTAAAGACATGTCGCGCAAGCCGCTCAGCGACATGTTGAGCGTGCGCGGTATCGGCGTCGCCGAAAGTGTTAACACATCAACGCGCTTCTTAAGTTGTTTCAATCTCTCCTTGTGAGCCACGCCGAAGCGCTGTTCTTCATCGACCACCACAATGCCCAGCTCTTTGAAGCGCACGTCTTTCGACAATAGGCGATGGGTGCCAATGACGACATCTATTTCGCCGGCCTCGACGCGTTTGGCGATTTCCTTTTGTTCTTTTGGCGAACGAAAACGCGAAAGCAATTCGATCTTCACCGGAAAGGGCGCGAAGCGACCGCGAAAAGTGTCGAAGTGCTGGTAGGCAAGCACGGTCGTCGGTGTCAAAATCGCAGCCTGCTTCCCTTCCATCACTGCTTTGAAAGCCGCGCGCATTGCCACTTCAGTTTTGCCATAGCCCACATCGCCGCATAACAAGCGGTCCATCGGCGTAGGTTGTTCCATGTCCTGCTTGACGTCTTCAATCGCGGTTTCCTGATCTGGTGTCAGCACAAACTCAAAGCCATCTTCAAACTCGCGCTGCCAGGGCGTGTCGGCAGCGAATGCATAACCGCCCACCAACTTTCGCTCGGCGTAAAGTCGCAAAAGCTCGTCGGCCATGTCGCGCATGGCGCGCTTTGCTTTTGCCTTTGTTTTCTGCCAACCAAGTCCGCCCAAACGATCCAACGTGGGCTGATGTCCTTCGGCGCTTGAATAGCGCTGCACCAGGTCCAACCGTTCAACCGGCACATAGAGCTTTGCGTCTTCCGCGTAATACAGCAGCATGAACTCGCCACTGCGCGTGCCCAGATCGAGAGTCTGCAAACCACCGAAACGTCCTATGCCGTGATCGACGTGAACGACAAAATCGCCTGGTTTCAGATCGCGAAAGTCTGAAAGAAAAGCTGCAGTCCGGAATTTTTTCTTCTTCCTGCCGTCTGACGTCTGTCGTCTGCCGTCCTGGGCCACTCCGCGTCGCTCGATCGTGTGTACGCCCGCTTCGTCAAACAGGTCCACCTCCACGTGAACCAACAGTTGCGAGGCAGGCATTTCAAAACCACTGCTGAGTCGGCCGACCGTTACGAGCGTTTGCGCAGTCGTCACTGTTTCAGTCGCTTCTTCGACTGACCAAAGACGCGCCTCAATCTCGTATTCACCAAGGATTTCGGTAACACGTTCGGCGACTCCTAAACTCGGCATGACAAACATGGTCGTCGTGCCGTTTTCTCGGGCACGGTTCAGATCTGACGCCAGATTCGCGAGCCGCCCGTGATACTTCAACGCAGATTGCGTCTTCCATTCAACTTCAGGCGCCTGCTCTGTCGGGGGAAAAAGAAACAAGGGCGCGCGCGCGTTTCGTGCGTGACCGACTTGGACCTTCGGAGCTTCCGCATCAAGCGCCATTGCCTGATCAAGTTCAGCGGCGGCGCGACCCAGCATGCGTAGCTCGACGCGCTGTAGTCCATCTAGTTTGGCTCGCAGTTCTTCTGCTGAGAGATAGAGTTCTTCAGGCTTCAGCGCGATGTCGTCGGCCGCGTCGGTCTCGGCAAAACGGTCGGCAAGCGTTTGATAAACTTCACCGAGGTACGCGTCGACCGCGGACGGCTCATCGACAACCAGCACAGCGTTCTTCAAGTAGTCAAAAACAGTCGCATTTCTTTCGTGCAGAATCGGCATCAACCATTCCCATCCAGCAAAGCTTTCCGCTTCGTCGGCAAAAACCGTGCGGTCGCGCAGAGCGCGCGCGTAACGGTCGTCAGCCCAACGTTCGCGAGCGACATAGGCCCACTCCCTGAAGTCTCGCGGCCGAACGACCAGCTCGCGCATCGGAACAATTTCAAATTCGCTCAACTGATTGGTGGAGAGTTGTGTTTCGGGATCAAAAGCCCGGATGGAGTCGATTTCGTCGCCAAAAAATTCGATGCGCACCGGTTGTTGCTGACCGGGCGACCAAACGTCGAGAATACCCCCGCGCATGGAAAACTCGCCGACTGCGCCAATCGGATCTTCACGCACATAGCCGGCAGCCACCAATTGCTCGACCAGCTCTTCCGGCGCCTGGGTCTCGCTTCGCTTCAATAAGGCGCCGGCCTCCGCAATTTCTTCAGGTGTTACCGTGAAGCGCGACAATGCACGCGCCGTGAGCAACACAAAATCCCGGCCTCCATGTGCCAGACGCCACAACGTCAGCGCTCGTCGCTCAAGAGTGTCGGGATGCGGTGAAGAACCCGCATATGGATCGCTTTCGGAAGCCGGCAAGAGCAGCACTTCCTGATTGCAGCTTTGTTTGCCTGCCAGCGCGCAATACCAGAAGCGCAGGTCCTCCTCCCACGCCTCCAAGTCGCGGTTCGCCTGCGTGACAATTGCAAAAAGTCTTCCCGTTTCGCGCTGGAGCATCGCCAGCGCCAACGCGCGAGCGGAACCGGCCACCAGACCACTG
>Ga0137361_10000486_pt1 | contig 22221 bp, 21 predicted proteins | sample Mad1_80_16metaG_FD_104923 | JGI IMG/M metagenome (GOLD analysis project Ga0137361, IMG submission 104923) | Vadose zone soil microbial communities from Angelo Coast Range Reserve, California, USA - Mad1_80_16 metaG | ecosystem: Environmental > Terrestrial > Soil > Vadose zone | place: USA... | reverse complement strand
TGAGCGCGCCGACGCGCAATACGTCGCGCAGTTCGCTGGGCAGATTCGCTCCAGGTACCCAGGCTGTCCCGCCGACGAGGCGTCCGCCGTCGCCGGGCACGCGTGCGAGAAGTACAGCGGACGAGTCGGGCGCTCGGCCGCCGCGAAGCGGCTGGATGACGAAGCGGTCGACCTGGCCGTCAGGACCCACGTCCGACATTCGCACACGGACTACGATCGCCTGCTCAGTCGAGGCAAGGACCGGGGCGACGCGCGATCCTCCGTCGCGGCCGCGGTAGAGCTGGTACTGGAGCGCTGGCGCGGAAGGTGAGGCGGCTTCCGGGGTGTTGCTTCCGGGTTGACAGCCGCGCTCGTCCGGACTACCGTCCGCGCCGAGTCCCGCCTTCGTTTTCCATCGCCCCTCCCGGGGAGAAAGGAGCGTCGTGACCATGCCCGAGATCACGCGTCGCGAGGCCTTGGCGAGCGCCGGCGCCGCCGCTCTGGCCGCCGTATCCGTGGGAGCGGCAGAAGGAGGCCGCGTGGTGCAGAAGGGACGGCTCAAGCAGTCGGTCTGTCGCTGGTGCTACGGGAAGATCCCCCTCCCCGACTTCTGCAAGGCGGTCAGCGAGATCGGCCTCACCGCGATCGACCTGATCGAGGAGAAGGAGTGGCCGCTGCTCGCGGAGCACGGCCTCATCTGCTCGATGGGATGGAAGATGGGCGGGGACATCCCCAACGGCCTCAACGACCCGGCGAACCACGACCTGATCGTGAATGGCCTCCTCACCACCCTGCCCAAGGCGGCGAAGGCGAAGGTGCCGAACTTGATCGCGTTCTTCGGGAACCGCAAGGGCCGCTCCGACGAGGACGCGATCAAGAACTGCGTGGTCGGCCTCAACCGCGTGAAGAAGGCGGCCGAGGAGCACGGGGTCACGGTCTGCGTGGAGCTGCTCAACAGCAAGGTCGACCACAAGGACTACCAGGGCGACCGCACCTGGTTCGGGGTCGAGGTGGTCCGGCAGGTCGACTCGCCGCGGGTGCGGCTCCTCTACGACATCTACCACATGCAGATCATGGAGGGCGACGTCATCCGCACCATCCGGGACAATAGGCAGTGGATCGCCCACTTCCATACCGGAGGCGTCCCCGGCCGCCACGAGCTGGACGACACCCAGGAGCTGAACTGGCGGACCGTCGCCAAGGCCATCGCGGACACGAGCTACACCGGCTACGTGGCCCACGAGTTCGTCCCCACCCGCGACCCCCTGACCTCGCTCCGCGAGGCGGTGGCCCTCTGCGACGTGTAGGAGGGAGGACATGGACCGTCGGCGCTTCCTCGGCTCTTCCCTCACGGCGAGCGCGGGCGTCCTCGCCGGGTCCCGCCTCGCCTCCGCCCGCGCCGTAGGCGCCAACGACCGCATCCGGGTCGGGGTGATCGGCACCGGGGGCCGGGCCCGCGGCCTCATGAGGCAGCTCAAGGACCTGCCGGGCGCCCAGATGGTCGCGGTCGCGGACGTGTACGAGCCGCGGGTGCTGGAAGCCGCGGAGATCGCGGGCGGCGCGCCCGCCCGGCACCTCGACTACCGGCGGATCCTCGACGACAAGGAGATCGACGCGGTCCTCATCGGTGCTCCCGACCACTGGCACAAGACCATGACCCTGGATGCGGTGGCCGCGGGCAAGGACGTGTACGTCGAGAAGCCGGTCTCGCACTCGATCGAAGAGGGCGAGGCCATGGTGAAGGCGGTCGAGGCCAGCACGCAGGTCGTCCAGACGGGCACCCAGCAGCGGAGCTGGGAGCACTTCATCCTCGGCAAGCAGATCGTGGACTCCGGGAAGCTGGGCCGCGTCACCTTCGTCCAGACCTACTGGTACCAGCTCGCCACCGGCCCCATTGCGCCCAAGGGGCCCGGGGGCCGCGGCCTGCCCGAGATCGACACCGGCAAGCTCGACTGGAAGCGCTGGCTGGGCGCCGCCCCCGACCAGCCGTTCGTGGCCGAGCGCTTCCTGCGCTGGCGGCACTTCAAGGACTTCGGGGGCGGGATGCTCACCGACCTGCTCACCCACTGGATCGACGTGGTCCACTGGTACATGGGAGTGACCACGCCCGTGAGCGCGGTCACCACCGCCCACAACTACCTCATGAAGACCTGGGAATGGCCGGACGCCGCGACCGCCACCCTCGAGTACCCGAAGGACTTCCTGGTCACGCACACCGGCACCTACGGGAGCAGCATCGACGACGGCGGCCTGGAGTTCCGCGGCGACCAGGCCACCCTCAAGGTCGACCGCGAGCGGCTCCTCGTATTCAATGAAGAGAGCCGTCGGTCGGGCTGGCGCAACACTCCCGAGCCCGAGATCGCGATCCGCTCGCAAGGCGACGGCAGCGTGGCCCATCTCCGCAACTGGCTCGACTGCATCCGCACCCGCAAGACCCCGAACGCCAGCATCCGCGTGGGCCACGAGGCCGTGCGGGCCGCCCACATCGCCAACGCCGCGATCGCGGCGGGCGGGCGCGTCCGTTTCGAGGAGAAGACCGGGAAACTTTCACGGGGCCTGTCATGACCAAACGCCTGCTCGTCTCCCTTCTGGGGCTGACCCTCTTCTTTGGAGCCTGTCGCAGGGAGCCCGGCCCCGCGGCCGGCCCGAAGAAGTCCTTCAAGATCGCGGTCATCCCCAAGGGCCTCACCCACGAGTTCTGGAAGAGCATCCACGCGGGGGCGGTGAAGGCCAGCCAGGACCTGGCGGCGGATGGGATCACGGTCGAGATCATCTGGAAGGGCCCCCTCCGCGAGGACGACCGCGAGCAGCAGATCCAGGTCGTGGAGGGCTTCACCAGCCAGGGCGTGGACGGGATCGTCCTCGCCCCCCTCGACTCGAAGGCCCTGGTGCGGCCGGTGGAGGAGGCGAAGCGCCTCGGGATCCCCACGGTCGTGATCGACTCCGGCCTCGAGTCCGACCAGATCGTGAGCTTCGTGGCCACGGACAACCACAAGGGGGGCGAGCTGGCGGGCGACGAGCTGGGCCGGCTCCTCGGGGGCAAGGGCAAGGCCCTGCTCCTGCGCTACCAGGAAGGCTCGGCCAGCACCGAGGACCGCGAGCGCGGATTCCTCGAGAAGACGAAGCAGGCGTGGCCCGGGGTGGAGGTGATCTCCTCCGACCAGTACGCCGGCCCCACCCGCGACACCGCCAAGCGCGCCTCGGAGAACCTGCTCAACCGCTTCGCCTCCGACATCCAGGGGATCTTCGCGGTCAACGAGTCGGCCACCGCGGGCATGCTGCTCGCCCTGCAGGACATCTCCAAGGCAGGCAAGGTGGTGTTCCTGGGCTTCGACTCGAGCCAGGTCTTCGTGGACGCCATGAAGGCCAAGCAGCTCCAGGGCACCGTGCTGCAGAACCCGCTTCGCATGGGCGACCTGGGAGTGAGGACGATGGTGGAGCACCTCCTCGGGAAGCCGGTCGAGAAGGTGGTCGACACCGGGGTCTTCCTCGTGACCCCCGCGAACCTCGACGACGCCAAGTCCCAGGAGCTGATCCGCCCGCCCTTCCAGCGCTATCTGAAGTGAGCGGAGCCGTCCTCCGTCTCACCGGGATCGCGAAGCGCTTCGGCCCCACGGTGGCCCTCGACGGGGCCAGCCTGGAGGTCGGGCCGGGCGAGGTGCACGCGCTCATCGGCGAGAACGGAGCGGGCAAGAGCACGCTGCTCGCCTGCCTGGCCGGCCTCCTGAAGCCTGAACGCGGCGCCATGGAGCTGGGAGGCGAATCCTACGCGCCCGCCTTCCCCGGGGACGCCCGGGCGCGCGGGATCGCGCTCATCCACCAGGAGCTCTCGCTCTTCCCCCACCTCACGGTGGCCGAGAACATCTTCGTGGGAGCCGAGCCCTCCCGGCGGGGGCTCTTCGACCGTGCCGCCGCCCGCCGGAAGACGCGTGAAGTGCTGGCCGAGTTCGGCCATCCCGAGATCGACCCCGACGAGCGCGTCTCGCACCTGCCTCTTCCCGCGCGGCAGGTGGTCGAGATCTGCCGGGCCATCGCCGCCCGCGCCCGCGTGGTGCTCATGGACGAGCCCACCAGCAGCCTCCAGCGCCCCGACGTGGAGAGGCTCTTCGCGGTGATCCGGCGCCTGGCCGGAAGCGGCGTGGCCGTCATCTACATCAGCCACTTCCTCGAGGAGACCCGGGAGATCGCGCAGACCTACACCGTGCTCCGCGACGGCCGCACCGTGGGGGGCGGCCCCCTCGCCACCACCACGAACGACGAGCTGATCGCCCAGATGGTCGGGCGGACGGTGGACGCGCTCTTCCCCGCCCGCGAGCCCGCCGCCTCCACCGAGACCCTGCTCGAGGTGCGCGGCCTTCTGGCCCCGCCGGTGGTCAAGGGAGCCAGCTTCGAGATCCGGCGCGGCGAGATCCTGGGCGTCTTCGGCCTGATGGGCTCGGGGCGCACCGAGACCGTGCGCGCGCTCTTCGGCCTCGACCCTGCGGAGAGCGGGACGGTGCGGGTCCGCGGCCGCGAGGGGCCGGTCCGGGGCGGCACCCCGGCGCAGCGGCTCGGCCAGGGCCTCGGCTACCTGAGCGAAGACCGGAAAGGCGAGGGCTTGGCGCTTCCCCTGTCGGTCGCGGACAACATGACCCTGACCCGGCTCTCCGCGTGCGCGCGGGCCGGCCTACTCGACCGGGCCCGTCAGCGCGAGAGGACCCAGACCTGGGTGAGCGCCCTCGGGGTCAAGGCCCGTACCCCGGACCAGCCGGTGCGGACGCTCTCCGGCGGGAACCAGCAGAAGGTGGCCCTGGGCCGGCTCTTCCACCAGGACGCGGACGTGCTCCTCCTCGACGAGCCCACGCGCGGGATCGACATCGGGAGCAAGGCCCAGATCTACGAAGCGGTCGCGGCGGCGGCCGCCCGCGGCAAGGGAGTTCTCATGGTCAGCTCCTACCTTCCGGAGCTGCTGGGCCTCTGCGACCGGCTGGCGGTGATGAGCCGGGGCCGGCTCTCCCCCGCCCGGCCGGTGTCCGAGTGGAGCCCGTCGTCGGTGATGGAGGCTGCGATCGGAGCATGAGCGAGGTCCCGCGCCGGTCCTGGCTCCTCGCGGTCGGCCCTTTCATCGGCCTCGCCCTCGTGATCGCGCTCTTCGCGGTCATGAGCGGCGCGCCCGAGCGGTACCTCTCGGCCAACAACCTCCGGGTGGTCCTGGCCCAGACCGTGATCGTGGCCCTGGGCGCGATCGGCATGACCCTGATCATCGTGGGGGGCGGGATCGATCTCTCGGTCGGCTCGACCATCGCCCTCACGAGCGTGATCGCCGCCCTCGGCATCCGCAGCGGCGGGGCCCCGGCCATGGCCTGCCTCTGGGCCGTGCTCACGGGCGGGCTCGTCGGCCTCTTGAACGCTCTCGCGATCACCCGCCTCAAGGTCGTCCCCTTCATCGCCACCCTCGGCATGCTGGGGGTGGCCCGCGGGGTCGCCAAGTGGCTGGCCGACCAGCAGACCGTGAACATGGCCCCCACCTGGGTCAACGACCTGGCGGTCACCTTCCCCAACCCCGAGTGGCTGATCTTCGCCCCCGGGGTCTGGATCTCGGTGGTCCTCGCCCTCCTCATGGCGGTCGTCCTCCGCAACACGGTCTTCGGCCGGCGCGTGTTCGCCCTGGGATCGAACGAGGCGGCCGCCCGCGCCTGCGGCATCGCCACCGACCGCCTGAAGCTCGTGATCTACTCCCTGGCCGGCCTGTTCTTCGGCCTGGCGGGGGTGATGCAGATGTCGCGCCTGCGCCAGGGCGATCCCACGGTGGCCATCGGCACCGAGCTGGACGTGATCGCCTCGGTCGTCATCGGCGGAGGCAGCCTGAGCGGCGGGGAGGGCGGCATCCTCGGCTCCATGATCGGGGCCCTCACCATGGCCTTCCTCCGCAATGGCAGCCAGCAGATGGGCTGGCCCAACTACGTGCAGGAGATCCTCATCGGCGTCATCATCGTGATGGCGGTGGCCCTGGACCGGTTCCGCCACGCACGGCAGGAGGCTTGACTTGAAGCTGATCCGCTTCGGCCCGCCCGGGGCCGAGAAACCCGGCATGATCCTCGAGGACGGCACCCGCATCGACGTATCCGGCTTCGGCGAGGACTGGGACGAGTCCTTCTTCGCCACCGACGGGCCCAAGCGCCTGCAGGCCTGGCGCTTCCTGGAAGGGGCGAAAGCCCCGCGCGTCGCGGCCTCGGAGCGCCTCGGCTCCGCCACCTGCCGCCCCAGCAAGATCGTCTGCATCGGCCTCAACTACGTGGACCACGCCCGGGAGACCAAGGCCAAGGTGCCCGAGGAGCCGGTCATCTTCTTCAAGGCCACGACCGCCTGGAGCGGCCCCGACGACGACCTGGTGCTGCCCCGGGGCTCGGTCAAGACGGACTGGGAGGTCGAGCTCGCGGTGGTCATCGGCAAGAGAGCCCGCTACGTGACGCGGGAGGCCGCCCTCGAGCACGTGGCCGGCTTCGCCCTGCACAACGACTACTCGGAGCGGGAGCATCAGCTCGAGCGGGGCGGGCAGTGGTCGAAAGGCAAGAGCGCCGACACCTTCGCCCCTTTCGGCCCCTTCCTCGCCACCTCCGACGAGGTCCCGGACTTCCAGAGCCTCGAGATGTGGCTGACCGTCAACGGCGAGACCCGGCAGAAGAGCACGACCGCCAACATGATCTTCGCCGTCCCCCACCTGGTCAGCTACCTGAGCCAGTTCATGACCCTGCTCCCGGGTGACGTGATCTCCACCGGCACCCCGGCGGGGGTCGGTCTCGGCATGGACCCGCCCGTCTTCCTGAAGGCGGGGGACGTGGTCGAGCTGGGCATCGACAAGCTGGGCCGCCAGCGCCAGCGCGTGGTGGCGCCTAAGTGAACGGCGGGGCCGAAAGTGCCGCAGCCTTCCCTCCCCCCACGTGGGGAGGGATAGGGTGGGGGGTCGATGAATGAAGCGCTTCGGCCAACTCCTCGGCTTGCGCCCCGAGAAGCTCGACGAGTACAAGCGCTACCACGTGTCGATCTGGCCTGAGATCGAGAAGGCGATCCGCGAGGCCGGCATTCGCAACTACTCGATCTACCACTTCCGCGGCCAGCTCTTCGCCTACTTCGAATACACGGGGCCGGTGGCGGAGTACGAAGCCCGCATGGCGACGCTGGCGAAGGCGCCCCGCATGCGCGAGTGGTGGGACGTCATGGAGCCGATGCAGGTGCCGCTCGAGGGCCGCAAGCCGGGGGCATGGTGGACCGAGATGGACGAGGTCTTCCACCAGGACTAGCGGATTCCATGCGCATCGACTCTCATCAGCATTTCTGGCGCTATCGTCCCGAGGATTACCCCTGGATCGACGAGCGCAAGGGCCTCCTCAAGCGGGATTTCCTGCCGGGGGACCTCGCACCTCTCCTCTCCGCTCAGCACTTCGACGGGTGCGTCGCCGTGCAGGCCGCCCAGACTCCCGACGAGACGCGCTTCCTCCTCGATCTGTCCGATCGCCATCCCTTCGTCCGGGCCGTGGTCGGCTGGGTGGACCTGCGCTCGCCGGAGGTCGAGCGCCAGCTCGCCGAGCTCGCCCGCCATCCGCGCCTCAAGGGGATCCGGCATGTCGCCCAGGACGAGCCCGACGACCGGTTCCTGGTCCGGGAGGACGTCGTGCGCGGGATCGCCGCCCTCGAGCCTTTCGGCCTGGCCTACGACATCCTCATCTTCGCGCGCCAGCTCCCCGCCGCCATCGAGCTCGCGCGCCGCCTCCCCCGCCAGCGCTTCGTCCTCGACCACATCGCCAAGCCGGAGATCGCGGCGGGCCGCGTCTCGCCGTGGAGGGAGCAGGTCCGCGAGCTGGCCGCCGCCCCCAACGTATGCTGCAAGCTCTCGGGCATGGTCACCGAGGCGGCGTGGACGGGCTGGACCGCCGCGAGCTTCCGGCCGTACCTCGACGTGGTGTTCGAAGCTTTTGGCCCGGATCGGCTCATGATCGGGTCGGACTGGCCCGTCTGCCTCCTCGCGGGGGACTACCCGACGGTCATGGGCCTGGTCGAGGACTTCATGGCTGGCGGGCCGGCGGCCGAGCGTGAGAAAGTCATGGGCGCCAACGCCGCGCGCTTCTACCGAATCACGATGGGAGGGCAATGAAGACGCGGAGCCGGTCTTGCATCAGCGGTCCCCTCCCCCTACGAGGGGAGGGATAGGGTGGGGGGTCGATGACTAAACCGCCGCGCTTCCAGGGCAAGGTCGTGCTGGTCACCGGCGCGGGCTCCGGCATCGGCCTCGCCACGGCTCTCGCCTTCGCCCGCGAAGGAGGGGCGGTGGCGGTGAATGACCGCACGGCGGAGAAGGCGGAGACCGCGGCGGAGGCGGTCCGCACCGCGGGGGGAAAGGCGCTTCCCGTTCCCGGAGACGTCTCGCGCGACCAGGAATGCCGGCGGATCGTGGCAGAGACCATCACGGGCCTGGGCGGCCTGGACATTCTCGTCAACAACGCCGGGACCGGCGCCTCCGGCACGGTCCTGACCACGGACGAAGAGACCTGGGACCGGCTGATGGCGGTCAACCTGAAGAGCGTCTTTCTCATGTCGAAGGCCGCGCTGGCCCACATGGTGCCCCGCCGGTCGGGGGTGATCGTCAACGCCGGCTCGATCGCGGGAGTCCGCGCGATTCCCGACCGCGCGGCCTACGTGGCCTCGAAGTTCGGCGTGGTGGGCCTCACGAGGACCATGGCGCTCGACCACGTGAAGGACGGCATCCGGGTCAACTGCGTCTGCCCGGGCACCACGGAGACGCCCTGGATCGGGGAGCGGCTCCAGGAGGCGCCCGACCCGCAGGCGGCGATGGCGACTCTGGTGGCCCGCCAGCCCATGGGCCGCCTCGGCAGGGCCGAGGAGATGGCCGCCGCCTACCTGTTCCTCGCCTCCGACGAGTCCGGCTTCACCACCGGCACCGCGCTCGTCGTCGACGGCGGCTTCACGGCCTGAGTCTCCGCCCCTCCTCTTGGACCCCGCCGCGTCGGGCCGCGTGCTACAGTGGCTTGAAGGTCCGCATGGCTCTCACCCACGTCGCGATCCGAATCGCCAATCCCGCGCGGCCCCGCCGCTCGGTCCGCGTGAAGTTCCTCGTGGACTCGGGCGCCGTCTACTCGGTCGTGCCGGCGCGCACCCTCGAGGGCCTGGGAGTCAAGCCCCATTCGCGCCGAACGTTCGTCCTGGCCGATGGCTCGGAGGTCACCCGGAGCATGGGGGACGCGGTCTTCCGACTCGACGGACGCCAGGGCGCATCGCCGGTGATCTTCGGAGAGTCGGGCGACAGCGTTCTTCTCGGTGCCGTCACCTTGGAAGCGCTGGGCGTCCTCCTCGACCCTCTGCGCCGGGAGCTCCGGCCGCTGCCCATGGTGCTGGCGCTCGGTGCTACACCACGCGCCCCAACAGGGACAAGCAGACGAAGAAGCCGTAGAAGATCGCCATGAGGACGAGGACCACGCGGCGCCAGGGGGCCGGCCGCAGCGGCTCCGGCAGGAGCGTGGTGTTGATCCGGAGGATGTGGAGCGCGCCCAGGACCATCACCAGCCCGGCCACGTTGGCGCCGAGCTGGAGCAGGATGATCGGCTCCGTGAGCCCCATGGCGAAGAGCCCCCACCCCAGGAGCACGGCCAGCACCGAGTAGTACACGACCCGCACGTCGCCTCCGCGCCAGGCCCGGATGCGCTGGCTGCCGCTCCACAGGATGTCGGTGATGGAGCGGACCATCCCCTCCATGATGTCCACCTGGGCCTTGAACAGGATCCAGACGCTCATGACGGCCACCGCCAGGGGAATCCAGCTCCCGCCCCGACCCGCCAGGCCGCGGGCCAGCTCCGAGGACACGTTGAGGCCCCGCATGTCGGTACCCGCGGGGATCGCGGTCGTGTAGAGGAGGCCGGGCAGGCCCATCCCGGCCAGGGCTCCCACGAAGAAGATTCCCCACTGGTCGATGCGCACGATGCGCCACCAGCCGCGCCAGCGGGCGAGCGACTCCGGGCCGGGCTCGAAGGCCGTGCCCGTGTGGGCCAGCTTCACCCCGCGCCCCCCCACCAGGGTGGGGATGTAGCCGGTGAGGCTGCCCATGCCGTAACCCTTGTCGCGGGCCCAGCTCGCGAGCGTGATGTTGGTGACTCCGCCGCCGCCCGAGTAGGCCGCGAAGGCCCCGAGCAGGAACCAGTCGGCGCCCTCGGGGATGAAGCGGAACCGCGAAGCCGCCAGGTCGAACCCGAAAAAGCCGAGGCCCATCCCCAGGAACTGGCCGGGGGTCGCGAAGACGAGACAGAGCACGAAGAGGGAACCGAGGATGGCGATGACCATGATCCAGTTGAGCAGCTCCAGCATCCTCTCGATCCGGCGGCCGCCGAAAAGCAAGAGGCAGAGGCAGACCGCGTAGACCATCAGGCCGGTCAGGTAGAGGGTATGCCGTTCGTCCGTTCCCGCCGCCCGCCCGGCAACCAGGAAGAAGACGGCGGCCGCGGACGCCCCCGCCCAGCCCGGCCAGCCGCTCTGCAGGAAGTAGAGCGCGCTGTACGTCCAGGCCCAGAACGTGGAGTGCGGCTTCGTGCGCATGAAGCCCGTGAAGGCGGACTCGCCCGTGTAGAGCGTGTAGCGGACCAGCTCCGTGTTGAAGACGGTCTGGAAGAAGACGGCCGCGGTGGTGACCCAGAGGAGGGCCATCCCGTACTTGACCAGGGCGGAGGGGCCGATGAGCCACTCCCCGCTGCCGATCGACGCCCCGAGCACGATCGCGCCCGGGCCGACGACGCGCAGGAGCCTCAGCCCCTCCGTGGACGGAGGAGCGGGCAGCTCGCCCCGCCCCCAGGGCTCGAGGCCGGAGCGCGCCTCGAGCGGCGGGAGAAGTTCAGCGTCCCCCATTCACCCCGAGGGCCCAGCGGATGCCGCCCAGCAGGTGCTTCTTGTACCACTCGGCCTCGATCACGTCGTCGCGGTGGCCGAAGGCCGTGTAGAAGACGCGTCCCTTGCCCTCCTGGCGCGTCCAGGCGAGGGGGAAGTAGCCGGGCTCCCCGGTGTTGGGGTGCTTGTCGACGGAGAGCAGGACGTGGACGCGTGCCTTGTCGAAGCTCTTCATGATGTAGATCTCGTCGAGCACCGCGAACCCGGGGCCGAGGTCCCTGGTGGCGGGGTGCTTCGGATCCTCGACCTTGGGCTCCACCTTCACCTGCTGCTTGTGATAGTCGAACTCCCCGCCCAGCATCGCGATGAACGGCCGGTAGCCGTGGAAGGTGTCGGTGGCGGAGTGCATCCCCAGGAAGGCGTGGCCCTTCGCGATCCAGGCCAGGAAGCCGTCGCGGTCGGCCAGCGGGAGGTCGCCCGTGGTGTTGGCGAAGAACACGCCGTCGTAGCCGGCGAGGGCCTTGGCGGCGGTCTTCGCCAGGAGCTCCTCGTCGGTGCGAGCGAAGTCCACGGTGTAGGCGCCGCTCTCCTTGCCGATCGCCTCGATCACGCGCTCGGCGGTGGGGATCGACTCGTGGCGGAAGCCCTTGGTGACGCTGACCACGAGCAGTCTCTTGGGCGCCGCGGAGGCGGGGGCACCGGGGGTGAGAGCCCCCAGGACGCCCAGGGCCACCAGCGCGGCGGGAAGGGTCATCTGCATTTCTCAGCTCCTGTAGGCCTGCCGGCCGTGGCCCTGGATCGGGATCCCCTGCGCGGACAGCACGTCGTGCTGCAGGGCGAACATGCAGGCCGCGGCCTCGTCGATCTTGCGCGTGAACGCGATCGAGCCCTTCAGGATGGGGGCCAGGCGGTCCTTGTCCTGGATGCGGGCCTTGGGGTACTCGTGCTCGACCACGAGGTGGATGTTGGGCACGTCCAGGCTCAGAAGCTCGCGAGCGGCGAGCTGGTGGTCGAGCCAGTCCACGGTGCGGTTCTGGAGGTAGGCCAGCGGGTCGTGGCGGGCAGTGCCGGGCAGCTCGTGCTCGCAGAGCACGGTCTGCTTCTTCCAGGCGTTGACCTGGTCGGCCGGCTTGGGCGACGGCTTGCCGTTGATCCAGTCGCCACGCTGCATGGTCTGGCCGCCATAGCCCCAACCGGACACTCCCTTGGCGTCGATGACCTGGCCCTTCACGTGGAAGCCGCCGATCAGGAACGGATAGCCCTCGTCCTTCAGGTACTGGAAGAGCGAGCGCGTGTCCTGGCCCATCAGGATCGCGTGGGACGGGTCGTAGTGGATGCGGAAGTTCTTCCCCACCCCGTGCTTCTCGCAGATGCGGTGGATGGCGATCCAGGGCCCCGGAGCGTAGGCGATGTTGTTGTGGAAGTTGTCGCCGGTGGTCCAGCCCGGCATGGGGCACTGCTCAACCCGGTAGGTGAGGCCGCGCTCCTTGGCTTCCTTGAGCAGGGGCACGAAGCCCTCCTCGAAGTCCTGGAGGTTCTGGTCCATCGACAGCGTCTGGTTGCGCCCCACGAAGCCGCAGACCGCGTCCACCCCGAGCAGGCTCGCCGCCTCGAAGACCCGGCGCATGAAGTCGTGCTTCTTCTTCCGGATCTTCGGCTCGTCGTGGAGCATGTTGTCGAAGTAGCCGAGGTCGGAGAGGCCGACCTTGTTGGCCTCCAGCGCCCTCTGCACCCGCTTGGCCCGGTCCTTGTTGAAGGGCTGGCGCAGGTCGAGGGTGTTGGCCACCGGGTCGAGCATGGCCTCGGCGGGGACGTCGCTCTCCGAGGGATGGAGGGCGGCCGAAAGCTGCATGTAGTCGGCCCCCACCTCGCGGGCGAAGGCCGCCCAGTCCTCGATGGCCCGGTCCGGGTCGGGGTCGCGCACCGACCGCGGGGTCAGCTCCTGGAGCGCCGCGGTCAGGACGCCGATCTTCATGTACTTGGGGGCGAAGGGGGCGACGGGCATACGGACCTCCGTGGTAGTGCGCGGACGATACGCCGGTCTCCCGCGCGGCGTCAACCACCGGAACCAGGTGCCGGAGGCAGATACTCTAGGAAATCAGGCGATCGAGGACTTCCGCCGGCACCTGGCTGCGGAGGTCGGGATGCCCCTCGAGGATCCGGGCGACGTCGGCCAGGTCTTTCTGCCTCTTGCTCGGGCGCCGTCCCGGATCCAGGGCCGCCCAGACCTTGCCTCGCAGCACGTCGGGGAGGCCGGCGACGGGCAGGACCAGTCCGAGGACGTTTCGGGGCGAGGCGCCCGCCAGGAAGGACTCATACCGGGGGTCCACCTGGAACTGCACGCGGAGGTCGGAGCCAGGCCGCGACACGTTGAGGCTGTGGGCGAACCGCTTCACCGAGAATCGGGGCTGCAGCAGCTCCTCGACGCGCGGGAGCTCGTCGGTCGCGACCACCAGGTGGAGGTCGAGGCTCACCACCGGTTCGGCGTAGGCGTTGACGGCCTGTCCGCCGATCACGCAGTACCGGACCTGGTTCTCGTTGAGCAGACCGATCAAACCTTCGAGCAGGTCGGCGCCGTCCATGGTCGCGGTCTTCCAGAACTCGAGCGCTTGCAAGGCCGCATCTACCTCTGGTGGAGTATACCAGCCGCCCCCGACGAATCTGGTCAGGTCTGTCCGGGCCGCCCCGCGGTCCGCTGGCGGGCGAAGTCCTCGAGGACCTCCCACACGTGCGGGTGGGTCTCGCGGATCGAGTCGAGGGTGGCCCGGTCGAGCTCGAGCAGCTCGCAGGGGGTGAGGGCGGCCACGGTGGCGGTGCGGGGGCCTCCGGTGAGGATCGAGACCTCGCCGAAGAAGGCACCCTCCTTGAGATCGGCCACCCGGAGCTGGCGGCCGCTCGCCCTATCCTTGCGAAAAGCCCGGACCATCCCCGACGTGAGCATGTAGAGACGGTCCCCGGGCTCCCCCTCCCGCAGGATGACGTCGCCCCGCGCAAAGCTCAGGAGGCTCAGCCCCTGGATCACGGCCACCATCTCGTCGACGGAGAAGTCGCGGAAGAGCGGGCTCACCACGATCTGGCTTCCGCCCTTGTCGGGGGCCGCGGGAGGCGGGGCCTCGTCGGTCGGGAGGGGGGCCAGGAAGGCCGTGTCCACCAGGGCTTGAAGCTCCTCCGCAAAGCGGCTGTCCGACATGGGGTCGGCGGGCTCCGCCTCGGGCTCCAGCTCGGGCTCCACCTCCACCTCGGCCTCCGTCTCGGCATCGGCTTCCTCTATGTAGAGGAGGTCCGGATCCTCGATGGCCGCGATCGCGCGCGGGGCCAGCGGCGTTGCGAGGGACGAGACCGGCGGCGGGAGCTCCAGCGGCAGCTCGGGCAGGTCCGGCTCGACGCGTAGGGGCTCCAGGGCGACCTCGGGCGCATCCGGCTCGGAGGGCAGGGGCTCGAGGGCCAGCTCAGGCGCGGCCGGCTCCGGGAGCGGCTCGGGCTCGCGAGGCCGCTCGGCGGGGACCGCGATGGATCCGCCGGTCGGAAACTCGAACCCGATCTCCTCCATGCCGATCTCGGGCAGGCTCGTCGCAGCCACCGCGACCGTGGCCACCCGCTGCTTCTCCTGGATGAGCGCCGCCAGGCGGGCGTCCACGCCCCGGTGTCCGGGATCGACCTTCTGGATCTTCTTCAGGACCGCGATGGCCTTGGCCGCGAAGCCCTCCTGGGCGAACTCGTCCGCCAGGGGGGTGAGGATCCCGACCGCCTCCCGTCCCTTCCCCGCCAGGATCAGCACGTCGGCGAGCTGCATGCGCAGCCGGGGATCGCGGCGGTCCCCTTCGGTCTGCGTCCGCAAGACCTCGATGGCCCGGGAGTAGTTCTTCCGGGAGATCAGGGCCATGACGTCTTCGGCCTTCGAGCCGAAACCAAGAGCCATCCGCGTTCCTCGCAGCCTCCACGCCGATCTTACGGGAAGGAGCCGGTCGTGTCACAGATCACCCTTGGCGGCGGTCTGTGTCGAGTCCGCGGCCTCGAAGGCGCGGAAGCGCAAGGGGACGGCGCCGACGCGGATCTCCTCGCCGTTGGCGAGCACGACCGGGGAGGTGATCCTCTGACCGCGCAGGAACGTCCCGTTCTTGCTGCCGAGGTCTTCGAGGGTGGCCTTCCCGTCGGAGATCACGACGCGGGCGTGCCGCCGGGAGACGCTGGCCGATTCGATCCAGGCTGCGGCGTCTTCCTCGCGCCCGATCAGGTTCTCGCCATCGTGGAGTGTCACCTCTCCGCCCGCCCACGCCAGGGTGAAGTGAAGCCCCCGACGACGGCCCGCCCCCGGAAGGGCCGTGAGCTCGGCGGCGCTGCCACAGAAGGCATAGCCGAAGCGCTGGACCGTCTTCACATAGCGCGGGGACCGCGCCGCATCCCCCAGGGCTGCCCTCAGCTCCGTCACCAGGGTGGTGAGGTTCGACTCCGAGACGAACGTTCCGGGCCAGAGCCGGTCGCGGATCTCGGTCTTCGCGACCGCCCGCGGGCGCTCGGCCACGAGAAGGGCAAGCAAGTCGAGGGCCTTGGGCGTGAGGTGCACGTCCCGGTCGAGGCGGACGAGCTGCCGCCGCTCCAGATCGAGGATGCAGTCGCCGAACGAGACTTGCATGGCCCTCCGGCGGAAACCCGGGGGAAATCCGGCCTCCCTCCAAGGACTCGTCGATGGTAGCGACCGATATTGATTAGAGCAAGGACGGTTTAGCGGTCGCGCCTGGCCAGGCGACTCCCGCGCAAAGGAGTCGCCATGAAGGTCCTCGGAATCATCGCCCTTTCATGCCTGCTCGTCCCCCTCGCCCCCGTCGAGACCCGGCCGGGCGACGACGGCTTCGTCGTCCGGAGCGTGGTGCAGCCCGCCGCCGGAGGAGTTGCCCTTCATTGGGCCGTGGTGGGAGCGCACCGTCGACTCGAGCAGCCGGCATGCCGAGGCCTCTTCACCGAGTTTTCCGACTCCTCGGGACGCACCCTCCAGGAGAACCTGGACACCCTCGGCGAGACCGGCAGTACTCATCTCGCCCAGATCCTCTTCGCCGACGGCAGCGGCCGGCGCCGCTGCAAAGGGGACGAGGCGTTCGCGTTCACGACCCCGGGAAGTCGCGTGGTCTACGTTTGCGGCCGCGCGTTCAAGGACCTGGCCGCCCGGAGTCCCGTGAAGGCCCAAGCCATCGTCATCCACGAGGCGCTGCACACCCTCGGCCTGGGCGAGAACCCCCCGAGTTCCGCGGAAATCACCGCCAGGGTCGTCGCGAGGTGTCGGTAATCAGGGCGGTCAGCGGAAGTCCTCCACCAGCATGATGTCGCTGCCGCTCTGCTCCATCTGGCAGTAAACGATCAACCGCTCGTCACGGGAGATGGAAAGGCCCCCCTGCCACATTATCGGCTGTCTCTCCATCTCGGCAATCCGTGTCACACGGCGCGTTGCGAGATTGAACAGCTCGATTGCGGGACGCGGCTTTGCCTCCGGATTGACGAGGTAGAGTCCCTGACGCCCGATACCCCAATGCCCCCAGTATCCGATCGGGGGCAGGTCGTGCACCCGCCGCTCCTCGCCCCCGCTGACGGGAACGGTCCAGATCCCGGGCGCGTCGTATTTTGCGTAATAGAGCCGGCTGCCGTCAGGTGACTCGAAGGCGGCAAAGCCGCCGTTCCTGGTCACCTGAACGGCCGGACCCCCGTCGGCGGGCACCTTCCACACCTGGAAACCTCCGGTGCGGTTCGAGCCGAAATAGATCCACCGGCGGTCACCGGACCAGCTCGGCACGACGTCGGTCGAGGCCTCGGAAGTCAGGCGACGCGGCCGACCGCCTGCCACCTCGAGCACGTAGATGTCGTTGTCGGAGTCGAAGGCGATCGTGCGGCCGTCGGGCGACCATCGCGGCGTTCCCGCGTGAGCCGCGAAGCGGGTCAGTTGCAGGGCGTTCGCGCCGTCCCGATCGCAGATCCAGATCTGGTTGCTGCCGGACCGCTCCGACTCGAACGCGACCTTGCTGCCGTCGGGGGAGAGCTGCGGGGCGTCGTCCCTGCGCGAGGATGAGGTCACTTTCCTGGGCGAGTGGCCCCTGGGCGGCGAACCCGAGATCCCGATCTCCCAGATGTCGGTGTCTATGTGTGTCTCCACGAAAGCCAGACGGTTCCCCCGGCGGGAGATCGAGGGCTGGCTGGCGTTGTCCCCGCCGACCCCCAGCTGCTCCGGCACGCCGCCGGTAGCCGGGATTTTCCATAGGCTCGCACCGTTCGTCACCCATACCCATGGGGCCCACGAAGCCACGATGCTGCCGCCGTCAGGCGTCCAGGCCTGACCGAAGAGCTGCCCAGCGGTCCACACGTCGCCGAGGCTCGCCCGCCTCGGCTCACCGCCGGCGACCGGCACGAGATACAAGGTGGGCTTCGTTCCGGTTCCCGTTCTTTCAAATACCACCCAGCGGCCGTCTGGAGAGAAGGCCGGTATCACATCGGATTGGTGCTCCTCTGGCGGCCCAGTGAGGCGGCGCCGCTCGAGCGTCTCGACCGAGAGCAGGAAAATGCCGAAACGGTCGGCCGAGGTCTGGTCCGGGAACGCCAGGAACTTTCCATCGGCAGACCAGTCGAGGCTGCAGTGGGGAGGGAAGGGGGGGCAATGGATCGCCTGAAGCTTGCGTTCCGGACCACCCAGGGCAGGAACAATGAATACTCCCTGCTCATCGTTCGTGACGTATCGGATGAAGGCGATGTGGCGGCCGTCGGGTGACCAGGCCGGGCTCTGATCGTCCGCGGAGTCGGTCGTCAGCCGCAGCGGCGTTCCGGCGCCAATCAACTGGACGTAGATGTCCCGGTTGCCGCCGCCGCCGTCCCAGGAAAAGGCAAACTGGCTGCCGTCCGGCGAGAACGCCGGATCCCTTTCCATGCCAGGAAGACTGGTGAGGGGGACGACCCTCATGGGCGCGGCGCCGTGCGAGTTTCCGATGCCGCGGGCAAGCCAGTTGCGGACGACGCCTCCCACCGCGAGCAGGCCAAGCACGGCTACCCCCGCCACTACCGCGAGCCTCATGCGCCGGCCCCGCCGCGGCGGCCAGCCTGGCGCGCCGGCGGTGCCAGCCTGCGCGACCGCCTCCAGATCGAAGACGAGATCGCTCGTCGACTGAAAGCGTTCTTTCGGCCGCTTCTCCAGGCAATGCCTCACGATCCGTTCGAGGGCCACGGGCACCTTGCCGTCGGCCTCGGTGAGGGGCGGCAGATCCTGATTGAGGATGGCCGTCATGGTCTCGGCTTCGGTCCCGCCCCGGAAGGGACGGCTTCCCGCCAGCATCTCGTAGAGGACCGAGCCGAAGGAGAAGATGTCGGAACGATGGTCCGCGGGGGACCGTCGGACCTGCTCCGGCGACATGTACCCGACCGTGCCCAGGAGCGTGTGCGCCTTGGTGTGCTCCGACGCGGTCCGGATCTCGGCGTTCACGCCACCCGGGTCGAGCGGCGGTCGCAGCTTGGCCAGGCCGAAGTCGAGGATCTTGACCCGGCCGTCCCGGGTGACGAAGAGGTTCTCGGGTTTGAGGTCGCGGTGGACGATCCCCTTCTCATGGGCGGCGGCCAGCCCCCGCGCGATCTGGATCGCGTAGTCGAGGGCGCTCGCCGGCGGCAGGGCTTTTCCGCCCAGGCGCGCGCGCAGGGTCTCCCCTTCGAGCAGCTCGAACACCACGAACGGCGCGCCCGCGTGCTGGCCGGTGTCGAAGACGGCCAGGAGGTTCGGGTGGCTGAGGGCGCCCACCGCCCTGGCTTCCTGCTCGAAGCGCCGAAGGCGCTCGGGGTCTGCGGTGGAGTCGTCGGGCAGGACCTTGATCGCGACCTCGCGGCCGAGGCGGGGATCGCGCGCCCGGTAGACCTCGCCCATGCCTCCCGCTCCGAGGGGCGACAGGACCTCGTACGGACCGAGACGGGAGCCCGGCGACAGTGACATGGGAAGACGTCCTTGCCCGAGTCTACCTCCCGCCCGGCGCTTCCCGAGCCAGTCCAACTGGTGGACAATGCCCTGGGAGGGACCGGGACGGCGGCATGGAGGAGCATCGTCGGCGGATCCTGGTCGTGGACGACGACCCCGAGATCCGGGCGATCCTGCGCGGGCTCCTCGAGGGATCCGGCTATCTCGTCGAGACCGCCACGGGCGGGCAGCAGGTGATCGACGCCTTCCCCGAGCCGAGCCCCGACCTGATGGTCCTCGACATCGCGATGCCGGGCATCGACGGGTGGGGCGTCCTCGAGCAGCTGCAGGCGCGAGGGCGCCTGCCCCCGGTGCTCCTTCTCAGCGAGCGTGGCGAGGATCCCCGGAAGGGCCGCTTCCGGGAGTGCATCCTGGCCTGTCTCTTCAAGCCCCTTCATCCGGGCGCGTTCCTGGGCACGTGCCGGAGGGTCCTGGACATGGCGGCCCGGGCGGAGCACTTCATCCAGGATCGCCGGAGGGACAACCGACGCCCGCTCATCGTCGAAGTGACGCTCCTGACCGCGGAGGGGAGGCCGTCCATCCGGGGCACCCTGATCGACCTCAGCCGGAGGGGCTTCCAGATGGAGGTCGGGGTGTCCCTGGACGCGGGCACTCCCGTCCGCGCCCTCGTGCCCGTCCCCGGCTCGGGCCCCCTGAGCCTGGAGGGCCGGGTCCGGTGGCGGCAGGCCCTGCCCGGCGGCTTCCTCGTGGGCGGGGACCTCCTGGACGTCGACCCGGAGAAGGCGCGCCTCCTGGCGGCCCTGCTCGATCCGCCCGTCCCGATCGGAGCCTGACCCTTCAATCCGCGAGGTCGGGCAGCGACCAGGCCACGGCCGCCGCCACGGGAACCACGACGCTCGTGTAGAGCAGGGCCAGCCGGAAGTCGCCGACCCGGGAGAAGAGGCCGAAGAAGACCGTACCGAACGCGGCCACGATCCGGCCGATGTTGTACGAGAAGCCGGCCCCGGTGGTGCGAAGCAGGGTCGGAAACAGGGGGGGCAGGAACATCGTGTACAGCCCGAAGACGCCGGAGAAGAACCCGACGAGGGGGAACCAGAACTGCACGAGCGACTCGTGCCCGCGCGGCACCGCGAAGGCCCCCACCATCGAGAGGAAGGAGCCGAGGGTCATGGCGGCGATGGCCCGCCGGTAGCCGATCTCCCGGGCCAGCCAGCCCGCGAAGAAGTTCCCCGCGATCGAGACCGCGATCACCAGGAAGAAGGCGGTGGCCACCAGCCGCTCGCGATCGGCGGGGACCCAGGACGAGAGCTCGGGGAGGTTTCGCAGGTGCTGGGGGTGCCAGAACATGAAGGCCCACCAGGCGGAGAGGGACAGCGAGCAGACGAGGATCGTCTTCACGGTCGTCGCCCGCAAGCCGCCCCGGAAGAGGTCGGCCACCGAGGGCGGCGGCTCCCCCACCCGGGCCGCGCGCCAGACCGCGGGCTCGGGGACGTTCCGCCGGATCCAGAAGACGAGGAGCGCGGGCAGGATGCCCACCAGGAACACGTAGCGGGGGTTCAGGCCCGCCATCACGTACACCACCAGGCAGGCCACCAGGATCCCGAGGTTCACACCCGTCTGAAGCACGGCCGCGATCCAGGGGCGCCAGCGGCTCGGCCAGGTCTCCGTCAGCAGCGACGAGCCGACCGCCCACTCTCCCCCCACCCCCAGGGCGGACAGGAAGCGGAAGATGAGGAGGTGCCACCACGTGTGCGCCACGAATGAGAGGCCGGTGAACACGGCATAGGTCAGGATGGTCAGGCTGAGGGCCCGGCTGCGGCCCAGGCGGTCCCCCACCCGGCCGAAGAAGCCGCCCCCGAGCGCCCAGCCCACCAGGAAGGCGGCCTGGATCCACGAGCTCTTCTCGCGCACCGCGGAGTCGGCGGGGCTCGCCGCGGCCAGGAGCTGCATGACGAAGGGCGCGGCCACCAGCGTGTAGAGGTGCATGTCGAGGCCGTCGAAGAGCCAGCCGAGCCAGGCGGCGATGCCCGACTTCCACTGCGCGGGAGTCAGCTCCGAGAGGCGGGTCGCGTCGTCGGCCGGGGACATTGGCCGGGGATTGTACGCGCTTCAACCCTCAGACGCTCGCGATCTCGATCTCGCGCGCGTAGAAACCCATGTCCAGCCGGCGCGTGCGCACGTCCGGGTCCTTGACCGCGAGCTCGATCCGGTAGCGCCCGGGCGCCGGTGGTCGGAACCGGTGGGACCAGACCGTCCAGGTGCCCGCGGCGCCGCTGCCGATCTCCCCGACGGGCATGAAGCCCAGGTCCGGATTGAAGCGGATCCTCAGGGCGCGCGGCGGAACCCGGCCTCCCCAGAGGATGCCGATCACTCGATACGAGACCTTCCCGTCTGCGGCGCCGCGCCTCTCGACGCGGACCGGCAGCCCCGCGGGGTCGAGGGTGGCCGGCTGAAAATCCCTGGCCAGGGGCGGCCCCTCCGGCCGGCGCCCCGCCTGGATCAACGAGCGGTCGCGCGGGCCGGCGACATCCTGATGGGTCCGTCCGGCGTACTCCCGCATGTGATCGGTCGCGGGAGCGTCATCGTCGACGAGGGCGATCTCGTTCACCCACTTGATGGCCGTGCAGCCGTACCAGCCGGGCACGACTAGGCGGAGCGGGTAGCCGTGGTCGGGGCTGAGGGGCGCGTCGTTCATCTCCGTGGCCAGGAAGGCGCCCGATTCGCGAACCTGGTCGAGGCCGAAGATCCAGCTCGCTCCCGGCACGGAGCCCGGATCGAGGGTCGAGTGCTCGTCGAACCCGGACACGAGCACGCGGGTCGCCCGGGGACGCCGAGGGACCCGCTCCAGCAGGCGCATCAGCGGGACCCCGTTCCAGCGGGCCGCGCTCATGAACCCGAAATGCGCGGCCCGGGAGTTCCCCGCGCACTCGAGGAGGTGGGTGCCCACCGGGACCGCCTCGCGCTTCAGGTCCCCGATCGGCACCTCGAGCGGCGCCTCCACCAGCCCGTGCACGCGGACCTTCCATGAGGACGTCGCGGGAAGCCGGTCGGGGCAGCCCGTGCGGATGAAGAACTCGTCCTGGGAAGTGAGGGCCGCGCCGGGCGGGAGAGTGGAGAGATCGAGGGCCCGGCGTTTCCCGAGACCCTCGCCAACGGTCGTCTCCAGCGGGAAGTCGCCCTCCCCCACGAAGGGCACCGTTCCCAGCAACCGCTCGCCCTCCGCGGTTGCCGATCCCCGGGAGAGCGCGGCCCCGACGGGGGTGAGCCAGCTCGCGACCGCGGCTCTCGCTCCCGCTTCGAGGAATCGCCGGCGTGTCGCGTGCGTGGTCATCCGAGTCTCCAACTCGTTTGCGGTAGGGACGCCGGTTACCGGGCGCCCCCCGCGCAGATCCCAGCGCGCGGAATTACCGCACTGGGCTCCTGCCTCAGGTCAGAAGGCATAG
>Ga0137361_10000483_pt1 | contig 22269 bp, 21 predicted proteins | sample Mad1_80_16metaG_FD_104923 | JGI IMG/M metagenome (GOLD analysis project Ga0137361, IMG submission 104923) | Vadose zone soil microbial communities from Angelo Coast Range Reserve, California, USA - Mad1_80_16 metaG | ecosystem: Environmental > Terrestrial > Soil > Vadose zone | place: USA... | reverse complement strand
CAGCACCGCGCAGTCGTCGCCGATGCCGACACGGACCCCCGCCCCCCCCTGGAACAGCCGCCGCATCTCCCGGATCAGTCCGCGCTCCGTCACCGCGCGCCGCGTCATGCGTCGCCCGTTCCAACCCGTGCCGGTCGCGGCGACGGGATGCCCCCCCGTGGGGGCAGCGGACTCGGCGGTTCGACTCCTCCCCGGGGCATCAGCGCCGCGCCGCGCTCGCCCGCGCGAGCGCTCGGCTCGTCCCCCGCCGCATCGGTCGTCGGCGCCGCTCCGCCGATCCCGTCCCGAGCGGCGCGCCCGCGGCCCCTCGGCACAGCACGGCCGGCGGCTGGCCCGGCCGGGCGTGCTCCCGGGGGGGCTCGGCTCCGCAGCGCGTCATCGGAGGCCGAGGAAGTTGGCCAGGAGGATCTTCCCGTGCTCGGTCAAGATCGACTCGGGATGGAACTGAACGGCCTCGACGGGCCACCGGCGGTGGCGCAGCCCCATCACCTCCCCGTCGTCGGCGCGCGCCGAGATCTCGAGGTCTTCCGGCACCGTGTCGGCGAGGACGGCCAGCGAGTGGTACCGGGTGGCGCTGAAGGGCGAGGGGACGCCCCGGAACACGCCGCGGCCGTCGTGCTCGACCGCGGACGTCTTGCCGTGCATCTGCCGCCGGGCGCGTGCGACCGTAGCGCCAAAGGCCTGGCCGATCGCCTGATGGCCGAGGCAGACGCCGAGGATCGGGATGCCCGATCCGAGCCCGCGGATCACCTCGAGGGAGATACCCGCGTCGTCGGGCGTCCCCGGGCCCGGCGAGATCACGATCCGCTCCGGGCGCATCGCGCTGATCCCGGACATGTCGACCGCGTCGTTGCGGACGACCTCGGGCTCGGCCCCGAGTTCGCCCAGGTACTGGACGAGGTTGTAGGTGAATGAGTCGTAGTTGTCGATGACGAGGATCACGACCGGGCTCCAGCGGCGGCGATGCGCAACGCGAGCACGAGCCCGCGGGCCTTGGAGGAGGTCTCGTTCCACTCCGCCTTGGGGTCGGAGTCGGCCACGATCCCGGCCCCCACCTGGACCGACGCGCGGCGGCCGTGGCAGACGATCGTCCGGATGGTGATGCAGGAGTCGAGGTTGCCGGAGTACGAGACGTAGCCGACCGCGCCCGCGTAGGGCCCGCGCTGGGTGGGTTCGAGCTCGTCGATAATCTCCATCGCGCGGATCTTGGGGGCCCCCGTCACCGTGCCCGCCGGAAAACACGCCGAGAGCACGTCGAACGCGTCGGCGCCGGGCCGAAGCCGCCCCACCACGTTACTGACGAGATGCATGACGTGCGAGTACCGCTCGATCGTCATGAACTCCGTGACGCGCACGGAGCCGAGCTCGGCCACGCGGCCGACGTCGTTGCGCCCGAGGTCCACGAGCATCACGTGCTCCGCGCGCTCCTTCGGGTCACCCTTGAGCTCAGCGGCGATCCGTGCGTCCTCGTCGTCCGAGCGTCCCCGCGGCCGAGTTCCCGCGATCGGCCGCTCCTCGACCCGGCCGTCCTCCGCGCGAACGAGCACCTCGGGCGAGGAGCCCACGATCGTCGTCTGGCCCAGGCGCAGGTAGAAGAGGTACGGAGACGGGTTGATCGTTCGCAGGGCGCGGTAGAGCGTGAACGGGTCGCTCTGGAGGCGGCAGTCGAGCCGTCGCGACAGGACGATCTGGTAGGCGTCGCCGGCCGCGATGTACTCCTTGGCCCGACGCACCGCCTGGATGAAGGCGCTCTCGTCCATCGACGAGGTGAAGCCCTCCTCGTCCAGCGCGAGCAGCGGGTCGACCGCCGGGAGCGTGAGCGGCGCCGGGACGCGGGCCGGCCGGCCGAGCTTCGCGAGCGTCATCCCGATCTTCACGGCGGCGCGGTCGTAGGCCCGGTCGAGCGCGGCGGGGTCCGTCTTGTCGACGTGGCAGTTCGCGATGACGAGGAGGCGGTGGCGGAGGTTGTCGAAGACCAGGAGGTTGTCGGTCAGCAGGAAGACCGCGTCCGGGAGGCCGAGGTCATCGCGCGTCGACCGGGGCAGGCGCTCGAGGTGCCGCACGACGTCGTAGCCGAGGTAGCCGACGGCGCCGCCCTGGAAGCGGGGCAGCCCGGGGACCGCCACCGGATGAAAACGCGCCAGAAGCTCCCGGAGCGCGGTGAGCGGGTTGCCCGGCGGCAGCCGTCCCGTCCTACCGTCCGCGTGCCGGAGGGCGAGCCGGCCGTCCTTCGCCGTCAGAACCATGAAGGGGTCGGTGCCGAGGAACGAGTACCGGGCCCACTTCTCGCCGCCCTCCACGGACTCGAGCAGGAACCCGTACGGGCCCGGCCTCAGCCGGAGGAAGGCCGACAGGGGCGTGTCGAGGTCCGCCGGCAGCTCGGCGTAGACCGGGATCAGGTTGCCCCTGGTGGCAAGGCCGCGGAACTCATCCCGCGACGGCGAAAGAGAGGGGATCTGGGCCCCGGCTGACGTGATACCCCTCCGAAACGCCCGATCAGGCGAGGGCGTCGAGCTTCTTCTTCAGCTGCGCCTTGGGTACGGCCCCGATCACCTGGTCGACGACCTTGCCGCCCCTCACGAAGAGGATCGTCGGAATCGAGCGGACACCGTAGCGGGCCGCGAGGCCAGGACTCTCGTCCACGTTGACCTTCGCCAGCCCCACGCTGCCGCCGGAGTCCCGGGCGAGCTCATCCAGTACGGGCGCGATCGCCCGGCAGGGCGCGCACCATTCGGCCCAGAAGTCGACCATCAGCACGCCGGGGCGCTCGGCGATCTCCGTGTCGAACGTGGCTTCGGTCAGGTTCAGGGCGCTTTCCGACATAAGGACCTCCCGCAAAACGCTAACATATTGGTCAACTTAGCGCAATCTCGTCCCTCGGCTTCGGCCCGTTATTGTTTGTCACTATGACACCCCACTGTGCTAGTGTCGAGATGACGCCTGTTCGGCGCGGAGGAGCCGATGGAAGCACCCAAAATCCTGGTGGTGGACGACGAGGACTCGATCCAGATGCTCCTCAAGGAGGCCCTGACCGCCTGGGGCTATCACGTCACCTGCGTCGGGACCGGGGTGAAGGCACTCGACGCGATGCAGGGCCAGCTCTTCGATGCCGCGCTGGTCGATATCCGGATGCCCGAGATGGATGGTCTCACCTTCCTCCGGGAGGTCAAGCGGCAGGACGAGTCCATCGAGGTCGTCATCATGACGGGGTACCCGACCGTGTCAACCGCGGTCGAGGCGCTGAAAGAGGGCGCCTCTGATTATCTGCCCAAGCCCCTGATCATGGACGAGCTCCGCCACCTCATGACCCGCCTGATGGAGCGCCGCTTCCTCCGCCGGGAGGTGAACGCGCTCCGGAGCCGGCTCGGCGAGCAACTCGCCGTCAACGAGCTGGTCGGCAGCTCTCCCGCCATGCAGCGCATCAAGGACGTCATCGGCAAGGTCGCCGTGACCGATTCGCCCGTCCTCATCGAGGGAGAGAGCGGGACGGGCAAGGAGCTCGTCGCCGCCGCCATCCACCGCCTGTCTGCCCGCGCCAAGGGGCCGTTCATCCCTGTCAACTGCAGCGCGATCCCCGCTGAGCTGCTCGAGTCAGAGTTCTTCGGTCACGTGCGGGGCGCCTTCTCGGGGGCCGTCTCAGACTCGGTCGGGCTGTTTCGCTCGGCCCACGGCGGCACGATCTTCCTGGACGAAGTGGCTGAGCTGCCGCCGGCCCTCCAGGCCAAGCTCCTGCGGGTGCTCCAGGACATGGAGGTGCGCCCGGTCGGGTCCACGAAGGCGTACACGGTGAGCGTGCGGGTCATCGCCGCCACGAACCGGAACCTGGAGGAAGCGGTCAAGGACGGCAGCCTGCGACAGGACCTCTTCTACCGGCTGAACGTCGTCCGGGTCCAGATGCCGTCGCTCAGGGAGCGCAAGGACGACCTGTCGGCGCTGATCGCTCACTTCCTGCGCAGGTTCAACCAGCGCTTCCGACGGGAGGTGAGCGGTATCGCGCCAGAGGCGCTGGCGGCCTTGCAGGCCTTCGACTTCCCCGGCAACGTCCGCGAACTGGAGAACCTGATCGAGCGGGCTTACGCCATGGGGGCCCGCGATCACATCTCGCTGACGGATCTGCCGAGCCTCACCTTGTCGGCCCGGCCCACGCCGATCTCGACCCACTCCCTGCCCACGCTCGCCGAGGTCGAGAAAGAGCTCATCCTGCGGGCACTGGCCCTGCACAAGAACGACAAGGAGCAGTCGGCTCGCGCTCTGGGGCTCTCGCGTCGGACGATCTATCGGCGGCTCAAGGAGTACGGGCTTCTGTAGCGTCGGTCCCGCGCGATCTCGTGCCCCCTCCTCCTGACCGTGCCAATCCTGCGTCTCGAGCCCGGTTTTCGTGCCATCTGGTCCTCAAGCCGCGCCGGCTCTCAATAAAAAGCAAGTAATATCAGCTAGTTAGTTCGTGGCATCCCGCGTGCACCGAGCGGGTTGCCATGGGTCGTCAGTCACCGGAACGTCAGCCTGATTCAGGCTGGATCCTCGTCGCGGACGCCGACCGATTGTCCGCGCGTCGCCTAGCCAATCATTTCACCCGCCAGGGCTTTCGAGCCTACCAGACCCCGCTCGGCGAGGAAGCCGTCCTCGTCGCCAATTCCCGGCGGATCAGCCTCGCGATCATCGACGTCGCCCTGAACGACATGCCGGGAACGGCGCTCGCGGCGCGCCTGAAGGCCATCGAGCCGGCGCTGCCTGTCGTCATGACGACCAACGACCATCGGCCCGAACTTGAAGCCGAGGCCCGCAAGGTCGGCCTGCTCTTCTACGCGCACAAGCCGGCCTCTCACCGCGTGATCGGCGAAGTCGTGGAAAAGGCGCTCCGCTCATAGCGGAGCGCTGCGCGGGGCCCCGCTCGCCGAGCGGCGGGCTCCCGCGCGTGCTGCTCACCCATGTTCTTCCGGCGCCCAAACGCCTCTCGGCGGAGCCGGAAAAGGGAGCTTGCGCGATGATGATCAGGGGTTGGCTGGGCGTCGCGGAGGGTGGTGATCCTCTCCGGGCCATAGAGGAAGCCGCGGCGGCCGCGCGCCGCACGGGCGGGGACGAGCTGCCGAAGGCGGCCCTCATTCTCGTCACGGGCGGGGCGGGCGTGCCCGGGCTCGGGGAGGTCGCCCGCGCGTCAGCGGGCGGGGCCCCGGTGGCCGGCGCATCGGTGACCGGCATCCTCACGGACTCAGGTCTTCTGACGGCGGGAGCGGCGGTGATGTGCTTCTACGGTGACGCCCTGTCTCCGAGCGTCGTCTGCGCCGGGCGTCCGATGGGGCTCTCGGCGGCCACCGAGCGGGTCGGTCGGCTCGTCCTGGCCGGCGCGAGCGAGCGACGTCACTTCCCCCGTGGCGTCGCGCTCGCCTTTGCGTCGCCGGTCACGGAGTCGCTGACGGACGCCTTCCTGGTCCGCTGGCGGCATCTCGCCGGCCCGAAGCTGCGAACGGTCATCAGCGCCGCGGGACGGCCGCTGTGCGGGCAGGGCGCCGCGGAACCCGGCAACCTCGCCGTGCTGTGCCTCGAGGGCGCCTACAAGAGCGGCGTGGGCATCGCGGCCGGGGCCGGCCCCGGCGAGTCCGACGCGACGACGCTTCTGCACGGTGCCGCCGAGGCTGCCGCCACCGCGGTGAAACGGCTCGAGGGGCAGCCGGTGCGGGCGGCGCTGGTCGCCGAGAGCGCGGCCCGTTACGCCGCTCTCGGCGGGACGGCGCGGGACGAATGGCTTGCGATCCGGGACCGAGTCGGCCACGACGTCCCGTGCGTCGGCTGGCTCACGACGGCCGAGAGCGCCTCCGGACGTGGCGCGACCGGTGGCGACACCGGGGCCGTCATCGTCGTTGCCCTCGCTGAGGCCCCGGTGGCGGTCGCGACCTCAGTCTGAACCGCGCCCCGCGGGCCCGCGGCGCGTCGCCGCCCGGCGGTCAGGGGAGCGGCGACAGCCCGAGCCGGCCCCCTTCCATCTTCATGCGGTAGGCTTTGCGGCCGGGGAGCCATGCGCGCAGCCGCGTGTCCAGGGACCCGAGGTCGTTGACAAACAGGACGCGATCGGAGAAGTCGGGAGAGTTGTTCCGGTGCCGGTAGACCCACGCGCCCGGCATGGCCTCGAGCGCGGGGAGGCTCTCTACGAAGACCACGGCGTTGTCGAGACCCGCCTGCTCCACGAGATCGTAGGGCGCCCGCGCGACGTTCGCCATCTGGCGTAGGGACGGGGCGTAGACCGGCCAGAAGAAGACGACCGAAACCACCGTGAGCGCGGCGGGGGCGCTGAGCACCCGCAGGAACACGGGGCGTCCCAGGCCCCGCTCCGCCCGCAGCGCCAGCCGCTCGAGGCCGCCCGCCGTGAGCACGAGCAGCGGCACCACGAGCTCGCCGTAGTGGACCGGACCCACCACGTTGATGCTGGGGATCCGGAGCGTCGCGTACGCGACGACGGTGCCGAGCGCGCCGAGGGCGAGCGCGAGGCTCGCCGGTGCCCGGCCCGCGAAGGGGATGAGCGCAAGCGAGACCGGCCACCCGAGAAGCCAGAAGTTCAGACGCGCGAGAGTGTAGTAGAGCTCGTAGAGCGCCGCCACCGGCGCCGCCGCCGGGAGGGAGCCCAGCGTGAACGTGAAGCGGTAGTTCTCCGCGAAGACCTGGTAGCCGGTTCGGAAGGGGCTCCCGGTGACGGCGGCGTTGTAGCCGGCGAACAGGGCGGCCGCGACGGCGCCGGCGAGGAGGAAGAGCGCCGCGCCCGGCACCGCCCGCCGGTCGCGGCGTACCGTGAGGGCCAGCAGGACGAGCCAGGGAAGGGAGAAGGCGGCCGCCGACAGGGGGCGAGTGAGGCCGTCCCCGCCGAGCGCGCACCCGGCGGCGAGCCACCACCCCTTCGCGGCCGGCGCCTCGAGGGCGCGGACGGCCGAGTACGCGAAGGCGGTGAGGGCCAGGGCGGCCGTCGCGTGCGCGAGCATCGTCGCCGAGACCAGGAGGAAGAAGGGCGAGACGGCGAGGAGCCCAAGTGTTAGGAGCGCCGCGCGCCGGCCGAACACGCGATCCGCGAGGCACCAGGCCAAGAGCACGGTGAGGACGGCCTCGACGGTGGTGACCCAATGGATCCCGCCGAGCCACTGGCCAAGCGTGAGGACGGCGGGATGCCCCGGGGCGTAGATTCCGTACCAGCGCCCGTCGTTCACGACAAACTGATTCTCGAAGAAGGGCCGCACCTCCGGCGGGGGGGACGGGACGGAGAGATGCCCGCCCGCCCACATGCGCGCCATGAAGTCGTAGACGTTCTCGTCGTCCGTGATCGCGGTGTTGCGGAGGAGACCGTAGCGCGCGAGCACGATGAGGGCGCCGACGAGGAGCGCGGTGAGCCCCGCGGCACAGTGCCCGGTCCGCGGCGGGACGTCAGCCAGACGCGCGAAGTCGGCGGCAAGGCGCGGACCCCACCAGCGGGCGAGGGCCGTCGTCAGGAGCGCGGCGCAGGGCAACCCGAGAAGGACGAAGTTCAGCAGGAAGGCGACCTCGGGCGGGGCCCATCCGTGGCGCCCGTAGAGGATGACGTAGTGGTTCGCCGCCTCGCTCGCGACCCAGAACGCCGCGGCGCAGAGGCCGGCGCCGATCAGCGCGGCGGGGGGCCCGTACGAGTAGGCGCCCGACCGGACGTCCTGCGGGAGGGAGTGGGGTGGCGCGGGCATGAATGGCTCTCGGACAAGATGACGATAGAGGTGCCCGTGTGTCAACCTTTCCCGGTGAGTGTGCCGGCGCTCTACCTTCGAGACGCCGTCGGTTGAGGGCGACCGCTCGTGCCGAGCACCACGCGCGAAGGCACCACGAGCGCCGAGCATCCCTCGGCGCTCGTGGACCGCCCATTCAGGGGACGAGGGCGACCGCCATCAGGGTCGCCCTCCCAATCGCCCGGTACGCTACTTCACCGAAAACGGCGGCGTGAATCCTGAGATCGTCAGGGGCACCGCGGGGCCAAAGATTGCCGTCATGCTGGTTGGTTGGCAGCCGACGCCATTAAACGTCAGCGAATGCATCGTGAGCTTCTGAGGGGTTGTCGCAACATACGCGGTGCCGCTGATCTTGTCGACGACGTCTGTCGAAAAGACGCCCTGCGCGATCAGGTACTTCGTACCGTGGCAGCCATTACTGGTGTCCTCGACGAACCAAAATTCTCCGTTTGACTGAAACCCGGTGGAGTCGACCATCAGCAAGGCCGGGCCGGAGGCGGTGTTCACGAGAACGTCGCAACAGTCCATCAACGTCCCGATGGTCTTCCCGGTGCTGTCAACGAGCAACCCGCCCGGATCGCCCGGCGGCCCGGCAGGCCCCTGAGGTCCGGCCGGTCCTGGCGGTCCCGCGGGCCCTGGCGGGCCCGTCATGAGCCAGGCCGAGTGCTCATGGTGGTTGCATGCGTGGTGTGGACCGACGATGCGGATCTCGTGGCTGTATCGGTTGACGCAGGCGTAAAGGACCTTGTCGGTGCTGTCGTCTTCAGCCTTGGCCGTCCCTTGCGCCATGACCGAAAGCATCACCCCGGCAAGGACCGTCGCCGCCCGTCCAACCCCTCCGTTCCGCAGTGCTCGCGGCATAGGCGTCCTCCTCAAGCTGCGAACGAAGGCCGAGCCGGCCACCAGGATGGCGTGCATAACTGACGCCACGACGGACGACCCTGGTGCCCCAGCAAGAAGATACCGAGAAATCCCAGCTTTGCAGTCGACCCGAGTCGGAGGCGACTGCCGGGGCCCGTCAGCGAGCGTCAAAGGCGTCAGCAATTCTCAGTCCGCCGCCGGCCCTCCACGTGGCGGCGAGCAGGTGACAACCTGCGCCGTCGTCGGGTTCGAAGCCCGTCCCGAAGAGCGACAGCAACCTACGACAGCCGATGCTGGCCGTGGCCGATGGCGGGTTTGCATCCGCCGCGAACGAGCGGGTGGCGTGGGAGCTGGGCGTCGAGAAAGTCGCGTTGCCCCGCGGGGGACGCTCGGTGCCGAGCAAGAAGCGATCCCCGCCGCGCCAGCGCTGGTTCCGCCAGGCATTGCGCTGGCGCACCGGGTGCGAAGGCCGTATCAGTGTCCTCAAACGCTGCCACGGGCTGCGGCGCTGCCGGTATCGCGGCCTGTACGGGATGGAACGGTGGGTCGGTCTCGGCGTGATCGCGAATAACCTGCGGGTCCTGCGGGCCGGCCCCGGCGCCCGGCGGGCCCCGTGACGCGGTGATCGGTAGGGCGAAGAGGGAAATCGGAGCAGAACGACAGAGAGGCATGGCCCCTCTGCTGCCCCCGGCCAGCCTGGCACAATCTGCCGCCGACCATGTTGCTGCGCGCGGGCGAAGTGGTTGTCAGTCAAGGAGTCTCGAGTCCCTTGTGGGGTGGCATCCTAGTTGCTCAGTTTCAAGGGCGTGAGCATGACCCAACGACGTTTCAGCGCCGCCGGATGGGCGACCCGACCTTCGCCGTGGAACCCACCGCATCCACGTCGGGGCGGCGGACGGCCACGACTACACCCCGGGGGGAAACACGAGGAACCTTCTCCGGGGTCTCGCGTCGCGCCTGCTGCTCTTCTCGGCTTACAGCTCTTGCTCAAGCTCGACCACGAACGCGCCAGACTGATAGCCGAGTCTAAGAAACAGACGGCGCAAGAGGCTGCGGCCAACGCCCTAATCGCAATCACCGAACGAATGGAGGAGTCAGGACTATGACCCACAACAAGCGACGCATACTCTATGACGGTGTGGCTGTCCTAATCGGCTACGCGATGGTCACGTGCTGGTTCATCGGGCCGGCGGTCACGCAGATCGCCCGGACGGTGCTTGGTTGGTGATCCCGTACCCGTCCTTCACGGGACACAGGACGTCACCAAAGTAGTCCTGGCCCACTGAGACTCCCACTCTGATCCTGGCTCCGCTCTCTCAGACACCCGAGGGTGTGCAAGCCTAGTCTTAGTGGATAAGTGCACGTCTCGGCAGGGGACAGCCACGGAACGCACCCAGCATGCCAGCTACCCCTAGTGTCGCTCGCGCGCGATGTGACCGTCCACCGCGTCGCTGGTTGGCGGGCCCAAACCTGGCGCGCGGGGCGGGCCGCGCCGGTTGGCGAGTGCTCCATGCGGAGCCAGGCGCAGAGAAGGACCCCCTCGGGGACCCTGGCTGTCCAGTAGAGCCAAGCCGAGCGCCGTCGCTTCACGGCGAGGCCCAACTACGATGTGCCGTTCATCGCCGAGAGCGGGCCAGGGTGGCCTAGGAGGCCTTGCAGCAGTCGCAGAAGTACGCGCCGCAGTCCGCAACGACGCGCTCGGCTCTGGCGCCGCCCCCTCCCCCTCAACAGCGTCGTCGACTCGTGGCAGATAGATCGTTAAGGTCGTAATGCGCCGGTAACTGCTGAGACTCCTCCGGAAGCTCCGCGTTCCCTTCCTCCTGCTCCGACCGCCGTGTTCGTGCCGACCGCGCGCTGGACCCGGAGCTGATGGCCGCGGTTTCCCCGGCGCGGAGAGCCGCGGGATACCCGAGCAGCGAGCCGGGCGAGATGCCTGAACCGCGCGCCATCTCGCCTGTGAGAGGGCCGGCGCCAGCGCCCGTCACGGGTCGTGCCTGCCACGACCCAGCCCGGCGCTCGGCGCGAGGGCATCAGCGTGATCGCCGCAGGAGCTCCGGCCCCCTGCGGCCTCGAGGCGCCGGAGTTCCCCCCGCCGCGCGCCAGCGGGCCTTCCGGGCGTCGGCGCCGCCCCCGACACGGCGGCGGCTCCCTCGGTGAGCGTGATGGACGCGAGCGCCGCACGTGACAGGTCGTCAAAAAATCCTTGCCGAAGCTTCTCGGCCCGCCGTAGAGTCATTGGGAGTGTGCGCCTACGGTAGGCGTCCATCGTCATTCTCGAGCCGATCGGCGCCCTGGCCCTCACGCGTCACGTTGCGGCCCGCCCGACCGGTCCACCTCGTGCTGCTCGCCGGCGGGGTTGTCCTGTTCCTCACCGGGCCCGGTCGCGCAGCCGCCGAGGCGATCCGGCGGGAAGGGGGCGCGTGACCGAGACGGCGCCCGCCGGCTCGCCCTGTCCCAAGTGTGGACAGGACAATCTCGAGACGGTGCGGTTCTGCACGCGCTGCCACACCCTCCTCCGCTACGCGTGTCCCGCGTGCCACCACCTGCAGCCTCACGGGGGGAAGTGCGACGCGTGCGGTGTGGACTTCGTCGAATACGAGACCGCGCAGCTGCGGCTTGCGCGCGAGCGCGCTCAGGCCGCCGCCGCCCCCCGCGGGAGCCAGGCGACGCGCGGAACGATCATGGGCGTCATCCTGTTGGTGCTCGCGATCGGTGCCTGGTGGGGTATGAAGCGGCTGTCCAGCGCCCCCGTCGAGCTGTCTGGCGTCCCCGTCCAGCAGGCCGCGCCGCGCGTTGCCGCCCCCGTGGCGGCGCCCCCGCCCCCGCCGCCGCCGGCGGCGGCTGACGAGGCGCAGCTCGCGGCCGATGTCCTCCGGGTCCTACAGGGCTTGCGGTCTCTCGCGCAGGCGCACGTGACCTACCCGGAGTACGGGCCGCGCGCGTTCGACGCCAAGAGGACCGTCGAGAGGTACGCGAGCGCTCCCGGGGGCGACGCCGACCTCAAGCGCGGCATGCGCGAGACGATGGATCTCTATATGCTCGCGGCGACCGCCTGGAACGCCGGGCTGCGGGCCGACTCCGGCGACGAGCGGGGCGCCGCCGCCGCGTTCGCCTCCGTGTCCCGCGATCCCGCGCTCGACTCCTGCCCGGCCGCCCGGGCGGCCCGCGACAACGCGAAGGAGGACGCCCGGGCCCCCCTCGAGGTGGTACAGGGGATCAGCGTGGTCTCGGCCCTCCCCGCGATCTTTGAGTGCGCCGAGAGCCGGCTCGCGGATGTCGAGCGGCGGATCGGCGGAGGGTAGGCCTCCGGCCGGCGCTCGTAGCGACGGCGGCCAGAGGCCGGAAGGCTCCCCGGGGAGGCGCGGGCTCAACCCGGACCTGGCCCGGGCCCTCCCCCCGATCGGCCGCACGCTCGATTGCTCCCGCATGCGTTCGGCAGGGCCCTCTGGCTCGTGCGGGGGGCCGCCCGCGCCCGGGTCGGTCTCGCGCGAGCGCGAGGCCCCGCGCGGTTGGGCTGGGCGCGCGGGGACGCCAGTCGGCGTCAGATTTCCCCCAGGTAGGCGCGTCGGACATCCTCATGTCGGACCAGATCCGCGGCGGCGCCCGAGAGCACGATGGTGCCCGTCTCCAGCACGTACGCGCGCGTCGCGACCTCGAGCGCGAGCGCCGCGTTCTGTTCGACGAGCAGCACCGTCGTGCCCTGCCGGTTGATGTTCTGAACCGTCTCGAAGATCTGCTCGACCAGCACCGGGGCCAGCCCCATCGACGGCTCGTCGAGCAGGAGCAAGCGGGGATTCGCCATCAGCGCGCGGCCGATGGCCAGCATCTGCTGCTCGCCGCCCGAGAGCGTGCCGGCCCGTTGCCGACGCCGCTCCCGGAGCCGGGGGAAGAGGGCAAACACCCGATCGAGGTCGGCGGCGGCCCCGGCGTCGGACCGCGCATAGGCGCCCATCTCGAGGTTCTCCCGGACCGTCAGCCGGTTGAACACGTGGCGGCCTTCCGGCACGTGGGCGATGCCCTTGCGGACGATCAGGTGAGGCGGCATGCCGCGCAGCGACTCCCCGTCGAGCAGGATCTCCCCCGACCGCGGGGCGAGGAGGCCGGAGACCGTCTTCAGCGTGGTGGTCTTCCCGGCGCCGTTGCTGCCGAGGAGGGCCACGATCTCCCCGGCCGCGACGCTCAGGGAGATTCCCTTGACGGCGCTGATCTCGCCGTAGGACACGAGAAGGTCCCGGACCTCAAGCATGCGCCCGGCGCCCCAGGTAGGCCTCGATCACGCGCGGGTCACGTCTCACCTCGGCCGGGTCGCCCTCGGCGATCTTCTCGCCGTGGTCCAGGACGATGACACGGTCGGAGACCCCCATGACGACGCGCATGTTGTGCTCGATGAGGAGCACCGTGAGGTGAAACTCGCCGATCAGGCGGCGGAGGAGGGCCATCAGCAGGCCGGCCTCGCCTTGCGTCATGCCCGCGGTCGGCTCGTCCAGCAGCAGGAGGGAGGGACCGGCGCCGAGGGCGCGAGCGATCTCGAGCCGGCGCTGGTCGCCGTACGGGAGGTGACGCGCGACCTCATTGGCCTTGGCCCGGAGCCCCACCACCGTGAGGAGCTCGGCGGCCTGCCGCGAGAGGCTCTCCTCGGTTGTCCGGAAACGCCGGCCGCGCGCGAGCACGTCGCGGAGCCCGAGTCCGACGCGCGTGTGCATGCCGACCAGCACGTTCTCAATCGCGGTCATGTTGGCGAAGAGCCGGATATTCTGAAACGTCCGGCAGATTCCGGACGCCGTGATCTCGTCGGGCCGGAGACCGACGAGCGACCTCTCGCGGAAGATCACCGTTCCGGACTCCGGCACGTCCAGCCCGGTGACGATGTTGAAGAGGGTCGTCTTCCCGGCACCGTTGGGACCGATGATCGAGACGACACAGTGGGGCTGGATCGCGAACTCCACCTTGTTGACGGCGACGAGCCCGCCGAACGCCTTGGTCACACCCTCGGCGCGGAGGAGGGTCGTCATGGGTGGGCGGACGGCTCCCGCGGCCTCAGGAGCCACGGCGCGCCGTCGCCCCTTCCGATCATCGTGCCGGACTCGCGTCGGGGCCTCGGTGCGGCCCGCGGCGGCGGGGCGTGCGATGCATTCTGCTCGCGGCCCGCCCCCGCGCCGGCGACCCCCCGCGAGCGGCGCGCGCGATGTGGCGGCGGCGGGCACACCGCCCCTCAGTCATCGACAAGCTCGCGGCGGCGCCGGCGGGCGGGGAGGATACCCTCCGGTCGAAAGATCATCATCAGCACGAGAATCAGGCCGAAGACCATGCGCTCGTACTTGGCCGGCTCGAGCTGGGTGGGAAGGTCGGCCAGGTTGTAGCCAAGGACGATCGTGCCCGAATTCCGCAGGTCGTTGAGCCAGAGCGACAGGCCCTTGAGGACCTGGAGGTTGAGGACCGTGACGATCGTCGCGCCGAGCACGGGACCCGGGATCGAGCCCATGCCACCCAGGATGACCATCGCGAGCACGCCGATGGACTCGAGGAACGTGAAGGATTCCGGGTTGATGAAGACTTGTTTGGCCGCGAAGAGGACGCCGATGACGCCCGCGAAGGAAGCGCCGCAGGCGAAGGCGAGCAGCTTGGTCCGGACCAAGGGCACCCCCATCGCCTGGGCGGCCGTCTCGTCTTCCCGAATGGCCTCCCACGCGCGGCCGATGTGCGAGTCCGCGAGGCGCTGGTTCACCGCGATGACGACGAAGAGGACGAGCAGGACCAGGAAGTAGAAGTACAGCGAGTAGAGGAGGCCCAGGGACACCCCGGGCAGCCGCGCGGGATCGAACGGCAGGGGCGGGCGGCTGATCGGCGTGATGCCCTTGGGCCCGTTGGTCAGGTTGATGGGCTTGTCGAGGTTGTTCGCGAGCACCCGGACCACCTCGCCGAACCCGAGCGTGACGATCGCCAGGTAGTCGCCGCGCAGCCGGAGAACGGGCAGGCCGAGCAGCACGCCGGTGAGGGCGGCGACGGCGAGCCCCACCAGCAGGAAGACGAAGAACCAGCCGGGGGCGAGCGGGAATCCGCCCCCGAAGATCTGGTTGGCCTGGGGAGAGCCGAAGATGGCCCAGAGGTAGGCGCCCACGGCGAAGAACGCCACGTAGCCGAGGTCGAGTAACCCGGCGAGCCCCACCACGATGTTGAGGCCGAGGGCGAGGGCCACGAAGATCCCGACCTGGGTCGCGACCTCGAGGTAGTAGCCGTTGACGGTGCCGATGGCCGGCATGAGCACGCCGAGTGCCAGCACCGCGAGCGCGACCTTCAGCCAGCGTCGCATCGGCGCAAGATAGAGCGCCAGGATCGATGCCTGGAAGAGCAGGAACGCGAGGATCGAATGTGGAAAGACGGACACCGCGTACCCGGACGCGGCCAGCAGCGCGAGCACCCAGACCGCGTGCATCACGGCGCCCCGGCGGGCACCGAGGGCCCCCGCGCCGCCGCCGGACCGATCATGCCCGCCCCCGCACCACTTCGCCGAGGAGCCCCTGGGGACGGAAGATCAGGATGAGGATCAGAACGGAGAAGGCGAAGATGTCCTTGTACTCGGCGCCGAACGCCCCCCCCGTCAGGAGCGACAGGTAGGAGGCGGCGAACGCCTCGAGCAGGCCGAGGACGAGGCCTCCCGTCATCGCGCCGGGGATGTTGCCGATGCCGCCCAGCACCGCCGCGGTGAAGGCCTTGAGGCCGGGAGTGAAGCCCGTGTAGGGGTTGATCAGACTGTACTGGACGCCGAATAGCACGCCGGCCGCGCCGCCCATCGCCCCCCCGATCAGGAAGGTGATCGAGATCATCCGGTCGACATTGATGCCCATGAGGCTCGCCGTGGCCTGGTCCTCGGCGACCGCCCGGATCGCCGTGCCGAGCCGGGTCTTGTTCACGAGCAGGTGGAGGGCGAGGAGCATCACCAGCGAGGCAGCAATGACCACGAGCGCCTTGACCGAGACGTCGACGGTCGCGGTCAGCTCGAACCGCCGGCTCAGGGGCTCGAGCCCCGGATAGACAAGGTTGAAAGCGTTCCGCCAGATGCTCTCGACGAGCCGGATGAGGTCCTGAAGGAAGAAGGAGACGCCGATGGCCGAGATCAGCGGGATGAGCCGGGGCGCGCCCCGGAGCGGCCGATAGGCGATCCGCTCGACGGCGACGGCCAGCAGGCCGCTGACCGTCATCCCGGCCCCTAGGATGAGGAACAGCACGAGGATGGGGGACACGCGGTCGAGGAAGCCGGCGTGCTGGAGGCTCAGGAGGATCTCGACGCCCACAAAGGCGCCGGTGACGAAGATCTCCGAGTGGGCGAAGTTGATGAACTCGAGCACGCCGTACACCATCGTGTAGCCGAGCGCGATGAGGGCGTACATGAAGCCGAGGATCAAGCCGTCGAGCAAGACCTGGGGAAAGATCCCGAGGAGGAGCGGAAAGTCCATCGAGTGGACGCGACGAGAGGGTGGGGGCGGCGGCGGCCGCGCCGCGCTCTACATCTTCGGCGCCGGGGTGGCGATCAGCAGCCGCTTCACTTCCCGATTCTCTCCCCACTTCTCCGGGTTGTCCGAGGTGACCTGCAGGACGAAGTAGAGCGCCTTCTTGGGGTCGCCCTTCTTGTCGAACTCGATCGTCCCGGTGATGCCGGTGTATTTCACGGCGTGGATGGCCGCGGCCACCTCCTCGCGCTCGGGGCGGCGGCCGCCCTTGGCGGCGGCGGCGATCCCCCGGAGGGCGATGGCGGTGGCGTCATAGGCCTGGGCCGCGAACGGCTCCGGGTTCTTGCCGAACTTCTTCCGGTATTCCTCGGCGAACTGCCTCGCCTGCGGGTAGACCGAGACCGGGCCCGCGACCGAGGTGTAATACATGCCGACCACGGCCTTACCCGCGATCTTGGCGAGGTCCGAGGAGTCCAGGCCGTCGGGCCCCATGAACCTCGACTTCGCGCCCTTCTCCCGGGCCTGGCTGAAGAACGGGCCGGCCTGGTCGTAGAGTCCGCCGAAGTAGATGAGCTCGGGATTGCGCGCCTTGACCGGCGTGATGATCGGGTCGAAGTTCGACTTCTCCTCAGAGCCCTCGAAGCCGAGGATTTTGATCCCCTTCTTCTCGGCCTCGGCCTTGAAGAACTCTGCCACCCCCTGGCCGTACGTGGTCTTGTCGTGGATCACGTAGGCGGTCTTGACGCCGAGGCTCTTGGCGAACTCGGCGCCGACGGCCCCCTGGACATCGTCCCGGCCACAGACCCGAAAGACGTTCGAGTATCCGCGGTCGGTGACGGTCGGGTTCGTGTTGGCCGGCGAGATCATCGCCAGCGACGCGTCCTTGTAGACCTCGGAGGCCGGGATCGCCACGCCCGAGTTAAGATGGCCGATCACGACGAGGACGTTCGTGTCGGCGATAAGGTTCTTCGCATTCGCGACGCCGACGTCGGGCTTCGCCTGGTCGTCGAACGGCACCAGCTCGACGGCGAAGCCCATCTTCTCCAGCGGGCCCTTGAACTTCTCGAGCGCGAGCTGGGCGCCGAGCTTGATGCCTTCGCCGAGCGCGGCCTGGCCGCCGGAGAGCGGGCTCTGGGTCGCGATCTTGATCGTGCCCTTCCCCTGGGCGGCTACTCGAGAGCCGGCCGTCGGCCAGGGGCAGAGGGCGGCGAGGGCGACGAGGGCCACGTAGACGACGCCCCGCGCGCGGTGGGTCTTCATCGTTTCCCCCTGGCAGACACGGAAGTTGATGGGTGAGGCCGGAGTCATTATGAGCGGCCGCCCCGGCGCCGTCAAGACGCGCGGGCGGTGCGGATCGCGTCGAGCAGGCGCCGGCTCGCGGCTTCCGGATCGGGCGCGCCGCACACCGCCGAGATCACCGCGACGCCGTCGGCGCCGGCGCGGATCGCCTCGCCGACGTTGGCCGCCGTGATGCCGCCGATCGCGATTAACGGCACGCGCATCGCGGGGCGGAGCTCGCGGAGGAGCCCCGGTCCGGCCAGCTCGAAGCCCGCCTTCGTCGCGGTGGGGAAGATCGAGCCCACCGCCACGTAGTCGGCGCGGGCGGCCTGCGCTGCCCGCGCCTGCTCGGCGGAGTGGGTGGAGACGCCGAGGAGCATGCCGGGGCGCAGGAGCGGTCGGGCGACGCGGGGGGGGAGATCGTCCTGCCCCAGGTGGACACCGTCCGCCTCGACCGCCACGGCGAGGTCGACGCGGTCGTTGACAATGAACGTCACCCCCGCGGCCCGGCAACGGCCGCGCAGCCGCTCGGCCAGCGGCAGCAGCCTGCCCGACGGCCACTCCTTTTCACGAAGCTGGACCATCCGGCAGCCGGCGGCGATGGCGGCCTCGAGGACTCCGTCGAGTTCCCGGCCCCGGGCCGCCGCGCGGTCGAGGATCACGTAGAGGTCGGGGATCAGGGACGGCACCGCCGGGCCCACCCCGGGCTACAGGGTGGTCTCGAGACGCCCGAGGCGGAACCCGCCCTCGCGGAACGCGGGGTCGCTCAGGAGCCTCTGGTGGAACGGGATCGTGGTCTTCACGCCTTCGACCACGGTCTCCGCGAGGGCCCGCCGCATTCGCTCGATCGCGGTCTCCCGATCGTCGGCGTGGACGATGATCTTCGCGAGCAGGGAATCGTAGAAGGGGGGCACGGAATACGGCGCCATCAGGTGGCTATCGACGCGGACGCCGAAGCCACCCGGCGCGATCCACGCGGTGACTCGGCCGGCGCTCGGCACGAACGTGTCCGGATCCTCGGCGTTGATGCGGCACTCGATCGCGTGGCCGGCGATCCGGATCGCCGCCTGGGTGTAGCCGAGCGGGTGCCCCGATGCGATCCGGATCTGTTCCCGGACGATGTCGATGCCCGTCACCGCCTCTGTCACCGGGTGCTCGACCTGGATCCGGGTGTTCATTTCGATGAAATAGAAGTCCCCCGCGTCGTCGACCAGGAACTCCACGGTGCCGGCCGACTCGTAGTTCACGGCGCCGGCCACGGCGAGGGCGGCCCGCCCGAGGCCGGCGCGGGTCTCGGGCTTGAGGAGGGGTGCGGGAGACTCCTCGAGCAGCTTCTGGTGGCGGCGCTGCACCGAGCAGTCGCGCTCCCCGAGCATGAGACGCGTGCCGTTCCGGTCGCCGAGCACCTGGACCTCGACGTGGCGCGCGTCGGCCACGAATTTCTCGCAGTAGAGCTCCGACGAGCCGAACGCCGCGCCAGCCTCGGTCTGACAGGTCTGGAACGCGCTGGCCAGCCCGTCGGCATCCCGGACGACCCGCATGCCGCGGCCGCCCCCGCCCGCCGAGGCCTTCAGGATGATCGGGTAGCCGATCTCGTCGGCCACCGCGCGGGCCTCGTCGAGATCCTTGACGGGGCCGTCGCTACCGGGGAGGACCGGCGCGCCGGCCTTCTTGGCGGCCAGCCGGGCCTGCGCCTTGTCGCCCATGAGGCGGATGGCGGCGGCGGGCGGACCGATGAAGGTGAGCCCGCACGCCTGGCAGATGTCGGCGAAGGCCGGGTTCTCGGCGAGGAAGCCGTAGCCGGGATGGATGGCCTCGCTGTCGGTGACTTCGGCGGCCGAGATGATCCCGGGAATGTTGAGGTAGCTCTGCCGTGCCTCCGCCGGCCCGACGCAGATCGACTCGTCCGCGAGGCGGGTGGGAAGCGACTGCGCGTCCGCGGTGGAGTGGGCGACCACGGTGCGAATGCCGAGCTCCCGGCACGTCCGCACGATGCGGAGGGCGATCTCCCCGCGGTTGGCGATCAGGACCTTGTGGAACACGTATGCGCGGGCGGACGACCAGGCTGTGTCACTGTCAAGGCTCGCCTCGGCGCCTCGGGGGCTCCGCGCCCCCGCTCCGCGGACCAGCTGGCGAGTTCTCGCGGTCCATGCCGGTCACCGGGCGGCGCTGTCGGCGTCGGCGGGGCCCCCGAGCACGAGGCGCCACTGCGCTTCCAGCCGCGGGAGGGGCAGGCCGTACACGCGCTCGACGGCCGTGGTCACCGGCTCGCCGCTGCCAAGGCGGGTGAGCAGCTCGGTGATCGTGGGCACCCCGCCGCGCTCGAGGAGGTCCCGCACGAGCCAGAGCGCCGTCCGGTAGCCGGTGCGCGCCTTGGCGACGTCCCCCGACGTGAGCAGCGCCTCGACGCCCGCGAGCGTGAGGCCCTGGGGAAGCTCCAGGAGATCCTCGTCGACGACGCCCTCGAAATGCTGCGCGAGACCCTCCTGGAGCCAGCGGGGCGCCCGTCCGCGAGCGATCTGGTGGACGATCGCGTGGGTCCCCTCGTGAGCCAGCACGCGGGCCAGGTCCGGGCGGGGGAGGGCGAGCGCGCCCGCCGGCAGGCGGATCTTGCCGTCGAAGAGGCCGCTCACCCAGTCGTGCGTGCCGGTCACCTCCTGGAAGCGCCCGGCGGGGTAGAGGATGACCAGGATCTTCTCGGCCGGATATCGCCCGAGCGCTCCGCCGATGTCCGCGTACAGGCGCTCGAGCGTCGCCAGCACCGTCCGGCGGATCTCGGCGTCGCCGTCCCCGCGAGCCTTGAGGACGAAGTGGGCGGTCTCCACCTTCCGGAAGCCGGCCTCCGCCGTGGACTCCCGGGTGAGTTTGTCCAGGAGCCGGCGTGCCTCGACGTCCGCCGGATGGACGGCGAGGAATCGGCGCAGGAGCGTCACGGCCTGCGTGCCCTCGTCGCGCTGGTCGTAGAGTCGGGCCAGCAGGATCGTCGCCTCGCCGTCAGGCTGATCGCGCACGAGGCGCGCCAGCGGCTCGACCGCGAGGTCGGCCCGGCCCGCATGGACGGCCGCGACACCGAGGCCCTTCAGGAGGTCCTCGCCCGCCGGAGACGCCGCCAGGCCCTGCCGGAAGAGCTGCATCGCCTCCTCGGCGCGACCGGCGCGCAGGGCCTGCCACCCCCAGTCTCCGAAGCAGCGGGCAACGTTACCGCGCAGAGCGACGCTCTCCGGCGCGCGGGCGGCCGCCTCGCTGAAGCGCTCGCACGCCTCCGCGAACTCCCGTCCGGCGAAGCGACGAATCCCTTCGTCGGTCACCAGCGCGACCTCGGGCGCGGTCGCCCGCGCCGGCAGGGCGCGGAGGTCGGCCGGCGGCGGGGCCCGGCCGTCAGACCGCCAGCCCCAGAGGGCGCCGAGGAGGAGGACGACCAGCGCGGCGAGTCCGATCTCGACAACGGTGGGACGCCGCATGCCCCGTCCGGTCAATGGAGCGGCTCGACCAGGAAGAGCGGCTGGCCGTACTCGACCGCCAGGCCGTTTTCCACGAGGATCTTGACGATGCGCCCGGCCCCCTTCGCCTCGATCTCGTTCATGAGCTTCATCGCCTCGATGATGCAGAGGATCTGTCCTTCTTTGATCTCGTCGCCCTCGCGCACGTACGGCTCGGCGCCGGGCGCGGTGGCCCGGTAGAAGGTGCCGACCATCGGCGCCTCGATCGTGACGTGCCCTGGGGCCGGCGCCTCGACGGCCTCGGATTTCGCGGGCGACGTGGCGGCGGCGGGCGGGGCGGCGGGCAGCGACGGCGCGGGCATGGGCGGGGCCGGATTCCGCTCGAGCCGCACGCGGACGTCGTCCCAGCGCGCGGACACGGCCGAGAGCCCGTACTCGTCGAGCAGGGCCGCCAGCTCGCGGAGCCGGTCGAGCGGGGTGCCTTTCCGCGCGTCGTTCCGTCGTTTGGGCATGCGGCTCAGCCCGCGACGGCGACCCGCGCCAGGTACTCGCCCGAGCGCGTGTCGATCCGGATGGTGTCGCCCTCGTTCAGGAAGAGGGGAACCTGCACGACGGCGCCCGTCTCCAGGGTGGCGGGCTTGCTGCCGCCCTGGGCGGTGTCCCCGCGCACCCCGGGCTCCGTCTTCGCGATCGCGAGCTCGACGAAGTTCGGCAGCTCGACACCGGCGGGCGCACCGTCGATGTAGAGCACGTCGACCTCCGTGTTCTCCTTCAGGAACTCGCGCGCGTCGCCGACCTCGTCTTCCGACAGCGAAACCTGGTCGTAGGTCTCTGTGTCCATGAAGTGGTACCGGTCGTCCCGGTAGAGGAACTGCATATGCTTCTCCTCGAAGTCGACCAGCTCCACCTTTTCGCCCGATCGGAACGTGTTGTCGATCACCTTCCCGAGCTTCATGTTCTTGAGCTTCGTGCGGACGAAGGCGCCGCCCTTGCCCGGCTTCACGTGCTGGAACTCGACGATCGTGTAGGGCTGGCCGTCAAAGACGATCTTCAGCCCCTTCTTGAACTCCGCGGTCGACACTTGCATTCGGTCCTCACCCTCTCTTGCGTCCAGATTTCGCCCGCAGCGCCCGCTCGAGGCCGTCCCGGGCCCGCTGGTTCGCCGGGTCCTTCCGCAGAAGCCGTCCGAAGACGTCCGCGGCTTCCTCCGCGAGGCCCTGGTCGAGGCAGGCCTCCCCGAACGTCGCGGTCGCGAACACGTCGTCCCGGAGGACGCGCCCGAGCCCCCCCTCGGGGACGCCGCCGGGGGCGCCGCGCAGCAGCCGGAGGGCGGTCTGCGCGTCGCGGTCGCCGGGATCGAGCCCGACCGCCGTCTCGAGGTGCCGCACCGACGCCGGGAGGTCCCCGCGCCGGCGGTGGACTTCCGCGAGGAGGCGGTGGCATTCCGCGTCGTTCGGACTGCCCGCGAGAATCGCGTCGAGCTCGGATTCCGCCGCGACGAGATCACCT